>Ga0207706_10000331_pt1 | contig 51309 bp, 34 predicted proteins | sample KBSC53metaG_FD_184318 | JGI IMG/M metagenome (GOLD analysis project Ga0207706, IMG submission 184318) | Corn rhizosphere microbial communities from Kellogg Biological Station, Michigan, USA - KBS C5-3 metaG (SPAdes) (version 2) | ecosystem: Host-associated > Plants > Roots > Rhizosphere > Soil ... | reverse complement strand
AAATGCGCATCGTGGCGCAGGCGCAAACCCAGGAGCAGATGTTCATGGCCCTGGACAAGTTTCGCGCCGCGGTTCTGGTGGTTGCAGGCGGGTTCCATTCCGATTTCAACGGCATTCTGCAGGCCGCCAGCAAAGCGAAAACCCGGGTCGTGGTGCTGGCGGATACCGGCGAGAGCGCACAGCGTTACATGGGCGCCGGGGCCAACGGCGTGGTCTATCGCAACGTGACCAGCGCCGCGCTGGTGGACTGCGTGCGCAAAGTGGCGCGCGGCGAAAACTGGGTGCAGGACATTGCCGTCCCCAGCGAGCTGACCGAAAACGATATGGTCGGGCTGCGGGTTCGCGACCGCCTGACCGCGAAGGAACTGCGCATCGTCGCTCTGATTGTTCAGGGTTATAAAAACAAAGAAATCGCGTCGCAGCTGGGCACCACCGAGCAGGTGATCAAGAACTACCTGCGCAACGTTTATGACAAGATCGGCGTCTCCGACCGGCTTGAACTGGCGCTGTTTACCATTCACCACCGCATTCTGAACGAAGCAGCAGCCGCAACCGCGGCGGCAGCAACACCCCAGGCGGGAGCCGGAGTCACGTCGTAAAATTTTGTTTGCTGAAAAAGGCCGCCCCCGAGGCGGCCTTTATTTTTACGCAGAAGACGTAGGGGCGGGTGTCCCACCCGCCCGGCGGAGCGCAGCTCCGCGAGATCTGGCGAGTTGCGCAAGCCCGCCCTTTCCAGTGGCATCCTGAGCGGTGAAGTCGAAGGACCCCTATCAGTGCCACGATGCTGACGGTGTTCAATGAAGTTGGATAATGTTGGCCCGTAAGTATCGCGAGGCATGAGAGGTCCTAGGGGTCCTTCGACTTCGCGACGGCTTCGCTCAGCGAAGCCGTCACTCCGCTAAGGATGACAAAGCTTTGAAAGATACCGCCAATTGATTTTTTGAATTGGACTTCGGCGCCATGCGATGGCACAGTAGCAACGTCCAATTGTGTGGACGAAACAGACTGCAAGCCCAGGTGCTGCGAACTCCGAAGTTCGTTCCCTAACTCCTGTCGTTTGACGTTGTTCCATTCCTGACCTCGTCGTCCCAACAGAAACCACGCGAGCGATGCTCGTCCGGCGTACGCGCCGGTGTGTCGGCTCGCGACAACTGCAGAGGAGATCAGGTCATGAAATCAATTCGCAATTCCATGCTTTTCAAGATGTTCGTTCTAGCAATTGTGCTGGCGGGAGCGTCCGCGATTCCTGCCCAGGCGCAGTCCGCTACCGGAAAGTTCACCCTTAGCCACGACGCCCGCTGGGGCAACGTGCTTCTGACCCCAGGGGTTTACTCGTTCGCGCTGCAGTCTCCGAGTTTGCCGGCGGCCATCATGGTCGGCAAAACCGGAGAAGCGAAGATCGCAATCGTGCTGCCCGCCTCCGTCTCGGCGGAACGACCCGCGGTCGGCAGCACTCTGTTGCTAAATCGCACTGCGTCCGGAGAATCGTTCGTGAGCGCGCTGTATCTCGGAGATCTCGGTCTGAGTCTCCACTATTCGGCGCCCAGGTCGCCGGTGGCAACAGAATCGGCGAAACTGGGACCCATCGCCGAGTCTCAACCCGCCAAGTGAACTCCCCATGCGGAAGCGGCCATCGAACCTGGTAGCCGCTTCCGCATTTTTGGTGGTGACCGTAAGTAAAGAAGCCAGCCACGGATTTCACGGATAAATCCCCCGATTTTCTCTTGTTTGACCCGTGTGAATCAGTGAAATCCGTGGCTGGCTTTTTCAGCGAACGACCGATGACGCCCCTGCCCGTGATTTAATTGGTGAGCGAGTTGCGCCGCAGTTCGTCGGTCACGACCACCGCTTCGGCGACTTGCCGCATGGTCTTGCGGGTCTGCCGGCTCTGCCGTTGCAAGGCGAGATAGGCCTGTTCTTCATCGATGGAGAGATCACGCTGCAGAATACCTTTTGCTCGTTCCACAATTTTTCTCGTTTCCAATTGCTGCGAAAGATTAGTGTTCTCGGTCTCCAGTCGCGCCATCTCGATTTCAGCTCCCACCAGAAAGCCCGCGGTTGAGATCAGCCGTATTTCGTGCTGGTTATGCACGTGCGGGCGCCGATGCTGCAGGTTGATCACACCCACCACGCGCCCGCGCGACATCAGGGGCACGGAGAGAAACGCTTCGTATGTGTCTTCGGGCAGTTCGTGGAAAAATTGAAAGCGCGGGTCCTTGGAGGCGTTCTTCGAGACCGCAACCGGCTCGCGATGTTCCGCTACCCAGCCGGTGATGCCTTCGCCAACATTCAGTTTCAGGCGATCAACCACATCCGGGTGCGGGTTCTTGGATGCCCGCAACAACAGGTGCTCATCCTCGAGAACATAAATCAGGCAGGAATCGCATTTCACCAGGGCCGATGCGAAATCTACGACGCGCGCGAGCACTTCGTGCAGCGCGTCCGCGGAGGCCATTTGAGTGCCAAGTTCATGAAGAAAATCTACGGAAGAATCGTCTAGAGGCAATGATGTGGACATGCTTCCACGATAGGAGGCGAGGTTGTGGATGTCCAATTGCAATTTTCGATCACGGGCATAAAACGTTTTCGCGCAACTTCGAAGAAATTAGATGAATCTCATGAAGGGTTTGGAGAATGCTTTATTACAGAAGTGTTGCGGGTTGTGTGGTCGCGGGCGACACGCCCGCGCCCTTGCTCCGTCGAAAGGACCTTTGGGTCCGAGGCACCGTCCTCGCGGGCGAGTCGCCCGCGGCCACACTTGATCCTTAGATTTTCTCCCCCACCGCTTTACCCTGCGTAAACAAGTACAAATAATCCGGGCCTCCGGATTTTGAATCAGTCCCTGACATGTTAAAGCCACCAAACGGATGTGCCGCAACGGTCGCGCCGGTGCATTTGCGATTGATGTACAGATTGCCCACGTGGAATTCCTGGATGGCGCGCGCGATCTTGTCTTTAGATTCTGTATAGACCGCGCCGGTCAGGCCGAACTCCGTATCGTTGGCGATTTCGAGCGCGTGATCGTAATTCTTTGACTTGATCACTGCCAGCAGCGGTCCGAAAACTTCTTCCTGCTCCAGGCGCGAGCCAGCCGGAATATCGGCGATGACCGTGGGCTGTAGAAAGTATCCTTCGCCGGCGTTCTTCGCGGGGCCGCCGCCGGTGATGACGCGTCCATCTTTTTTCCCGACCTCGATGTATTCCAGAATCGACTTCATCGAGCCTTCATTGATCACCGCGCCCATGTTGGCATTTACCGCGGGATCGCCGACTGTGATTTTCTCCACTCGCGCTTTCAGCTTTTCCAGGAATATGTCATAGATGCGCTCATCGACAATGGCGCGGGAGCAGGCCGAGCACTTCTGGCCCTGGAAGCCGAATGCGGCCTGGGCCACACCTTCTACGGCGGAGTCAACGTCGGCGTCTGCGTCCACGATGATGGCATCCTTGCCGCCCATCTCAAGAATGGTGCGTTTGATCCATATCTGGCCGGGCGCCTGCGTGGCTGCGCTCTTGTTGATGTCGAGGCCGACTTCGCGGGAACCAGTAAACGCGATGTAACGGGTCTTGGGATGCGCAACCACCGCATTTCCAAAACTGGCGCCCGCGCCGGGACAGAAATTGACCACGCCCTCCGGCAGGCCGCACTCTTCCAGCAGCTCGACAAATTTTGCCGCGATGGTCGGCGAATCGCTTGAAGGTTTCAGGATGACCGTGTTGCCGCTCACGATCGAGGCCAGCGTCATGCCGGCCATGATGGCGCAGGGAAAATTCCACGGCGGAATCACCGCGCCCACGCCCAGCGGAATGTACATCAGAGTGTCGCGTTCGCCCGGCATCTGCACCGGCAGTTCGGTGCGCGACAGGCGCAGCGCCTCCCGGGCATAGTACTCGCAGAAGTCGATGGTCTCGGCAATATCGGCATCGGCTTCGGCCCAGTTCTTGCTGACTTCGAAAACCAGCCAGGCGCAGAATTCGAATTTGCGCTCGCGCAATACGTCTCCCACCTGGAAGAGCAGACTGGCGCGCTCCTCAAAAGACGTCCGGCTCCAACTGGCAAAGGCTGCGAGCGCCGCCTGCATGGCGGGCTCCACGTGCTCCTTGCCGGCCTTCTGGTGCAAGCCGACCAGTTGCGACGGTTTGGCCGGATTGATGGACTTGATCTTGTCGCTGGTTCGGACCCGCTTGCCGCCGATGATCAGGTCGTACTCGCGGCCCAGCTGGCCACGCACTTTTTCGATGGCGGCGCGCATCTGGCGGGCAATCGGTTCCTTGGTGAAATCGGTGAGCGGTTCGTTTACGAACGGCCCTTCGTGCAGGCGTGTCTGGGGGCGGGTCGGAGCTTCAACGGTTGCCATGAGCGCACCTCGGAGATATTCGATGCCGGCGGGTGGATGTAAGACTCTTCGTGGTTATTGTAGCACCGGGAAACGGGCGGCAGCGGGCTGCACAGGAGCCGAGCTTTGCTCGGCCGGGCAGGTGAGGACACCTGCCCCTACGTGGGTTGTAGCACCGGGAAATGTGACGGCCCACCAGACAGCCGGCGGGACGCCGGCGCTACGAAATGCTATGGAACTTTCACCGACTCATGATCTTCGGCTGGGGGCTGGTAGCTCATGGCCGCGGTGCGCTCCAGTTTGTCCCAGGCGAAGCGGCGGCCTTCGGCGGCGCGCTTCAGCGTCTTCAGCAGGACCAGCGAGAACAACTGCCGGTAAGCGAAACGTTGCAGCCAGACCTGGCTCAACAGCCACGGATCTTCCGGCGCTTCCGGTTGGCGGCGTTCCAGGGCGAACGCAATCGCGGAAGCCAGGAAATCAATCACCAGAAAAGCGACGAAGAAAACGATGAGCCGCTGAAAACTGCCGGTATCGGTGGACTCAGGATGAAAAAACTTCTGAATGGAATACCAGATCGTGCCCACGACGAACATGATGTCAATCAGGGGCGAGACCAGGGGCAGCAGCACCTGGAAGATAGCAATGTTGGGCAATGCAATCCAGCCGAGCACGCCCTCGCGGGCAAAGGCCCCGCGATGTTTCCACACCGACTGCAGGATGCCGAACGACCAGCGGAAGCGCTGGCGCATCAGGCCGCGTGCATTGACCGGGGCCTCGGTGTAAGCCAGGGCCAGGTCTTCGTACTCGACGCGATATCCGCGTTGCAGCAGGGCCATGGTGAGATCAGCGTCCTCGGCGACGGTGTCGGTGTGGAAGCCGCCGGCCTCGCGCACCGCCGAAACCCGCCAGCCGCCGATCGCGCCCGGCACTACACTGACCGCGCCCATGGTGTTCAAGGCCCGGCGCTCGAAGTTCTGGCTGGTGATGTACTCCAGCGCCTGCCAGCGGGTCCATAGGTTAATGCGGTTTCCAACTTTGGCATTGCCCGCCACCGCGCCTACCTTGGGGTTCAGGAAATGAGGAATGAGGCGGGAGATGGCATCGCGGGCAATAACGGTATCGGCGTCAATGCCGACAAAAATTTCCTCGCCGCGAAGGTGCTCCAGTCCGAAATTGAGAGCGTCGGCCTTGCCGGAGTTGGGCTTGCTCAGGATGAGGACCCGATCGCTGGCTGCCTCAAGGGCAAATGCAGCCCGCGCCACTTCGAGGGTCCGGTCGCTGGATCCGTCATCAATCACGATGACACGCAGATTGGGATAGTCGGAGGTGAGTGCGGAGCGAATGGTCCGCACAATAACTTTCTCTTCGTTGTACGCGGGGATCAGCACCGCCACCGGAGGAAGATAGTGGGCCGCGTCGCCGGGAGTTCCATATCGCCGGGGCCAGAGCCGGTCGAAGATGGCGAAGGCGCCGATGAAGACCAGGCGTCCGGTCATCAGCACGTCGCCCACAAAGAAAATCCAGGTCATGGCATTGAATGCCAGAGGGAACAGAACGAAGCCAAACAGGTTCAGGCGCGCGATCCAGCGCTGGTTGGAAGGAATGGGCGGCATCACCTCCGCCCGCGTCCGGCCTAACAATTGATAAAGCGGAACGATCTGCAATCCTTTTTCCCGCGCCCCGGCAATGATTCGAGGAAGAGCTAGCACGGTCTGTTCGCGGTCGCCCCCGCCATCGTGCAGCAGGATGATGTTGCCGCAGCGAATGTCGCCGGGCGCGCAGGGCGGCAGATGGGAGAGCACGTCGGCGACAATTTGATCGGCACTGTGCCGCGGGTTATCGCGCCAGTCATTGGGATCGATCTTGTCGCCGATGGTGATGTAGCCCATGTCCTGCGTGGTCTCGAGAGGCCGGACCTGATCCTCAGTGTCAGGCTCGGCGTCAATCGAATAGGGGGGGCGGAACAGAATCGAGCGAATGCCCAGCCGGCTGGCAAACAGCTGCTCGGTAAGGTTAAGTTCCACCGCCCGCATGAATCCCTTGGAAATGTTGCTGATGTCGGGATGAGTAAAAGTATGGTTGCCGATCTCGTGTCCCTCGCGGTAAATGCGGTCGGTGATGGCGGAAAACTTGTCGGCTTGAATTCCGATCAGAAAGAACGCGGCCGGCGCCTGTTCGCGCTTGAGCACGTCGAGAATTTTGGGCGTCCATTCCGGGTCCGGGCCGTCGTCGAAGGTGATGGCGACTTTGTCCGGGCTTGATCCGTAGCGCGCTACCCGGTAGGGCTCAGGAAACGAATCGAAGCTCTGATCGGTAATGATCCCGGTCTTCGGGTCCAGCGTGATGCTGCGTTGTCCATCGGCGGGCCGGGCCTCGATGCGCAGAATCTCGCCGTTGCCTTCCATATCCACGTCCTGGCCGGGCGGGACGTCTTTCAATTTGTTTTCTGCCCCGGCTTCGCCGGGAATGTCCCATATCCGCCACAAGGACCGATCTTCGGACCCCAGGCGCCACAGCGCGAAGGTCTTGATGCCCAGAGACTGCGCGGCGCGCATCTGGTTGAGCGCGGTCACGGCATCCAGAAACCAGATGTCATGTTGCAGATCATGCTCGTCCAGGTAGCTGATGTGAGGATTCAGACTTTCGCCGTCAAAGTCCACGTCCGCTTCGGAGTCGCGGGCCGCCAGCCAGGCATCTTGCACGGTCACATTGATGTCTTTCACGCCCGGCGGCAGCGGGCCGCGCTTCGGCTTGTGCACCCAGTCGTATCCGTAATTGCCGATGGCGGAGATCAGCTTGTCCCTGGGGACGACCTTGATCGCCGCTTTGAGGTTGTCGGTAAACCAGTCCTGCGATGCCACCGGGCCTGCGGTGCCGGGCGACGGGTAATGCTCGTCGTAGTTCATCAGCACCACGCCGTCAGCCTGGGCAGCGACCGCGGCGTAGTCGTATTCCTGGTTGCGCGCCTGCACGCTGACGTACAACTGCATTCCCTTCGCATGCAGATCACCCGAGAGTTCCTTGAGCAGGGCCAGATAGCCTGGCTGTGCGTTCCGAGCTAGAGTTTCGAAGTCGATCATCAGGCCGCGATACCGGTCGGTGGCCAGGAAGGCCGCCACCTGCCGGCGAAAACTCGCGCGGGCATCGGGATTGTTCAGAAAGGCGCTGACGTCCACCCAATCGCTTCCATCGAAATTGTTGACCATGGGGAAGACTTCCATGCCGGTCTCTTCCGATTTCAGAAAGGGCATGACCTTGTCATCCACCGAGCGGACGCTGGAGTCGTGCATCACGTCGAAGAACTTGTTGGTTTGTTCATCGATGCTTTGCAGCCGGCCATCCGGCGTGATGGTATGCAGCCAATCGGGAAAGAGCAGATCGATCTGCCGGGCATATTCGCGCAAGGAGGAGAAGCTGGCGGCATCGTAAGGTACGTAAAATGCCGCCCGGATGCCTTCTTCGGCGTTCAGCTTTACCTGCGAAGGCGCTGAACGGGACCGTCGATGGCCCCGGTAGTAGGCCAGCCTTCTCCGTTCTTTCGCCCGTTCTCTCTCTTTTTCTTTTAGCGCGCGGTAAGGACGCTTCTGGGGTGGCAGCAGGAGGTCGGGCAGGGGTTCATTGCGCAGGGCCGTGTAGGCAAAAAAAATGACCAGCAGCGTAATGCTGACGCCGATGATGTCAAAGGCCAGTCGTAGCCGCTTCCAGCGGGCCTTGCCGGGATCGTAAAAAACAGGTTGGGCCATGAAAATTGCTGTCTATTCATCCTAAGCTGAGGTATTCGAGTGGTCAATCGCTGCCCCCACGCGGTTCCTGTAGCGCCGCCGTCTCGGCGGCAGGCGTGGGGGCGTCCCGCCCGCACTGGCGAGCGCGAGACGCCCTCGGGACAGCCGGCAGGATGCCGGCGCTACTTGTCCGCGGCACAGCAGTCCCCAGGTGGTGAGTGGGGCGGATCAGTCCGATCGGGGGTATATTCTTAGCGTGCGCCAACTCGTGCGCCAACACTTCCGATTTTTTCTTTTGGCTACGTTAGCCGCGGTTGGGCTGCGGCTGCTTTTCCTGTTTCGTTTCCCGGCCATCACCAACGACTCCTTCGTTTACGGTGACATCGCCAAGAACTGGCTGCAGCATGGTATTTACGGCCTGAGCGGTCCGGACGAGATTTCTCCCACCTATATCCGGTTACCGGGATACCCCGCGTTCCTGGCGGCCGTGTTCGCCATCTTCGGGATGGAACACTACCGGGCAGTGCTGGCGCTGCAGGTAGTGGTGGACGTCGGCACTTGTTTCCTGATCGCGGACATGGCCCGCCGCCTGGTTTCGCCGCGAGCCGCCAAGGCGGCATTTCTTATGTCGGCGTTGTGTCCGTTTCTGGCCAGTTATGCGGCCGCTGCTCTCACCGAAACGCTGGAAATTTTTTTTACCGTGCTGGCCTTTGATTGCGCTGTCGCCGGTCTGGAGGGGCTTGACCAGGGGCGATTGCGGCCGTGGGTGGGATGCGGGCTGGCTACCGCCGCCGCGATTCTGTTGCGTCCCGATGGCGGATTGATCCTGATTGCGATCGAGTTGTATCTCGGGGTGCTGTTGCTGGTTTCCTGGAAAAAGAAAAACAAGACGCGGGCGAGTCGCCCGCGGCCACATGCTTCCCAAGTTTCAACCCATCTGCTGCGGGCTGGGTTGATTCTCGGAGTGGTCTCGCTGGCGCCGCTGGCTCCCTGGGCCTGGCGCAATGTACACACCCTGCATAGCTTTCAGCCCCTGGCACCGCGTTATGCCAATGAGGAAGATGAGTTCGTTCCCGCTGGATTCAATCGCTGGGTAAAGACCTGGATTGCCGACTATGCCTCGGTCGAGGAAATCTACTGGTCGGTTCCCGGAGACACTGTGGATGCGGGCAAGCTTCCATCTCGCGCCTTTGATTCCGAAGCGCAGCGCCGGCAGACCGAGCAGTTGTTGGCGGAGTACAACCAGGTACTCCATGTCACTCCAGAGCTGGATGCCCGCTTTGATGCGCTGGCCACCCAGCGCATCAGACAAGCGCCGTTGCGCTTCTACGTGTGGTTACCACTGGTGCGCATCGCGGACATGTGGCTGCGTCCCCGCACCGAGACCCTGCCGTCCGACACCCGGTGGTGGGAATTCAACGATGATCGCATCTGGTCGGCGCTGGCAGTGACCCTGGGCGTCGTCAATCTTCTTTATCTGGGCGCGGGAGTATTCGGCCTGGTACGAGTGCGCTGGACCGTCCCCCTGGGCCTGCTCCTGACATTTGTTCTGCTTCGATCAGGCTTTCTGGGAAGCCTGGAGAACCCGGAGCCCCGCTACACTCTGGAAGCTTATTTCTTCGTGATTGTCATGGGCAGTGTGTTGTTCAAATAACAAAGCGACCAGATTTTAATGAAAACCCGTATTTCTTCTCTGAAAATAAGGATATTTCCACGCGACATAACCCCTAACTGAAGTAGATTCTGCTTGCAAATGTTGGCCTCAAAATTGCACAATGTCCGCCCAACAGTGCTTTTCCTGCATTTCCCTGTTTTTCTTTACAAGTAAATAGTCGTCGATTGGGCAAACCATGCGAGCCTTAAAAGGAGCTGCTATGGGTTCTGTTCGGGGAATGGTTTTAGCGATCGCCGTCCTTTTGTTTGCGGCCCCACTGTGGGGTCAGACCGGTACTTCCGCCATTCGCGGAACGATTACTGACCAGCAGGGACGGCTGGTTCCGAATGCGACGGTGACCCTCACCAATATGGCCAACAGCGCGGCGCGCACCACGAAGACCACCGTAAGCGGGGACTTCGTATTCGACTTGATCCCTCCCGGAGATTATCGCGTGGAGGTGCAGGCCACGGGATTCCGCAGCAACGTAGTGAACAATGTGCACGCCCTGATCGGCAAGCAGACGGAGAGCAGCGTCCAGCTGGAAGTAGGCGCGGCCACGGAAGTCGTCGAGGTCACGGCTTCTTCGCAGGAAGCTCTGATCAACACCCAGGACGCCAGCCTGGGCAATAACTTTATCGCCGAGCAGATCACCCAGCTCCCCCTGGAGGCGCGCAACCTGGTCGATCTGCTGAGCCTGCAGCCGGGCTCAACCCGCGAAGGCTACACCACCGGCGCCCGGGCCGACCAGTCGAACGTGACCCTGGATGGCGTGGATATCAATAACGCGCAAAGCGGCAATGCCCAAGTCCCCCTCACCACGAACACCTTGGGAATCGGAACGCTGGGTGGCGACCGTGGCGACATCACCTCCGGGCCGGTGCTCCGTCTCAATGCGGAAGCGATTGAGGAATTTCGTGTCACCACCGCCAACGGCGGTGCCAACCAGGGCCGTTCGTCGGGTTCCCAGGTAAACCTGGTTACCAAGTCCGGCACCAACAGCTGGCATGGCGCGGCTTTCGAGTTCTACCGCTCCCGGGGGTTCACGGCCAACGACTGGTTCAATACCCATTCTCAGCCTCAAGTAGATCGGCAGCCCCTGATCCGGAATACGTTTGGCGGAGCCCTGGGCGGTCCCATCGTGAAGAACCGGGCCTTTTTCTTTTACAGTTATGAGGGGCGTCATGATGCCAGCGGAACTGGACAAACTCAAACCGTTCCCTTGCCCTCGCTCGGCCAGGGCATCATCAACTACCGCTACTGCGCGAACGCGAGCTGTAGCAGCGTGCAAAACGCCTTTCTCGATCTGACTCAGAATGAGGCTGCGTTTCACCTCGTGCACGATGGAGATCCAGCCAACCCTGCCATCAACCCCGCCGCGTTGAGTGCTCTGGCCGCAGCCGCCGCCAAGTACCCGGCCAACGATTCATCGGTGGGCGACGGCCTCAATACGGCGGGATTCCGTTTCAACGCTCCCACGCCGGTGAGACTGAACTCGCACGTCGCCAAGCTGGACTTCAACCTTAACAACAATCAAGTTGCGTTCCTCCGGGCGAACGTGATCTATGACCATCAGACCCAGGCCAGCTGGTTCCCTGACACCCAGGCGCCGCTGGTCTGGAACCATCCCTGGGGTGTGGCTGCAGGCCATACCTGGACCCTGGGCAACCACTGGGTCAACAATTTCCGCTACGGCTACACCCGCCAGGCCTTCGACCAGGGTGGGGACAGCAATGGAAACGACATTTTCTTCCGTTTCGTCTTTGAGCCCACGGGCCGGCAGCATACCCTCAGCCGCGTCACACCGGTGCAGAACTTCACTGATGATGTCTCCTGGATCAAGGGAAACCACAACATCCAATTCGGCGCCAATATCCGGGTCGTCAGCAACAGCCGGGTCAGCTTCGCCAACGCGTATGACCAGGCGCTCACCAACCCATCGTTCTATCTGGGTGCCGGTGAGAACGTCTCAGATACGTTCCAGCAATATCTGATCGCGCAAGGCCTGCCCGGGGGACGAGCTAACGAGAGTCTGGATTCCCCAACGGAAGTGCAGAATGCGGCCACCGCCATCATCGGACGGTTCTCGCAGTACACCGCCGACTTCACTTTCGACAAAGACGGTACCTTGCTGCCGGCGGGCCAGCCCGCGGTACGCGACTTCAAGACCCAGGCCTACGACAGCTACGTCCAGGACACCTGGAAAGTCCGCCCCAATCTGACCCTTACCCTCGGACTGCGGTATAGCCTGGAGCGTCCGGTGTATGAGTCGCAGGGGTTTGAAGTCCAGCCCACGGTGCCCCTGGGAACCTATTTCGCCGAACGTCTGGCGGCTGCGAATGAGGGCAGGAACTTTATTGACCCGATCGTGATAGACAAGTCGGGCCCGGCGAACGGCGGCCCCCCGATGTACAACTGGGACAAGAACAATTTTCAGCCCAGAATTGCCGTGGCCTGGTCACCGGACGGCGGCGATGGTTTTTGGGGCCGCGTGCTGGGCCATGGCGGAGCTTCGGTGTTGCGCGGGGGATTTGCCATGACCAATGACTATTTTGGCCAGGCACTGGCTGTGGACTTCGACCTGAATAACACACTAGGATTTACATCCAACTACACCACTCCGGCGAATACCTACGATACCCAGGTGAGCGGGCAGGCTGGGCTGGCGCCGTTATTTACCAGTTTCAATCAGGACGTCCGCGGCCTTCCCAACGTCGTGGTTCCAGCCGATCTTCAGTTTCCGCTTTCGGCGGACGTGGACGAAGGAGAACGCATCGAGCAGTCTGTAGATTCGAAACTGCACGCGCCAACGGAATATGTCTGGAACTTTACCTTCGAGCGTCAATTGCCCGCCGGGATGCTTTTCTCCGCCTCCTATATCGGGCGCATGGGACGCAGTCTGCTGGCCCGCCGGGACGTCGTGGCTTTCAACAACGTTCGTGATCCGCAGAGTGGCATGACCTGGTACCAGGCCGGGACCACCCTCGAAAAGCAGCGCCAGAAAGGCATCGATACCAGCCAGATCGCAACTATTCCTTTCTTCGAGAATCTCTTTCCCGCCGGCCTGGGGACGATGTTGAACAATGATTTTGGGCTCGATCCTTCGTGTAGCGACACCGCTGCGGTTCCGGGCTTCGATCCCACCTGGTCCAATACCCAGGTGTTCTACGCCATGCAGAGCCGTACCCCTTCCAACCCCTGCGCCTTCTTTGCGGGGAACGACTGGACGGACACCCAGGCGCTGGTGGACCAGGTGATGTTCTTCGATATCGGCCCGGACGCCACCCGCTTCATGCAGCCGCAGTACGGAGCCCTCTCCGCCTGGAGTACGATCGGGAACTCGAACTATAACGCGCTCACCCTGTCACTGCGGGAGCGGTTAAACAGTTTTTCGTTTGACTTGAACTACAGCTACGCGCATTCGCTGGACGACGCTTCCGGTCTGCAATCGGACACGGCTTTTGCGGTGGGACCATTCATTACCAATCCCATTCGCCAACGAGACAACTACGCCAATTCTGACTTTGACGTCAAACACAACGTCAACGCCTCGGCCGTGTGGCAGATGCCTTTCGGCAAGGGCAAAGCCTTTCTGAGTGACGCCAAGGGAATTGCCCAGGCAGCCCTGGGGGGCTGGCAGCTTTCCGGCATCTTCCGCTGGAACACGGGGCTGCCGACGTTCTCGCCTTTCGATGACGCACGCTGGGCCACCAACTGGAACGTACAGGCAGCGGTGACGCCCATCAGGGCGGTCCACACCTGCCCAACCAAGACCGAGACGGAGGACCCGAAGCTCTTCGGCAACTGCGGCGACATCAACCAGGTGTACCAGAGTTTCCGCAATGCCTACCCGGGCGAGACCGGACCGCGTAATATCTTCCGCGTACCGGACTACATCGATCTTGATCTGGGCATAGGAAAGAGCTTCAGCTTCGGCGAGCATTATGGCCTGCAACTCCGCTGGGATGTTTTCAACGTCACAAACACCCAGCACTTCTCCCAGATCAGCGGCAGCCGCACCGGGTTTGGCGTGACCCGCGATCCGGCACTGCGCAACGCGAGTGCTCCCAGCAGCTGGTCTAATTTCCTGCCTGTGGTGAACGGCCAGGCGCGCATCATGCAGATCGGAGCGCGCTTCTCGTTCTAGAAGGCTGCAGCAGCTTCTTACGGCTGAGTCAGCAATGGCTCAGCCGTTTTTCTTGCGGCGCCCACGTGGGGACAGCCGCCCCCGGCTGTCCGGCCGCGCGCAGCGCGGCTGTCAAGAGACGCGAGTTTTTTTGAGGCGTTCGATGCGACGACGTGGCACGCGTCCGGAAAGGCACGCGTTGGGAAAGGTGTGTGGTTGGGGAGGCGACGCGGTTGAAGAGGCGCGTGGTTGGGAAGGGCACGACTTCAGTCGTGCCAATAGGTCGCGAAAATCTAGCCGCGCTTTAGCGCCTGGGGTTTTGCTGTTCGCGCAAAACATGCTGAACTTGGGATTGCTCCAACCTCGAGCAAAAGCAAACCCCAGCGGCTAAAGCCGCACTAACTTCTGCCCGATGTGGCACGACTGAAGTGGTGCCCTTCTACGGCGGCTACCCCCACGTGGTCAACGGCTGGCGGGAGCTGCCAGCTTCCGGGCTGCGGCGCGCTCCCGCTCCGCATCGGCCACGCGGCCGAGTTGCTGGTAGGCATCGGCCAGGAAGAGATGGGCTTCCCTGGAATCGGGCTGGACCCGGGTCGCTTTTTCCAGGTTGTCGAGCGAGCCCAGCGGATTGCCTTGCAGAGAGAGGATCCGCCCGCGCAAGAGGTTGGCGCGATAATGATCTGGACTGAGGCTGAGAGTGGTATCGAGTTCAGTCATGGCTTCCGGGACGCGATCGATGCGGGCATAGACCGCGGCCAGCGAGAAATGGGCGTCGGCCCACCGAGGCGCGCGGGCTGCGGCGGCCTCGAACTCGGGCGCCGCACCTTTCCAATCGCCGGTCTCAAATAACGCCAGCCCCAGTTCGTAGTGACCCATGCCACTATCGGGCTGCGCGGTCACCGCCTTCCGCAACGGAGCGATCGCCAGGTCGAAATGTTTGAGCCGGGCCTGCGCGATCCCATATTGCAGATTGGCCACCGGCATCTCAGGCTGCACCGCGAGCGCACGCTGCAGCAGCGGGATGGCCTGCTCGTAGCGCGCATCTTCAACGTCGAACATGGCATCGTGCAGCAGGTTTGCAATTTCGATTCGCGTCTTGGGATCGGCTCCGGTGAGTTTCTTCTCGTCCTGCACCGGAGCGGTATCGGACCCGACATACCCGAGCGCTTGCAGCTTCTGTAGTTTCTCGGGATCAGGCTTGCCCAGGTCCACCAGGGTCTGGCTGGTCTTGCTGCGGAAATCCGCAAGCTGGGAGGCCAGCGTGTCAGTCACAGCCTTCGAGTTCCCCGCCAGGTTGTGAATTTCTGCCGGATCGTTCGCCTGGTTGTAGAGTTCGGGCTCGGGAGCCTGGATGAAAAGATACTTTCCGCTGCGCAGCGCGCGCAGCGCGCTCCAGCCAAAGGCGCGGTGCGGGTAGTCTGTTTCGGCGTACGAGGGGCGGTCGGGCGAAGCGGCGGCCTTGACATCTGGCTTCGCCTGGACAAATTCCAGTAGTGACTGGCCCTGCATTTCCGGCGGAGGTGTGAGGCCGGCGGCAGTAAGCAGAGTGGGCGCGACATCCACCAGACCGGCGCGAATTTCGCTGCGGCGTCCCGCCCAGCGATTCAGGGGCAGTTTGATCAGAAGCGGCACATGCAGGGTTTCATCGTACAGAAACACTCCGTGGGTGTTCTCGCCGTGCGCGCCCAGTGATTCGCCATGGTCGGCCATCACCGCGATCATGGTTTCGTCGTAGAGGCCGTGCTGGCGGAGCGCATCGAGCAATTTGCCCACGCAGGCATCGGCGTAGGCTATTTCTCCGTCGTAGGGTTGCGCAGCGAAGCGCTGCTTGTAGGGCGAGGGCGGGTCGTAGGGGTCATGCGCGTCGTATAAATGGACCCACAGGAAAAACGGTCCATTGGGGACCTGGCTGAGCCATCGCAGGGCGTGCTCGACCACAACTTGGGCGCGCCGCTCCACCGTTTTGTAGCGATCAGCACCTCGCCGGCGCAGATGAAAACCGGCGTCATACACGTCAAAGCCGCGATCAAAGCCCGGCGCGGTGCCGTCCAACGGATCGAGGACCAGCGAGGCCACAAACGCGCCCGTATGGTAGCCGCGCTGATGCAACAGGTCAGGCAAATACGGCAGATGGGCGGAAAGAGGCACTCCAAAATCATTGACGTGATTGAACTGCGGGTAGGTGCCGGCAAGAATTGTGGTGTGCGAAGCCGTGGTGATGGGTACGTGGGCGTATGCGCGAGTGAACACCACTCCCTGCTTCGCCATCGCATCCAGATGCGGCGTCAGCCCCCGCTTTGATCCCAGAAAGCCCATGCGGTCGGCCCGAGTGGTGTCGAGCGTGATCAGGATGATGTTGGGATACTGCGGAGGAGTGCGGTGGGGCGTCGTCCTGGGATGCTGCGCGGGAGATTGAGCGGCGACACTGGAGATCGCAAGTAGAAGCAGCAGGAAAGAAGAGCCGAGGCGCCGGACTGCCATAGGAATGAAAAAGGGAGTCTAGCACAGGCAGACTCCCTCGATTTCGCGGTGGGTCCGGGGAACGAATTTCCTAGAAAGTGAATTTCAGCGAGAAATTCATATTTCTAGGTCCGCCCTGGGCGATCACCGGATTGCCGGATGCCACGTCCGAGGTCTTGGTGACCGTGCCGAAGCTGGCGCCGAACGTGTTGTCCGGGAAGTAGTAGAAATTTCCGCGATTCAGAATGTTGTAAACCTCCCAGCGTATTTCCATGTTCAGGCGTTCGGTGATCTTTGTGTTTTTCATCAACGTCATGTCCCACTGGGCGAGACCGGGGCCGATGAGTTGATTGCGGCGGGAAGTGCCGACGGTTCCGGGACATGGGATGTAGAAAGGCGAGAGCGGAATGTCGCCGCTCAGGAAGTTGGCTGCGGTGTCATCGAAATTTTGCCGGCCGCAGGGATCGAAGACGCCGGCGGTCCCGTCCGGAATAACATTCTCCACTACGTACTGGCTCGGATTCCGGGTGTTGTACTTGACCGGCGTGCCATCCCATGACGCCCGGATGGAACTGCCGGACAGGCCCTGGCCCGAGGGATCGGCGCCGCCGCCCAGCAGGACACTGAAGGGGCGTCCGCTGATGGCGGTAAAGATGGTGCTAATTTGCCATCCCTTGCCCAGACGTTCATTCATGTGAGGAAGGGTGGGCAACGAGTACACGCCGCTGACGTTGAAATTGAGACGGACGTCGTGGTCGCAGAGGCCGCGATTGTCCGCGATGCTCAGCGGGTTCTGCAACTGGGGATAGTCCCCGGTGCCGCCGCGGTTGAAGGAGTTCTCGTCGAAGCATTTGCTCCAGGTGAAATTGTAGGCGGTGTCCAGGCCGTGCCAGTCGCGCTGGTTATACGATGCCTGCAGGCTGTCGTATTGAGAATCGCCCAGATTGGTGGTCTGAACAATATGCCTGAGATTGGGGAACTGATTGAAGAATGGGCGGTCGGTGTCATCGCCGCCGCTGCCCAGAGGACTGGCATTCAGGTCGCGGTTGATCGCCAGGTTTTGTCCGCGCTGGCCGGAGTAGCCGATGGTCAAGACGTTGTTGCGGGCAATTTCCTGCTGGATACTCAGACTGTAGTTGTGCGCCCGCGGAGTCTTGAAATCCTGAACGACTGAATATGCGTCAAAGGGAGGCTCTCCGGTAGGGCTGGGGCCAAAGACCGGTCCCTGGGAGAAACAGATGTAATCGCCGACTCCGGTAACGGGGTCGAAGCAACCGCTGCCGGGTACATTGTCGGCCTGGTCCGGGGATAGCCCTGAGCCGCCCCCCAAGCCCACGTCGCCTGAAATCGAAACCGAGAACAGTCCAAGGTTAGGCTGGGTAAAGGCGCCCGCGCTTGCTCCCGCCAGGGAATACGGCGAGGCCAGGGTGGCGAAGTTCGGAACGTCGTAGGCCAGGGAGTAGCCGCCACGCAAAGCTGTCTTGCCCGTCCCGAAGATGTCCCAGGCGAAGCCGACCCGCGGGCCAAAGTCCTTGTAATCGATATTGTAGAGGCGGTTAATCCCCTGACCGACCTGGACCAGGCCTGCGCCAGGGAAGAAGTTGGCGGCGACGTTGTTGCGGTCGCGCAGGTTGCCAAAAATGTCGTAGCGAAGTCCGAAGCTTACGGTCAGCCGCGGCTTGATCTTCCAGTCATCCTGGGCGTAGAACCCAACCGAGTTCTGGACCAGGTGGCGATGGGTATCGCCGAAGGCGCGGTTGGCGTTGTCGGCCTTGCCCAGCAGCAACTCTTCGATGGAATCCTGGATCGGGTCCCCGGAAATCGAAGTGTAGTAACTGAAATATCCCAGCAGCATTCCGGTGCGCGCATTGTTGCGCAGGCTGTTGGTGTAGGCCCTCTGGAAGTTGCCGCCGAATTTGACGGTGTGGTTTCCCTTCACCCAGGAAAAGTGTTCCGACCAATCCCAGGTCTGGTCGGGGCGGGTGGTGATGGGATAGCCCTGCACTCCGCCGATGTATCCGCCATAACCGAGCGGCAGGAGATAAACGTAGGGCACGCCAAAATCAGCAGGGCTGAGCGGGCCGGTGTCCACGCCCAGACTCTTAGGATCGATTTTGTTCTGGATGCCCAGCAACTGGGCGAAGCGGGTAAAGCCCACCCGGCTTTCCAGGATCTTGTTGGTGCCGAAGTTCGAAATCAAACTTACGCCCGCCATCTGGGCGCGCGATGGCGCCACCGAGTTGAATAAGTCGGCGGGCTGTCCCGGGCCCGGCGGCAGGCCGGCGTAGGGCGGGGCGCTCTGCAGGCTGTCGCCGAAAATGTAACGCACGGCAAGCGAGTTCTTGTTGTTCAGACGGTAATCGAATTTCACGCCGAAGGTGTTGGCGCTGGCCGTAGTCGGACTCTGAGCGATGATCACCCCGCTGGGGTCGGTGGGAAAAAAGTTGAGCAGCGCCTGGCCTACCGGATCCACGGTCAGTCCCTTCCCCGTGATGTCGTCAATCGCACCTTGTATTTCGTCGGGCGTGGGAACAAAACGGCTGCTTACGGCCAGTGATTTGTAACGCTGTCCCTCGTAGAAGAGGAACATGAAGGCCTTGTCCTTGACGATGGGGCCGCCAATGGTGGCATTGAACTGATTATTGTGGATGGGAGTCTTCTGGCCTTGGGAAAAATAGTTGGAAGCATCGCCAAATCCGCTGTGGTTGACCCATGTCCCCGAACCGTGCCAGGTGTTGGTGCCGCTCTTCATATTGAGCAGAATGGGCGCGCCGCCCTTGACTCCGAATTCAGCGGAGGGGGTCTCCTGAATGCTCAGTTCCTCGATGGCCTCGGGGGGAAACAACACGGCGGGAATGCCCACGATTCCGGTCTCGCCAATGGCCGAATCGCCGTAGTAGCGGTCGTTGTTATATAGGCCGTCGATAAAGTAGTTGTTCGATTCAACCTTGCTGCCGTTAATGCTGATGGCCTGAAATCCGCCGCCGGGAGTGCGCTGGACTCCGGGAGTGATGGCGAGGAGCGAATTGAAATCGCGCCCGTTCAGCGGAACGTTTTCGATCTTTTCATTGTCCACATAGTTGTTGTTGTTAGGCGAAAGTTCCACCAGGGGCGCGGTGCCTTCGACTTCGACAGTCTCGGTGCGTTGACCAAGCGTCAGTTTGAAGCTGGCTTGAATGACAGCGCCTGCCTGCACGTCCGCCGTCTGCACCGCGGACTTGAAGCCCTCGGCTGAAGCTGTGACCCGGTAAGTGCCAATGGGAAGCTCCGGAATACGAAAGGCGCCGGTATCGCTGGTGACGCCCGAACGGGACAGATTCGTGCCCGTGTTTACCGCCGTCACCGTGACATTGGGCACGACCGCGCCCGTGCTGTCGGTGACTTCGCCGGCAATGTCGCCGGTGATTCTCTGGCCCAGAACAGGAAGGCTGACACTCAGGCAGACAACGAGAACAAAAAAAAATGCTCGCTGGAAAACCAGCTTGTGCCGCATAGCTTCCCCCTCGGATTCGCTCGGACAACAAGCGCTATTAGGTCGGAGTTTAGTGGGCGCGAGCGGAAAGTATCAAGGAGAAATCACTGCACAAGACGCTTTTGGATTGTTGCCCGTTCCTGACTGACGGTCATAGATGAGCTCTCAGCTGTCAGCTCGCAGCTGTCGGTAAAGCGTCCCAGTGATTACTGAAGGCTTGGCGCTGCAACCGAATTTGAACGCAGCGGCCTTGCGCATGGATCTTGTCTATCAGGATTTTGCATCTGGGCCAGCAAATATTTCATTGTCCGAGCAGAAACGGGGGTGCGGCTGAGACGCTGTGGGAGATCAACTGATGCGCTGGCTTGGCTCCAGTCGGGATGACAATATTAGTCAACGATTTTGCGGGGCAGAATGTTAGCTAAGCGGAGAATCGCTCATGCGGAAGCGGGTGCGAACATGTTCGGAGAGGAGTTCGATGGCGCCGCGGTTGGCAATGGGATCGGCTTGCGCCAGGTACTTCATGGCTTCGACCAGCAGGCGCTGGCCGTCCACGTACCGCGGGTCCGCCGTGCGCTCACGGCGTTTGCGCCCTATATTGGGAGGAACCGGGATCGTAAAAACCTTGGCCATGCAATTCGGGTGTCCGGAGTCGCTTTCTGAAAGTTCCTCAGCCAATATTAAGGCGCGATTTCAGTATAACGCTCCGCTGGCGGTTTTCAGCCCCCAAATTGTGAAGATTTCTGCAGGGCTTCCGAGCCTGGTTAGCCCTGGGTCGAAATGAATTTGGTCTTGCCCGTGGTTCTGAGCTTGAAAACGGCGTCGGGGATTTTCTCGTTCATTCTGATGTCGGAGTACTTTGCCAAGCGATAGTCGCCGGATGTGCCGAAGAAGAACTGCTGTTGCAGCGAAATCCCCCGGCTCGAGTCAATCCAGAGGACGATGTGATCAACGTTGTTGCGTACGCTGACCGTCTTGGGCACCAGGTCCAGTTTGGCGGTTGCGGTGCCATCCACGGTCTCGCTTCCCATGTATTTAATATAAAAAGACTTAAGCATGTCGTGACCGCCGCCGCCAAAGCCCAGCACCAGGAAACTCTCGAAGGCTTCCCGGTTCTTTCCGGTGTTATAAACCGTCACCTGGTCGATTCTAGGCTGGTACACCTGGATCTTGGAGCCGCTGAACAGCACATATTTCTGGTCCGGGTCAGTGATATCGGCGGCCATCTGGACTTCGTTATTATTGCCGTGGCGGAAGTACACTTTCCCTTTTTGTTCCTCGTGTTCGTCCACCACTTTTTGATATTGGTCCCAGACCACGCTGGCTTCGGTGGTGCGGAATTTTTCGGCGGCGCTGTCCATCTGGGACAGAACTTTATCCAAGGCGGGATCCGTGGCGGAATCGGCGGCGGCCGCGACTGCGACCGCGATCACGGTACTCAGGCAGACCATCGCCAGGGACAACCGGCACAGTGTCTGCACGCCCCATTTCATGGTTGCCTCACCGGGCACAGCGGTAGCCCCAATGGCTACTCCTTGTGCACCCACACTTTGTAAGTTAGAACGCGGCCCTGACGATCACGCACAACGTCGTACTTGGTAATGCTGACTTCGCCGGCGATGGGTTCCACAATCCGCAGCAGCTCTTGCCGTACCGCCGCTTCATCCGTCGCGGCGACCGCCGAACCTTCGATCTGGTAAATAAATCCGCCGCCCGGTTCCGGAGTGACCACTACTCCGATTGGATGCGGATTGCGTTCCACCGGTTTATCGTGGAAGTCGATCCAGAAGGGCGAGAGAAAGACGAACAGCAGAATGAGTGTGACCATCACGTCATACTGCAGGGTGCCACGCTCGTAGGACCATAGAATGAAGTCGCGAATTGTGCGCCAGATCTTGGACATGGGCATGGCCGGCGTGTCGCCAATGGTCGTCATCCTGGCTTCGGTCAAGTCTTTTCCCATCAAGTCGCTTCCAAGTCTAGGCTTTGGCGGCTGGGTCTGGCAATGTGCCCGGCGTGGCCGGCGTAAGCGCGGGCGAGTCGCCCGCGGCCACACTAAACCAGACCACAAGTGATGCACAACTAGAATTTCCTGGGCCGGATGCGGTCCGTGCCCATGGCCGGTTGCAGCGCTTCCGGAACCAGGACGCTGCCGTCGGCCTGCTGGAAATTTTCCACGATCGCCACCCAGGTGCGTCCCACGGCCAGTGCACTGCCATTCAGGGTATGGACAAATTCGGTCTTGTTCTTTCCTTCCGGGCGGTAACGAATGTTCGCCCGGCGAGCCTGGAAAGATTCGAAGTTCGAGCACGATGAAATCTCGCGGAACAACTGCTGGCCCGGCAGCCAAACTTCGATGTCATAAGTCTTGGCCGAAGCGAAGCCCATGTCGCCGGTGGAAAGCGCGACCACGCGGTAGTGCAGGCCGAGTTTTTGCAGGACTTCCTCGGCGTCGTGAGTCAGCTTCTCCAGTTGCTCATAGGAAGTGTCAGGCCGGACAAAATTGACCAGCTCGACTTTCTGGAACTGATGTTGCCGGATGATGCCGCGCACGTCTTTCCCGTATGAGCCGGCTTCACTGCGGAAGCACGGAGTGTACGCGGTGAGCGAAAGCGGCAGGCGCGATGCGTCGAGCACTTCGTCGCGGTAAAGGTTGGTCACCGGCACTTCCGCGGTGGGAATCAGCCATAAGTCTTTTTCGCCGTGAGGCACGCGAAAAAGGTCGGAAGCGAATTTCGGCAATTGTCCAGTGCCATACATGGACTCGGAATTCACCAGGTAAGGCGGCAGCACCTCGGTGTAGCCGTGTTCGCGAGTGTGCAGGTCGAGCATGAAATTGGCCAGCGCGCGCTCCAGCCTCGCTCCCAGGTCCCAGTACACAGCGAAGCGCGCGCCCGAGAGTTTGGTGGCGCGTTCGAGATCGAGCACGCCCAGTTCTTCGCCCAGTTCCCAGTGCGGCTTGGGGGTGAAATCGAATTGAGGTGGCGTGCCCCAGCGCCGGACTTCGACATTATCTTCGGGCGTCTTGCCGACCGGCACGCTGTCGTGCGGCAGGTTGGGGATGCCGGTGAGAATGTTCTGCAGACTGGCTTCGAACTCCTCCGCCGCTTTTTCGCGCTGCTGGATCTGTTCTCGCAATTCCTTGGTTTCGGAAATCTGCGCGCTGGCATCCTGGCCGCTCTTTTTGAGCCTGGCAATGTCTTCGGACGCGCGGTTGCGCCGGGCTTTCATGGTCTCAGCTTCGGTGATGGCGTGGCGGCGCTGGGTGTCCACGTGATGGAAATCCTTCAGCACCTGGGCGGGATCCATGCCGCGCTGGCGCAACTTCTCTTCCACCAGCGGCAGGTTGTCGCGAACAAAGTTGAGATCAAGCATGGGAACTAACTACTGTATCGAAAAAGAGGCCGGAAATGCACGTGTGGCGCGGGCGCCCTCGCCCGCGGCCCTTGACTTTGAACTTGCCTTTGACTTTGAACTTGTCTTTGACCTTGAACTTGCCTTTGACTTTGGATTTGCTTTTGACCTTGAATTTGTCTTTGACCGGGAATTTGCTCTAAGTCCAAAGTCAAAAGCGGCGGGCGAGGGCGCCCGCCCCACATAGGCTGACCGCAAATTTGGTCTGGGGTGTTCCACGCTGTAAACTACCCCGCAATGCGATCTTCGCTGCGGTGTTCGATCCTGGGATTTCTTTTGTGCCTCAGCCTTACCGGCACGGGCTTCGGTTCCGCTTACAACGCACGTCCCAAGCTGGTGGTCATTGTCGTGATCGACCAGTTTCGTGGCGACTATCTGGAGCGTTATCGCGACCAGTGGGGGGAAGGCGGTTTCCGCCTGCTGCTCGACCATGGCGCCGACTTTACCGACTGCAACTACGACTATGCCAACACCCGCACCGCGCCCGGGCATGCGACCCTGCTGACGGGGGCGTATTCGAACGGCCATGGGATCATGGCCAACGAGTGGTGGGACCCGGCGAAGAAAAGGATGGTGAGTTCGGTCGAGGACGACGCGGCGAAACTGGTCGGCATCAGCGGCGGCGTTGGCGCTTCACCCCACAACCTGCTCGCGGACACGCTGGGCGACGAGCTCAAACTGGCCACGCAGGGGAAGGCGCGGGTTTTCGGAATTTCGTTAAAGGACCGTGCCGCCATACTGCCGGCGGGCTTTGCCGGCGATGGCGCCTACTGGATCGACCCGAGAACTGGGACATGGATCACCTCCACCTACTATCGCAGCGAGCTTCCCAAGTGGGCGCAGGACTTCAATAACAGCAAGCGGTTGGAGAAGTATCTGAATCTGGAGTGGAAAGACAGCAATGGCGAAGTCCTCCGTACAACCAAGCCTGGTGAGGGGAAGCCGGGCAGTTTCTTTGAACTGGTCGGCTCCACGCCGTTCGCCAATGAGTACGAATTTGAATTCGCGCGCGAGCTGATTACCTACGAGAAGCTGGGAAGCGGCCCCGCCACCGATCTTCTAATCGTGAGCCTGTCAGCCAACGATATTCTCGGCCACCAAGCGGGGCCGGATTCCCCGGAGATGCAGGCCATGGCGCTTGCCATGGACCGGCAACTCGCGGGCTTCTTCGAGTTTCTCGGGCATCAGATGGGCCTGGCCAATGTCTGGATCGCGCTCTCCGCCGATCACGGAATCGCGCCCTTGCCCACGGTGGCGGCCAGAATGCATTTGCCGGCGGCAGGTCTCTCTTCCGAGAAAATGAAAGCGCAAGTGAATAGCGCGCTGTCGGCCCGCTTCTCACACTCCGCTGAATATGTAAAAGATATTGACTACCCTCTGGCGTGGGTAAACCCAGAGGCATTCGCGGCCGTAAAAATGAAAGAAGGCGACGCGGAGCGCGCCGTGGGAGAAGCCCTCAAGCAGGCGGGCCTGCGGGCCTACTACACCCGTTCGCAGCTGGAGCACGGGGACGTGCCCAATGACGAAGCCGGGCTGAAGTATCTCCACAGCTACTCTCCGCTGGGTGGATGGTACGTGTTCGGGGTCCCGGTTCCGTACACCATCGGCGTCACCAGCGGCACGGACCACGCGTCGCCCTATACCTACGATACGCACGTTCCCCTGGCTTTCTACGGCCTTCCTTTCCAGGCGGGGACCTACCGGACTCATGCCGAACCCGCGGACCTGGCAGTGACGCTGGCTTCGCTGCTGGGCATCAATGCTCCTTCGCACGCCATCGGGCGGGTCCTGACGGAGGCGCTGGCTCCGCCCCGGCGCGTCCCCGGTTCGGCCCGGGGAGGCGAGCGGGAGGAGCGGAGCGCGCCTGACGTCGAGAGGCGTGGCTTCAGGCCGGCCGCCGGCTCAGCAACGGATCCCGCCAACAAAATGGTTGCGGTGAAGAAAGCTGACCGGACACTTGCGGAGGGCGCACGATGACGTCTCCCGCCGCTCCGTCCGCTCCTGATCTTTCCGTCAGTGTTGCCGGCATTCAGCTGAAGAATCCAATCATCGCCGCCAGCGGCACGTTCGGCTATGGCATTGAGTTCGAGGATGTGGTCCACCTCAACAAGCTTGGCGGCTTTGTGGTGAAGGGACTGTCGGCCCAGCCCATGGCGGGAAATCCGCCTCCCCGCCTTTATGAAACTCCGGCCGGGATGCTTAATGCCATCGGACTGCAGAATATCGGCGCGCGCGCGTTTATCGATGAGAAGCTGCCCAAACTCGGCAAAATGAAAAATATCGTGATCTTTGCGAACGTGTTCGGCTACAGCCGCGAAGAGTACGAGCGCACCATTGAGATTCTGAATGAAGGCGAGGACATAGCCGCCTACGAGTTGAACGTGTCGTGTCCCAACACGGTCTCTGGCGGCATCCAGTTTGGCAGCGATCCGCGGGCGTTGGACGAGGTCGTGAATACCGCTAAGCGGATTTCCCGCCGCCCGCTGATTGTGAAGCTTTCACCCAACGTGACCAGCATCGCCCTGATGGCACGCGTGGCCCAGGAAGCGGGCGCGGACGCTATCTCACTGGTGAACACCTTCGTGGCCATGGCCATCGACCCTGAAACCCGCAAGCCCCGTATCGCCAACGTAACTGCCGGGCTCTCGGGTCCCGCCATCAAGCCGATTGCCCTGCGCATGGTTTATGACGCCGCGCGAGCGGTGAATATCCCCGTCATCGGCATGGGCGGGATTTCGACTGCCGCTGATGTCGTGGAGTTCATGCTGGCGGGGGCGAGCGCGGTGCAGATCGGGACGGCCAGCTACTGGGACCCGGTGGCAACCGAGAAAATTGCCGCCGAACTGGAAACCTGGTGCGCGGAACGCCGCATACCGCGCCTGGCGGAACTGACCGGCGGCATGGTGGAATGACAGTCGTCAGTCGTCAGTCGTCAACAAAACCATACGCACCCCAGAACTGACCACAAGTTCACCCCATGAAGATCATGTCTTTCTCCGCGAAGGCGAATTGAGGCCGGCCATACTATGCTGACCGGGGCGGTTGGCAAACTCGAAATCGCAGGCGCCCGGTGGGGATCGGCCTGCTACTTTCCGGGCGCCAATTCATCTAATGTAATGTCGCTATAATCAATCCTTAAAAAAAGAGGAGTCTTTCATGGCCAAAGCCACCTTTGCCGCGGGCTGTTTCTGGGGAGTCGAAGCCACCTTCCGCCAGCTGCCGGGGGTCACGGGAACCCGGGTTGGCTATACCGGCGGACACTTCGCCAATCCCACCTATAAGGACGTTTGCAGCGATCGCACGGGCCACGCCGAGGCGGTCGAAGTGGAGTACGATCCCGCCAAACTTTCCTACGAGAAATTGCTGGACGTGTTCTGGGAGAACCACGATCCCACTCAACTCAACCGTCAGGGCCCCGACTACGGGTCGCAATACCGCTCCGCGATCTTCTTCCACACTCCGGAACAGGAAAGCGAAGCGCGAATGTCAAAAGAGCGCCTGGAGAAATCGGGCCGCTTCAAGAAGCCGATTGTGACCCAGATCGTGCCCGCAGTGACGTTCAATGCCGCCGAGGATTACCACCAGCAGTATCTGGAAAAGCGCGGACTGGCGACCTGCCACATTAAGTGAGCCGCGCAGACCACGTGGGGACAGCCGCCCTCGGCTGTCCGGCGGAGCGACGCTCCGCTTTTTTCCGCCGAGAATCTGCCGACAAATGCTAGCCGCGCTTCGCGCGGCCGGACAGCCGCGGCGGCTGTCCCCACGTGTTTCTTCCTGCACGAGCGGGGCGCTCGCGCCTACATTAAATTCGCTTCCTTGCGACCGGAACGCGATTTCCCATATGCTGCGGTGCAATCATGCCGCACGGTCCCGATCAACTTCTGTTGCAACTTCTTGCCATCTTCGTTTCCGCGAAGGTGGTGGGGGAGCTGTTTGAACGGGTGCGGCTGCCGTCTGTCCTGGGCGAAATCCTAGCCGGGGCTGCGCTAGGCCCATTTTCCCTGGGCTGGATCAATCCCAGTGACACCATCCATTCGGTCGCGGAAATTGGTGCGATCTTTGTCCTGTTCAGCGCCGGCCTCGAGACCAGCTCGCAAGACCTGATCCGGGTGGGGCGCAAGGCGCTGCTGGTGGCGGTGGCCGGCATCGTGGCTCCCTTTGTTCTGGGATTCGCTTACATGAAATGGCGCGGCGATGCCTCCAGTGAAGCCATTTTCGTGGGCGCGGCCATGGTGGCCACCAGCGTGGGAATTACCGCGCGCGTGCTGGGCGACTTGCATGTGATGGCCACGCGCACGGCCAGGATCATCATGGGCGCCGCCGTCTTCGATGACATTCTGGGTATGGTCCTGCTGGCGATTGTGGCCGGCCTGGCTTCAGGCGGCGGGCTGGAGTGGCTGCACCTGGGCGTTCTGGTCGTCGAAGCTGTGGCCTTCGCCCTATTCATGATCTTTGTGGCGCCTCGAATTGTCCGCAGAATCCAGCCGGGCATGGATCGCCTCTCCACCCAGCATGCTCCCCTGATTGTTGCGCTGGGGCTCTGCCTGTTCCTTTCATGGCTTTCGGCGAAGATCGGCATGGCAGCCATTATCGGCGCGTTCTTTGCCGGGCTCATGTTTGCCGACTACGCTCCCCGCTGGAATCTGGTGCCACGCGTGGGAGGCATCACCGAGTTTCTGGCGCCTTTTTTCTTTTTCACCATCGGCTCTCGCCTCAACGTGCACCTGTTTACTGGAGACGTCCTGGTGGCCGCCATTGTGATTTCGTTGCTCGCTATTATTTCCAAAGTGGTGGGGTGCGGATTGCCGCTTTGGCGCGAGGGCTGGCTGAGCGCACTGCAGGTGGGCGTAGGCATGATGCCGCGCGGTGAGGTTGCTTTGATCGTCGCGCTGGTCGGACTGCAATCGCACATCGTGCTGCCTTCGACTTATGCCATTGTCGTGTTTATGACCGCGGTGACCACGATTCTGGCGCCGCCCCTGTTGCGCTATCTGTTTCGCGGCGAAATGAAACCAACCTAGGACCGCGTGGGGATCGCCGCCCGCGGCTGTCCGGTCGAGCAAGGCTCGACAGAGGTTTCTGTTACGAGAAATAGCGGAGCATCGCTCCGCTGGACAGCCGAGGGCGGCTGTCCCCACGTGGTCTCCGGTTATAATCCTCGTTCTAATTGCTGAGGAGAATCCATGACTCTTGCAGGCCGGGTTGCGCTGGTGACGGGGGCGTCGCAAGGCATTGGCCGCGCTTGCGCGCTGAAGCTCGCCCAGTCCGGGGCCACTCTGGCGTTGGCCGCGCGGAGCCAGGAAAAGTTACAGGAAGTGGCGGCTGAGATTGCCGCAGCGGGAGGCACCGCTACGTGCTTCCCTCTGGATGTCAGCGATGAGGAACAGATCAAGGCCACCTTCAGGGCCGCCATCACCCAACTGGGCAAGATTGACATCCTGGTGAATAACGCCGGAATCACCCGCGACCAGCTGGTCATGCGCATGAAGCGCGCGGACTGGGATGCCGTCCTCAACACCAACCTGACCTCCGCCTATCTCTGTACTCAGCAGGCCATCAGCTCAATGCTCAAGCAGCGCTGGGGCAGAATCATCAACATCACTTCGATTTTCGGGCAGACGGGCCAGGCCGGCCAGGCCAACTACTCCGCCTCAAAAGCCGGACTGATCGGGCTGACCATGGCCATCGCTCGCGAAGTCAGTTCGCGCAACATCACCTGCAATGCGGTCGCTCCCGGTTTCATCGAGACCGCCATGACTTCCGGACTGGGCGATGAGTTCAAGCAGAATGCGGTGAAGATGATCCCGCTGGGGCGTGTGGGAACCCCCGAGGAGGTCGCGGGCGCAGTGGCCTTTCTGGCATCGGAAGAAGCTTCGTATATCACCGGGCACGTGCTGAACGTAAACGGCGGCATGCTGATGGGCTAGAAACGCTCCTCTCTCTGTCATCACGACCGGAGCGCAGCGAGCGGAGTGGACAGCCTGCCCTGAGCGAACTCCGAGTGCACACGAGGGGGAGTCGAACGGGACCCGCTTTGGGTTCGCTCGCCGCATAGGAAGTTCAAGGAATGAAGGCGTGACCAATCCCAGACTCACCCTGAAGCAGGCGGAATCGCCTGCCCAGATTGCTCAGGCTCGTGAGCTTTTTCTCGAGTATGCTGAATCCCTCGGCTTCAGCCTGTGCTTTCAGAGTTTCGACCGGGAACTTGCGGGCCTTCCGGGAGATTACGTCCCTCCGGATGGCCGCTTGCTGCTGGCTGAATACCGAAGCGAACTGGCGGGTTGCGTCGCGCTGCACAAACTGGAATCGGGAATTTGCGAGATGAAGCGCCTTTATCTTCGCCCGCAGCTTCGTGGCCGCGGCGTGGGACGAGCACTGGCGGAAAGCGTGATCGCGGAGGCCCGGACCATCGGATACCGTAAAATGCGGCTCGATACCGTTGCGCCCGTGATGCCCAACGCCGTGGCCATGTACCGCCGGCTGGGATTCGTGGAGATTGAACCTTATCGCCCCAATCCGATTGAGGGGGCGTTGTATATGGAGTTGGCTCTTTAAAGGCGAGGGCGGGATGCCCTCGCGATAGCCGGCGGGACGCCGGCGCTGCGAGGAACCTCAACATGAAATTGGTCTGCTTATTTCTCTCTCTCGTATTTTCGATCTCGAGCTTGGCGGCGACCAGCAAGAACGTAACCTACAAGAGCGGCGATGACACCGTGCGGGGCATCGTGTACACGCCGGACGGAAAAGGCCCGTTCCCGGCGCTGGTGGTCATTCACGAGTGGTGGGGGCTGAATGACTGGGTCAAGGAGCAGGCCTCACGGCTGGCCGATGAAGGTTATGTGACGCTGGCCGTCGATCTCTACCGCGGAAAAGTGGCGACCACGCCCGACGAGGCCCATGAAATCATGCGCGGCGTTCCGGAGGACCGGGCGGCGCGTGACCTGCATGCGGGGTTTGAATTTTTGAAATCGCAACCGAACGTGAAGCCAGACCGGATCGGCTCCATCGGCTGGTGCATGGGCGGCGGATACTCGCTGGACGTGGCCTTGCAGGAGCCCACATTGGCCGCCGCCGTCATCAACTACGGCCACCTGGCGGCGGATGCGGCCTCGCTCAAGAAGATTAACGCTTCAGTACTGGGCATTTTCGGCGCGCAGGACCGTGGTATCCCGGTGGACGATATAAGGAAGTTTGAGCAGGCGCTGAAACAGCAGGGCAACAAAGTGGAAATTGTGATTTATCCCGATGCCGGGCACGCCTTCGAGAATCCCAACAACAAAAACGGCTACCGCGCCGCCGACGCTGCCGACGCGTGGAAGCACACCACCAGCTTTCTGGCCGCGACGCTGAAAAAGTGATCGGGATCAGTCCAAAAATTGTAGGCTGCAGTAACGGGTTACCATTCCGCGGTAACGGCGACTGTTCCTTGGCGGAATTCGCTCCTTACTCCATCACCAGTTGTGGTGCAACGAAATTCCTCTTGCCAGAAGGTACTACTCTGGTTACTATGCACCTCATCCTTGGGGGTCTGCTTTGGTTGCTTTCTCTATGAACATCGGCGAGACCATCCGAAACTACCGGCTGCAGAAAGGCATGTCCCAGGGCGACATCGAAAAGCGCACCGGCCTGCTGCGCTGCTACCTGTCACGGGTGGAGAACGGCCATACCATTCCGTCGCTGGATACGCTGGCCAAGATTGCCGGCGCCATGGAGATCGCGCTGTCGCAGTTCTTCTCCGAGTCCGGACACACCAATGGCTCCAGGAACCTTCCGCAACTCTCCGACGACGAAGTCCGCTTCCTGAGCCAGATTCGCCGCTACGCCGTGAGCCTGAACGACAGCGACCGCAAGCTGGTGCTGGCCATGGTCAAGAAGATGGCGGCGAAATAGAGCTCTCGGCTCTCGGCTCTCAGCTTTCAGTTAAAGCCTCTTGGACGTCTGACCTCTCGCCCCCGGGGCAATCATCTGTTTCGGTGCCTTGTACCAAGCCTCAGCACAAAGCAGGTCCCTCGACTTCGCTCGGGATGACACCGTAGGGGCGGGGGTACGAGCAGGCCAGGGGGTTTTGCTGAGGGATGACGGCTGAGAGCTGAAAGCTCATAGCTGATAGCTGATAGCTGAAAGCTGATAGCCGCCTTTGGGTACTTTTGTTCCATCCCTCTTGTGGCCAACGGGAATCTCGTTTCGGAGTCGGCTAACCCCTAGACTGTCTTTGGAGAATCCCGGGTGACCATCGACGAAGAATTGAGCGTGCTCGACACGCAGCTGCGCCGGCTGAAGATTGAGTACGAGATTTATTTCAGCAATCCGGCCAAGCGCCCCCCCACGGAGGTGGAGTGGAAGGTGCTCTCGCTGCTGCGCAAATTCAGCGACGGCGGGCGTATGAGCTTTTCGCAACGCTTCCGCTACAACGAACTGGCGCAACGCTACGCCATTTACAGTGATCTGTGGCGCAAGAAGAACCGCATTCGTGAAGAAGGCTACCGCCGTCCCCAGGACGCGCTGCTCTCGGTCCAGGGTGTGCGGGTGGAGGAGCATGAGCCGGAACACAAGGTTTACGGGGTAGGCCATGCGGCTGCGGCCGCCGCCGCTACCGAGCCGGTCGAAGCCAAGCCGTTCAGCATGCAGTGTGGCGACGCCCGCGCCGAACGTGACAAGGTGCATAAACTCTACCAGGCACTCACCGATGCCAAGAAGAGATCGGGCGAAGCCGTTTCCGGCAACCTGGACAGCTTTGCATCGTTCGTGCAGAAAAAGACCGAGCAAATCCGCAAACAGTACGGATGCGAACTGGTCGAATACACGGTCGAAATGCAGAGCGGCCAGGTAAAGCTCAAGGCCAGGGCTAAGACTTAGTCGTCAGTCGTCGGTCATCAGTCGTCAGCGCTCTCACTCTTCTATTTGCTTCATTACGTTCCGCAAGCCGCGGTTGAGGCGTTGTAGCGCCGGCGTCTCGCCGGCAGTCGGGCGGGCATCCTGCCCGCCCCCGGGGGCAAGATGCCCCCGAGCCAGCCGGCAGGATGCCGGCGCTACAAAGGCACTGACGACTGACGACTGAACTCTGCCCCTGTTAGAATTTCTTCCTGCCTTTCCCAGGCACATTCCCATTTAATTCGAGGTCTGCCATGTCCGCGACCCAGACGAAGATCCAGCGTGCCATCCTCAGCGTGACTGATAAGACGGGGCTGGTGGAGTTTGCCCGTAAACTGGCCGGCCTGGGCGTGGAACTTATTTCGACCGGGGGTACGGCGAAGCTGCTGCGCGACGCCGGAATCAGCGTGAAGGACATTTCCGAACTCACGGGTTTCCCCGAAATGCTCGACGGGCGGGTCAAGACGCTGCATCCCAAGGTGCACGGGGGCATCCTGCACCGGCGCGGAATGGCTTCGCACCGCAGCGCGGTTGCCGAACACGGCATTCAAGCCATCGACATGGTGGTGGTCAATCTTTACGCCTTCGAGAAGACCGCGGCCAAGCCGGGCGTGCCTTTTGAAGACCTGATCGAGAACATCGATATTGGCGGACCGTCGATGATCCGTTCCGCCGCCAAGAATTTTCAGGATGTTGCGGTCGTGACCTCGCCCTCTGATTACAGCGACCTGGCGGAGGAGATGGCCGCGGCGGGCGGAGCGCTCTCCGCGGCCACGAAGTGGCGCCTGGCACAGAAGGCGTTCGCCACTACGGCGGCTTACGATTCGGCCATCGCGTCCACCCTGGAGCGGGTCAGCGCCAATGGCCATTTCGAGTTTCATCCGGACGGCGATTTTCCCCAGAACCTGCGCCTCTCGTTCAGCAAGATCATGGACTTGCGCTACGGCGAGAACCCGCACCAGAAGGCGGCGATGTACAGCGACGGCTCGGGGAGTGGCGTGGCCAACGGCCGCCAGGTCCAGGGCAAGGAACTTTCCTACAACAACATCGTCGATCTACAGGCGGCCTGGGACCTGGCGCAGGAATTTGAGCAGACCGTCTGCGCCATCATCAAGCACACCAATCCCTGCGGCACGGCAACCGGCAAGACCCTGGCCGAGGCCTACAAGAAGGCTCTGGAGTGCGATCCGGTATCGGCTTTCGGAGGCGTGATCGGAGTGAATCGGGTAGTGGATGGCGAAGCCGCGGAAGAAATGGCCAAGCTTTTTCTCGAGGTCATCGCTGCGCCAGGTTTCGACGATGCCGCCAAAGCCAAGTTTGCCGCGAAGAAAAACCTGCGCCTGGTGGAGATCAACCATGCTCCTCAGAAATGGGTCCTTAAAAATGTCTCCGGCGGAATTCTGGTGCAGGATGCCGACACGCGCGTGCTTGAGGAATCCGATCTCAAGGTGGTCACCAGGCGGCCACCAACGCCGGAGGAGAAGCGCGCCCTGTTATTTGCCTGGAAGGTTTCCAAGCATGTGAAGTCGAACGCCATTCTTTACGCTCGCGACGGGCAGACGGTGGGGGTTGGCGCGGGCCAGATGAGCCGGGTGGATTCCTGCAAGATCGGCGCCATGAAGGCAGTCCTGCCCCTGCAGGGAACGGTGGCTGCGTCCGACGCGTTCTTTCCCTTTCCCGACGGGGTAGAGGAAATCGCCAAGGTAGGGGCGACGGCGATCATTCAGCCGGGCGGATCAGTTCGCGACCAGGAGGTCATTGAAGCCGCCGACCGGCTGGGCCTGGCCATGATCTTTACCGGCGTCAGGCACTTCCGGCACTAATAATTGTCGAATTGCCGGATTTTCGAATTGCCAATTACGGAAATGTTCAGGGAAATCGGTGGTTTACAATCCCTCAATCGTAAATCCCACAATTCGGCAATTCTGTTAGTCCCTGTACTTCCGATCATTACCGGCTCGGTTCCGTGGTGTGCTTTTTCACCCCCTTGCGCCAGCACGGTTTACAATATGAAAAGCACCCGCCGGCAGCGGTTCGGCATCCAATCGCTATGCTTCGCGGAAGCCGAAGGTTCTCGATGAAAAGTATTTACTGCACTCTTATTCTGTTGCTGACCGTCCCGGCTATTTTCGCGGAGCAGGCCCCGGCTGGTGACTCCAAAGCAACTCCTGCCACCGCACCCCGCAAGCTCGACAAAGCCGCCGCATACTACCACTACACCCTGGCCCATATGTACGAGGAGCAGGTGGCGGTGTATGGCCGCAGCGAACTGGCCAATAAAGCCATCGAGGAATACCGGCTGGCGATCGATGCCGACCCTACTTCCGAGTATCTGACTTCCGCGCTGGCTGAGCTCTATGCCAAGACCGGCCGTATTCGGGATGCCGTCCTCGAAGCCCAGGACATTCTCAAGCGCGATCCCAATAACCTGGAAGCGCACAAGCTGCTGGGGCGGATCTATCTGCGTTCGCTGGGTGACGTCCAGAACGGGCAGGGCTCGCAGAATGTTCTCAAGCTGGCCATTGATCAGTACGAACAGATCATCAAGATCGAGCCCGACAATGTTGACGACCACCTTCTGCTGGGACGCCTCTACCGGCTGAACAATGACTTGCAGAAGGCCGAAGGTGAATTCAAGACTGCGGTCAAGCTGGACCCGAATTCGGAAGAAGCGGTCACTACGCTGGCCTACCTGTACAACGAGGAAGGCGATACGGCGCGCGCCGGCGAAGTTCTGAGCTCCATCCCGGACGCTTCCCGCTCTGCCAAGCTCTATTCGGCTCTCGGCTACACCTACGAACAGCAGAAGCAGTACAAGAACTCGATCACAGCCTACAGGAAAGCGATTGAGCTCGACCGCGACAATCTGGACGCGATCCGCGGACTGGCCCAGAACCTGATGAATGATGGCCAGACGGATGCCGCGCTGGAGCAGTACAAGATCATTGCGGATGCGAATCCCGAGGATGCGCAGACCTACCTCCGCATGGCCGAGATCTACCGCAAGAGCGGCAAATTCGACCTGGCGATGGACAGCCTAAAGAAGGCCGGGTCAATGGTGCAGGACTCGATCGAGGTCCCGTACAACATGGCTGCGGTGTATCAGGCCCAGGGCCGCTACGACGAGGCCATCCAGGTATTGCAGGACCTGCTCAAGAAGACGGAGAAGGCCGACAACGGCTACACCCAGGCCGAGAAAAACAACCGGTCGGTCTTTCTGGAACGGCTGGGAACGATCTACCGCGACAACAAGAATGATTCCCAGGCCATCGAGACTTTCAGGAAGATGCTGGTGCTGGGTGACGAGAATGCTGAACGCGGCTACCAGCAGATCATCGATACTTACCGCGAGGCCAAGCAGTGGCAGCAGGCCACCGACACCGCCAAAGAAGCGGTGCAGAAGCTGCCCAATAATCGCAGCCTGAAGATGGTGTACGCCGCCCAGCTTTCCGACATGGGCCAGGCGGATGCGGGATTGCAGCAGGTCAAGGCACTGCTCAAGGGGACGCCGGAAGACCGCGACGTTTACATCACGCTTTCCCAGATGTACAGCCGCTTGAAGCGCTGGCCCGAGGCTGAAGCGGCCCTCGACAAAGCGGAACAACTATCGACGAAGGATGAAGACAAGCAGTATGTGTACTTCCTGCGCGGCTCGACTTACGAACGCCAGAAAAAATATGATCTGGCGGAAGAGATGTTCCGCAAAGTGCTGGCGGGCGATCCCCAGAATGCGACCGCGCTGAACTATCTCGGCTACATGCTGGCCGATCGCGGGGTAAAGCTGGACGAGGCCCTCGGGATGATCAAGAAAGCTGTCGATCTCGATCCCGCCAACGGCGCATATCTCGATTCGCTGGGCTGGGCCTACTTCAAACTAGGCAAGTACGAGTCCGCGGAAGACACGCTGATCAAAGCCTCGCAGCGCATCGGGACCGATCCCACGGTGCAGGACCACCTCGGCGACCTTTATCAGAAGACCGGCCGGCTAAAGCTGGCGGCGGCCCACTGGGAGCGCGCGATCGCGGAGTGGAACAAGACCGTGGCCGCCGAAGTTGACCAGAACGACCTGGCCCGGGTGCAGAAGAAACTCGAATCCGCCAAGATGAAACTGGCCAAGGAAGACTCCGAGAACAAGTAACTAACCCAGATCGTGTGGGGACGGGTCTCCGACCCGTCCGGGCCGAGCGCAAGCTCGGCTTTCTTTTTTGTATCCTGATAAGCCTTACCGCGAAACCCACCCTTGTCTCTCCAAAGAACGGAGAGACGAGGGTGGGGCACCCACTGGAGAAAATCAATGAGTGACGTGCTCATTAGGCAGGCCACGCTCAATGACATTCCTGCATTGCTGCGTCATCGCCAGGGTATGTACGAAGATATGGGCTACAACGACCCCGTGGCCATGTCTGCGATGGTTTCGACCTGCAAGCCCTATCTGGCTGCGGCACTGGCGAACGGTACGCTGCGGGGTTGGCTGGCGTGCGCCGGAGAACAGGTCGTGGCCGGAGGCGTAGTTTTGATCAGCCCGTGGCCCAGCCATCCCTATGATGGTCAATGCCGCCGCGCGACGATTCTCAACATGTACACCGATCCACAATATCGCCGCCGGGGCATTGCCCGCCGCCTGATGGAAACCATGATCGAATGGTGCCGCGAGGAAGGCTTCGTTCATGTCACTTTGCACGCCAGCGACAATGGCCGTCCGCTCTATGAGAGTCTGGGATTCGAAGCGACGAACGAGATGCGTTTAAAGCTGCGTCCTTCATAGCGCTGCCGTCCCGGCGGCTGTCCGGCGGGCGTCCCGCCCACCGCGATGGGAGGGCAAGATGCCCTCCCGACAGCCGGCAAGATGCCGGCGCTACTTGGCGGACTGCTCTGTCGATTGCGCGATGCTAAACTTTCCTTATGCTGGCCGATTACGCCGTGCGGGTGGAGCAATCGCGCGGACGCCGCATCCCCGAGCCCCAGCATCCCTATCGGAATGATTTCCAGCGCGACCGCGACCGGGTCATTCACTCCCGTGCTTTCCGCCGGCTGGAGGCCAAGACCCAGGTTTTTACCCGGCGTTTCTCCGATCATTTTCGCAACCGCCTGACTCACACGCTGGAAGTGTCGCAAATTGCCCGCACCATCGCCGGCCAACTCGGCCTGAACGTGGATTTGGTCGAGGCCCTCGCCCTGGTGCACGACGTCGGCCACCCGCCTTTCGGGCACGCCGGCGAAAAGGCGCTGGACGCCCTCATGCGTGAGCACGGCCTGTTCTTTGACCACAACCTGCACGCCTTGCGCATCGTAGAAGATTTCGAGCTGCGCTATGCGGCATTCCGCGGGCTCAATCTCACTTTCGAAGTTCGCGAAGGCATCATCAAGCACTCGCACGATTATTCCGCCGCGCAGTTTCCCCAGCTGGCGGAATATTTGCTCGATCAGCGTCCGCCGCTGGAGGCCCAACTCATCGACCTGGCTGACGAAATCGCCTACGACACGGCAGATCTGGACGACGGCTATGAGGCCCGCCTGCTTACGCTTTCGCAGATCCGCGACGGCGTTCCGGGGTTCGATCGCTTTTATGGCGAGGCCGAGCGCGCCTGTCCCAACGCCATGGAGAAGCTGAAGTTCAACGAAGCGGTGAAGCGGATTATCGATCGCATGGTGGGCGATCTGATTCGCAACCTGCAACAGGGGATCAAGGATGCCGGCATCCGCAGCCTGGAAGACGTTCGGGCGCATCCGCGGCGGCTCGCGACGTTCAGTCCCACGGTGGAAGAAGAGAGGCGCCGCACCAAGGAATTTCTCTACCAGAACCTCTACTTCAGCGCCGCACTGGAGCCGGAAAAGAATGACGCGGAGCGCGTGATTCGCCAGCTCTTCGACTTCTGGATGGCGAAACCAGAAAGCCTGCCGCAGAGCTATCAGGAGAAAGCGGGGCAGGAGTCCCTGCCGCGTGTGATTTGCGACTACATCGCAGGCATGACTGACAATTTTATTTACGAGCAGCACGAGAAGTATTGCGGAACCACGTAGGCACTGCCACCGCGTAGGCCCGGACGTCTCGTCCGGGGTGGGCGAGCGAAACTCGCCGAGATTTTCCGTTGTTCGTGCGATCAAAAACCAGCCGGGCTTTGCCCGGCCGGGCGGGTGAGACACCCGCCCCTACGTGTTTTACGGCGGGCTCCAGGTCACGCGATACACAACCCCTGCGGAATCGTCGCTGACGTACAACGCGCCATCCGGGCCGGTCACCAATCCTACCGGCCGCCCCATCCACTTGCCCTTCTTGGTTTCGCCGGGCCGGATCCATCCGCTGATGAAATCTTCCGGAGGGCCCTGCGGTTCGCCTTTGTCATTGAACTTGATGCGGACCACTTTGTACCCGGTGGGCACGCTGCGGTTCCAGGACCCGTGAAACGTTACGAACAGGCTTCCGCGATAATCCGGCGGAAACATTTCGCCCTGGTAAAACAGCAGACTCAGCGGGGCCGAATGCGCCTGCATCTCGATGGCGGGAGCAATGGTCTTCGAGCAGTCATAGTCATCGCTCTGGGAGCGGTCTGGAACGCGGTTGCCGTAGCAGTAAGGCCAGCCGGCGTTGCCGCCGCGCGCGCCCAGATCGTTGACCTCTTCAGGCGGCAGGTCATCACCCAGCCAGTCGCGGCCGTTGTCCGTGGCCCAGACAGTTCCGGTCTTCGGATTGACGGTCAAGCCGACAGCATTCCTCAAGCCGGAGGCAAATGTGTGCTCACCGGTTCCGTCTTCGTTGTACTGTGTCACGGCGGCGCGACGCTTGTCGTTTTCCACGCAGACATTGCAGCTTGACCCGACCGCGACGTACATCTTGCCGCCGGCAAAAAGAATGGTTCGAGTCGAGTGCCCGCCGCCGCTGCCGGGAAGGTCCGCGATTTTTTGGCCCGTGCCAACCCGCTGTTGTGCTTCATCCCAATCGAAGCGCCGGACGGCATTGATCTCGGCGATGTAGAGTTTTCCCTTGTGAAACGCGATGCCATGCGGCGCGTCCAAGCCCGACAGCACGGGGACCGCCGGTCCCGCGTGCCCGGTGTGCTTCGCATCAGGGAAAGCCAGTACCGTGCCGTCACTGGTGTCGGTCACCAGCAGCATGCCGCCCGGACTGAAGGCCATCTCCCGCGCATTCGGCGCGGCGGCGAAAACGGAAATATGAAATCCAGGCGGTAGCTTCAGACGGGTTAAGTCGAGTTTTTCCGAATGGTGGCAGGAGAGCCACAGCAAAGGAAACAGGACACAAATAGTGGCGCGTGTGAAAACCGCCAATCTTCGAACCACACGCGGGAAAACTACGGGGCTAGTGTGCATGGGGAACAACGCAGGAGTTACTTGATTACCGCAATTTTTTGCAGCCATGGACACACGAAGTTTTTATATCAGATTTCGCCAAAATTACCCGGCATTGCGCTTTTTCGCTCCCGCCCGCCCACTGGCGGCGTTACAATGTGTTGTGAGCTAACGACTTAGGTTTAGCGGGGTTTGGCATTCCACCTGTTATACACAGAGCAGGCGTCAGGCGATTTCAGGACGCCGATATTTTTTGCATTTTTGCTGGAGTGGAGCCCAAGGCTCCCCCACCTGGAGGACGTAGAATGAAGAATCGTATGTTTGTAGCGCTGCTTCTGGCCGGTGTGCTGGCGCTTCCCGCTCTGGCGCAGCAGGCCGCTCCTACTACCACGCAGGACCAACCCGCGGCCGCCGCTTCCGGCGCAAGCGGCAAGCCCGCTTTGCAGCCTGACACGCATGAAGGCTTCTGGGGCAAGATCAATCCCTTTGCCCGCAAGAAATATGTGCAGCGCCAGACCGCTCCGATTCGCGACCGCGTCAATGAACTCGATGAGCTCACGTCCTCGAACACCAAGATGATCAAGGACACCGATGCGCGCGCCCAGGATGGTATCCGCCTGGCCTCGACCAAGGCCACCGAAGCCGACCAGCACGCGATTGACGCCGGCAACAAGGCCCAGATGGCGCAGCAGACCGCGACCCAGGCCAATGCCCGCCTCACCACGGTGGAACAGGTAGTAGGCAACATAGATCAGTACAAGGCTTCCACGCAGACCGAGATTCGCTTCCGTCCCGGCCAGAGCGTGCTGAGCAAGAACGCCAAGACTGCTCTCGACGATATGGCGACGCCGTTGAAAGACCAGCGCGGCTACATCATCGAAGTGCAGGGCTTCTCCTCTGGTCACGGCCAAGCCGCGATTGCCACTTCGCAGAAGATGGCGGACGCGGTAGTGCGTTACCTGGTGCTCAATCACGAGATTCCGGTTTATCGGATCTATGTGGTTGGCATGGGCAATGCTCCGGTGCCCACGGCGGCCGGCGAAGATGCCAAGACCAAGCGCACCAGCGGTGGACGCGTCGAAATCAGCCTCCTGAAGAACGATCTGGAAACGCTGGCTTCGACCAGTGCTGCCCCGGCTCCTGCGAGCCAGGACCAGCCCGCGCCCCCGAAATAATTGATTCAGGACGACGGACCGAAAGGCCCGAAGCCCTCCCCCGGAAAAAGCTTCCCGCGCAAGCGGGAGGCTTTTTTCATTTCGTAGCGCCGGCGTCCCGCTGGCCGTCCGGAGGGCATCCTGCCCTCCGCAGATTGCAGATTGCAGATTGCAGATTGCGGATATTAGACTGCAGATTGCAGATATTAGACTGCAGATTGCAGAATTGCCCCCCTCGTTCTTCGTAGCGCCGGCGTCCCGCTGGCCGTCCGGAGGGCGTCCTGCCCTCGGTGCATTTCAGATTGCTGATTGTAGATTTCAGAATTGAACCCCGACGGTTTAAGCGCAGGGTTTCAATCCGAAATCATCAATCTGAAATCTGCAATCGCCTTCCGTATAATCCAACCCCGTGCCCGCCACCACCAAGTCCGCCCTGCGCAAAGCCGGCCTGTTTTACTTCGTCTGGGTAATGTTCTCGTACTGCACCGGCGGCCCTTTCGGCTTGGAGGACATGGTCACCACTTCCGGTCCGGGCATGACCTTGATCTTCCTGCTGGTGATTCCGTTCTTCTGGTGTATCCCGGTGTCGCTCGTATCGGCGGAACTTACCACTGCGATGCCGGTTGAAGGCGGATTCTATCGCTGGGTGCGCGCCGGCTTCGGCGACTTCTGGGGATTCCTGGCGGGCTGGTGGAACTGGTGCGCATCCTTCCTGCTGGGCAGCGTGTACGCGGTCCAGTTCGCCGACTACATGGGCTTCTATTTTCCTGAACTCACGGGGTGGAGGCACTACATCGTTTCGCTCGCCATCGTCGCTGTGATCACTTACATCAACGTGCGCGGCATCCAGATGGTGGGGAAATTTGCCACCGTGCTCGAGTTTTTCATTCTGCTGCCGGTTCTGGTTCTGGTCGTGATCGGGCTGGCCAAGTGGCACCACAATCCGTTCGTTCCGGTCATTCCTCCGCATCAGCCCACGTTTCACGTGTTCGGCGTGGGGTTGGCGCTCGGATTGTGGCTGTATTCCGGATACGAGCAGTGCTCGACCGTGGCGGAAGAAGTGGACAACCCCCGCCGCAGCTATCCTCTGGCCCTGGCGCTGGTGGTGCCCATGTCCATCGCGGCCTACTTCTTGCCGACTCTCGCCTCGCTGGCGGCGCTGGGCAACTGGCAGAGCTGGCACACCGGATTCTTTCCCACCGCGGCGCAACTCATCGGAGGCCGCTGGCTGGGCGCCTGGATGTCCCTGGCTGCCATGATCACTTACGTGGCCCTGCTCAACAGCACAATCCTGACTTCGACGCGCATGCCATTCGCCATGGCCGAGGATGGCTACCTGCCACAGGTGTTGACCGGCCAGCACCCACGCTATGGAACGCCGTGGATTGCGATTGTCGTATCGGCCGTGGTGTACGGGCTGCTGTCTCTGCATTCGCTGGTGCAGCTCATCAGCATTTACAACTGGCTGCGGGTCGCGACCACGGTCATGACGGTGCTCGCCGCGTGGCAACTGCGCCGGAAACAACCAGAAATGCCGCGGCCGTTCGTAATTCCTGGCGGACGTGCGGGACTGTTCTACTCCGTGGCCGCAGTCCTGATCATGAGCGCGGTAGCGCTGCTGGGCAGCGACCCCTACGGTTTACTCTGGGGGCCGGCGGCGCTGGCGGTGGGGCCGGCGGTGTATTATGCCCTGCGCGCAGCCAGGCAATTGGCATGAACCACGTGGGGACAGGCGCCCTCGGCTGTCCGGCGGAGCAAAGCTCCGCGCGGTTTCCTCAGACAGGACAAAGAATCAAGCCGTGCCATGCGCGGCCTGGGCAGCCGGGGGCGGCTGTCCCCACGTGGCTTCAGCTCACCCAATCCTTGAACTTGTACCAGGCGCCGGCCAGTGGCAGGAACCAGGGCTTACCGTTGTACAGCCCCAGCGGCGCGCCGGGAAAGGGAATTCCGACGAACGGGTTCTCGGGCTTCTGGCCTGCAATCATCTGCGCCATCTGCTGGCCCTGCCAGGTTGCCATGGCGACGCCGTGCCCGGCATAGCCGACCGCATAGTAAATTCCATCCATCTGCCCGGCGTGCGGCATGATGTCGAAAGCGAAGTCCAGCGTGCCTCCCCAGACGTATTCGACCTTCACATCGTGCAGCTGGGGATAGACATGGATCATGCCGCGCCGCAGAATCTCCGCGCTCTGGCGGATCGAATCCCGGGTCTCGGGGAAGAATGCCGCGCGGCCGCCGAAGAGCATGCGCCGGTCCGGCGTCAGGCGGTAGTAATAGAGGTAATTTTTGGAGTCGTAAATCATGCGATTGCGCGGGCTCAGCTCCCGCGCCAGCGCCTCGGGCAGAACTTCCGTGGTGATGATGTAGGAGCCAATGGGAATGAGCTTCCTGCGCAGCGCCGGAGTCGCCGCTCCGGTGTAGCCGCTGGTGCCGACGAACACCTCGCGTGCCCGCAGGGCGCCGCGAGACGTGATGATGCGCCAGTGCTGCGTTCCATGCAGGTCCTCACGCTCAATGTTCTCCACTCGCGTATTTTCGAAGACAGTGGCGCCCGCCCTTATCGCTGCCTGCGCCAGTCCGGCCACGTATTTCGCAGGATTCAGCCCGGCGCTGACTTCATCCACCATCCCGCCATAGTAGATCGATGACCCGATCTCGGACTGCAGTTCGGCTCGCGGCACCACGCGCAGCTGGTGATTGAATTCGCGCGCGATCACTTCCGCCTGGCGGGCGTAGTCGTCGAAGTGCTTCTGCTTGCAGGCAACTTCGAGATGCCCGCTGCGGACAAAGTCGCAATCGATGTTCTCCTCGCTGACCAGCTTCTCCACGCAATCAATCGTAGCCAGCGACGCGGCATACATGCGTTGGGTGCGCTCGCGGCCGTACATCGAAATGAGCTTGTTGACGCCCAGCTTGAGCCCGGTAAGAACCATGCCGCCATTGCGCGAACTGGCGCCCCAGCCGATGGTTTCGGCCTCGAGCACAGCGACCTTAGCCCCGAGTTTCGCCAGCGTCCTCGCCGCCGAGAGTCCGGTGAACCCGGCTCCAATGATGGCAACGTTAACGCCGCCGGGAAGGGAGATTGCCGGGTCAGTCTGCGGCATGTTACCGGTGGTGAGCCAGAAGTTTTGTTCGCGGATGGACATTTTTATTTCTGCGATTGACCAAGCATTGTACAGGGGGCCTCGTCGTTCCGTTCTGTGGAACGACAGGGTGGGGGAGGCGACTCTGTGGGAAACAAACCCCCGCCCTGTCTCTCCAAAAGACGGAGAGACGAGGATGGGGAACCCGTTACCGCTGTGTCTTGAACCTCTTACTCAATCCCCTTAGACTTGATATATGCACGTGCACGCCAGCCCCGGAGGAAGTGAAAAGACCTCACGCATCTTGCGTTTTTCGCTGGTGGTCACCGCCGCCTACATCGTGCTGCTGGTCGTTGCCGGCATTCGCGCCCACTCGCTGGCGCTGCTCTCCGAGGCGGGGCACAATCTCTCTGACTTCTTTGCGCTGCTGCTTTCCCTGACCGCGGTTTACCTGCAGTCTCGTCCACCCAGTTCCACCAAGACCTACGGCTATCACCGGGCGGGGGTACTGGCCGCCCTGGTCAACGCAGTATCTCTGGTTGCAGTTTCGGGGTTCATTTTCTACGAAGCCTTTCACCGCCTGCAGAACCCGGAACCGGTGCACGCGGGAGTCATGATCTGGGTGGCGGCCGCGGGCGTGGTGATGAACGGCGTGATCGCGCTGCTGCTGTATCGCGCGGGACGCGATGTCAACATCCGCAGCGCCTTCCTGCACGAAATCGGGGACACGCTCTCCACCGCCGCGGTCATCGCCGGCGGCTGGGCCATCATGTCCACCGGCCAGAACTGGATCGATTCCGTGCTCTCGGTTGGAATCGGGGTCCTCATTCTGTGGTCGGGCTTCGGCATCGTGCGTGAGACCCTTAACATTCTTCTCGAAGGCACGCCGCGCGGCATCAAACTGGAACAGGTCGAGGCGGCGATGCGGGAGATTGAGGGCGTAAACGATGTCCACGACTTGCACGTCTGGAACATCGGGTCGGAAACGCGAGCGCTTTCCTGCCACATTTCGATCGCCGACATTCCGCCCTCGGTCAGCGAACGCATTCTGCGCGATGTGAAAAACTGCCTGCGTAACCAGTTCCACATTGCCCACACCACCATCCAGTTCGAAAATGCGATCTGCGAAGTGGCCCATGGGTGCGTGATTCCGGTGGCGGAAGCCGCGCACCAGCACAAGCATTGAGCCGTTGACGAATTTTAGAATTTTCGGATTTACGAATTTAGGGGCCGCCGGATTTACAATTCGAAAATTCGAAAATTTGGCAATCCGTCAATTCTTGTTTTGCATCTCGTAAATCTTCCTCGCCCGCTCTATCGTATCCGCCTCTTCCGGCAATTTATCCGGCCTCAACCTCACGATCCTCGGAAAGCGCAGCGCGTACCCGCTCTCGTGCCGGTCGGATTGCATCATGTTGTTGAATGCGACTTCCAGGACGATGTTGGGCTCCACGATGAGGCGGAAGCCCTGGTTTTCGATGGTGTGCTCGAGAAACCATCTGGTCATCTCGCCAATCTCGACGTCGGTCAGGCCGGAGTATGCTTTGCCGATGTTCAGGAGCTTCTCACCATCGCGCACGGCGAAGGTGTAGTCGCTCAATACTCCGATGCGCTTGCCGTGGCCGTACTCGACCGCCGTAACCACCACGTCGAGCGTGGCCAGTTCGCGCTTAAGCTTCAGCCACGCCTTCCCCCGCCGTCCGGGAGTGTAGCGGGACGTGGGATCCTTGATCATCAGGCCTTCGTTGCCGCGGGCCTGGGCGGCTGCGAACAGCAGATCGAGTTCTCGCGGCGTTGAGGCTTGAAATACGGGTGCGCGAATCACCCGCGTGTTCGCGGCGCCGGCGTCGTCGCCGAATTCGAGACGCGCCTGTTTACCGGAGGCCATTTGTGTCCGGGATTTTCTCGGCGCCCCCAGCAGGGCTCCGAGAATTTTCTCGCGCTCGAGAAGAGAACGCTCCAGCAGTAACTCGCCGTTGGCGAAGAGCACATCGAAGACCAGATAGGCTACCGGCACCTGCTGCATCAGGTTTTCGCTGACTTGTTTTCGTCCCAGGCGTTGCTGCAGCGAACTGAAGGGGAGGGCGCGGCCGGGTTCGCGGGTTTGGTCTTCGGCACTGGTTTCAGCGCGGCGGGCTGGACGCCCGCCGGACAGCCGGCGAGACGCCGGCGCTACATTTGCGTAGCTCCAGGCCACAATTTCGCCGTCGAGAATCACTCCATCTGGCAGGCCGGCAAGGACGTCGGGAAGTTCGGGGAACGATTCTGTGATTTCGTCCCGGGTGCGAGAGAAGATTCGTACTTCGCCATCTGCACAATGCGCCTGGGCGCGGATGCCGTCGTACTTGTCTTCTACCAGAGCGTTCTCGAAATAGCTGAGCGCTTCTTCCGGCGATGCTGCCGGGCTGGCCAGCATGAAACCCAGAGGATGGAACAAGCGCATCTTCGCTTCGCCCAATTTTCCCGCCGCTGCCAGCTTTAGAGTTTCGCCAATGTCGCCCAGCAGCATGTTCGCCCGCTGTACCTCGCTCGACGTGACGCCGCAGGCTCTGGCGATGGCTTCTTCCACCAGGCTTTCTTTCAAGCCGATGCGCAGGTCGCCAGTCATGATCTTCACCAGGTACTTGGCTTCGAGAGGCGAGGCTTGCGACAACAGGTCGCGGGCGAGTGCGGCCTTCGCGGCCGGGCCGCGGGCTGTCGCAATTTCGCGGAATCTGGCGGCGACTTCTGGCAGAGTCAGTGCAATGCCGCCGGGCGTTGCCGGGCCAGGACGGGCGGGGGCGCCCGTCCCCACGTGTGTCTTGGTTGACGCCGGGAGAACTGCTTCCGCTACCGCGCCCAGATCGCCGAGCTTCCGATAGGCAGCGGTGAGTTCGGCTTCGCTCTTTCCCGCAAGCTCCGCGATTATCCGCCACAACACCCTTCCGCCCACCTGCAGCGTAGTCTCTTCCCAAACAGGAAAAGGCCGTCCAGAGAGAAATACGGCGGCGACAGGAGCTTCCTCCGGGATGAGAGCCCGCAGGTAATCGGCGACGATCGCGATCTTCTCCAGTTTTTTGGTCGTGCCTGCGATCCGTTCGCAGGTTTCAGCCAGCTTGATCATGAGCTTTTGATGAGGCCGCGAGCGTCCCGCTCGTGCGTCCCTGGTTCCTGCACCCCGGTTCTTCTGATGGCATAGGCGAATGCTGTGATAGCCCTGCACGAGCGAGGACGCTCGCGCCTACATTTCTATTACTCTAACCCCATTATCTTTAGTCACTTAACCGGCGCTGACCTCATCCTAAACGAAAGCGCCTGTGGTACCCTTGTAGTTTGAGCCCAGCGCACTGGGAGGGCATCTAAAGCTTATGCGTTTCTTGCGAACCTGGTGGCGTTTCCTGGTGGCCGTGCAGTTGTTGCCCGCGCTTGAAGGCGGCGAGGAAACCCTGGTCGGCGGCCAGGCCGTGCTCGAGGGCGTGATGATGCGCTCTCCGCACGCTTGGGCCATCGCCTGCCGCAAACCGTCCGGCGAAGTTGCCACTCACAGCGAACCGCTGGAACGGCTTTCGGACAAACGCAAGTGGGTAGCCTGGCCGGTCATTCGCGGTGTGGTGACGCTCGGTTACGCCATGAGTCTGGGCTTCCGCGCGCTGAAGTTTTCCGCCAACGTGGCGCTTGATGAACTGCAACCCGAGCCCGCGCCAGAAAAAGAAAAGAAGAAGCTCGAAATCACCGGCTGGATGGCCGCGGTCAACATCATCATTTCGGTCGGCTTTTTTATTTTCATGTACAAGTTTCTGCCGCTGCTGGCGGCCACTGAAATGAAGCGGGTGAACCCGCTGTTCGGTGAGCAGATTGTTTTCAACCTGGTGGATGGCGTCATTCGTATCGCCCTGTTCCTGCTCTTCATCTGGGGAGTTTCGCTGTGGAGCGATATTCACAGGGTGTATGAGTATCATGGCGCGGAGCACAAGACGGTGTACGCCTTCGAGAACGGCGACCCGCTGGAGACCGCGTCGGTGCAGAAGTATTCGACTTTCCATCCCCGCTGCGGCACCAGCTTTCTGATGACGGTCATGCTGATCTCGATCATGGTGTACATCTTGGTGTCGGCGGTGATCCCGGTAACGACGTTCTGGGCCAAGTTTGGCATGCGCATCGCGCTGTTGCCGGTGATTGCGGGAGTTTCGTACGAGATCATCCGTTTCGCCGCCCGGCACCGTGGATCCCTGTTCGCCCTGATGACCGCGCCGGGCCTCTGGCTGCAACGCATAACCACGCAACCGCCATCCGACGCCCAGGCTGAGTGCGCCATCATCGCGCTGGACCATGCCATGGCCCTCGAAAAAGAGCACGGCGGCGAGTTAGTGATCGCCTAGCGGTTCCCCCGCGAACATTCTCTCCAAACTCTTTCAGTACTAGAATTGAACGGTAAACAGCTCCCGTTTTGCTGACCACCGACGACTGATTCGCATGTTTGAACGACTCGACCAAATCGAAGCCCGCTACGAGGAACTGACGCGGGCGCTCTCCTCTCCGGAGACCATGAACGACTCGGCCCGATATCAGAAGACGGCCAAGGCGCACAGCGAAGTCTCGTCCATCGTCGAAAAATATCGCGAGTACAAAGATCTGAAGCGCGGGATTGCCGAGAGCAAAGCTGTCCTGGCGGATGAGAAAGATCCCGACATGCGGGCCTACGCCCAGGAAGAACTCGACAAACTGGAAGCGCGCGTCGGCGGCGTGGAGGAAGAACTCAAAGTCCTGCTCCTGCCCAAGGACCCGAACGACGAAAAGGACGTCATCCTGGAAATTCGCGCCGGCACCGGGGGCGACGAAGCCACGCTTTTTGCCGCCGAGATGTTCCGAATGTACACCCGCTACGCCGAGACTCAGGGCTGGAAAGTTGAAGTGCTCTCTACTTCTGATTCCTCGGTCGGCGGACTGAAGGAAGTGATCGCCATCATCGAAGGCCAACGCGTCTTCTCGCGGTTGAAATACGAGAGCGGTGTGCACCGGGTGCAGCGCGTGCCCGCGACGGAACAGCAGGGCCGGGTGCATACTTCGGCCGTCACGGTGGCCGTTCTGCCCGAAGCCGAGGATGTTGACATCAAGATTGAAGCCAAAGACCTGCGCATTGATACCTTCTGTTCCTCGGGCCCTGGCGGACAGTCGGTAAACACTACGTATTCCGCCGTACGCATAACCCACATTCCGACCAACACCGTGGTCAGCTGCCAGGACGAGAAGTCGCAGATCAAGAATCGCGAGAAGGGTATGCGTGTGCTGCGCGCCCGTCTTTACGAGATGGAAATGCAGAAGCAGCAGGATGCCCTGGCCAAAGAACGCAAGGCGATGGTGGGCTCGGGCGATCGCAGCGAAAAGATTCGCACCTACAATTTTCCGCAAAACCGGGTCACCGACCACCGAATTGGGTTGACTATCCACCAGCTCGAGCAGGTGATGGACGGAAAACTCCAGCCCCTGATCGAAGCGCTGGTCACTCACTATCAATCGGAGAAGCTGAAGACCGAGGCCACCACAGCGGTGTGAGGCTTGTGCGTAGGGGCAGGTGTCCTCACCTGCCCAGCGGAGCGAAGCTCCGCCGCCCAGACGAGACGTCTGGGCCTACGTGTATCTTGTGTTCAAATAACTCCGTGACGCTCCGCGACGCTCTAGCCTTCGCCATCTCGCGCCTCACCGCTGCAAGCGTCCCCTCGTGCCGCATGAATGCCGAATTGCTTCTCATGTTCACTTTGGAATGCGACCGCGCCTATCTCCATGCTCATCCCGAGCGCAAACTCTCCACGGATGAACAGACCCGCTATGCCCAAACCCTGGCCGAGCGCGAACGCGGCATGCCCGCCCAGTACATCACCGGACACCAGGAATTCTGGGGCATGGACCTGATTGTCACTCCAGCCGTGCTCATTCCGCGTCCGGAGACCGAGCACGTGATCGAAACGGTGCTCGCACGTGTGGCGCGGGCGCCCTCGCCCGCGTCTTTGTTGCGTATCGTCGACGTCGGCACCGGATCAGGATGCATTGCCCTGGCCCTGGCCGAGGAACTGCCTGGCGCCGAAATCCACGCTACCGATATTTCAGCAGCGGCTCTGGAAATCGCCCGCGCCAATGCGGCCCGCCATCAACTTGAAGATCGGATCCAATTCCATCAGGCTGACTTACTGCAAGGCCTTGGGCGCGGCGAGTTTGATTTCGTGGTTTCCAACCCGCCGTATGTGGGCGACTCGGAAGCAGACCAGGTGCAGCTTGAAGTCCGCAAGTATGAACCGCGCAACGCGGTGTTTGCGGGAGCTACGGGACTGGAGGTGATCGAGCGCCTAATTCCCCAGGCCCGCGAGTCGCTCAAGCCTGAGGGCTGGCTGGTGATGGAAATCAGCGGCACGATTGCAGATGGTGTGCGTGATTTGCTGGCGGGCTGGAACGATGTGCAGATTGCGAAAGATCTGCAGGGGATTGAACGTGTAGTTTCAGCGAGAGCCACGTAGGCCCGGACGCCCCTGTCGGGGCGGGCGAGCGAAGCTCGCCGGGTGTCTTCTGTTCGCGCACGAATTCAAACCAGCCGGGCTTTGCCCGGCCGGGCAGGTGAGGACACCTGCCCCTACGTTTGGCTGATGGTCGCGGGCAGAATGTCCTCCACGTCAACCCATTTGGTGGGATACGAACCGGTGTAGCAGGCGGTGCAGTAGGTAGTCTTCTCGCCATCGGCGCAGGCCTTTTTCATTCCTTCGAGCGAGAGATACGCGAGGGAATCAGCTCCGATAAATTCTCGAATCTCTTCTACCGACTTATTGGCGGCGATCAATTCTTTCTTGGACGGCGTGTCCACACCGTAGAAGCAGGGCGAAATCGTGGGCGGGCAGGAGACGCGCATGTGCACTTCTTTCGCACCCGCGTTGCGGATCATGCGTACGATCTTGCGGCTGGTGGTGCCGCGCACGATGGAGTCGTCGATCAGCACTATGCGTTTGCCTTCGAGCAGGGTGCGTACGGGGTTTAGCTTCAGCTTCACTCCAAAGTCGCGCACGCTTTGCCGCGGCTCGATGAAAGTGCGTCCCACGTAATGATTGCGGATCAACCCGAAGCGGAAGGGAATGCCGCTCTCGGCGGCATAGCCGACGGCCGCTGTAACCCCGGAATCCGGCACAGGCACGACAAGGTCGGCATCAGCCGGGGCTTCCCGCGCCAGTTGCCGTCCCAGGCCTTCGCGGCTGGCCTGCACCGGGCGACCGAAAACCATGCTGTCGGGCCGCGAAAAATAAACGTGCTCGAAAATGCAGCTCGACTGAGGGGCCGCCGGAGAGTAAAAGCGCGACGTGATGCCTTCCGGTCCCACGATCACCAACTCTCCCGGCTTGACTTCGCGCTGGTAGGTGGCGCCGATCAGATCGAATGCGCAGGTCTCGGAGGCAAACACGATGGTGTCCTGCCGCTGTCCTTCGAGACGGGGAATTCTTCCCATATTTAGAGGACGGAAGCCGCGAGGATCGCGGGCCGCGAACACCCGGTCCGAGCTGAGCATGACCAGCGAGAACGCGCCTTCAACGCGGCGCAGCGCGTCGGCCATCGCGTCCGGTAAGGTCTGTTCCTTGGACAGCGCGATCAGGTGGACGATAACTTCAGTGTCGCTATTGGTCTGGAAGATCGAACCCTGGGCTTCGAGGCGATGACGGATTTCATGCGCATTCACCAGGTTGCCGTTGTGGGCCAG
>Ga0207706_10000328_pt1 | contig 51538 bp, 42 predicted proteins | sample KBSC53metaG_FD_184318 | JGI IMG/M metagenome (GOLD analysis project Ga0207706, IMG submission 184318) | Corn rhizosphere microbial communities from Kellogg Biological Station, Michigan, USA - KBS C5-3 metaG (SPAdes) (version 2) | ecosystem: Host-associated > Plants > Roots > Rhizosphere > Soil ... | reverse complement strand
CGCACCGCGCCCCTGTTCGACATCGGCATTTCGGCCGGCGGGGCGTGGTCCAGCAACTGGTTCACGATCGGCGACAACGGGTTCAAGCCCGGGTTCGCGCCGATCTTCGGAGCCGAGGCCACCTACTGGCTGAGCCCCACGTTCGGCATCCGCGCGAACGGGCAGTACATGCCGTCGAAGCTCCCGCAGGACACGGACGTGTTCGAGAGCGACCGCTGGGTCGTGAACAACTGGTTCTACGGCCTGGACCTGATGTGGCGGCCGCTGTTCTGGTCGAACCCGGGGTGGCTGGGGTCGATGTACGTGTTCCTGGGCGGTGGCGGCCTCACCACCAACATCGCGGGTCCCGGGGGCTGCGCCAACTACGACGGGCTGCTGGCCAACGGGGTATGCCTTCCGGTGACGCCCACGCGCGCCACGGTGGGCCAGGGCGAGGCCGGGCTGGGCTTCGACCTGTTCCCGATCACCTCGGCGATCGGGATCTTCCTGGAGGCGGGCGTGCACGGCTACGACTCGCCGGCGCACGTGGCCGAGAACGCGCAGAACGCCGAGGACAAGTTCGCGTTCACGCCGTACGCGGTGCTGGGGCTGAAGCTCGGCTTCGGGAACATCATCCCGCCGCCGCCGCCGCCCCCGCCGGTCGTGATCCCGCCGCCGCCGCCGGCCGTGATCCCGCCGCCGCCGCCGCCGGTGCAGCAGCTGCAGGACATCAGCGTGTGCGTGCTGCAGAACGGGCAGCTGACCACGGTGACGGCGCAGTACAACCCGGCCACGGGTGACACCACCGGCGTGCCGACCGTGACCGAGGGCTACGCGGCCAACGCCACGTGGTTCATCAACAACGAGCCGATCACGATCAACAACCGGCGCTACGTGAAGTACGGGCTGCCGCGCGTGCTGGGCGTGACCGAGGTCACCACCTCGACCACCTACCAGGGTGTGCCGGTGTTCGTCGAGGCCGGTGCCACGGGTACGCCGGACGTGATCTACGTCCCGGTGCGGACGGGCTGCGAGTTCCAGCCGTACCAGGTGGAGCAGAAGGCGGGCGCGGTCCGCGGCTGACGCCGCGAGCCACGACCGGCTGAAGCAAGGAGGGCGCTCCCGCGAGGGGGCGCCCTCTGTTTTTTAGCTTCTTCGTCGATCTAGTTGCAACCTGGTCGCACCGGAGCTCCGTCGACGAGTGGCTGCAGGCTCGGAATGCGCTGAGTATCGAACGTTGCGCAGGAACACCCGCTTCCGTCCTTCATCCCGTCGTCCGCGCCTGAAGGCTTCGTCAACCGCGTCATCAGGGGGAATCGAGCCTTCCCGGTCCCCCGTGCGTCTCCGCAGCCTGCGTGGATACGGCGAATGATCGCCATCCAGCCATCGATGCGCGGGACGTGCACGACGGCCGGACTCGCCTCGTGATCCCCTGATCGATCGGTTGAGACAGGTGGCCTTCCGTGAGTGGCCGCAGGGTCGGGGGAGTCTCTCCAAAAAAATTTCGATACTCAGCGCGAGCGCCACCTGCAGCCACTCGTCGACGCGATCGCTGCGAGCGAGCAGGAGACCTGCTGCAACTAAATCCGCGATGAACCTTTTTTAACGGGTGCGGAGGTGCGGAGGTGCGGAGGTGCGGAGGGACAAGGTGCTTCAGTGTGCTTCGCACTCACGCACTCACGCACTCACGCACTCGTTCGCGGTTCCGTGCCCCGCACTTTCGCACTTCCCCCGCCGCCGTACATTGTCGCCAGCACCGAAAACAATCACTTCATCGGGACGACGGATGGACGCGGCGATCGGAGGGGCGGAGGCGCTCAAGCGCAGGGCGGCGGAGCGCGCGGCGGAGTGGATCCGCGACGGGATCACGCTGGGGCTGGGCACCGGCAGCACCGTGCGCCACCTGCTGGACGTGATCGCGGAGCACCGCGCCCGCGGCGAATGGACGAACGTCGTCGGCGTCCCCACCTCGGTGGACACGGAGCGGCGCGCCGGCACGCTCGGCATTCCCCTGGCCACCTTGGCCCAGCGGCCGCGGATGGACCTGACCATCGACGGCGCCGACGAGGTGGATCCGGAGCTGCGGCTGATCAAGGGGCTGGGCGGCGCGCTGCTGCGCGAGAAGATCGTGGCGGCGGTGAGCGCCGAACTGGTGATCGTGGCCGACGAGTCGAAGGTGGTACAGCGGCTGGGGACGAAGGCGCCGCTGCCGGTGGAGGTCGACCGCTTCGGCGAACCCGTTCAGCCGGCGTTCCTGCGCTCGCTGGGGTGCGACCCCGTGCTGCGGGTGAAGGAGGGCGCGCCGCTGGTGACGGATGGGGGGAACCACGTGTTCGACTGCCGCTTCCCCGACGGCATCGCCGATCCCGAGGGGCTGGAGCGGACGCTGGCGCTGCGGCCGGGGGTCGTGGAGAGCGGGCTGTTCCTGGGGATGGCCACGGCGGTGGTGATCGCGGAAGGCGGCGGCGTGCGCGTGCTGCGGCGCGGGGAGGGCGGGCGATGAGGAGCGTGAAGCTGGCGCCGTCCATCCTCTCGGCCGACTTCACCCGGCTGGGCGAGCAGATCCGCGAGGCCGACGAGGGCGGGGCCGACTGGATCCACGTGGACGTGATGGATGGGCACTTCGTCCCCAACCTCACCATCGGCCCGCTGATCGCGGCCGCCGCGCGGCGGGCGACGCAGAAGACCATCGACGTCCATCTCATGATCGAGCACCCCGAGCGCTACCTGCAGGCGTTCGCCCAGGCCGGGGCCGATCATCTGACCGTGCACGTGGAGACCTGCCCGCACCTGCACCGTACCGTGCAGCAGATCCGCGAGCTGGGGGTGAAGGCCGGGGTCACCCTCAACCCGGCGACGCCCGCGGAGAGCCTGGGCGAGATCCTGCCGTACGTGGACCTGGTGCTGGTGATGTCGGTGAACCCCGGCTTCGGCGGGCAGAGCTACATCCCCACCAGCACCGCCAAGATCGCGGCGATCCGGCGCATGCTGGACGAGCGCGGGCTCACCGGCGTGGAGCTGCAGGTGGACGGCGGCGTCGTCCCGGAGAACGCCGGCTCCCTGGTCCGCGCCGGCGCCACGGCGCTGGTCGCCGGCTCCGCCGTCTACAACGCGAAGGCCTCGGTCGCCGAGAACCTCCGCCGCCTGCGCGAGGCCGCCGAGGGTCCGCTCGCGAGCTGACGCCGGTCGCGGATTCGAGACCGTCGAGGGTCACACGCACGAACGGAGGAGAACGGAGCAAACGGAGGACAGCGTCACTCCTCCGCTCTCCCTCTGCCGATCCACCCGTGGACCGCTCCGGCGGGGCCGATTATCTTTCGTCCGCCGCCGGGATGGCGAAACTGGCAAACGCAAGGGACTTAAAATCCCTCGGGCGCAAGCCCTTGCGGGTTCGATCCCCGCTCCCGGCACTCCCCCCGAACGAACCGCGGCCCCGGAGGATGCTGCCTCCGGGGCCGCGGTGTTCTTCATGTGTCGATGCGAGAACGCGCTCACGCGCCCGCAGGCCCCCTGCTCCCTCCCGTCGTCCCGGTTCATCGATTCCTCATCCACGGCAACGCAGGCAGTTGCCGCGACATCGCGATGAACAAGGGGTGTCGAAGGTTCGGCTCCGGGCCCGCTGTCCATGTTCGGCGGGCGAAGCAGGACGATTCGTGGGGGAAACATCCGCGCCACTGCTGAATTTTGTTTCGGATGAAATCAAAATCTTGACAGGCGCGGTTTCGCGCAGCATCTTGAGATCCACCGACAACATACGTCTGAAAACGAAAGAGCGCTCCGGGGGCGGGCAGGGGGCCGGCCGCGGGGGCGCGCCCGTGCGTGGTGGCCGCTTCCGGCCCACCGCGCCCACCGCGCACTTGCCCCAGGCGCCCGCTTGGGCTACCTTCCGCCCTGACGGACCCCCCGGGCCACCTTATCGCAGCCGCATCACCACCCGCGCGTCCGGGCCGCCCGGATCGTTCACCCGCTCGCGTCCGTTTTTCCAGAAGAAACCGAATTGCCGGTTCTGTCCACCCCGTCCGCGCAACCCGGCCGCGCACAGGCCCGCGGCGCTCACGCGCCCGGCCCGCGCGTCGGCGAGAGCGGGGGCGGATGGCGCGCGCCGGCGTTTTCACCCTGCCCGCCCGCGGGCGAGACCTTTCGGGAGGAGTGATGGGTCTACTCGAAAAGTGCAGCCGCTACACGCGGGCCCGCGAGGTCCAGGCGTCGGGCTTCTATCCGTACTTCATCCCGATCGAGCAGAGCTACGACACCGAGGTGGTGATCGACGGGAAGCGGAAGATCATGGTGGGCTCCAACAACTACATGGGGCTCACGCACCATCCGTACGTGCTGGAGAAGGCGCGCGAGGCGCTGTACCGCTACGGCACCGGGTGCACCGGCAGCCGCTTCCTGAACGGCACGCTCGACCTGCACGTGGAGCTGGAGGAAAAGCTCGCGGCGCTGATGGGGACCGAGAGCGCGCTGGTGTTCAGCACCGGCTACCAGACCAACCTGGGCGTGATCAGCACCCTGGTGGGGCGCGGCGACCACCTGTTCCTGGACAAGCTGAACCACGCCAGCATCGTGGACGGCGCCTCGCTGGTGTACGGCACCGTGCACCGCTACGCGCACGGCGACCTGCGCGCGCTGGAGCGGCAGCTGCAGGCGGTGCCCGACACGGCGCACAAGCTGGTGGTGACCGACGGCGTGTTCAGCATGGAGGGCGACATCGTCGACCTCCCCGCGCTCTGCGACCTGGCCGAGCGCTACGGCGCCGAGGTGATGGTGGACGACGCGCACTCGATCGGCGTGCTGGGGGCCGACGGGGCGGGCACGGCCAGCCACTTCGGGATGCGCGACCGGGTGCTGCTGACCATGGGCACCTTCTCCAAGAGCTTCGCCAGCATCGGCGGGGTGGTGGCGGGGCCCGAGCCGATCCTGCACTACCTGCGGCACCACGCGCGCTCGCTGATCTTCAGCGCCAGCATGCCGCCCGCGTCGGTCGCCACGGTGCTGGCGGCGCTGGAGGTGATGCAGGCCGAGCCGGAGCGCCGCGAGAACCTGTGGCGGCTCACGCACCGGATGCAGGACGGGCTCAAGTCGCTGGGCTTCGACATCGGCGGGAGCGAAACGCCGATCATCCCGGTGGTGATCGGCGAGATGGAAGACACCTTCGCGATGTGGAAGGCGCTGTTCGACGCCGGCGTGTTCACCAACCCGGTGATGCCGCCCGCGGTGCCCGAGAGCCAGTGCCGCCTGCGCATCTCGCTGATGGCCACGCACACCGACGACCACATCGACGCCGTGCTCGAGGCCTTCGCCACCGTGGGCCGCGCGATCGCGCTGATCTGACCGATCCGGTCGGGAGGCGCAGACATCAGGAGCGGAGCCGGACATCCCGGCTCCGCTTTTTTCGGCCCATCGCAGGTTTGGCTGCAGCAGGTCTCCCGCCCGCTTCGCACCGATCCCGTCGGCGAGTGGCTGCAGGTGGCGCTCGCGCTGAGTATCGAAATTTTTCTGGAGAGACCCCTCCTCGACCCCCACGGCCGTCAGGGAAGGCCCAGCTGTCTCAACGGATCGATCAGGGGATCACGAGGCGAGTCCGGCCGTCGTGCACGTCCCGCGCATCGATGGCTGGATGGCGATCGTTCGCCGCATCCTCGCAGGCTGCGGAGACGCACGGAGGAGAGGGAAGGCTCGATTCCCCCCGATGACGCAGTGGACGAAGCCTTCCGGCGCAGACGACCGGGTAACGGCGGAGGTGGGTGTTCTGCGCAAAATTTTCGATACTCAGCGCTTTCCGGGCCTGCAGCCACTCGTCGGCGAGCTCCGGGGCGATCAGGTCGCAGCCAGATCGACGAAGAACCTTTCTTCGTGCCCCGTACCGCCGCCCCTCGCGCACCGGCGCATCACCCCGCGCCCGCGTCGCCGAACCAGCAGCCCGCCTGCTCGGTGGGGAAGTAGCACCCCGGCTGCTCGCTCGGGAAATAGCATCCTGGCTGGTAGCTGGGGAAGTAGCACCCCGGCTGGTACGACGGCTCGTAGCATCCGGGCTGCTCGGTCTCGAAATAGCAGCCCTCGATGTCGGTTGGCGCGTGGCAGCCCACCTGCTGGGTGTTGGGAACCGGCTCCGCGACCGCGTGTCCGCGAACGGTGCCGGGGTGCGGCGCGGTGGGTGCGCCAGCCTCGAACGAGGTGACGGTGAGCGCGGTGAGGTCGAGCGCGAGCTTTTTCATCGTGTCCTTCTGGAACCGGGAGATTCGCCTGCACTGCGGGTGACGGCGCCGCCGGCTGGGCGGCGGGACCGCTCCTATCCTGCGCGCGCCCTGTCGAAATCCGCAAGTATTTCGCGGTTGACTCCCGCCGCCGGCTCGCCCCTCCTGGCGCTGCGAAGCCGGGAGCATCCCCACGAACGCGCGCCTCGGGCCGCGCGAATCGGCGTGGGTTCAACACCGGCGCAGGCGAGGCGTGGGCGGACGGCCGCCGCGCGCGGCCGGACGGCGACGGCTCGCGACGGGTGGGCGGGGGCGGTATGTTCACGGGCCGGTGCGGCGGCGGTCGCACGAGGCTTGCTTTGCGGCGGGCGCCAGTGGGCGTGGGGTGCCGCCGGGTACATGCGACGGGCGGGATGATGGACGAGATCGAGAACACGGTCGAACCGGGGGACGAGACCGGGGCCGGCGGGGCGCGGACCAGCGACGACATGGTCGCCGAGGCACAGGCGCTGGGGAGCGAGGACCGCTGGGACGAGGCGCGCGACCTGCTGCTGGAGGCGCTCCCCGACCACCCCAACGACGCGCTCCTCCTCTGCTGGCTGGGGATCGCCTCCGAGCGGCTGGGCGACGACGGCGAGGCGTACGAGTTCTTCCGGCGCACCCTGGCGCAGCAGCCGGTGGACCCGTTCATCCTGGCGGCCGCGGGCACGGGCGTGTCGATGTACGACGACCCCGAGGCGGAGAGCGCCCTGCGCCTGGCCGCCATCACCGCGCCCGACTTTCCGTTCGCGCGCTCGGCGTACGGCGCGTACCTGGCGCGCGAGGGGCTGTTCGACGAGGCGCTCAAGGAGCTGACCGCCGCGCGCGACCTGGCGCCCGACGACGGGGCGATCCGCGCGGAGCTGGGGGTGGCGATGCTGCTGGCGGGGAAGACCGAGCCCGGGATCGCCGAGGTGGAGGAGGCGCTGTCGCACGCGGACGAAAGCTGGCTGCGCGGGCTGTACGGGCTGGCGCTGCTGGAAACCGGCCGCGGCGAGGAGGGGGCCGAGCAGCTCTACCAGGTGAGCCGCGACCGGCTGGACGACCTGGAGATCCACCTCCTGTCCGCCCTCGCCAGCGCGGCCGAGGGGTGGGAGGACGAGGCGTGGGCCGCCATCGCGCGCGCCGAGGAGGCCGCCGAGGCGCTGGACGCCGACCTGATCACCGAGGTGGAGGAGGCGGTGGGCGACGGGCCCGAGGCGGCGCGCGACTTCCTGCGCGAGCAGCTGGGGCCCACGCTGCTGCGCGACCGCCTGCAGCAGCGAGGCTGAGCCCTGAGCCCGCTCTTTCGCCGCGGCCCCGGCGCGCCGCCCCCCGACGACCGCACGCTGCCGTACGGCCAGCCGCAGCCCGCGCCGGAACCCGCATCCGCGCCCGACGCGACGCTCGACCGCGGGCGCCCGCCGCGGAAGCGGGCGCCGCTCCCGATCCGCATCGTGCGGGGGCTGGTCCGGCTGGTGCTGCTGCTGGTGGCGTGCTGGGCGCTGGTGCTGGCGGCGATCGCCTTCTACGGCCGGCGCGACGAGGCGCGCAACGCCGACGCGATCGTGGTGCTGGGCGCGGCGCAGTACAACGGCCACCCGTCTCCCGTGCTGGAGGCGCGGCTGGACCACGCCATCGACCTGTACCGCCGCGGGATGGCGAAGACGCTGATCATGACCGGCGGCCAGGCGCCCGGCGACACGGTGAGCGAGGCGGTGGTGGGCCGGCGCTACGCGGTGCGCGCCGGGGTGCCGCGCGGCGCCATCCTGGTGGAGACCACGGGGATGACCACGCGCGAATCGATGGCCGCGGTGGGCCGGCTGATGCACGACCGGCGCATGACCACCGCCGTGCTGGTGAGCGATCCCTTCCACATGCTGCGGCTGAAGCTGCTGGCGCGGCAGGTGGAGGTGAAGGGCTACACCTCGCCCACGCACACCAGCCCCATCTCGCGCAACCCGAGCCAGGAGCGGAAGTTCCTGCTGCGCGAGAGCCTCGGCCTGCCGCTGGTGCTGCTGGGGCTGGCGTAGGGGAGCGGACGAGACGCAGGTGCGAGGGGCCGGGCGGCGCCGCGGGGGCCCTCTCCCCGCGCGAGGTCCGGCCCGCCGTCCGCGAAGGCGGACTTCCCGTTGGTTCGGCGGCGGGTCTCGACCCGCCGGACCACGCGGGCCAATGGGCATCTCGCCACGCGACCGCGCCGGTCTGCGTGAGGGATGCGCGCCCGTAGGGCCGGGACGGCGGCGGCGCGCATGCGCGGAAGCGTCGTCCATGACGGACGTCTGGGCGGAGGGACACGCCCAAAGCCGCAGTTCAGTCAAAGGGCAGGTCGATCCACCCGGACCAGAACGAGAATGCAGATCCCGATCGAGCGGTACGAGCTGGACAACGGGCTGAAGGTGGTGCTGAGCGAAGACCACACCACGCCCGTGGTCGCGCTGAACATCTGGTACAACGTGGGGAGCCGGGACGAGCGGCCCGGCCGCACCGGGCTGGCCCACCTCTTCGAACACATGATGTTCCAGGGCACCGTGCACGTGCCCCAGACCGGCCACATCGCCCACGTGGAGCGCGCCGGCGGCTCGCTGAACGCCAGCACCTGGCTGGACCGCACCAACTACTACGACACCGTGCCCAGCGACCGCCTGGAGCTGGTCCTGTGGCTCGAGTCGGACCGGCTGGGGTGGTTCGTGCCCGCGCTCACCCAGGAAAAGCTCGACAACCAGCGCGACGTGGTGAAGAACGAGCGCCGCCAGCGGGTGGACAACCAGCCGTACGGAGACTGGGACGAGCGGCTGCAGATGATGCTCTACCCGCCCGACCACCCGTACCACCACTCGGTGATCGGGAGCATGCAGGACCTGGACGCCGCCAGCCTGGATGACGTGCGCGGCTTCTTCCAGACCTACTACGCGCCCAACAACGGCGTGCTCACCCTGTGCGGCGACTTCGACCCCGACGAGGCCAGGCGGCTGATCGAGCGCTGGTTCGGCCCGATCCCGCGGGGGCCCGCGATCCCGCCGGTTCCCGGACGCCCCACGCTGGACCCGCTCAAGCTCGGCCGCGAGGTGCGCGAGACGCGCGGCGGGGTGCCGCTGCCGCGGGTCTATCTCGCCTGGCGCATCCCCGTCTACGGCTCGCACGACTACTACGTGGCCGACGTGGCCAGCGAGCTGCTGGCCGGCGGCAAGAGCGCCCGGCTCTACCGCGAGCTGGTGCGCAACCGGCGGGTGGCCCGCAGCGTGGCCGCCTTCGTCCTGCCCGTGGTGACCGGCGGGAGCGCGCTGATCGCCCGCGGCAACGGCGCGGCGGGCGACGACCCGGCGGTGCTGGAGCGCGCGCTCAGGGACGAGATCGCCCGTCTCGCGGCCGGCCCCGTCGATCCCGCCGAGGTGGAGCGCGCGGTGACCGGGCTGGAGGCGCGGCACGTGTTCGACCTGCAGAAGGTGAACGAGCGGGCCGACCAGATCTCGCAGCTCACCACCTACTTCGACGATCCCGGGTTGATCAACACGGAACTGGACCGCTACCGCGCGGTCACCGCCGCCGACGTGCAGCGCTTCGCGGCCGCGTACCTGGCCGACGACAACCTGGTGGTGCTCACCTACGTGCCGGGCGACGCGGCGGAGGTGGCCTCGTGAGCGCGCCCGCGCTGGACCGCGCGCAGGTGCCGCCGCGCGGGGCGCTGCGCCCCTTCCACTTCGCCACCGTGCACCGGCGCCGGCTGGCGAACGGTCTTGCCATCCTGGTGGCCGAGCAGCGCAAGTTCCCCGTGGTCACCGTCGACCTCGTGCTGAACGCGGGCGGTCTGGCCGAACCGGGCGAGCGCGCGGGGGTGGCGGCGATGGCCACCGCGCTGCTGGAGAGCGGGGCGGGGAGTCTGAACGCCGAGGAGATCGCCGAGCGGGTGGACGGGCTGGGGCTGTCGCTCGACTCCGGAGTCAGCTGGGACACCGGGCAGGCCGGGTTCACCTGCCTGCGCGCGCGGCTGGAGGCCGGCTTCGAGGTGCTGGCCGATCTGATCCGCCGCCCCACCTTTCCCGAGGCCGAGGTGGAGCGGGTGCGCGACGAGCGGCTCACCACCATCCAGCAGCGCCGCGGCACGCCCTCGTCGGTGGCCGACGAGGCGCAGAGCCGCTGGATCTTCGCGCCCGGCACCGTGTTCGCCCGGCCGCTGGGGGGGATGCTGCGCACCGTGGAGGGGATCCACCGCGGCGAGATCACCGACTTCCACGCGCGGCGCTACCGGGCGGCGGGCGCCACCCTGGTCGCCGCGGGCGACGCGGGGGTGGACGAGATCGTGGCGCTGGCCGAGCGCTGGTTCGGCGACTGGGAGGGCGCCGGCGAGCCGTCCACACCGGCCGAGGTGAAGCCGCGGCTGGACGAGACCACGGTGATCCTGGTGGACCGCCCCGGCGCGGTGCAGAGCGAGATCCGCATCGGCCACGTGGGGATCGAGCGCACCGCGCCCGACTACCCGGCGGTCACGGTGATGAACGCGATCCTGGGGGGCACCTTCAGCTCGCGCTTGAACCTGAACCTGCGCGAGCGGCTGGGCTACACCTACGGCGCCTCCAGCAGCTTCGCCTCGCGCCGGCAGCCGGGGACGTTCGGGATGCAGACCGCGGTGCAGACCGAGGTCACCGCGCATTCGGTGAGCGAGATGCTGCGCGACCTGCGCGAGATCCGCGAGGCGCCGGTGACGCAGGCCGAGCTCGACGACGCGCGCAACTTCCTGGCGGGCGTCTTTCCGCTGGGGCTGCAGACCACCGACGGCGTGGCGGGAAAGCTCACCAGCATCGCCACCTACGGCCTTGCCGACGACTACTACGACCACTACCGCGACCAGCTGCTGGCCGTCACCGCCGGAGACGTGCTGGACGCGGCCCGGCGGCGCCTGTGGCCCGACCGCGCCGCCGTGGTGATCGCCGGCGACGCGGCCGGGATCCGCGGCGAGCTGGAGGCGCTGCAGGTGGGGCCGGTGATCATCGCCGACCCGGCGGAGTTCGAGGTGTAACCCAGCGCGGGCCGAACCGATGAGCGAGCGCGAACGGCTTCCCTCGCCCACCGCGGCCGACCCGGCAGGGGCGGAGCACGCCGTCGCGCTCGCCCGCGAGCAGCTGCGCGATGCGCGGGCGGCGCTGGCGAACCTCACCGGCGGCGCGCCCCCGGCGGCCGTCCTGGCCGAGCTCGCGCAGGAGCTGGCGGGCGAGCTGGCGCTGCACTGGGACGAGCTGCCGGGCCAGCGCTTCACCGGCCGCGTGGCGCGCGTGGCCGGCGTGCTGGGCGCGGCGGTGCCCGGCCGGCGGGTGCCGCACCGGGTGGTCCTGGCGCGCTACGTCTCCTCCACCCCGGCCAGGCGTGCGGGCGACCATCGGATCTACGCCGTGGTGGCCGGGGTGCTGGGGCTGGGCGCCGACGGCGTGCTGCGCACCGGGGTGCTCCCGGAGGTGATCCAGCTTCCCGTGGAGACCACTCTTCCCGACACGCTGCTGCGCTGGGACGACGGGCGGATCCGCCGCGTTCCCTCGCGCACGGTGTGGGTGTCGCGCTGGGGCGCCGGCCGCGAGCTGCGGGTGGCGAAGCCCGGCGAGGTGCTCGGCGCGCTGGCCGCCCTCGCCACGCACGTGGCCGAGAGCTCGCGGCGCGACCTGGAATTGCTGCAGCGGCTGCTCGGGACCGGCGGGTGACCGGCCCCCGGACCGCGTTCGCGCAAGACTTCCAGGATTTCGCGCGGCGGGTTCAAGGCCCGCCGCTGAGTATTTCGGCGGCTTCCGATGGTGGCGGAATTGTTGGACGTGCTGTTCAATTAGCACTGAGTTAACGTTCGTTCGAACCGGTTGAGCGGGCGCCGCCCGGACTCCATCTTTTCTCTCACGGGTGAGATGAGCGACACGGAAAACGGAGGGGCCGCACCGGCCGACGCGGGGTTGATCTCGCGCCGGCCGGTTCACAGGGGGCGGATCGTGGACCTGGGGATCGACACGGTCCGCTACCCCAACGGCACCACGGGCGAGCTGGAGATGATCCGCCACTCGGGCGCCAGCGCGGTGCTGCCGGTGCTGAGCGACCCCGACGGCGACGACCCCATCCTCCTCCTGGTCCGCCAGTACCGCTACGCCGCGGGGGGATGGCTGTACGAGGTGCCCGCCGGCCGCCCCGACCGCCCCGGCGAGCCGTGGGACCAGGTGGCCCGGCGCGAGCTGCTGGAAGAGGCGGGCGTGGCCGCCGGCGAGCTGCGGCACCTCACCACCATCTGGACCACGCCCGGCTTCACCGACGAGCGCATCCACCTGTACCTGGCCACGAATCTTTCCGCCGGCCAGACCTCGTACGACACGGACGAGTTCATGGAGCCGGTGCGGGTGCCGCTCTCCGAGGCGCTCCGGATGGTGCGCGACGGCGAGATCACCGACGGCAAGACGATCTGCACCCTGCTCTACGCCGCGGGGTTCGTGTTCGGGAGGTAGGGCGGGGGCGTCAGAGCCGCGGGGGGCGGCGCGTTCTTTCGACGGCCGGTGACGGGCGATGTGTCGGCGGGCGACGCACTCCGTCACCCAGGGTGGACAGAAACGGGACGGTCCCGCCGCGAGCGGGCGAGTGAAACGCTGGGAAACACAAGGCTTTCGGCCCCCGGCACCCCCGGTACGGCGCGTGCCTTCAGGTAGTGGCTGAAGCCTGCCACGAGCGGTTCCTTACAAGGGGGTTCCCCATGTTCGAAGTCCTGGCCCACGGCAACGCACCGCCGCGCGAAAAGCCCGGCCTCAAGACGCTGGACGACAGCGAGGTGGTGGCGGCGTTCCTGGCCGGCAACCGGCGCGCCTTCAACGAGCTGGTGGAGCGCTACCAGAACCGGCTGCTGAACTTCGTCTACCGCACCACCGGCGACCGCGAGCGCGCCGAAGACCTGGTGCAGGAGACGTTCATCCGGGTGTACCGGCACCTGCACCGCTTCGACCAGAGCAAGAAGTTCAGCACCTGGATCTACACCATCGCCAGCAACCTGGCCAAGAACGAACTGCGCAATCGTTCGCGCAACCCGCTGGTGCTGTTCCAGACCATCCTCAAGAACCGGCAGGAAGACCAGCGGCCGCTGGAGTGGGAAGACAACACCTACCGCCCCGACGACCTGTTCCGCAAGCGCGCGCTGAAGGCGCAGGTGGACGCGGCGGTGGACCAGCTCCCCGAGCACCATCGCACGGTGTTCCTGCTGCGCGAGATGGAAGGGAAGACGTACGAGGAGATCGCCGAGATCACCGACACCAACCTGGGCACCGTCAAGAGCCGGCTGAACCGCGCGCGCAACTCCTTCGCGCGCATCATCCAGCCGCTGCTGGACTGACCCGGCAACCGGAGCGGGCGTATCGAACGCTGACCCTGGTTCGAGACACACGAGGCGGGCCGCGTCGACACCGACGCGGCCCGCCTCGTTCGTTTCTCTCTATTGAGACCTTTCAGCGGTATCAGGATCCAATCACTGTATTTGCGGATTCGGTATCACGCAGAGTCAGCAGAGTTGGTCCAGCAGAGAACGAGTGCCTTTTCTGCTGACTCTGCGTGAGACACGTCTTTGACGGATTTGGTCTCCGGGGCCAGCGGCCGGCCTGCTCCGCACCGGAGCGACAAAATCCTTTGATCCGGACCCGTTCGATGGTACCGTAGGGAACATTCATGTGCATCGGGGCCGCCGAGCCCCGAACCTTTCATCCACAGGGGGGCAAAATGAAGATCCTGTTCGACAGCATGGGCTCGCAGGTGCAGGTGCAGGACCAGACGCACACGCGGCTGAACACCCTGCTGGGCGCCGTTTCGAGCATGGGCTATTCGCGCGGCGATCCGTGGACGGTGTCGTTCTCGGACTACCGCAAGCCGCTGGTCCAGCAGCTCGACGGCGTGGACGTGCTGGCCGTCCTCACCCACCAGTGGACCACGTATCCCAACCTGCCGCCGGCCATCCCCAGGGACGTGAGCTTCGCGTTCTACGACGACGATCTGAAGGGCCTCCCGGAGTGGGTCGCCGGCGGGCACGGGCTGCTGCTGGTGAGCAACCACGGGGCGGGCCCCGGCCAGCCGCCGTACTGGCCGGTGAACGACACGGTGCTGGCGGCGCGGTTCGGGATCACCATCGTCCCCGCGGCGTTCGGGGGCGGCGGCACGCTCGCGTTCCCGCCGGCCGCGGGCGCTCCCCCCGCGCTCGTGAACGGCGTCGACCACGTGGTGGCGCACAACTGCTGCGGGATCGGGAAGACGGACGCCACGGTGATCCTCTCGATCCCGGGCACGGCCAGGGACGGCAGCGGCCACGGGTACAAGCCCGACGACTACGCCTTCTGCGTGCTGAAGGAGTGGAGCGGGGGGCGGGTGATCGTGGCGGGGAACTCGGGCACCGCCGGCGACCGAGGAAACAAGTGGCCGGCCAACGGGATGATTCCCGCGGGGAACAACCTGGACTTCTACCTGAACTGCCTGGCGTACCTGGGCCGCGTCCCGGCGCAGGGGAGCGCCGCGGACGAGGAGCGGGAGGAGGCCGTGGCCGCCGTGTGATCGCCGGCCGGCGTCGCGGCGGTGCACGACCGGGGCGGGCCGCCGATGTGCGAGGCGGCCCGCCCCTTTTCGCTCCGCCCGGGCGTTCCGGCGCCACGGGACCGGGCGCGGCCGGACGGTAGCGGAAACCCCGCCTCTGGCGCGGGAGTTCATCTTCCGCTAATGATGGGAACCTTGGCCGGCAGCGCGCGTACAACGGAGCGTTGCCTGCCCCGGAGGGGGTCGGCAAGGGGACCCAGGGACGCGGTGCCACGGCGATGATCGACTGTCAGACCTTCCTCGAGCGGTACTCGGCGTACCTGGACCACGACGTGTCGTGGGCCGAGCGCGAAGAGATGGAGGCGCACGCCGACGGGTGCGAAGCCTGCGCGCAGTACGACCGCGTGCTGCGCCGCGGCACCGACGTGCTGCGCGGCCTTCCCGAGATCGAGGTGTCGGACGACTTCGGCGAGCGGCTGCAGTGGCGGCTGTACCAGGCCGACTGGGAGGCGAAGCGCGAGCGCACCTTGGCCGGCCCCGCGCAGGCGCTGGGCACCGTGGGGATCGCCGCGCTGATCGCGGTGGCCGCCTGGGTGCCGCTGATGCGCCCGCGGCCGGCCATCGGCCACCTTCCCACCGTGGCCGTGGAGGCGCCGTCGCGGCAGGGGATGCTCTTCCGCCGGCTGCTGTCGCACCCGCCGAACCAGGAGGCCACGGGGCTCACCAGCAGCCTGGCCGAGCTGGGCGTGCGCGTGCGCGAGATGCCGTACCACGACGTGGTGTTCGGCCCGCAGGCGTCCATCGTGGGCGACGTGGCCGTGACCACCGCCCCGCCTGCCGCGCCGCAGATCGGACGCTGAACGCGGTGCCCGGTGCCCGGTGCTGCGCGCGGCGATAGATTGCCGCGCTCTCGGGCGAGATCGCACCCAGCACCCCGCACCCAGCACTCCCCCTCGTGCCGCAGATCCGCTACGACCAGCTGAGCCGCACTCTCCGCGAAAAGACCGCGGGGGGTGCGTTCTTCTTCTTCGGCGACGAAGACTTCTTCCGCGAAGAGGCGATCGCCCGCGTGGTGTCGCACTACCTGGACGAGGCCACGCGCGACTTCAACTTCGACCAGCTGCGCGGCTCCGACGTCGACCCGGACGCGCTGGCGTCGACGCTGGCCACCCCGCCGATGATGGCCGAGCACCGCGTGGTGGTGGTCCGCGACGCGCAGGGGCTTTCGCAGAAGGGGCGCGAGACGGTGGAGGCCGCCGCGAAGGCGCCCGAGTCCGGCACCGTCCTGGTCGTCTCCGCCTCGATCCCCTCCGGCTCCAAGGCCAAGTTCTACGACGAGCTGAAGAAGCACGCCGTCGGCATCGAGTTCGCTTCGCTTTCGGCCGACGACGCGCCGGGGTGGCTGATGGACGAGGCCAGCACTCACCACGGCATGGAGATGGACGCGGACGCCGCGCGCGCCATCGTCACCGCCATGGGCGTGGAGCTGGGGATGCTGGTGGCGGAGTTGAAGAAGCTGGCGGCCTACGCGGGCGACCGGAAGCGCATCACGCTCGACGACGTGAAGGCGGTGGGCGGCAGCATCCCGCGGGCGGACCGCTGGGCGTGGTTCGACCTGGTGGCCGAGCGCCGCCTCCGCGAGGCGCTGGAGGTGCTCCCCATCCTCCTCGAACAGGGCGACAACGGCGTCGGCCTCGTCATCGGGATGGGCGGCGTGCTGCTCAAGGTCGGCATCGCCGTCGCGGGCGGCCAGCGCGCGCTGGAGGCGGAGCTCAAGCCGTTCCAGCGCTGGATGGCCCGCCGCATCGTCCCCATGGCGCGGCGGTGGACGCTGCCGGAAATCGACCGCGCGCTGTCGGAGCTCCTGAGGACCGACCGCCTGCTGAAGTCCGCCTCGATGAGCGACCGCCAGGCGATGGAGGAGCTGCTCCTGCGCCTGTGGGCGATCCGCCCCGCCCAGCGCGCGGCGTGAATCGGGGTGCGGAGGTAGCCGAGTGGCTGGATTCCGTTGAGCCGCTGAAGACCCGCGCCGCGCCGGTTGCCCGGGCGAAGTGCAGTTCCGCACCCCCGCACCGCCGCACCCCCGCACCTCGTCCGCCGGGAGAGAGATTTGCGGTACGGCGGGCGGTCGGCCCCCGCTCCGCGGGCGTCTGCGGCGCCGCAGGGTTGCACGTCGACCAGCCGAGGCCTATATTTGGCTCGTTCGGAGGTTGACGGGCGCCCTCGGGCGGATCGTCGTTCTGAAGTGGGGAGCGGTCGCCCCCGCTTTTTTTGTTGCCGTTTTCACCCCGAACGCAGTACGGGCCCCGATGCACGACGCAGCCCCCGGCGGCCTGGCCGCCGACATCGAGCGGCAGGTGAGCGCGCTCGGCTTCGAGCTGGTGGAGCTGGAGGTGGCGGGGAACCGCGCCCGGCCCATCCTGCGCGTCTACATCGACCGCCCCGACTCGGTGCCCGGCCAGCCGTCCGTCAGTCTGGACGACTGCACCGCGGTGAGCCGCGGGCTGGAACCCATGCTCGACGCGTACGAGGGCCTCTCCGACCGCTACGTGCTGGAGGTGAGCAGTCCCGGCGTGGAGCGCCCGCTGGTGCGCCCGCGCGACTGGAGCCGCTTCGCCGGGCAGGAGGTCTCCGTCCGCGGCAGGGGCACGCTCGCGGGGAAGGCGCGCCGGCTGGACGGCGAACTGCTGGGTGCGCAGGGCGACCCAGGAAACGAATCGGTGCGGCTGCGGCTGGCCGGCGGCGAGGAGGTGGAGTTCCCGCTGGCCGAGGTCGAGAAGGCGCACCTGGTGTACAAGTGGGGCGGGCAGAAGCGGGGCTGAAGCCACGCACCTGCCCGCGCGCAACCGAACCGGACCACGGGCCATGAACAACGCGCCGAACGTTCTCGCGGCTTTCCGCGAGATGACCGCCAACAAGGCGATCTCACGCGACGAGCTCTACGACCTGATCAAGGACGGCATCCTGGCCGCCCTGGCCAAGCGCTACGGGCCCAACGTGGAGGCCGAGATCGAGATCGAGGACGCCACCGGCGGCATCAACATCACCGTGCTGCGCGAGGTGGTGGCCGAGGTGGAGGACCCCTCGCGCCAGATCTCGCTCGAGGAGGCGCGCTGGGACGACCCCGACTTCGAGGTCGGCGACGTGATGGAGGTGCCGGTCGAGTTCGCGCAGTTCGGCCGCAACGCGGTGATGGCCGCCAAGCAGCGCATCCTGCAGCGCGTCCGCGAGGGCGAGCGCCAGAAGATCCGCGACGAGTACGAGCACCGCGTGGGCGAGCTGCTCAGCGGCGAGGTGCAGCAGGTGGAGCGCGGCAAGCTGGTGGTGCTCCTCAACCGCGCCCGCGAGGCCGACGCCATCGTGCCGTGGAAGGAGCAGAACCCGCGCGAGCGCTTCCGCCAGGGCGAGACGATCCGTGCTGTGCTCAAGAAGGTGGAGGAGACGCCCAAGGGCCCGCGGCTGATCCTTTCCCGCGCCGACCCGCTGTTCGTGGCCGCGCTCTTCAAGCTCGAGGTCCCCGAGATCCAGCAGGGGATCGTGGACATCAAGGCGGTGAGCCGCGAGGTGGGCGGACGGACGAAGCTCGCCGTCAGCAGCCGCGACGAGAGCATCGATCCCGTGGGCGCCTGCGTGGGGCTGAAGGGCTCGCGCGTCCGCGCCGTGGTGCAGGAGCTGGGGGGCGAGCGCATCGACATCGTGCCCTGGCACCCGGACCCCGAGATCTTCGCCAAGCGCGCGCTGGCGCCGGCCCGCGTGGCCAAGGTGATCAGCGACTACGAGGCGCGGACGATGACCGCGATCGTGGACGAGGACCAGCTGTCGCTGGCCATCGGCCGCAACGGGCAGAACGTGCGCCTGGCCAGCCAGCTGATCGGCTGGCAGCTGGACCTGTACGGGAGCCGCGAGTGGCTGGAGCACGGCGCCGAGCGCGCCCTGTTCGGCGGCGGGGGCGAGGGCGACGAGGACTCGCAGGACTTCCCGCTCACCGACCTCGACCTGCCGCCGGCCACGCTGGCCGCGCTGCAGGCCGCGGGGTACAACACCTTCTTCGACATCATCGACCTGGAGCGCGACGACCTGCTGCGCATCCCGGCGATCGGGGCGGGCGACGCCGACCGCATCGCCGCGCTGATCGAGGAGATGACGGTGGAGGAGGACGACGGCGAGGGCGGCCCGCACCCCGGCGCGGCGGCCGACGCCGCGGCGGTGGCGGCCGGTGACGGCGACGGAGCGGAAGCCGGCGCGGCGGACGGCGGTGCGCCGGACGAGGGCGAGGCGGAAGCCGGTGAGACGGACGACGGCGAGGCGGCGGCTGGCACGGAGGGGTTGACACGTGGCGGCGGCGCAGAGAACTTGGCCTTCTCGGACTGATCGCGACATGAACGGCGCGGCTCCCGTGCCCGAGCGCGGGCTCCTGGACCTCCTGGGGCTGGCGGCCCGGGCGCGGGCGCTGGTGCACGGCACCGACGCCACGCGCCGGAGCGTGCGCGACGGCGAGATCGCGGGCGTCCTCCTCGCCGCCGACACCTCTCCCACGCAGAGCAAGAAGCTGGTTCCGCTCCTCGAGGCACGCGGCGTTCCCTACGCCGTGTGCCTGACGCGCGGCATGATCGGCGCCGCGCTGGGGCGCGGCGACGTTTCGGCGGTAGGGCTTACGGACCGGAACTTCGCGCGGCGCGCGCTGGAGCTCGCCGCCGCGCTCCCCATCCCGCAGGACGGGCAAGACAGTCACGGAGGAAAGCAGCACTGATGCGTGTCTTTGAAGTCGCCAAGGAATTGAACGTACCGGGCGAGGCCTTGGTGCACCTCCTGCGGGAGATGGACATCCCGGTCCGCAGCCACATGTCGGACATCTCCGACGAGCACGTGGCCCGGGTGCGGACCTGGATCGAACGCGAGCGCCGTCTGGGCCACCGCGAGATCGGCGAGGCCGTGGAGGCGGCGATCAGCGACGTGGCCAGCGCGCCGCGCCGCCGCCGCCGCAAGGCCGAATCCGCCGAGGGCGAGGGCGCCGAAGCGGCCACGGCCGACGCGGTCGCGTCGCCCGAGGCCGGCAGCACCGCGTCGCCCGCCGCCGATGCGGCCGAGGCGCTGGAGGCCGAGGCCGCCATGGCCGCCGCCGACCGCGGCGCCGAGCTGGTGACCCGCGGCGGGCGCGAGCCCACCGGCGGCACCGTGATCGTCGACACCTCCGTGCCGCCGCCGGCCGAGCCGGTGGCCGACGCCGCTGCGCACCCCGCCGAGGCGGTGGAGACGCCGGCCGAGGCGCCGGTGGCCGAGGCCGCCCCGCCCACGCCGGTCCGTCCCGGGCCCGCGCGCCCCGAGGGGGCCCGGCCGGAGCCCGCACTCCCCGAGACCCCGCAGGCCGAAGAGCCCGCCCGCGCCGAAGCGGCGCGGACCGAGCCGGCGCGTCCGGCGTCCGCTCGCCCCGCCGAGCCGCCGCGTCCCGCGCGCCCCGACTCGGCGCGTCCGGGTGGGCAGCCGGGCGGCCGCGAGGGTGGGCGCCAGCTGCGCCCCGAGTTCCAGCGCGGCGGCCGCCCCGGCGGCGGCCGTGACGAGTTCCGCCCGGCCGCCAGTGCCACGCCGGGCGCGCCCCCGCGCGACCGCGGCCCCACGCCGCCGCCCAGCGTGCGCCCCGCGCGCCCCGGCGCGCCCGGCGAGCCGCGGCGCGAGGGTGAGCCGCAGCGTGGCGGCGGCGAAGGCTTCGCGCCGCGCCCGGCCCGTCCGTTCGGCCCCCCGACCCCCGCGCGCGCCGGCTTCCCGGCGGCCGGGCAGGGTGGCGGCGGCGGCGGTGGTGGCGGTGGTGGCGGTGGACGCCCGGGCGGCGGTGGCGGCGGCCAGGGCGGCGGCGCCGCCACGGCCGGCGCGGGCGCCGGCGGCGGCCGCAAGGACAAGAAGAAGAAGAAGGGGAAGGGGTGGGTCGACCAGGAGGCGGTGGACCAGACCTTCCGCAAGACCATGGCGGCGATGGAGAGCGGCGGCGGCGGGCGCAAGAAGCGCCGCGGCCCCGACCGGGCGGCCATGCGCGAGGAGCGCGCCGACGCCGAGAAGGCGCGCCGCGCCGAGGAGGCGCTGCAGGTGCGCGTGAACGAGTTCCTGACCGTGGCCGAACTGGCCGAGCTGATCGACGTCCCCGCGGCGCAGATCATCGGGAGCGCGTTCAAGAACCTGGGGCTGATGGTCACCATCAACCAGCGGCTGGACTTCGACCAGATCGAGCTGCTGCTGGACGAGTTCGGCTTCCAGGCGGTGCGCGAGGAGGAGTACGGCTCCGACCTGATGGAGGAGGCCGTGGGGGTGGACGCCGAGGAGGACCTGCGTCCCCGTCCCCCCGTGGTCACGGTCATGGGCCACGTGGACCACGGCAAGACCAGCCTGCTGGACTACATCCGCAAGACCAACGTGATCGCGGGCGAGGCCGGCGGCATCACGCAGCACATCGGCGCGTACCACGTGGAGCTCCCCGACGGCCGGTCGATCTCGTTCCTCGACACGCCCGGCCACGCGGCCTTCACGGCGATGCGCGCCCGCGGCGCCGAGGTGACCGACGTGGTCATCCTGGTGGTGGCGGCCGACGACTCGGTGATGCCGCAGACGATCGAGGCGATCAGCCACGCCCGGAACGCCGGCGTGCCGGTGGTGGTGGCGGTCAACAAGGTCGACCTCCCCGACGCCAACCCGATGAAGGTGAAGCAGGACCTGCTGCAGCACGGGATCGTGCTGGAAGACTTCGGCGGCGAGGTGCAGAGCGCCGAGGTGAGTGCCAAGAAGGGCGTGGGGATCGACGACCTGCTGGAGAAGGTGCTGCTGCAGGCCGAGCTCAAGCAGCTGCGCGCCAACCCCGACCGCGACGCGGTGGGCACGGTGATCGAGGCGCAGCTGGACGTGGGCAAGGGCCCGGTGGCCACCGTGCTGGTGACCAACGGCACGCTGCGCGTGGGCGACCACGTGGCGGTGGGGATGCAGCACGGCCGCGTGCGCGCCATGCTGGACGAGCGCGGCCGCATCGTGAAGGCGGCGGGCCCGGCGATCCCCGTGCAGATCCTGGGTCTTTCGGGGGTGCCGGCGGCGGGCGACCAGATGGTGTCGATGGACGCCGACCGCGCCACCGAGGTGGCGCAGACGCGCCAGCGGCTGGAGCGCGAGAAGCGGATGCGCATCCGCAGCAGCGGCGTGAAGCTCACCGACATCGGCAAGCTGCTGGCCCGCGGCGACAACGCCACGCTGAACCTGGTGATCAAGGGCGACGTGGACGGCTCGGTGCAGGCGCTTTCGGACTCGCTGGAGCAGCTGTCGACCAACGAGGTGCGCGTGCAGGTGATCCACCGCGGCGTGGGCGCCATCAACGAGAGCGACGTGCTGCTGGCATCGACGTCCGGCGCGATCGTGATCGGCTTCCACGTGCGCCCCACGGGCGAGGCGCGGGGCGTGGCCGAGCGCGAGGACGTGGACATCCGGCTCTACAACATCATCTACGAGGCGGTGGAAGAGGTGAAGAGCGCGATGGAGGGGCTGCTGAGCCCCGAAGAGCGCGAGGTGATGCTGGGCACCGCCGAGGTCCGCCAGCTGTTCAAGGTGCCGAGGGTGGGCACCGTGGCCGGCTGCATGGTCACCAGCGGCGTGCTGGACCGCCGCGGCCGCATCCGCGTGATCCGCGACGCGGTGGAGGTGTACGAGGGCGAGCTGGGGAGCCTGAAGCGCTTCAAGGACGACGCCCGCGAGGTGCGCGAGGGCTTCGAGTGCGGCCTGAACATCACCAACTTCAACGACATCAAGGTGGGCGACGTGCTGGAGTGCTACCGCGTCGAGGAGGTGGCCCGCACGCTGGCCAGCGCGGCGGCCGACGCCGAGCGGGAGGGCCGCTGAGCGAGCGCGGCGGCCGGCTCGTGGTGGGAGTGGCGGTCTGGGAGCTGATGCTCCCGGGCTGCGCCTCGCTGAAGGAGAAGCGGCAGGTGGTGCTGGGGCTGAAGGACCGCCTGCACGCCCGCTTCAACGTGAGCGCGGCCGAGACGGCGTGGATGGACGTGCACGACCGCGCGCAGATCGCCGCCAGCGTGGTCTCCAACGACCGCAAGCACGCGCAGAGCGTCCTGCAGTCCGCGGACAAGCTGGTGGAGGAGGAGGGCCGCGCACGGATCATGGATTCGTACACGACCTTTTACTGACAGGGGACAGGGAACGGGGGACAGGGGACAGCCAGCCACCGCGCTTCGCACACGGCGGCCGTCCGCTCGAACCCGCTCCCCGTCCCCTCGTCTTTTCGACGGATCGGGGACGACGGGAACGCCGCCTGCGTCGGATCCAACGCCGTGCCGGCTGTCCCCTGTCCCCTGTCCCCTGTACCCTGTCCCCTGTCCCCTGGGGTTTAAGATGGCGCAGTACCGACGGACCGACCGGCTGAACGAGCAGCTGCGGCAGGAGATCACGCTGCTGCTGCGCGGCGAGGTGCGCGACCCGCGCGTGGCGCTGGCCACGGTCACCGCCGTGCAGACCAGCCCCGAGCTGGACCACGCCAAGGTCTACTTCACCGCGCTGGGCGACGACGACGAACGCAAGGAGGTGCAGGCCGGCCTGCGCAGCGCCGCCGCCTTCCTGCGCCGCGAGCTGGGCAAGCGCCTGCACATCCGCCGCGTTCCCGAGCTGCACTTCGAGGTGGACCGCGTGCTGGAGGAGGCCCAGCGCATCGAGCGCCTGCTGGCCGAGGCGCTCCCGCGCGACCACGTTGCGGACGACGGCGAGAGCGAGGCGGAAGGCTCGCCCCCGGCATCCAGCGACGGCCGGCCGGCCGCGGACGGCTGACGATCTTTCCCCGCGCGTCCGGCCGCCGCCGATCGATGGCCGCCGGGCGCGATGCACCACCCCACCGCACCCCGATCCCGCCGATGAATCCCCAGGGCCTGCCCCCGCAGCATCCGCACGCCCCGCAGCAGGCGCTTCCGTATCCCCCGATGCAGCAGCAGATGCCGCCGCAGCGCATCCCCGCGCCGCCGGAGCCCGTGCCGGCGCAGAACCGGCGGCCCTGGATCACCTCGGCCATCGTGCGCGACGTGGTGCAGGCGCTGGCGCTGCTGATCGCGGCGATGTGGGGCGGCTACACCTTCATCTACCGCGAGATCATCATCCCCGCGCGGCGGCCGGCGGCGCTGGTGGTGACGCCGACGCTGGAGGCGATCGGCCGGCGCGGCGACACCATCCTGGCGAAGGCGACCTTCCACATGGTCAACCACAGCCCCAGCAAGGTGTACGCGCCGGCCATCTGGTACGCCGTGCGCGGGCTGAAGCTGCAGGCGGTGGCCACGGACGACACCACCTACCTGCGCCAGAGCCGCGAGCAGGCCGACAAGCCGTACCCCACCGCCCGTTTCTCGGAGTTCACGGCCGCCGAGGTGATCGGGACGGGGAAGGTGGCCACCGAGGTGGAGACCTGGTGGGAGCCCGAGGCCGAGCAGCGGCTGGAGTACCTGCTGTACATCCCGGCCGACCGGTACGACGCGGCGCAGCTCCAGGTGGTTACCCTGGTGGCCAAGGACGTGAGCGACTTGAAGGAGATCCGCTGGCGCACCACCGACGAGGGCGACCTGGAGCCGCGGCTGGTGTTCCGGCCGGAGTCGAAGTACGGCACGGCCGGCCTGGCCCCCGCGGCGATGAGCGACACCACGCCGCGCTACGTCCACTGGCTGCGCGCCAACCAGGGCGGCGTGAATTTCGTGACCGCCACCATCTCGCTCTGGCGCGGCGCGCCGGCGGCCTCGGCGCCGGCCGCGCCCACCCCCGCGGCGGCGGCGCAGTAGGCGTGGCGGAGACGAACGGGGCGGCGGCGCCGGTCGGAGTGCTGCCGGTGGACAAGCCCGAGGGCCCCACCTCGCACGACGTGGTGGGCCGCGTCCGCCGTGCGCTGAAGACGCGCGCGGTGGGGCACACGGGGACGCTGGACCCGTTCGCGTCCGGCCTCCTGCTGGTCTGCGTGGGCCCGGCGACGCGGCTGGCGGAGTATCTGACGGGGCTGCCGAAGACGTACGTGGCGACGATGCGGCTGGGCGCGGCGACGGACACCGACGACCTGACGGGCCGGGTGACCGGGGGAGCGGACGACCTGCGCGCCGTCACGCGCGAGCAGGTGGTGGCCGCGCTGCAGGCGCAGGTGGGGACGATCGAGCAGCTCCCCCCCATCTACTCGGCCAAGAAGGTGGACGGCGAGCGGATGTACGCGGCCGCGCGCCGCGGCGAGGCGGTGGAGCGCAAGCCGGCGGTCGTCACCATCTACGGGATACGGCTGCTGGGGATGGAACTGCCGGACGTGGAGTTCGAGGTGGAGTGCGGCGCGGGCACCTACATCCGCGCCATCGCGCGCGACGCGGGCGACCTGCTGGGCGTGGGCGGGCACCTGCGCACGCTGCGCCGCACGCGCGTGGGCCCACACCCGGTCGAACGCGCGGTGCCGCTGGACCTGCTGGACGACGCCGTCCGCGTGCGCGCCGCGATGCTGTCGCCGCTGGAGGCGGTGGCGCACCTTCCCCGCGCGATCGTGGACGACCCCGGGATCGCCGCGCTGCGGCACGGGCGCGCGTTGCGGGCGGCGGACGACATCCCCGCGGACCGGCCCGTGGCGCTGGTGACGGAGGACGGCGCGCTGCTGGCCATCGGCGAGCGCACGGGCGACGTGATCCAGCCGCGGAAGGTGTTCGTCGGCGGGGGGTGAGGATGACCGAGGCGTTTGATCGGCATGGCCCACCCCACACGTCCCGCCCCGCCCACCCCACCGGGCGGCTGCGCTGCGGTACCAGGGGATCCGCTGGAGGCGTCGGAGCGGCTCAGGCGCTGATGCAGGCTGTCCCCTGTCCCCTGTCCCCTGTCCCCTGAAGGGTTTGCGTGAGGGATGCGCGCCCGGAGGGCCGGGAACACGGCGGCCGGCGCGAAAGCGTCGGCCGCAGGTTATTTTGTGGCCGCCGTGGGCCCGGCGCCGTTGGCAACAGTCGTATCGTTGCCTACGGCGCGCGCAGCCCGGTTTGGCGTCTCAGCGCCAAACACGCCCTGAACGGCAGTACGGAAGTACGGGGTACGAAGAACGTGGGGGACGCACGGATCCCGCACCGTCCGCTGACCTGATCCAGCACCGAATGCCGCCGCAGACGCCGACCACCAGCTGGCCCGCGCCGTTCGCCATCGATCCCTCGCTACCGTCCGCCCTCCCGCGCGACGGGCGGCCGGCGGTGGTCACGGTGGGCACCTTCGACGGCGTGCACCGCGGGCACTGGGAGGTGCTGCAGGAGATCGGGCGGCGCGCGCGGCGGGTCGGCGGCCGCAGCATCCTGGTGACGTTCCATCCGCACCCGCTGCGCATCGTGCGCCCCGAGGCCGCGCCGCCGCTGCTGACCACGCCCGCCGAGAAGCGCGAGATCCTGGCCGAGAGCGGGCTGGAATACGTCGTTTTCGTCCCCTTCACCCGGGTGCTGCAGCAGTACCGGGCGCGGCGCTTCGTGGAGGAGATCCTGCTGGGCCGCATCCACATGGACGAGCTGGTGATCGGCTACGACCACGGCTTCGGCAAGGGGCGCGAGGGGACGGTGGAGACGCTGCGCGCGATCGGCGGCGAGCTGGGCTTTGGCGTGGACGTGGTGGAGGCGTTCCAGGTGGAGGGCGAGAACGTGTCCAGCAGCCGCATCCGCCGCCTGATCGGCGAGGGCGACGTGGCCGCCGCCGCGCCGCTGCTGGGGCGGTGCTACTCGCTGGAGGGGATCGTGGTGCAGGGCGAGCGGAAGGGGCGCGAGCTGGGCTTTCCCACCGCCAACCTCGAGGTGGGCGACCCCGACAAGATGGTGCCGAAGGAAGGGATCTACGCCGTCTACGGCTGGGTGCGCGGCCAGCGCATCCCCGGGCTGCTGCACCTGGGCCCGCGGCCGACCTTCGCCGGATTCGCGCCGACGGTGGAATTGTGGCTGATGGACTGGAGCGGCGACCTGTACGGCCAGCGGGTGCGCGTGGAGTTCGTCCGCCGCATCCGCGACATCGTCCCCTTCTCGTCCATCGACGCGCTGATCGTGGCGATGAAGGAGGACGAGCGGCGGGGGCGGGAGATGCTGGGCATGGGTCCGTCGCGTCGAGATCCGGTCACCGGCGGCTAAAGCCGCAGCAACAACTCCGAAAAGCCTCGCGAACCGCGCGAGGCTTCCACAGCACCCAACGAGGTATCTTCCGCGCGCCGGAGCCACGGCTCGATCGACAACCGGTAGTCCGCGAAGGCGCCGCGAAGGCGGACTTCGTGTGGTTGTTGCAGCGAATTCATTCGCCCTGTCCCCCCAATCGCCCCGGGAGCGGGAATCAGGACGCCGCGGTCTGTGAGCCGAGCCGCCGGATCACGTCCTGCGCCGCCTGCTCGCCCGGAGCGGACGGCGCCTTCCATCCATGGGGACGGGCTCCGCAGCAAGTTAAAGGAGTGAGGATCTTTGTACCTGAGAAGATGCCGGGTGATGGTAACCTGCACAATGAAATCATCTCCAATCACTACCGTGGAACTGCTCCTTATCGTCCATCCAAGCTGGACACGAACCCCAAATGACGACGAACCGCATTCGCAGAAGAAGGATTGGAGCGGGAGAAACCAAGGCGCTAAAGGAAACATGTTGCTCCTAGCCACCATGTACTGCTCACGCTAGATAGATACATCTCGCTGCAGATGCGTTGAGTGTTTGACGAGAGATCCACGGTCATCCCCCTTAAGAATCCCCTCCGACGAGACCACCATGAACTACAACGAATTCGTTTATGACGTGTTCGTCGGGTACAGCCCCAGGGACATCGAAGTGGCAAACGTAATCGCCCGGCAACTCAGCGAGGCCGGGCTGCGTGTATGCTTCGACCGGTGGGTCGGGACAGAGGAAGACGATCACCGGGCTTCGGTGGAGGATGCTCTGGAGCACTCGCGTGTGCTTTTGCTCTGCATGTCAGACAACGCGTTCAGATACGACTGGCCAATGCTGGAGAGTCGGACTTTCCGATTCCGAGATCCGCTGAATGCAGAACGCCGCCTGATTCTGTTGCGACTGGATGAGGCGCAGATCCCGCCCTCCCTGAAGAATCATCCCTACATCGCCTGGCACTCAGGCGATGAAACCCGGTTTGCCGTTCTGTTGCGAGCCATCCAAGAACGATTGGTGCCACATTCGAGCGGTGGCAGTGATGAGAGTGAGCGTTTCCTTTTACGGGCGTGCTCCCTCAATAACGGCAGTGGCCAGGATTCGTTCCTCACCTACGCCTTCTCTCCGGATGGACGGTGCGTTCTTACCGGGCCGAGTGACGACGATTCCGGGGGCGATCTGAATGGTGAACCCAGTTCGACGTTGCTCGAGAACAAGGCGATCCATATGTGGAACGTGGCCACTGGGCGTCACTTGCGTGCGCTTACCGGGCATTCACGTGGTGTGAACTCTCTCGCCGTGAGCGCCGACCAGCGGCGGGCCATCTCTGCATCGTTTGACGCAACCATACGGCTATGGGATCTGGGAACAGGCGAGTGCCTGCGTGTGCTGGAAGGTCATGAAGGATTTGTTTATGACGTGGCCTGGAGCAGTGATGAGCGTTTGGTCGCGAGTTGTGCCGAGGACGCAACGGTGAGGGTGTGGGACGTCGAGACGGGACGCTGTGTAAAAGTACTCAAGGGACATTCAGAAAACGTTTACTGTGCAGCCTGGATACGGGGTATGCGCTCCGTAGTATCCGGCGGTGTGGACGGCACGGTACGCCTGTGGGACCTACAATCTGGCCAGTGCGTCCGAAAGTTCGACGGTCATGCAGGCTGGGTCTTTACCGTTGCGGCGAGCACGGATGATCGATGGCTTCTTTCAGCGGGGAAAGATCGCACTATTCGACTGTGGGATGTCGAGACAGGCCGCTGCGTACGAGTGCTCGAGGGACACACCGACGACATCTGGAGTGTTGTATGGGCTGCGGGTTCGAAAAGGGCCGTGTCGGGCTCCAGCGACGGTACCATTCGGGTGTGGGACGTGGAGAAGGGACGCTGTTTGCGGGTTCTTGGAGGGCAGCAACCTCCGGTGTACAAGCTGGCGCTCAGCTCTGACGAACGTGTTATCTACTCAGGAAATGCAGTTGGAGAGGTTCGGGTGTGGGACTTTGTTGCCGCCCGCTCGAAGCGGTTGCGCGCCTCTTCACCCGCGAATGAGATCCAGTACACCAACGCCAAAGTCCTGCTGGTCGGTGAAAGTGGTGCAGGCAAGACGGGGCTATCGATGAGATTGGCCCTGAACAAGTGGCAGCCGAGCGATTCCACCGTTGGCGCATGGGCTACGCAGTGGAAGTTCCCCGTGCAGAGCGGAGATGGCGTAGAGCGGGAAATCTGGTTGTGGGATTTCGGGGGCCAAGCTGACCAGCGGCTCATCCACCAGCTTTACATGGACGAAACCGCTCTTGCGGTTCTGGTGTTCGATAGCCAGAAGGACGATCTCTTCGAAACGCTTGGTCAGTGGGACCGTGCGTTGATACGCGCCTCGAGTAGATCAATCGCAAAGCTCCTCGTTGCAGGCCGTGTGGATGCGGGCCGCCTGCGCGACGCGAGCCGTGGACAATTGGAGGCGTTCGCTCGGGAACGTGGCTACTTGGGGGTGCTTGAAACCAGCGCCAAAACGGGTGAACATTGTGACACCCTGCGGAACCTGATCCTCGACGGGATCCGCTGGGACGACATTCCCTGTCGGACGACGCTTCTGCTTTTCAAACGATTGAAGGAGGAGATCGTTGCGCTGAAGGATGCCAATCGGGTGCTGATGCGATTCAATGAGCTGCGGGAGACTTTGCAACTGCGGCTGTTACCGTCGGGGATGTCCTTCACTGATGAACAGCTGGCTGCCGTTGTGACGCTGCTTTCCGGTCCTGGAGTAGTATGGGAGCTCAAATTTGGTAGTTGGGTACTGCTTCAACCTGAAACGATTAACGCATATGCGCAGGCGGTGATACAAACCTTGCGTTCGGATGAGCACGAACGCGGATGTCTGCTGGAAGAGCGCGTTTTGACCGGGCAACTGGCGTACCATTCATCCATGGAGCGCCTACAGCCCGACGAAGAGCGGTTCATCCTGCTTGCGATGCATCAGGCCTTGATAGAGCGCGGCATCTGCCTTCGCGAGACTACGGATAGCGGTACGCTCCTCATTTTCCCAAGCTACTACCGGCGCGAGCGCCCCGAGATAACAGGCCATCCCGCGGTGTTAGTCAGCTATCGATTCAACGGGTTCCTCGACGACATCTATGCAACTCTGGTGGTACGCCTCCATCATACGAAGTCCTTCAAACAGGATCATCTGTGGCGGTATGCTGCCGATTTCCAGACGCTCACAGGCAAGCAACTTGGCGTAAAGCTGAACCGGCTGGGCGAGGGTTCTGGCGAGTTGGAGGTGTATTTCGAGCCCGCGGTTTCCCAAGAGGAGAAGATCATCTTCAGCAAGTACGTTCACGAGCATCTGCTGCATAAGGCTTCAAACGTTGTGCGGCTTCGCCACTACGTGTGTCCACACTGTGGTACGCCAGCGGGCAACAGGGAGGTCGCGATGAAGAAGTTGCGCGAAGGAAAGAAAGACATTCCTTGCGTGAACTGCGACAGCCCTTCGAAACGGATCCCGCTGTGGGATTCGCTGGAGGCGTCATTCGGCAGTTCAGAGATGAACCAGCGGGTACGTGAGCTGGAAGAGAAGTCTGCGCAGTTACTCGATGCCGAGAGCAAGGAGCGGGCGCTGGTCGGGGACGTCATCTCCACTGTAGCCCTAGCCGGCCAGATTGCGCGTGAACTCACCGTAAGTGACCATGGCATCGATATGGAGATTGAGTTTAAGTCGGATCAGGGCACGGCTACGGGACGAAAAGTGTACCTTCAACTCAAGTCTGGTGATTCATACTTGAAGGCGAGGAAATCGGACGGCGCTGAGATCTTCCGGTTTGACAAGGGGCGACATGCCACGTATTGGGCCGACCAACGGTTCCCCGTGGTTCTGCTGATCCGGAGTTCAGACGGCAATATTCGTTGGATGGAGGTGCGCGACCACTTGCAGCGCCTTCTCGAGAATGGGCAAAAGAGGGTGACTCAGATCGTATTCACCGGTGAGCGGTTTGATGTAATGACCGTGCGGCAATGGCGTGATGAGGCACTATTCGCAGCGGGCGATTGACCTGTTGGGGATGAATATCTCCCCAGCAGTGTCAGGCCTCGCTTTCAGTTCCGGGGAATTCTCGGACCAGTACTCGTCCGGGCCGCGCGATGCTGTATCGCGCTGGCCCGTTTCGTTGGCGCGGAGCTCCACGCGGCGGCTTTTGCCGCTGATGGTCTTGGGGAGCGGGCGAACTCCAGGCGGCGGATGCGCTTGCAGGGTGCCAGCCGGCTGCGGCAGAAGCGCTGGGTGTCGAGCGCCACCTCGCGCGGCGGCTGTCTGCCGGCGCGCGGCACGACGAAAGGATGGGGCGACTGCAAGGCGGGATGCAAAGGCGCGTCAGGTGGTGTAGAAGGTGATGAGGAACACGAGGAAGCGGTATCCCACCGCGATGGCGACCATCGCGAACGCCAGCCCGACGGCCCTCACGCCGCGAAGGGCGCGGGCCGACCCGTAGAAGCGTCCGCTCGCCCTGTACAGGTAGACCGCGCTTGCGATGAGCACGAGCGTGGTCAGCACGACGTCCACCTGCCGAGAGCGGAGACCTCCGCCTCCGATCGATTGATCGATTCGCGCCACCGCCATCATCACGCAGAAAAGGAGCAGGACGAAGGCGTACAGGTGGAGCGAAAAGACCACGTGGCCCACGAACGGCCGCCCACTGCGGTAGAACACCAGCGGCAGGGCCAGCGCGAACGGCAGCACCATCAGCGCCACCAGCGTTTTCGCGTTCAGCACCACGGCCCGGTCGAACACGGGCGCATAGGCGGCGAGCGCAACGCCCCGCTGCTGCAGACGGTGCGTCACCAGCGAGCTCGCGAACGCCGACCAGTCCTGCTGGTGCAGGTGGGAGTGGAGCGGCGCCGCCAGCACGGTTCCCCCCGTCAGCGACTCGACGGCGAAGAAGGCCACGTTCGCGATCAGGAACAGCTGGAATGGCGCGATGTACGGTTTGCGGCGCCCCTCCACGAACGCCACGCTCAGCTCGCCCGGGCGCGCGAGCAGGCAGCGGAAGCTGCGGATCAGCCGGCCGTCGATGCTGGTGACGCCCGCTACGATCTCGCGCAGGAACCCGCGGATGGTGAGATCGCGCGTGTGGGGCGGGCTCTCCCCGCACGCGGGGCAATAGCGCGTGGACAGGTGCGTGCGGCAGGTAGGGCAGGTCCAGGGCGCGGTGGTCGCCACGGCTTCCATCCTCATGGTGCAGGTACGCCGATTCCGTTCTTCGTCCCGTCCGGCGCGCGGCTACGTGGCCGATCTCAGCTCCGGGAAGTCCTCGTCCCAGTACTCGTCCGGGCCGCGCGAATTCGCATCGCGCTGGCCCGTTTCGTTGGCGCGCAGCTCCACGCGGCGGATCTTGCCGCTGATGGTCTTGGGGAGCGGGGCGAACTCCAGGCGGCGGATGCGCTTGTAGGGCGCGAGCCTGCCGCGGCAGAAGCGCAGGATGTCGAGCGCCACCTCGCGCGTGGGCCGGGCGTCGCCGCGGAGGACGACGTACGCCTTGGGGACGGCCAGGCGCACCGGGTCAGGGCTGGGCACCACGGCGGCCTCGGCGACCAGCGGGTGCTCGATCAGCACGCTCTCCAGCTCGAACGGGCTGATGCGGTAGTCGGATGACTTGAACACGTCGTCCGCGCGGCCCACGTAGGTGATGGTGCCGTCGGGGTCGCGGCGGGCCACGTCGCCGGTGCGGTACCAACCGTCGCGCATGGCCTCGGCGGTGCGCGCGGGGTCGTCCATGTAGCTCTGCATCAGCGCGATCGGGCGGGGATCGAGCCGCAGCGCGATCTCGCCCTCGTCGGCCTCGTTTCCATCGAGATCCAGCAGGCCGACCATGTAGCCGGGGAGCGGGCGGCCCATCGAGCCGGGGGTGAGCGGCTGGCCGGGGGTGTTGCCGCAGAGCGCGGTGGTCTCCGTCTGCCCGTAGCCGTCGCGGATGGTGAGGCCCCACGCCTTGCGCACGCGCTCGATCACCTCGGGGTTCAGCGGCTCGCCCGCGCTCACCACCTCGCGCAGGCCCGGCTTCCACTTCGACAGTTCCTCGCCGATCAGCATCCGCCAGACGGTGGGCGGCGCGCAGAGGGTGGTGACGCCGCAGCGGACGAGGGTGTCGAGCATCCTGGGCGCGTCGAAGCGGGTGTAGTTGTAGACGAACACGGCGGCGCCCGCGTTCCATGGCGCGAACACGTTGCTCCACGCGTGCTTGGCCCACCCCGGCGAGCTGATGTTGAGGTGCACGTCGCCCTGCCGCAGCCCGATCCAGTACATCGTCGACAGGTGGCCGACGGGATAGCTCTGGTGCGTGTGCAGCACCAGCTTCGGCTTCGACGTCGTCCCAGACGTGAAGTACAGCAGCAGCGGGTCCGTCGCCTTCGTCTCACCGTCGGGGGTGAAATCGACGTCCGCGGTGTAGCCGTCCTCGAACGCGGTCCAATCCTCCACCTCGCCGCCGGCGACCAGGCGCGTGTAGCCGCCGGGGAGATGCGCGAACTTCTCCGTCCCCGCCACGTCCGTCAGCACGTGCTTCACCCCGCCGCGGTCGAAGCGGTCGCGCAGGTCGTCGGGCGTCAGCTGCGTGGTGGCGGGGATGATGACGGCGCCCAGCTTGATGCACGCGAGCATCGCCTCCCACAGCGGCGCCACGTTGGGCAGCATCAGCAGCACCCGGTCGCCGCGCCGTACGCCCAAGGTGTGGAGGAAGTTCGCGATGCGGCTGGAGCGCTCGGACAACTCCGCGAACGAAAGCCGCGTCTCGCCGCCGCCGTCGTCCACGATCCAGAGCGCGGTCGCGTGATTCCCCGCCGCGTGCGTGTCGAACCAGTCCAGCGCCCAGTTGAAGCGGTCCAGCTCGGGCCAGCGGAACCCGGCGTACGCGGCGGCGTAGTCGTCGCGGTGGGCCAGGAGGAAGTCACGGGCGTGGCTGAACGCGGCGGGCGTGCTCATCGGCGTGCGCGGGGGTGAGGGATCGGGCGCATGTGCGACAGCGGCGCCACGGGCCGCAGGGCGGTTCCAAGCGCTGCAACAACCCCACGAAGTCCGCCTGCGCGGACTGCGGCCATCCGTCGCGCCGAGGCTATGGTGCGCGGCGCCAGCTTCGGCGGGATGAGGGGAAGGTAAACGATTCATCGGCGGAGGAAACCCGCAGATCCGCCCGATACGGAAAACGGCAGCCGCGGAAGCGATTCCGCGGCTGCCGTTTCACTCGTGTGCCGAGCCGCCCTTGGCTACGGTCAGAGCCGCTTCGGAGGCTGCACCGGGTAGTAGCACCCCGCGATGCCGCCAAAGGTCTCGCACTGCTGGTCGTACGAGTTGGGGCAATGGTTGGGGACGCAGCTCTCCAGGTAGGTCTGGTTCTGCGACTGGCAGTCCAGGTCGAAGCAGGTGCCGGACTCGCACAGAAAGCTCACGATGTGCCCCGCGATGGTGCCGCGGGCGGCCTGGGCGCCGTCGGTGGCGAACGATTCCACGTTCAGCTCTTCGATCTCCAGCTTCAGCTTGGGCATGATGTGCTCCGGGTTGGGTTCTCTCGATCATCGGCCCTGATCGGCCGCGGTGAGAGTACGCCACCCGGAGAACGCCGGATTTCGGATGGAAGGATCCGCCCGCATCCGCGACGGATGGAGCACGCCGATCCTCACCCTTCCAGCGCGAGGAGCGCGAAGGTGGCCAGCCAGTGCTCGCCCATGTAGTCGCCGGACACGTGCGGCAGGCTGGCGACCAGGTGCGCCCCGGCGGCGGCTGCGGCGCGGGCGCGGCGCGGGTCGTCCGCGGCCCAGGTCCGTGCGAGCGAGCGCCAGCACCAGGCGCGGCTGAGGTTGAGCCCGTCGAGGTGCGCGATCTTCCCGTCCGTCCGGTCGCTGACCGTGGCGGGGTGGAAGAGCGTTTCCGGCTCGCCGCGGGCGGCGCGGGGGAGGAAGCGGTCGATCCACGCGCGGAAGTCGGCGGGGAGCAGGACCCGGCGCATGCATTCCGCCTCCATCAGCGCCGGGGAGAGGAAGTCGTCGCCGCCGGGCTCCCACGCCTGGCAGTCCACGTCGCGCCCGTACCATGCGACCGCCTGCTCGCGCAGCATCGCCCCGAGCTCATGGTCGTCCGCCTCGTCCGCGTACTCCAGCGCCAGCGCCACGGCGAACGCGGTGTTGAAGTGGGTGCCCACGCGCACCGGGTAGGTGGCCTTCGGGAGGAAACCGCGGAAGCGCTCCGAGAAGGCGTCGGCCAGCGGCGCGAGCGCATCGGCGCGGCGGCGGCCGGCGTCGCTGCCGTCGCGCGCGAGCTCGGCGTACAGCATCAGCAGCCACGCCCACCCGTAGGGCCGCTCGAAGCCGCGCCGCAGCGGGTCCTGGTGCAGGTACGCCACCTCGCCACCGACGAGCTCCGGCGTGAGGTGCGTGTCGAACAGCTCGTCGATGCGCGGCGCTTCCGGCAGCGCGGGAAAGCGGCGCAGCAGCCGTGCGAGGAGCCAGTAGCCGTGCACGCACGAGTGCCAGTCGAGACTGCCGTAGAAGACCGGATGGAGGTCGCGCGGCCCACGCACGTCCGCCGGCCCGCGCAGCACGTGGTCGAGCTTGTGGGGGTACTCGCGCGTGACGTGCGCCAGCGCCAGGCCGGCGAAGCGCGACGCGATCTCGGGTGTGAGCACGAGCTCCGTCATCGGCGCCCTCACCCGCGGAAGGCCAGGAAGTAGATGAGCGCGGTGTTGATCGCCAGCAGGACCAGCGCGGTGGGCACCTGCACGCGGATCACCGCCTTCTCGTCCGGCAGCTCCAGCAGGGCCACGGGGACGATGTTGAAGTTGGCGGCCATCGGCGTCATCAGCGTGCCGCAGAAGCCCGCCAGCATCCCGATCGCCGACACCACCGCCGCGTCGCCGCCGAAGCGGTGGACGATCAGCGGCAGGCCGATCCCCGCCGCCATCACCGGGAAGGCGGCGAAGGCGTTGCCCATCAGCATGGTGAACAGCGCCATCCCCACCGCGTAGGCGATCACCGCGCCGAGCGGCCCGTTCAGCGGCAGCCACCGGGTGACGGCGGCGCTCACCACCTTCCCCACCCCCGCCAGCGCGAAGAGCGCGCCCAGCGCCGCCAGCATCTGCGGGAGCACGGCGGCCCACCCCACGGTGTCCATCAGCCGCCGCGCCTCGCGCACCGGCGTGAGCGCCGCGGGGCGGAGGATGGCCAGCGCCGCCGCCAGCGCCACCAGCGTGGCGATCCCCAGCGAGATCACCGTCACCTGCCTGGGGTCCACCAGCGGGGTGCCGTGGAACGCCGCCTGCTTCAGCGTCAGCGTGCCCAGCAGCGCCACGCCGGGAACGAGGAGGGCGGGGACGTACAGCCGGTTGCCGAGCCGCTTGGCGTGCGCCACCCGTTCGTCGGCGGAGGTGGTGTCCGGCGCGCCCTGGCCCAGCCCGCCGAAGCCGGCGACGGCGGTCATCGCCAGCACCAGCACGCCGCTGGCCAGCGGCGGCAGGTAGCTGCCGAACAGGAAAGTGGCCGCGTAGATCCCCCAGAACGCGGTGTTGCGCCAGCGCTTCGGGTTCGTCCGGTCGCGTGCGTTCACGGCGGTGATCCCGGCCAGCAGCAGCCCCATCAGCACGTAGATGAACTCGAGCGTGATCATCGGCCGCCCTCCGCCGCGGCGGGCGCCGCTCCGTCGCGCGCCCGCTCGTCCGCGGCGCGCGCGGCCCGCACCTGCGCGGCCAGGCGGCGGTCCAGCAGCAGCATCCGCGAGCCGTGCACCACGAAGGCGGCGATGGCGGTGGGGATCGCCCACAGCGCCAGCCGCGCCGGCTCCAGCAGGATCCCGTTCTGCTCCAGGAAGCCGCGGATCAGCAGGATCGACCCGATGGCGATGAAGATGTCTTCGCCGAAGAACAGCCCCACGTTGTCGGTGGCCGCCGCGTACGCGCGGATGCGCTCGCTCACGGCGCGGGGGAGCTCGCCGTGGCGCGTCTCGGCCGCGGCCTCGGCCATCGGCGCGATCAGCGGGCGCACCATCTGCGCGTGGCCGCCCAGCGACGTCAGCCCCAGCGCCGCCGTGACCTGGCGCACCGCGAGGTAGGAGAGGAGCACGCGCCCGGTGGTGGCGGCGTGCACGCGCGACACCAGCTGGCGGGTGCGCTCCTGCAGCCCGTAGCGCTCCAGCACGCCGATCACCGGCAGCACCATCCACACGATCGCCACGTAGCGGTTCTCGATGAACGACTTGCCGAACGCCTCCACCACGGCGATCAGGTTCAACCCTCCCGCCAGCCCGGTGGCGAGCCCCGCCACCGTCACCACCAGCAGCGGGTTGAGCCGCAGCACGAAGCCGACGATCACGATCACCACGCCGATCAGCACGAGCAGGTTCATGGGCGAGCGCGGGGGTGGGGGGGAAGCGAACGGGTAGATCGAGGAACTTACGCGTGTGAAATCTCACGCGCACGCCGTGCGGCAGGCGACACGATTTCAGACCGTGTCGCTCTTAAGGACCTTCTCCGTCACCGTACCGTTCGTTTATATTCGAGCGCCTTCTCAGAGCATGAGCAACGGTCCAGATTGGGGGATAGACATCGTGCCCTGGATCACCCTGGAGCTTCCGGAGCCGGTCCACCACGCGCTCACGCAGCTGTCGGAGCGCAGAGGCATTTCCGTCAGCGAGTTCCTCTCTGCCGAAGTCGGCGAGATGCTCGCGCAACACGAATACCTGGACGCGCGCGCGAAGCGTTCGACTCGCGAGTCATTCGAAAGGGTGCTAGCCCAGGTGCCGGACGTTCCGCCCGATCCAGGCGACGAACGGTAGTTTGCGGAAACGCATCGTCACGATGATCGACTGGTCCGCCTGTCCCGAGGTGGAGCGTGATCCCGAGCGCGTGAGCGGTGCCTGGATCTTTCGAGGCACGCGTGTGCCGGTCGCGGCTCTGTTCGAGAATCTGGAGGACGGCGTCGGGATCGACGAGTTCGTGCGGCTCTTTCCCGGCGTGACCCTGGACCAGGCGCGTAGCGTGCTCGAGCATGCCGCTCGAAGCGCGCTCTCGGCATAGTGAGCGTTTTCTTGGATCGAAGACTTCGGTTCCAGAGTGCTAGAGGGAAAAATCACCCGTCGCGGGTTGTGCAACGCGGAGGGTGCTGTTATTTTTCACGGCTTGCAAGTTGTTTGATCCGCATGAAGTTTCCACACCGGGATTTCACACGGATCGGTAACTCCCTGACCAGCAACTGACTCTTCAGGAGGTCCGATCGATGGCTCTGACGGCTGAAAACCGCAACGAGATCATCCAGAAGTACCAGCTCGCCCAGAACGACCGCGGCTCCACCAAGGTGCAGGTCGCGCTGCTCACCGCGCGCATCAACGACCTGACCGACCACTTCCGCACGCACAAGAAGGATCACCACTCGCGCCGCGGCCTGCTCAAGATGGTGGGCAAGCGCCGCCGCCTGCTGGACTACCTGCGCCGGAACGACCTGGAGGGCTACCGCGCGCTGATCGCCGACCTGGGGCTGCGCCACTGATCGGGCGGCGCACGCCGGTGGGGCCGGTGCGGACGGAGGGCGGTTCATCGGCGCGTTCGCTCGCGCCGCGATGCCGCGTCCCCGCCAGCCGGTTGCGCGATCTGAAGTAGAGGGCTCGACAGGGGCCGCACGGGCATGGACCGTGCGGCCCCTTCGCGCGTTTCCGGGACCCGTCCCGACGGCGCGCAATCCAACGCAGCACAAGAGAACGAGGCTACGCCGCCCGCGTTTCGGGGGAGCGCGGGCGAGCATCGCGGCCCTTCCCCCGGCAACCAAGAGAGAAACGAGATTCGGACAATGGCCAAGCTGGTTCGGCAGTTCGCGGGACGCCCGCTCACCATCGAGACGGGGAAGATGGCCCGTCAGGCCGACGGGAGCTGCACCGTGACCTTCGGGGAGACGATGGTGCTGTGCGCCGCCACGGCGCAGGACAACGCCACGCACCTCCCCTTCTTCCCCCTCACGGTGGAGTACCGCGAGCGCACCTACGCCGCGGGCAAGTTCCCCGGCGGCTTCATCAAGCGCGAGGGGCGCCCCAGCGACAAGGAGATCCTCTCCGCCCGCCTGGTGGACCGCCCGCTCCGCCCGCTCTTCCCCGACGGCTTCGCCAACGAGACGCAGATCTTCGTCACCGTCGTCTCGGCCGACCAGGAGAACGACGCCGACGTGCTGGGGATCACCGGCGCCAGCATGGCGCTGTCGCTCAGCCGCATCCCCTTCGCCGGCCCGATCGCGGCGGTGCGCATCGGCCGCATCCAGGGGCAGTGGGTGCTGAACCCCACCTTCCAGCAGCTGGAGTACAGCGACCTGGACATCATCGTGGCCGGGAGTGAAGACGCGATCATGATGGTGGAGGGCGGGGCGCTGGAGGTGCCCGAGGAGGTGATCGCCGAGGGGCTGTCGGTGGCGCACCAGGGGATCAAGGAGCTGGTGCAGATCCAGCGCGACGTGATGGCCGAGGTGGAGGTCCCCGCGCCGATGGAATGGACGCCCAAGCAGGTGGACCCGGCGTTCCGCGCCCGCGTGGAGTCGATCGCGGCCGACCGGCTGAACCAGGCGCTGCGCGTGGGCGACAAGGCCGAGCGCAACGCGGCGATCAAGCAGGTGAAGGCCGACGTGGTCGAGCAGCTCACCCCCGAGTACGAGACCGCCGACAAGGACGCGGGCGAGGTGCTGAAGGACATCGAGAAGCGCGCCATGCGCGAGATGATCCTTTCCGAGGGCGTGCGCAGCGACGGGCGCGACACCGACACCGTGCGCCCGATCAGCATCGAGGTGGGGGTGCTGCCGCGCACGCACGGCTCGGCGCTCTTCACCCGCGGGCAGACGCAGGCGCTGGGGACGGCCACGCTGGGCACGCAGGACGACGTGCAGGCGTACGACACCATCGACTACGCGCAGCAGCAGAACAAGAGCTTCATGCTGCACTACAACTTCCCGCCGTACTCCACCGGCGAGGTCCGCCCCGTGCGCGGCACCAGCCGCCGCGAGATCGGCCACGGCGCGCTGGCCGAGCGGGCGCTGGAGCCGCTCCTGCCGCCGTTCGAGGAGTTCCCGTACACCATCCGCGTGGTCAGCGACATCCTGGAGTCCAACGGCAGCTCGTCGATGGCCTCGGTCTGCGCCGGCAGCCTGGCGCTGATGGACGCGGGCGTGCCGATGCGCGCGCACGTGGCCGGCGTGGCGATGGGGCTGATCAAGGAGGGCGAACGGGTCGCCGTCCTGACCGACATCCTGGGCGCCGAGGACGCGCTGGGCGACATGGACTTCAAGGTCGCCGGCACCCGCGAGGGCGTGACCTCGATCCAGATGGACATCAAGATCGACGGCCTCACGCTGGAGATCATGCGCGAGGCGCTGGAGAAGGCGCACCGCGGGCGGCTCCACATCCTGGGGCTGATGGAGCAGGCGCTCGAGGGGCCGCGTCCGGAGCTTTCGCAGTACGCGCCGCGCATCATCACCATGAAGATCAACCCGTCCAAGATCGGCGAGGTGATCGGGCCCAAGGGGAAGACGATCCGCGGCATCCAGGAGGCCACGGGCGCGAGCATCAACATCGACGACGACGGCACCATCACCATCGCCAGCGTGAACGGCGAGGGCGGCGAGCGCGCGCGGCGGATGATCAGCGGGATGGTGGAGGAGCCCGAGGTGGGCCGGATCTACGAGGGCGTGGTGAAGAGCACCACCACCTTCGGCGCGTTCGTGGAGATCACGCCGGGGACGGAGGGGCTGCTGCACATCTCCGAGATCCAGGACGGCCGCGTGGCCAACACCGAGGACGTGGTGAAGAAGGGCGACACCGTGCAGGTGAAGCTCCTCTCCATCGACGAGAAGGGCCGCCTGCGCCTGAGCCGCAAGGCCGCGCTCAAGGAGCTGGCCGAGAAGGGCCAGGGCGGCGGCGGCGGCCAGGGCGGTGACGCCCAGCCCGAGAGCTGAGCGCAGCCGCCGCGCGACGGTGACGCGTCCGGCACCGGACGCGCTCCCGGTCGAGTGACGAAGCCCCTCTCCCGCGGATGCGGGGGAGGGGCTTCGGCGTGCCGGTGGAAAGAGCCGTTCGAGGTACAAGGTTCGTTGAGAGTTGTGCAGGCGGTAGCGCGCCGGATCGGCCACCTTCGGTACACGGCCCTTGTCTCGTGGGCTGGATCGATGCAGCTTAGCTCCCGCAATTCCGGTCATATCGAACGAACACGTGGTTCCAGCCATCCTCTCCGGGCGCCGCCCTCCCATGGCCTCTCCTCAGCTCCAGCAGACGCGCAGACGCTTGCGTCCCGTCCTGTTCTCTGTGATCCTGCTCGCCCTTGCCAGCGTAGGTGCGTGGTGGTTCGTCCGCTCGCGCAGCCTGTACGCCCAGCTGGCGGCGATCGCGCCGGAGCGGCCGATCGCGCCGCTCACCTCGCTGGACGTGCGCTACGGCGAGTGCGTGGTGACTCAGACGGACAGCCTGGTGCCGCAGGCGACGTGCGCGCAACACTCCGGGCTCTCCAGCTCCGGCGCCGCTGAGATCCTGAAAAAGGTGAATCGCCGCATCGACGCGGGGCGCGATCCCGAGGCCCTGCGGATCAAGGGGCTGATCGAACTGTACGGGTCGGAGCACCGGGCTCCCAGGCCGCAGGAGGCGATCTTCTACTTCGACTCGGCGCTGCAACTCACGCGCGACTCGGCCGACGTGATGGCCGATCTCTCGGCGGCGTACCTGCTGCTGGCCGAAGCGAGCCAGTCGGTGGGCGACCTAGTGCAGGCACTGGAGTGGAGCAAGTGGGCGCTGGAACTGCAGCCGCGCTTGGCGCGGGCCTGGTTCAACCGCGCCCTGGCGCTCGAGGCGCTGATGGCCGACCTCTCCGCCCGACGCGCGTGGCGCGACTACCTGGCGGTCACCGAGCCCACCGGCTTCACCGCGTACCTGCGTCGGCGGAGCGGCCAGGAGTGGCGGCGTGAAGCCGAACAGCGCCTGCGCGCGCTGGAGGCGATGGCCCCGCCCTCGCCGCCCGCGTCCGACGCGGGTGAGCGGGCCTGGACGACGTTCGCGCTCAACTACCCGCAACCCGCCCGTCAGCAGGCGTGGGAGAGAATGCTTGGGGAGTGGGCCGCGGCGGTCGAGGCGAACGATAGCGCCCTGGCCGCCACCTGGCTGCGCCGCGCCGAGGTGGTGGGTCAGGAACTGGTCAGCAGGCCGGACGGCGATGCCATGGTGGCGGATTACGTGGGCGAGATTCGCTCGCGCATGGCGCACGGCGCCGACCTGCACGGCCATGCCCGCGCGCAGCTGATCGAGCAGCAGGCGACGCAGGCCGTGCGCGACCTGGATTACGCGCGCGCCGACTCGCTGCTGCGCGCGCTGCGGCCGGACTCGCTCACCCCGCCAGGCCGGATCTGGACCTTGCTGCAGCGCGCCGGGAGCCTGATCGAACAGGCGAAGTGGGAGGAGGCCGGCGAGGCCCTCAATGCCGCCCGGGCCAGGACCGACACGCTGCGATACCCCGTCGCGGCCGGGTATGCGTTGTGGCTCCGCGGCACCATCCAGGCCCGGCAGGGAGGATTCGCCGAAGCGGTGTCGACCTGGAAGTCGGCGCTGGCCGTGTACGACCGCGTCCGCGAACCCGCGAGCCGCGCGCGTATCCAGGGGTTCATCGCCGAGGCGCTCACCGAAGCGGGCAACGCAGACGCCGCGAGCGAATGGTACCAGCGCGCGGTGCGTACTTCGCGGTACATGGGGCCTACCGTCACCCGCCACAACGTGCTGCGCGCGGCGGCAATGTCCGCGGAACTGATGGGGAAGCACCGTGCGATGCGGGATCTGGCGGACGAGGATGTCGCGGTGGCCGATTCGGTCGGCGATCCGGCATTCATCGCCGAGGCCCGGCTGAACCGCGCGGCGCTGCTGGCCGTTTCGGGTCAGAGCGAGCTTGCCGTGCGCGACCTGTCCGGGATCGCCCGGCCGGATTCCAGCGCCTCGGCCAGCGTGCGCGAGTTCGTCACGATGGCGAGCGCGTACGTCCGCGCGGTGGCGCAACTCGAGAGCACGCCCCAGTCCGTGGCCGCCACCGTTGCCCCGCTGATCGGCTACCGCGGCTCCGAGTTCTGGCACGTGCGCGGCCTGGCGCTGCGTGCCCATGCCGCGGCAAAACTCGGCCAAGCGGAGGGGGCGCGCGGCGACCTCGAGACGATGATCGAGGCGCTGACCACGATCCGCACCAATTCGGCGGGCGCCGCCCGGAAGGCTCCCGCGGACGTGAATGACGCGGCGGCGCGGGTGGTGAGGCTCATGGTGGACCGCGGTGACGCGATCGGCTCGCTGCAACTGCTGGAACGCGTCGCCGCCGCGACGTCGCCGATCGATGTGGGCGAGGCGGCGCTCCCCCGGGAGATACCGCGCGGGCGGGTGGTGATCCGGCCGATGCTGGTGGACAGCACCCTGGTGGTGTGGACGATGGCGGGGCGCATCGTGCAGATGACACGGACGCCGGTGAATCCCGATTCGGTGCGGGCCGCCATCAGCCTGGTGGCTTCGTCGCTGCCGCTGGACTGGGAGGTGGACGGGGAGCGGGCGTACCTCTACGGCTTGCTGGTGAGGCCGGCGGAGTGGCGGCTGGGCGCCGTCGGCGATCAGGTCGTCTTCGTCGATGACCCCGCGCTGGGCAGCATCCCGTACGCTGCGTTGCTGAACGGCGCGGGAGAGCCGCTGGTGCGCGACCACCCCGTGTGGACGGCCGTCTCGATCGCGGCCGCCGCCACGCCCGCCGATGCGTCGCCACCCGCCACGGTGGCGGTGTTCGCACCGGATTTCGATCCTGCGCCGAACCCCGGGCTCGATTCGCTCCCGTCGGCGAAGCCGGAGCGCCAGGCGGTGGTGACGCTTTACGGGCGGCGCGTACTCTCGGTGACGGAGACGCCGGAAGGATTCCAGGACGCGCTGGCCCGGGCCGAGGTGGTCCACTTCGCGGGGCACGCCGTGACGGACCCGATTCGCCCCGAACGTTCGTACCTGGTGCTCGAGCCAGGCGCGCAGAGCAGTGCGGGCCACCTGGCGGCCCGCGAGCTGGGGCTCCAGAACGATTCAGCCGTGCGCGCCAGAGGCACGTCGCCCAGGCTGCGCCTGGTGGTGCTCTCGGCCTGCTCCACGCTGGGCGACGCGTCGGCCACGCCGGGCCTCACCGGCCTGAGCGGCGCGCTGCTGGACCGCGGCGCGCGCGGCGTGATCGGCAGCCTCTGGAAGGTGGACGACGGTCCCACCCGCACGCTGATGGTGCGCTTCCATAGCCACTACGCCGGCTCGGGAGACCCGCATCGCGCGCTGTGGGAGGCGCAGGGTGCGGCGATCGACGACGATCAGCCGCCACGGGTGTGGGCGGCCTTCCGGTACGTGGGCCGGTAGCTTCGATCTTCTTCCAGCGCGAACGGTCTGGCACCACCACCCGGCGCCGGGCCGTTCGCTTCATCCCGCCCACGGAACCATTCGGAAATCCCGGTGGACCGTCCGTCACACTTGTGCAACGCGAGGATGGAGCAGTTCGGCCTCCCGCGGATCCCGCTGGCCGTGTTCACCTTTGTATGGAGGAACCGATGTCCTTCGATCTGACGCTCACCTTCACCGGGATGATGGTGTACGTTCCCGAGGCCACCCAGTTGCGGGTGCTGATGCCAAAGACCTCTGGTAGCATGGCCGCGCCGGTGGTGACGTCCACGGGCGAGTGCTCGGTGCAGAGCAGCACCGACCCGGCCACGTGCGTGGAGCCGCACGCGGCCCGCATCACCTTCGACACCGCCTACACGCGGCCCGGCGCGCAGGCGCTGGACGAGGCGGTCGCACACGTGTCGCTGCTGCAGAAGCGGCTGGACGTGCCCGTGGTGGGGAGCGCGTACGTGCAGGGGATCCCGTCGTACGTGACCGAGTTGCCGTCGGTGGTGCGGCAGGACGTGCTGGAGGGGTACGCGAACGAGGTGCTGGCCTCGCGCGTCCGGGTGCGCACCGGGCAGTCCACCTACGCCGACCCCGGCGAGTGCTGGGAGTACGACGGCGCGGTGCGGCGGATGAGCCACCAGGTGGAGTGGACCATCTCGGGGGTCGAGGGCGACTACCTCGACCTCCCGCTCACCGACCTATCCGGGCTGCTGACCGTGGGTTCGCTGCCGCGGCTGTACCCGCTTGACGGGAAGATCGAGTTGTGGATCTGGCACGCGCCGGCGTGGGAGCTCCCGCCCGATGCGATCATCCCCGAGGAGCTGTCCGAAGGTGATGGAGCGCACCACTTCGCCCACCTGTCGGTGCTGCTGGACAGCCGCTCGCTCGACATGCCGCTCTTCCGGCCCAACCAGTGCGGCCCGCTTCCCCCAGGCACCCGGCCGCGCCACCGCGACAAGGGGAGCTCGTCGCTGAGCTGCACCGGCGGCCAGGGCAACGGCGGCAGCGCGGGCGCCGCTCCCTGAGGTCAGCCGCGCATACGGGCGAGCACGGCGTCGAGTGACCGGGCGAGGGACTGCCAGTCGGGCGTGGGAAGACTCACCGCCGCCCGCGCCCGCTCCAGATCGGAGCGTGCGGCCCCTCGCAGTGATTCCGGTAGCTCCCCGCCGGCCAGCCACCGTCGGCTCTGCTCCTTGCGGAAGAACTGCACGTCGCGGCCGGTGGCCGCGATGCGGGCTCCCTGGAGCCATTCGCCGAACTGGATCGACTTCACCCCGCCCGCGATCGCTTCGGCTTCGGCCGCCAGGTCGGGGTCGAACCGCCGGGTGCCCTGGGCGATCGCGCGGTATCGTCCGGCCAGGTTGTCCGGATCGTCGGTGCGCGCCAGCAGCTTGGCGATTTCGCCCGCGGCGCGGCGCGCCTGGCCCGGGTCGGTCCGCCCGGCGATCTCGAGGGTCACCAGCCAGGCGCCGAGCCGTACGCGCTCGGGATCGCCGAGCTGGGTTCCGATCCCACGCTGTGGCTCGATCGAGGGTAGCAGGCTGTCCGGAAGCGGCTCGTCACCCTCCGCCAGCATCGCGACCACAGCGGCGGGCCCGTCGGCGGGGCCGCGTTTCAGCAGCGGACGCACGATGAGCGCGGCCAGACAGGCGGCGAGCAGGAGGCCGCCGATCATGAGGATGCGTACCCGCTTCGGCGGCTGCTTCGGCGGGGCCTGTGTCCTTTCGGAGGCCATGGGATGGGGACGGAAGGGGATCACCCCGGCGGCGCGGTCTTCCTCTTCCATCTCGTCCAGTACGGCGGCGACATGGGCGAAGACCTCCAGGTCTTCCCCACCGGCCGCGAGCTCGGCCATCAGTTGACGCCGCTCTTCCTCGGTGCACCGGCCGTCCAGCAATGCAGCATACCGCTCTTCTTTCGAGAGTCCCATCTTCACCTCCGTGTATTGTCGGGTCGTACCGCATTGGACGGGTACGACGCGCCAATATCCCACTCATGAGTCATTTCGTACCTCCGCGAGCATCGCCGCGACGCGCTCGGGTGACACACCCGCGCGGACCAGGTCGTTGCGGAGGCGAGACAGGATGCGTTCGAGCCGGCGGTACAGCGGCTTCTGCTCCAACTGGAGTTGCCGCGCGATGGCCGCGATGCTCATGCCTTTGAAGAAATGCAGTTGGACGATCACCTTCTCCTCGTCCGAAAGCGACGCCAGCACGTGCTTCAACTCGTTCTGCACCCGGCTCCGCTCCAGGTCGGCCTCGGCCCGCAACAGGGGGTCTTCCGCCGTATCGCGCGCGGGTGCGGACTCGAGCGACTCGTCTCTCCCTACGCGGCGGAGGCGGCCCCGGTGTCGTATCGGCAGCAGCTTGAAGAGGGCGAAGAGTTCCCGCTCGCTACGCTGCGTGCGGCCGCGGCTGAGCACCATCGCCACCGCCGTGGCGACCGGGTGCTGGTCGCGATAGACGAGTTCCTCGAGCGCGATGGCGTCGTCGCCCTGCCGCTGCGCCTCGGCCGACGGGCGCCAGCGGCCCATCTCCGCGTTCTGGTAATCGCCGTACAGGTGCCCGATCACCACCGTGAGGTAGGTGGTGATCAGGCTCTTCCCCTGGAACTTCCGCAGAATGGCGTAATCGTCTTCCACCAGCCTCGCGGTTGCCCACGAGACGAACTCCTTCACCTCGTCCTCGTCGAACCCGTGGCGCAGGCAGAGCTTTGCGGCGAATCTCCGGAGGAATGGGAGATTGCGCACCAGCAGCGCTTCGTATTCCTGCGAATCGGACATGATCAGCGCAGCAATGTGAGCCACGCCTGGCGGATGGCGCGCGCCCACAATGTGACAGTGAAATGGTGAGATCGGTCCCAAACGTATGCGCCCCACTCCATCACATCAAGCCACCCCTTGCTGGAAAGCAGCGGCGAGCGTCCGTCTCACGGTCAATAGCAGGCACCAGGAGAACGCATCCCATTCAGAGAGATACGATCATGCCCACGGGAATCTCGATCCACATCGGCGTCAACCACGTAGACCAGCGGCACTACGGCGACCCGTGCGCGCTGGCCGGGTGCGTGGGCGACGCCCGCGCGATGCACGCGCTGGCCCAGGCGGCCGGCTTCGAGGCGCGGCTGCTGCTGAACGAAGAAGCCACCACGACGGCCGTGCTCGCCGCCATCGCCGCGGCGGCCCCCCGGGTGGGGAGCGACGGCTTCCTGCTCCTGACCTATTCGGGGCACGGCGGGCGCATGGTCGACCGCGGCGACGATCCGGAGGACCGCGACCACCTGGATCGAGTCGACGAGACCTGGTGCCTGCACGACCGCCAGCTGATCGACGATGAGCTGTACGGCTGCTGGACGCAGTTCGCGGCCGGCGCCCGCGTGCTGGTGGTGAGCGACAGCTGCTTCAGCGCGGGCATGATCCGCGACGACAAGAAGCCGGACCGGGCCGGCCAGCCCCGCCGCACCCTGTGGGGCGAGGTGCTGGCGCCCGAGGTGGCCGAGGTGCTCCGCGCGGTGGAGAGCGTCATGGAGAACGACGCCGACCGGCGTCGGCACCGGGTGACCCGCAGCCGGGGCGTGCTCCGCCGTGCGCTGCTTCCCCGATTCGCGCGCCGAGTGCACAACCGCAACCGCGCCCTGTACGACGCGATCCAGGCAGCCCTCCGGGAACGTCCGTGGCGGCCGGTGGAAGCCCAGGTGATGGTGCTTTCTGCCGCCCAGGAGAACGAAACCGCGGCAGACGGCGACGAGAACGGCGCGTTCACCCGCGCCCTGCTGGCGGTGTGGGAGGGCGGCGCCTTCCAGGGGGACTACAAGGGACTCTATGCGGCGCTCCTGAAGCGGCTGGCCCCCGGGCAGCATCCCATGCTCCTGATGCTGAAGCCGCCGGCGTTCATCCACCAGCGGCCGTTCACGATCTGACCGATCGCTCCGCCCGCCGCGGCCGCGGGCGTTCTGCCACACGCCGGGCCCGGCATTGGGCTCCGGACGTTGTGGCCGCTACGCGCCAGCCCTCATACCTTGGTCCGCAGCAGGAAGCCGCGGCCGGACGGGGTACGCCGGCACAGCGTGAGGGGATCTCCCTTCATGGATGGCTCCAGTCGCGGGAGGGGCAGGTCTCACGTGCCGTCACGCCGAGGAGAGCATGGCGTTCGATCTGAAGATCACGTTCACCGGGATGATCCTGTACGTGCCGGCGCGGGAGCGGCTGCACGTTCTGATGCCGCGCACACCCGACACGCCTGCCGGATCCGGCAGGGGGGGCGACTGCCTGGATCCCCACGCCGCGCGGCTCACCTTCGACAGCGCGTACGGCCGCCCCGGCGCGCAGGTGCTGGACGGCGCACTCGCGCACGTGTCGCTGCGCCAGCGGCGGCTCGACTTCCCAACCGTGGGGAGCGCGTACGTGCGCGGCATCCCCGCGGCGGTGGCAGCGGTGCCGTCACCGCTCCGCCAGGAGGTGCTAGAGGGTGGCGCGGATGAGTTCCTGGACGCACGCGTGACGGTGTGCAGCGGCCAGGCCACGCGGACCTGCCCCGGCGAGTGCTGGGAATACCTGGGCGAGTTGCGTCGGATGAGCCACCGCGTGGATTGGAGCATCCGGGAGCTGGACTGCGACTACCTCGACCTGTCGCTCACCGACCTGGCGGGTCTCGGTACGGCGGGCTCGGTACCGCGCCTGTACCCGATCGGCGGACGCATCGACCTGCAGGTGTGGCACGTGCCCGCGTACGAGCTGCCGCCCGACCCCGCGGTCGCCGAGGCACCGGCGGACGGGACGCCCAACCACCGCATGGCGCACCTCGGGGTCCTGCTGGAGGGCGGCGTCTTTTCCGCGCCCCTCTTCCGGCCTGGGCAGTGCGGGCCGGTCCAGGGTGCGGCCCCGGCCGTTCCTGGAGCGGCAAGCCTGGAGTGTATCGGAGCGCAGTGGCCGGGCGATCCACCCGCTGCCGGGAATGCCTCCCCGTCGAGCCGCACCGGTGCGCGGGTGCCGGTGGACCCGTGACCGATCGTGGAGCGCGCGCCGGCGGACGGGGCACGACCCCGGCCCCGGGCGCGGGCACGCCGACGGGGATCTCGATTCACGTGGCGGTGAACGATTGCGCGGCGAGCCGCGCCTCCGGCTACCCCGCGCTGGAGGGATGCCTCGCCGACGCGCAGGCGATGCAGGATCTGGCGGCCGCGGCCGGCTTCGAGCCGCGCCTGATCACCGGCGCGGCGGCCACGGGCGAGCCCGTGGTCGAGGCGATCCGCGGCGCGGGGCCCCGTGTTGGGGCCAACGGATTGCTGCTCCTCACCTTTTCGGGGCATGGCGCCCGCATCCGGGACCGGTCCACGCTCTCGGGCTGGCGGTACGGCTGGTCGCTGCACGACCGCGTCTTGATGAACGACGAGCTGGCCCACGCCTGGGCGGAGTTTCCGGCGGGCGCTCGCGTGCTGGTGCTGAGCGACAGCTGCTTCAGCGGAGAGTTGTTCCGCGGGGTGCGCGGCGCGGCCCGGCCGTCCACGGACGCGGCGGGAGGGGACGCCGCGCCGGCACCTCGTGCGAGCGTGTGGCTGCTGTTCCTCTCCGCGGCCGAGGACAACGAGGGAGCGGCCGACGGCACTCCGCATGGGGCGTTCACGCAGGCACTGCTCGACGTGTGGGATCGCGGCGCGTTCGAGGGTGACTACGTGGAACTTCACGCCGAAATCTACCGGCGGCTGATGCTGCTCCAGCACCCGGTGATCCGCGCATGGCCATCTCCCGGCTTCGCGCGCCAGCGGCCGTTCACGATCTGACCCGCCGTCCCCGGCTCGCTGTCGCACGGGGTGGATTCTGGCCAGAGCCTGGGCAGAATCGCTGCGTATGACCCCAGGGTGGACGTACGCGCGGTGGCGTGAGCGGTGCTCAGTCTCGCGCAACGCGGGCGGGCGTGTATATTGTGCGCGCCCGCACGGCAGCCGTTCGGCGGGCTTGCACTCAACGCTGAACTGAAGACCTGGCGATGATCATCGGGGTCCCGAAAGAGATCAAGACGAACGAGAACCGCATCGCGCTGGTCCCCGCGGGGGCCGAGGCGCTGGTGCAGGCCGGCCACACCGTGCTGGTCGAGCGCGGCGGCGGCCTGGGCAGCGGCTTCGACGACGAGCAGTACGAGGCCGTGGGCGCCCGGATGCTGGACGTGGAAGAGGTGTGGGCGCGCGCCGAGATGATCATGAAGGTGAAGGAGCCGATCCCCGTGGAGTACCCGCGGATCCGCCCCAACCAGGTGCTCTTCACCTACTTCCACTTCGCCGCCGACGAGACGCTCACCCGCGCCATCATCGACTCGGGCTCGGTGGCCATCGCGTACGAGACGGTGCAGCTGCCCAGCGGCGAGCTGCCGCTGCTCACGCCGATGAGCGAGGTGGCGGGGCGCATGGCGATCCAGGCCGGCGCCAAGTACCTGGAGAAGTTCTACGGCGGCCGCGGGATGCTGCTGGGCGGCGTGCCCGGCGTGGCGCCCGCCAACGTGCTGATCATCGGCGGGGGCGTGGTGGGGATCAACGCGGCCAAGATGGCGGCGGGCTTCGGCGCCCGCGTCACCATCCTGGACCTGTCGCTGGAGCGGCTGCGCTACCTGAGCGACGTGATGCCCGCCAACGTGGAGATGATCTACAGCAACCGGCACAACCTGCTGGAGCGGCTGGAGCACGCCGACCTGGTGGTGGGCGCCGTCCTCCTGCCCGGCGCCAAGGCCCCCAAGCTGGTGAAGCGCGAGGACCTGTCGCGGATGAAGAAGGGCTCGGTGATCGTGGACGTGGCGGTGGACCAGGGCGGCTGCGTGGAGACGATCCGCCCGACGACCCACGAGAACCCGATCTACGAGATCGACGGCGTGATCCACTACGGCGTGGCCAACATGCCGGGCGGCGTGCCGCGCACCAGCACCCTGGCGCTCACCAACGCCACCTTCCCCTACGCGGCGCGCCTGGCGAAGCTCGGCTGGGAAGAGGCCTGCCGCCGCGACCGCTCGCTGCTGCTGGGCCTGAACGTGGTGGGCGGCAAGGTGGTATACCCCGCCGTGGCCGAGGCCTTCGGCCTGGAGTCCACGCCGATCGACCAGGTGCTGCGGACCAGCTGAGGGGGAAAGGGGACAGGGTACAGGGAACAGGGGACAGCCTGCGGATTTCGCCGCGGGGCTGTCCCCGATCGTTTCCGTGGACCCGCTTCCCCGTGCCCAATCTCGTGCACGACGCCGTTTCCCGCTGTCCCCTGTCCCCTGTCCCCTGTCCCCTGTCCCCTGTCCCCTGTCCCCT
>Ga0207706_10000322_pt1 | contig 51749 bp, 33 predicted proteins | sample KBSC53metaG_FD_184318 | JGI IMG/M metagenome (GOLD analysis project Ga0207706, IMG submission 184318) | Corn rhizosphere microbial communities from Kellogg Biological Station, Michigan, USA - KBS C5-3 metaG (SPAdes) (version 2) | ecosystem: Host-associated > Plants > Roots > Rhizosphere > Soil ... | reverse complement strand
GGGTTATTGCAAACCAAAGGTTTGCCTACGGTTAGTGCAGTGGCTTCGCAATTGAATTTATCGCCAAGATATCTAAGTGATTTATTAAAGCAGGAAACCGGTAAAACAGCTATCGAACTGACCCATATTTTCCTGGTAAACGAGGCGAAAAACCTATTGAAAGGCGAAGATCAGAACATCTCGGAAGTAGCCTATATGCTTGGTTTTGAGAACCTGCCCTATTTTTCGAGGTTATTCAAGAAAGAAACCGGTTTGAGCCCCAACCAATTTAAAAAGCAATTGGTAAATTGATCGCATGAATTTTGCAGATCGGGTTATTCAATTCAACAAACAGCTTACTTACACCGGGGAGCCGTTGCCTAAAGGCATCCGCATCATGAACCCTTTCAGGGAATATGATAATGTGATGGGCATAGTGGATACATTTTACCGTAAATATTACAGCGATAACAACTCCAGGCATATCATTTTAGGTATCAACCCGGGCAGATTTGGTGGTGGGTTGACAGGCATTCCTTTTACCGATCCCAAACGACTGGTGAGCGAATGCCACATACCCTATGCCGGCAAAATATCGCATGAGCCGTCATCCGTATTTATTTATGAGATGATCAACGCGTATGGCGGGCCTGAAATCTTTTATAAAGATTTTTACATTAACTCTCCTTGCCCGTTAGGATTTACGTCGATCGATACGAAAGGCAAAGAAACCAATTACAATTATTACGACAGCAAAGAATTGACTGAAGCTGTATACCCCTTCATGATCGAAAATATCCGCAAGCAAATCGACTTTGGCATTAAAACAGACATCTGCTTTTGCTTTGGAACGGGGAAAAACGAAAAATTCCTCCGAAAGCTCAATGACGAACATCAGTTTTTCGGAAGACTCATCGCTTTGGAACACCCACGGTTTATCATGCAATATAAGTCCGCCTCAAAGCATTTTTATATTGATAAATATCTGACGGCTTTTAAAAGCGTAGTGGAATAATTTACAATTTATCCACCCTCACCCATTTCATACCAGCCGCTTCAGCAGCTAGTGTGCCTGCTTCGCCGTCTTCAAACACCAGGCAATCTTCGGGATTTACCTGCAATAATTCTGCGGCTTTTAAAAAAGGATCAGGATGTGGTTTGCCATGATCAGTTTCTCCGGCGCACACCATTACCTCAACCAGGTCACAAATACCAAGCACTTTCAGCGTTTTTTCAACTGCCTGGCGTTTACTACCCGATACTACCCCGATTCTCACTTTTTCTGCGTGATTTTTTAGATGCTCCACTACATGCACTATCGGAAGTGTATCGTCAATATAATGATCCAGGAATAGTTTATACTTCAAATCAACAAACTCATGCGGATCAAAATTGGTATTGTACCGTTTATTGATCTCTTCAATCACCTTAATCACCGGCCACCCGGCAAGTTCGTCAATAATATCCCCTTCAATTGAATGACCCTTATCAGCTGCAACCTGTATATAAGTTTCCTTATGTGCCCCCATGTTATCAGCAAGTGTACCGTCGCAGTCGTATAGGTAAGCCTTGTAGCCCTGGCTCAGGCTGGTTAATTTTTCAAGTTTAGTATTGATGTCGTCGAAGGAGGTTACCATATCTTTTAGAATTTCGATATAAAATAAAAAAGCTCCAACAATCGTCAGAGCTTTAATTTTTCGTCGGGGTGGCAGGATTCGAACCTGCGGCCTCCACATCCCAAATGTGGCGCGATACCGGGCTACGCTACACCCCGTCGGGGCTGCAAAAGTAAGATTTTATATTTTCTCCGCAAATATTTTTTAAAAAAAGAACACCTAAATTTTATATTAATAAAACACTCATCAGTTTATATTCTGATGCTCATTTAGTTACATGATCACACCAATTTTTCTTGTCCTCAGTAATATACTTTTAAATAAGACATTTAAATTTCTTGGCTGACCAAAAAATTTGAAAATGCATGAAAAACAATCCAGGCCCTCTCAAAACGAGACGACCTGGCAATATTTTAAAGTAAAAATGCCTCGCATTGCGAGGTGTTAAATTTATCAGCGGTGATTGGGGGAAATGAACCATACTCCTATCGCATTAATTATCAATAATTGACAACTAATTGATTCCAAATAACTTAAAATACAATTATACAGATAACAGTATATTCGCAATTAGCCCTGTCCAGCCAGTTTGATGTGATGCTCCAAGCCCCTTTCCGCTATCACCATGAAAATATTCACTAAAAATCAGGTTATCTTTAAAGTATGGATCTTTCTGTAGTTTCTCGTTGGGCCCGAATACAGCTCGGCAGCCATTAACATCACGTAAAAATAAACCTGCTAATCTTTTGGATAGTTCGGAACTGATTTCATTTAAAGTCAAATACTTACCGGACTTGCTGGGATAGTCTACCTTGAAGTCATCGCCATAATAATGATGGAAACGCTGGAGGGCCTCAATGATAAGAAAATTCATGGGCATCCAAACTGGACCGCGCCAGTTGGAATTACCGCCAAATAGCGCTGTGGTAGATTCACCGGGTGCGTATTTTACCGAAAGGACCTGATCATCCAATTTCAATTCATAAGGGTTCTTTTCATAATATTTGGAAAGCGCACGTATACCATAGTCGCTGAGGAACTCTGTTTCGTCAAGCATTCGATAAAGAATTCTTTTGATGCGATGCCCCCGAAGCAACGATAGCAGATGTTTACCCTCCTTTCCTTCTTCATACCACCTTGAGACCAACGTGGCAAGGTCGGGCCTATTGTCAAGCAGCCAGTTGAGTCTTGCTGCAAATTCTGGCAGAGCACGAAGTATGCTGTGATCAATAACCTCTACAGCAAACAGCGGAACGAGGCCTACCATTGATCGAATCTTTAGTTTAAAACTGGTATCTCTAGGCATTCGGACAGTGTCATAGTAAAATTCATCATCGTCATCCCAAAGACCGTCCTTGTCTGATCCAAGGCTCGCCATTGCTGCTGCGATGTTCAGAAAGTGCTCGAAAAATTTATTAGCCATGTCCTGGTATTCCGGTTGCGTGAGAGACAATTCAAGGGCGATACGCATAAGGTTCAGTGAATACATAGCCATCCAACTCGTGCCGTCGGCCTGTTCGAGGCGACTATCAGCAGGCAGGATCGGATTGTTACGGTCGAAGAGACCTATGTTATCCATCCCGAGAAAGCCTCCCTCGAAAATGTTTTTGCCCCTTGTGTCTTTCCTGTTGACCCACCAGGTGAAATTGAGGAGAAGTTTGTGAAATATCTTCTTTAAGAATAGGATATCTCCTTTGCCCTCGTTATTTTGTTTGTCGATTTCATAAACGCGGTAAGCAGCCCATGCATGCACCGGGGGATTGGTATCGTCAAATGACCATTCATAAGCGGGAAGTTTGCCGGTTGGATGCATGTACCAATCGTGCGTGAGCAATTGCAATTGATTTTTAGCGAAGCTTGAGTCAATTATTGCTAAGCTAACACATTGAAAAGCCAGGTCCCAACTTGCATACCAGGGAAATTCCCACTTATCGGGCATTGAAATAATATGGTTGTTTTTCAGATGCTTCCATTGATGGTTTCTGCCTTTATGGCGTTTTTTTGGCGGTGATGAATGAACAGAGGAGCCGTTCAGCCATTCATATACATTGTAATAATAAAATTGCTTACTCCACAACATCCCTGCAAATGCCTGGCGTTGCACCAGTCTTCCATCGGCATCGTCCACTTCCTGTTGCAGTTCCTTATAGTACTCATCCGTCTCATTTGATCTCATAGAGAAGATCTTCTCAAAATCCTCAAATGGCGCCGAATTATTCGTCGACTCCAGCCTGAGGCGAATAGTAACTGATGACCTTGCCGGCATAATCCTATCATAATTCAATGCAACTTTTGAACCCCCTTCAGAATTCACGGCATTTTCATTATTTCTAATAATATATTCATTTATTCCGTCCTTAAAATAACCAGACTTATCTACACCATGTAATCTTTTTACATTGGTCTCGTTTTCGCAAAAAAGGCGGTGGCACTTTTCGCTTTCCGAATGAAGTAGGAATTTACCCATTTGTTGATGCTGAATACTGATGCTCCCATCGTTGCAACAAGTCATTTTGGGTTTGTAGTCATCAATTCCCCAGCTCCACGTATTGCGAAACCAGAAGGTGGGAAGAATATTGATTGCCGCATCTTCGTTACCCCGGTTATGAACCGTGATTTTTATGAGTATATCATCCTTACCAGCTTTGGCATATTCAATAAACACGTCGAAATATTTGTCTTCATCAAAAATTCCTGTATCCAACAATTCAAATTCAGGCTCAGCTTTAGTCCTGCGCCTGTTTTCAGACACGAGCCACTCATAAGGATAAGCAGCCTGCGGATATTTATAAAGCATCTTCATATAGGAATGCGTTGGTGATGAGTCCAGGTAATAGTAAAGTTCTTTTACATCTTCGCCGTGGTTACCCTCATAGCCCGTGAGCCCAAACAATCTTTCCTTTAAGATAGGATCAGATTTATTCCATAGGCATAAAGAAAAACATAAGAGTTGTTTGTCATCGGAAAAACCTCCTATGCCTTCTTCACCCCAACGCCATGCTATGCTTCGCGCAAGGTCGTGGGTCGTGTAGGTCCAGGCCTCCCCGTCAGCACTGTAATCTTCTCTTACTGTACCCCACTGGCGTTCGGAGAGATAAGGCCCCCATTTTTTCCATTCAGGATCTTTCAGGCGTTCTTTTTCACTTGTACCTATTCCGTTTGCCTGCGAGGGGAGGGCAAAGTCGCCATGTGCATCTATCGATGCCCCCGTAATTTTATCTTGGTGGCTATTCATTTTCTTGTTATAAATCTTCAAAAGAAACTCTTCCTTATTATGCCTGATCAGTTTATTTGAGGGTTACAAAACTTGACAGGTTCAATTTTATACTGTCCAGGACTATGAGCCCGATGCAATCAGACCGCGTGCGTCATCCTTTCTCCAAAGCCTTGGGCCGCCTTTGATTCCGTCCTCGTTAAATACAATTTTGATGTTTTTATCCAGCTTGAAATGCAGTTTATCGGAGTTACCGCCTCCGATGTATAAATAATCATAATTGATTACAACCTTTAAAATCTGCAATATCTTTTTTATCCGTTTATTCCATTTTGGCAGCCCCTCTTTTTCCAATGCTTTAGCCCCGATGTATTCATCATAATCTATACCATTAGAAATGGGGTGACGTGAAAGCTCAAGGTGAGGCAGCAGTACCCCATCGAGTAACAAAGCAGTTCCAAAACCTGTACCCAGCGTTACTACCATCTCCAGACCTTTACCGCTTACAATACCCAGCCCCTGCATGTCGGCATCATTTACAATTCGGGTGGGTTTATCTAATTCGGACTCCATTTTTTTTGTGAGATCATAATCCTTCCAAAAGTCAGTTCCTAAATTTGGAGCTGTCTGGATTACCCCTTTTTTTACGTAACCGGGGAAGCCGACTGAAATCATATCATACTCTTGAAATGATTTAGCCAGTGTTTTTATAGCGCTGATAATGTTTTCAGGATTTGCAGGCGAAGGTGTCGGCACTATTTTATAATCCATTTGAAGCATTCCGCTATCATTTAAGACAGTGGCTTTGATGTGAGAACCGCCAATATCAATCGAAAGAAATTTGGGTGATGAAGCAATGTTGTAATTCATTTTTTATTATATGTTTAGAAAAATTTGGAGTGTCCTGCTGATACGCTTTTAGGTTTATTTATTCAATTTAGATCGATGCTTTTGAAATGGCCATTGACTCTTTGAGCAAGCCGGAGACTTTGGTCTGCGGTGAAATACTTGTAAACCCAATTAATGAATACCTGGATCTTATTTTTTATCCCCAATATTAGAAACAGGTGGAGAAACATCCAGATGAACCATGCTAGCCGTCCATTGATATGTAACTGCGGTGTTGGCAGATCAACTACAGCGTTTCGCTTTCCGACTGTGGCCATTACTCCTTTATTAACAAACTCAAATTCTCTTAATGGTTTATTGCGGATTTCCCTTTTGAAATTTTCAGCTAAATGTTTGCCCTGGCCTTTTGCTACACTGGCAAGCTGTGGATGGCCGTTTGGGTATTTTGGCGTTTTCATTGTGGCTATATCACCTATCGCATAAATATCCTGCATCCCCTCAACCTTATTGAATCTGTCCACTATCAGGCGGTTCCCCCGTACGATTAATTCCGGAGATAAGCCTTTGGGTAAAGCTCCTGTCACTCCGGCAGCCCATATCAGTGTATTCGCTGCTAACACTTCACCATTGTCCAATGTTATCTGCTTTGTATCGAAATCGCTTACGCTCTTACCGGATATCAGTGTGATCCCCATGTCATTAAGATATCGCTCCGAATCTATACCCGATTGCGCACTCATTGCTCCCAACGGTCGCCGCCCATGATTCACCAGATAAATATTCATTAATTTAAGATCGAGATCTGGGTAGTCTTTAGGTAGAATATTGCTTTTCATTTCAGCCAGCGCGCCTGCTAGTTCGACACCGGTAGGTCCGGCTCCGACGATTGCGATACTCATCCTGGCCGACCTCGATTTATCGTCTTTCAGGTCTAATGCATCCTCAAAGTTGTTAATCACACGGTTAAGGAGTTGTACTGCCTCCAACGTGGTTTTCATAGGAAATGATAAGGCCTTAATTTTGTCGTTATCAAAAAAGTTAGTGGTAGTGCCGGTCGCAATAACCAGTTTATCATATTCAAATTCCCCGATATCTGTTACAAGCAAGTTGTCATTCGCCTTAATTTCCAGTACTTCCGCTATGCGGATACGCACATTTTTACTTTCCTGAAAAATCTTGCGGAATGGGAAAGACACATTTGTGGGCTCCAATCCCCCGGTTGCAACCTGGTAAAGCAATGGCTGGAACTGGTGAAAGGTTGATTTATCGATTAATAATATTTCGAGCGATGGGTGATTGTTTAGTTTGCGCGCCAGTTCAAGCCCGGCAAAACCTCCCCCAATAATGATGATCTTCATATGTCGTATTTTAAATTAAAGTTGTTCAGGACAGGGCTGACCCGGTTTAAATTCTATTAAATTAAAAGAATGACCATCTGCACGCTTGTGTGCTTTTGGTGTCATTATGCCGTATAAAAAGTGGTTTAACAATTGCAGTTCCTGCTGTCGCTCAGAGCGAACCACCTGCAAACGTGTATCGGGGACAAAAATGGATTGCAGGTTTTTTAACAGGAAATGAATGATGATGTACAAATCAACATTTTCCCTGAAAAGCCCTTGTTTAATGCCCAGTTGAATATCGTTTTCTATGACTTTATAGACGAACCCATTAATGTATTCTGTAAGGATACTGAATGCATCAGGATGGTATTTTTCGAGGCCAAATAATATACCCGGATTTAATTTCCTGAAAAAATTAAGGACGTTTTTTAAATTAGCTATAAGTGAACTTATCACGGTTTTCAGAGTATCTTTTTGCCAAACCAGCAAAGACCTGTTTTCTTCAACTTGTTGGGATATTACCGTCTCAACCAGGGCATCCTTACTTCCAAAATGAACGTAAATAGTTTTCTTGCTCATCGCTAAGCTATTGGCAATATCATCCATGGTTACACTGTGTACACCGTAAGTCTTGTACAATTCATAGGCTTTCCGCGCTATTTGTTTTGAAGTTTCCATTTAATCAGGGGTTTATTCTCAATTTCGATCTGCTTCGGGCCCATTTAATTTGCTACATAGGATTTATTATCAATAAATGTGAAATTGCTATTTTTGTATGCTGGCTTTTGAACCTGTATCCTTAGTTTTTTAAACTCCTGCACAGGTCCTTCGGCAGCGAACATATTCACGAGCCAGGAAGGAATATTACCTCCCGGATCAACGTGTAAAGAATATTCAACTTTTACCTGGCCAGATCCCTCGGGTGTGATGACCCACTTACCAGTAGAGTTTTTGATGCGGACTATCCCTTTTTTTTCAGGTACAATACCGGGCACAGTAGGTCCGTCCATGTAGACCACTTTTGTATCTGGGTCTTGGGTTACCGCTATATGCGCCACAAAATCCCGGTTTGCTACGGGCCAGGGAAGATTGACTTCGCAATAGTAATAAAGTTCTGTTGGAGAGACTTGTTTAATTAACGCAGCAGATTTAACGTGGTACTCCCACTCGGTGCTGGCGTTAATGTCCATTAAAACGGCCACCAATTGAGATTCTGTCGCATCGATCGTCGCTTCAACTTTGACGGCTTTCACTTTAGAGCCAGGAACCTCGGAAGTGTAAACCTTTACCCCTTCCTTTTCAGTAATAAACTTCCAGGCCGTCTGCCCAAAACCTTCAACCTGCGTAAACAATGTAAGCAGGGACACACATAATAGCTTCCACATATTGAATCAATTTTTAATTAATGAATAACTCCTTATCAAAATTGTACAATCACCCTCGCTCTAACACCCCATTGCGGTGCTTCGGGATGATCGAGGTATGACAACCTTTTGATCACGTCCACACGAAGTATTTTGAAAATATTTTCTACACCGGCGCTAGCTTCCATATAAGGCCCGTTATTTAGCGCAGAGGTTATGGTCTTTCCGTCGCTGCCTACCGGATACTGTAGTAATGAAGGGTCATTTGCCGGATTGTTCTCAGGTCTTATACCTCCCCATAATGACTTAAATGAAATTACTTCCCTGAGTTTTAGTTTTTGCAATAAGGGGACTTTATTAAAGATCACGCCATTGAAATGATGGTCTACATTCAGGCTTGCGTAATGGTCGGTAACAAATTCAAGAAAGTTCATCATATTGTACGACTCCAGCTGAAGCGAGTAGGATTGGTTGGCATGTGGGATATCAAGCAACGGATATGGTAGCTTATTAAAGATATATCCACCTTCAGCCGATATATCAGTAAAACCGAGTTGCGACAAATAAAAACGTTTGGTTATATTGGCGGTAACATTCTGATAGTTGTAATTACCCTTTAGCAGACCTTTAATGCCTTCCTGATAGCGTAAAGTAAATATAGGATACTTGTCAGGAATGGGCGTGCGGTATAACTTGCCCTGGTAAAACTTTTCCTGGGGCGCATAACGCAGTTCCATAGAAAGTTCAGTAGTTTGCAAATTGTTAACAATGTTTGGCTTATCATTTACGGTATTTTGAAAATACAGGGCGCCCGCCGGGCTTTGGTTTAGCGCTTTCAATCCAATCTTGTACGAAAAATGGTTCGAATATTCGTGAACGTAATCCAGCCTAAAAATATCGTTATAAGTATAAATTTCGTTAAGACCCCGTTTAAACGACAACAGAAAGTTATCTTCCTGCACAAATTGGAGTTCCTGTCCGGGTATCTTAGTGTCATGCTGTACACTGGCACGCAGGTATTCCTGCGGAAAAGAATAAATCGACTTGTTATTTAGCGAATAAGTTCCGCTCAAAAAATATTTGAACTTGTCATCCTTAACCCCATATGCCCCGTAGGTTTCAAAATAAAAACGTTTGCTTAGTTCAGGAGTGGTCCTCCCTCCTAACCTCATCCTGAAACCTTCTACAGGATTAAAATTGTAAAACGTATTTGTAGGGCCCACTTCAAAGGGGCCTAAATTGTCATAACCAGCAAGCAGCACCGTTATCAGTTTCATAGTGCGCTTAAAGGAAGCCAGAGTCTGCAGGCTGTCAATATTTTTGTAGATGTTAGCCTGTCCCGGTTTTAAGGTATCCGGGCGTGTAGCCTTCCAGAATTCATCCCCCTTTTCTGTAGCATTGAAGGCCATTACCTGCGCCGGCCCCTGATAATCTGCCTGTGGACGTGCTTTATTTATGATGAAGTTGTTATAGATCACCACCCGTTCACCATAAATGCCGCCTTTATCCTTATTCAATCCAAAATCCATCTTAAGGTCGCTCCGGCTGATGTGGTATCGGCCATTCATCGTCTTGTCATAAGACTGGATGATCTGCATTTGCCGCACAAAATTCAGATTGATATTCTTATTTACCGACAATACTGCTTTTTGTACCGCATAATTTCCATCCATGGTTACGTATATCTTGCCTTCAAACAACATATCCGTTGTGTTGCGGGGAGTAAAACTAAGCTCGATCAAAGCCGGGCTCACATCCTTGATGGTGTCTGTAATGAAAAACTTATAGAGTGCAGGCGCAGCATTGGCAATAGGACTCAATACCTGATTTGCCAGCAGAGGGATATTGTTGTCGTAGATGTCAATATCCATATACATCCTATTGAAGTAAGCCTTAAGCCCGTCATTGTCTATAAATTTTTCATCATATTTAACCTGCTTGGCGGCCTGTACCATCTGCTTTTTGCTGTATGGCGATTTTCGGAAGTAATTGTTGGAAAGTTTTTCTTCCATATAGATCGGCAATTGGTTTTTGCCGCCCATTTCCGTTGAGTCTCCCTCGGTGAAAAGGAACTGATAATTCTTAAATATTTTCTTTGATTTGAATTTCTCTGATAGATCACTAAGCGAAAAAATTATTCGCTCATACTGCTGGTACTCAGCATACTCGAAACTTTCCAGCCGGTTCTGATCCTTATGGGCGATCACTTTTCTTATCAGTTCTACAGCTGGGTTGTTTTTGTTTGTATACCTGGTTTTTTTGCCACTTTTGATAACCACCTCATGCAGGGTTTGCCGGTCTTCGCTCATGGCTATGTCGACCGTTTGCGTGGTCCCAGGAGTAATGTCTTTATACACAGTCTTATATCCCATAAAGGATACCTTGATCCTGGTAAAGTTCCCATCACCTGCGACGTGGTAATTGCCTTGATTGTCGGCACTACTGCCGACAGTCGTATTGTCGAAAGAAACTGAGACACCTGGCATTGTTTGATGTGTACGTGAGTCTGTAATCACTCCGCTTACTTTCGTCACCAACGTCTGAGCCATTACGCCCATTGTCACCAAAACGAAGAATAGGGTTGCGGCTAATTTCCAATAAGTTTCCGAGAGGATGTATTTCATGAGCTTCGCCCTATTTAATCTAAAAAGCTTAAACACGATTTTAGTACAGGAGCATAAGACCCACTTCGGAGCTGGTCTAATGCCCTTTCTTTCAATCTGCCGACATGCTCCTTCGTAATATCAAACCTTTCACCAATCTCCTCTAATGATAGTTTTGGTAATCCGCCAAGGCCGTAAAACAGACAAAGAATATCGTGGTCCCGCTTCTTTAACCGGCTGAGGGAACACCGAATTTCTTCTTTTATTGATTCGCTCATTATTTTACTTGCAGGGCTTGGGCCGTCATGTTTTAAAATATCAAGTAATGAGTACTCTTCTTCCCCACTTAAAGGCTCATCTATTGATATGCTTTTGCCAGATTTGTCGATTAACTCTGAAACCTTTTCGACTGATATTTCAAGATATTCTGCCAATTCCGCTATTGACGGCCTACGTTCCAATTCCTGCTCTAATTTTGAAAATGCTTTATAAAGTTTGTTTATCATTCCCAACTGGTTGTAAGGCAGACGCACCGTTCTGGCGTGTTCGGCCAACGCGCCAATAATTGACTGGCGTATCCACCACACAGCATAGGAAATAAACTTGAAACCTTTTGTCTCATCATAGCGTTTGGCTGCGATCATCAACCCCATATTGCCCTCATTGATCAAATCGCCCAAAGTCATCCCCTGGTTTTGGTATTGTTTTGCTACAGAAACTACGAACCGAAGGTTGGCTTTAGTAAGACGTTCCAGTGCCCGATGATCACCTAGTTTTATCTTTCTCGCAAGCATTACTTCTTCCTCACCGGGTATCAAGCCTATTTTATCAATCTCGTTGAAATATTTATTCAGAGACTCATACTCTCTCTGGGTAATGCTCTGTTTTATAGTTAGTTGTCTCATATTAGTTATCCTTTAGCCGTTGATCCGTTCTGTTAGTTTTTATATACGTTACTTTTGATGCAGGTTCAATAAAAGAGTGATGAGCTGACCGATAATATTTGCCCATTAAATAAACCAGGCACAATGCGATGGCAAAGAGAACATTCCTGGTAAATACCGATTTATTAGAAGTTCTTTTAATGTACACTACTTTTAAATAGATGGGTCCCTGATCGTTCATAACCGATTTGTTTAATTCATTAAGATGATATAAGGCAGGTATAGGTAGAGACCTGCCTTATGTATTATTTATCGAGGCTATGCCGTCAATATTTATAGATTAAAAGCATATGCTACTCTCAGTCCTAAAAAGTTATTTGTTTTACCGCCATCAGAGAATTTGGTGTTTCCCTCAAATCTGAAACCGGCGTCGATATAATTCTTTCCACCGACATTAAACAGAACACCTGCCTGCGGCGCATAGGCGAAAACAGCGGATTTGCTGAACCCAAGATCATTTTTGTTGGTAATAAATGATGCACCGGCTTCGCCTTGTACGTACACATTCTTTACTGGAAAGAATTTCAAACCAGCTTTAACAGGGATCATGTGAATGTCATCCAAATTGCTGCTGGTTTTAGCAAAGAAATTGTTGTATCCGCCGGTAACTATAGCATATAGTTGATTTTTAATTACCGGAAAATCCGCTTGTACAGATCCGCCTGCACTCCAGTCGTAATTATCTTTTAAAGAACCTACCGGAACTCCTGCATCTGCGCCAACACTTAATCTGATACCCGAAGTGTAGCTTTGAGTTGTGCTAGCTCCTGGGCTAGCGCTTTTTGTTTGTGCCTTTGATTGAATGCTTAAAATTGAAATTGCTGCAAGTGTAATAACACTGATTTTAATAGAAATTTTCATTGTTTTTGAATTGTATATGTTAGAAATTAATAAATGCTATTTGATAAATATTGGCAGATAAACGGCTGCTATCCGGCAAAGGGCGGCAGCGGTGGCCTGCAGATTTTCTGAGATTGAAGCCTGATGATCTGATTTATTTTCTTTCTTCAGATCAATGATTTTTTTAATTGAATTTTTCATTGTTTTGAATTGTTATTTTTAAAAATTGATAGCTATTATTTCACAAATACTGTTAAGGATGTAAAAGCAGTCCTGCAAAAAGCAGCGGCAATACCGTGTAAGCTTTTGGAGATTACTACCTGATGATAATCTGATTTTTTTTCTTCCCTACGGTCATTGCTTTTTGAAGAAATTGACATATACAAAATGCCGGCGATACAGATGAGCATTGTCAGGTGGGTCGATACAAAAATTGTTTCCATTTTAATTTGATTTAGTAGATACCTATGTAATTTCCCGTTCACTATTTTTTCCAGATCTCGACACTGATTTATACTTAACTATTTGATTATAAATCATTTATATATTTCAGATAAGAAAATAACAGTCCCATTTCGTTAGATTTCATTCGAACGAAAAATGAAAGATTGATAGTTATCTTATGCTATTGTCCGGTTAAAACTTTCAAATCCGAAATAGCCATCAGGTAGGACAATTGAGATGAGTACACATCCGCCTCAGATTTTGCTAAAAGAGATTTCGTGAGTAGTAAGTCTGTCTTCATATTAAGACCGGCCGCTTGTTTGTCTTCCTGAATTTTCAGCTCCTCCTTACGGTAAGTAAAAGCCTTTTGCGAAACGGCGATCAATGCCTTTGTCTCGTTAATTTTCCGATACGCTTTTTCAATATCATTACTTACCTGCTGCTGTGTGTTAACGATATTTTCTTCAGCCTGCTTTAATTGAAATTGTCTTTGCCTGGTTATTTGCTTGTTTGAAAATATATCCTGCAAATTCCATTTTAGATTCACCCCAACAAATGGATTATTTGCCGGCTGTATTGCGTTCCCATACTGGTGCGCATATCCTCCAACAAAGCCAAACTCGGGAAGGTTACTTTGCCGCGAAGCTTTTATGCCTAATATTGCTTTTGATTTATTCAGCTCGGCTATTTGCAGATCGGCATTTGAACTTTTAGCAGCATTTTGGTAGTCATCCAAAGAATTTAAAGATTGAATTGTTGGCTCGATATCCTGCAACGCCAGCGAGGTTGCATTAATCCCGGTGACCGTTATCAGATCACCTATATAATCCTGCACCTGTATATTTAATTTAAGAATATTTTGCTCCTGGTCAGCTATATTAGCCTGCAAACCAACTTTGTCTGTTGTTATCGTTTTGCCGGCTAGCAAAGCGTTTTCCACATCACCTAGTTTCGACTTATCTAGTTCCAATTTCGCTTCGGCCTCTTCCAGGCGCTTTTGTGTGATCAACGTTAAATAATAGAGTTGTTCTGTTGCCTGTTTGATTTGCAGGGAGGCTTTGAACCTCTCCTTTTCTGTTAGTTTAACATCCGTTTTATCCACTTCCAGACCTGTTTTTATTTTAGGCTGCTGTGTAATAGGCTGATAAACAACCATTCCAATGCTGGAGTTATTGCGGTTGCCGACTGTGAAGCTTCTGTCGGTGCCAGGATTCGATGGACCCAGCGTATTTGCCGGAATAGTTATCTCCCCTAAATTAAAACTGTGGAGGTAATTACCGGTCAAAGTCGCGGAAGGCCCCCTTTTGATTTCGTCCTCTTTAATCTTTGCCTGCTTCTCTTTCACCCGCCATTCTTCGATCGCAAGGGTATGATTATGCCTTAATGCAGAATCTGTTAATTGCTCCAGGGAGTACCGCTGAACATCTTGTGCCTGTAATAAACTTGAATAACAGGTAAAACACACAGTGAGCAGTAGAAGAATTTTTATTGTACGTTTCATTTGATTAATTGCTTTTATTGTTTTCAATTACATCTGCTTTGGTCTTTATCCATCCTATGTACATTACAGGAACAGAAATTAATGCCATAACCATGCTCCATACCACGCCAAATGCCAGCACGCTTGCAAGCGGCGCCCACATCGGCGATCCAGAAATGATCATCGGCAACACACCTATTGCAGCCGCCATGGCCGTTAGGAAGATGGGCCTTAAACGCCTTTTGCCGGATTCTATGGCTGCTGTTTTGATATCAAGGCCATGTTTGATAAGTTCATTGGTATGATCCACCAATATGATGGCATTGCGTACTACAATCCCTGATAGGGCAATCAGACCGACAAAAGCAGTGAAGCTGAAATAGTTTCCTGTAATATATAAGCCCAATATTGCGCCAAACAAGCTTAGAGGTATGCTCAGCATTACTATTATTGCTTCCTTTATGTGTCTGAATTGAAACAACAGGATGAAAAATATCAGCACCAGGCTCACCATTAGCGCAGTAATTAGCTGGCCCATTGCCTCATTTTTGTTGAAATCTTCGCCACCATATTCAATACGATAGCCGGCTGGTAGCTGAAGTTTACTGATTGCAGGCTGTATAGCTGCCAACAATTCTGATGGAAGGACATCCTGCGTTGTTTCACTCTGAACGGTAAGGGTTCTTACACCGTTGCGGTGCATGATACGGCCCGTTTGCCATTTGGGTGTTAAATCCGCAATCTGCCTCAATGGAACATCAGCACCGGTTACAGGTGATTTCAAATAAATATTCTGCAGATCACCTGTAGTTTGCCTGCTGTTTTTATCCAGCCGGAAAGCAATGTTGATGGGATCGTTACCCTCGTAAATTGTTGAAATTGCAGCACCACTGAAGCCGGTATACACTGATTGAGAAATACTGGTGGTAGTATACCCTAAGCGGCTGGCTTCTTCTTTTAATTTTATCCCGATGCCGTAATAATCTGAATGGAAATCGCTTCTCACAAAGCGGCTACCTTTTGCTTTTTTAACTATATCGCTTACCTGCGCTGCAATGGCTTTCAGATGATCAATGTCTTCACCAATAATTCTGACTTCGACAGGCGCTTTCATCGATGAACCTTGCTGCATTAGTTTTATATAAGTCGTGCCCTCTGGTATGAGTTTACCTACTTTTTCGCTTAGCTCCTCTGAGATTTCGTTGGTGGTTTCTTCGGTAGTCGTGTTGACGAGTATTTGAGCATAATTGTTCGTAGGGAACTCCGGCGAAAAATTATAATAGAACCTTGGTGAGGCTGTGCCTGTAAAAGTTGCGTAAGAAACGACGCGCTTATCGTTCTTTATCAGCGCTTCTGCCCGTAAGATCGCCTCGTTCGTTTTTTCCAGTTTTGTTCCAGTTGGCATCCATAACTCGACTACAAACTGGCTTCTTTCTGCTGCAGGGAAAAATTGTTGCCTTACAACACTTGAAAATAATAAACCCGCCAGGACAATCGGCACCAAACTGCTGATAATAGTCGTTCTGGGATGCTTAACGCACCAATCCAGGAGCGCATTGTACCCATTCTGCATTAAGTCAAGCAATGATTTCTTTTGCTTCTTTTTAGGCGATTCATTAGCTTCTTCTCCAGCAGGCTCTTCTTTTTGATGCAAGCCCTTTTTTATAAAGGTGAAACAAAGCAAAGGCGTTAAAACCATCGCAACAAAAAATGAGGAAGCCAAAGCAACAGCAACGGTTATTGGCAGCGCGAAAATAAATTCGCCCGTAGTGCCTCTTAGCAAAACCATTGGCATAAATGATGCAATGATGGTAACAGTAGCCGCCAACACAGGTACTACCAGATCGTTAGCACTGCGCCAGGCGGCTGTCCACCTTTCGACGCCCTCATCCAGGAGCTCGACGTAATTGTCTGCAATAACAATGGCATCGTCCACTACCATTCCCAATACTAAAATCAAAGCAGCTAGCGACACTTGGTGCAATTCGATACCCAATGCGTGCATCACCGCAAAGGTCACCGCCACCGTCATCGGGATGGCCATGGCTGCAACCGCGGCAATGCGCAAGGGCAGCAGCAAAACCACTACAATGATGACTGAAACAATGGCAAGGAAAAACTCCCTTATGAAATGTGAAATGTTGTGATCTACTACATGAGGTTGGTTGACAATGGTCGTGATTTTAATGTCGGAAGGGATTATTTTCCTTGCCTCTTCGATTTTCTTGTCTATCTCTTTACCAAATTTTACAATATTGTTACCCTCATGCATTTGAATAGAAAGCACTATGGCCTTGTTGCCATTTACTGTGATGATACTTTCTGGGTCTTTGTAATCTCTTGTCAAACTGGCTACATCCCCAAGTTTTACTACAGAACCCGATTGCGAAGTACCTATTACCTGATTTGCCAGTTCTGTCTTGGAATTATAATAGCCATTGGTATAAAGCGGCACCTTATTACTCGCAGTTTTTACTTCACCGGTTGCGTTAATGCTGTTTTGTGATTGCAATAGTTGCACCACCTGTTGCGGGTTTACTCCATACTGCGCTAATTTTTCGGAAGTTGACGACACTACAATTTCTTCTTGCTGTTCACCGATTCGTTTTATTTTAGAGGCCGCAGGGACGGTCCGCAGATAATCCTCCAGTCGTTGAGCGTATCTTTTTAATTCTGCATAACTGGTATTTTTGCTTTCCAATCCAATTATTAGAGCCTCCGTATCTCCAAAGTCGGAGTTTACGATAGGTCCTCGCACACCTTCAGGCAAATCAATTTGTTTTGAGATCAGCAATTGATGGCGAAGTTTGCTCCAGAAAACATCCGGTTGTTTTACGCTCTCAGCGAGCTCCACATTTACTACAACTACACCGTCTTTGGTTGTTGAATAAGTTTTAGACTTATCCACCTCCTCATATTGGAAAAGATATTGCTCTAATTTTTTAGTAACCTGGTCTTCTACCTGGGTAGAGTTTGCTCCCGGGTAAGACGCAATGACCAATCCCTGCCGGATCGTAATTTTGGGGTCTTCCCGCCGTGGCATATTCAGTAGCGAATCCACGCCGACCGCAAAAAGCAACAATAACACTGATAAGGTTACGTGCTTATATTTTAGCGATGCTTTTATAATATTCATTCCTTTATTATTTGATGATAGATATTAACGACCCTTCAGACAAACTTTTCTGGCCACTCGTCACAACTGCCTCTCCTTCAAAAAGTCCTGATATAACCTCAATTTTGTTATCAACCACATTTCCAAGGCTCACTATCCGTTTAAAGGCCTTGTGTTGCGTTTTATCAATCACGAAGACAAAACTCTGATTAGCTAAATCCTGCTGAATACATTCAGCGGGCAATAAGGTCATTTGTCTTTTCTTGTTGGTGGCAATTCTAGCGTCAGCGATCATGCCCGGACGGATTATCAAACCTGGATTTGCCACTTCGATCTTAATCGTGAACGCTCTGGATGTTGCGTCTGCAGCGGAACCTACTTCAACAACTTTACCTGGAAATACTTTATCAAGAGAAGAAATATTAACATTTGCCGTTTGACCTATCTTAATGTCATGCAATTCACCCTCAGGAACATAGGCTAATACCTTTACCTTTCTAATATCGGATAACACGAACAGTGGCATGCCAACACCTATAACCTCACCTACTTCCGTCTGTTTTTTAAGCAGTACACCGCTAATGGGCGAATAGAGCCTGGTGTCAGATAAATTCTTCTTTTGCAATTGCTGTTGGAGCTTTGCTTGCTGTAACGAGAAGGTTATCTTCTTAAAGTCATCTTCACTGAGGCTCTTCCGGTCGTACAATATTTTTAATCGGCTAAATTCATCTGCGGTGGTGTTCACCTGCACATCTGCAAGACCTTTGGCGATAGAATAATTAGTCGGTTCAAGGCTGGAGATTAATTGCCCTTGCGAAATATTTTCGCCTTCTTTGTTAGATATATAGTTAACCTTCCCGGCAACCATAAAACCGAGTTTTACTGTAGTATTGCCTTCAACATTTCCACTGACTGACACTTCATCGGTTTTTGCTGTGGATTGAACTTCTTCAGCTCTTACAGCAATAGCAGAGGCATTGTTATCGGGTGTATTTGTTTTTTTGGTCTTGCAACTGGCTAAGATCGTCAAGCCGACAATGGATAGATAAAATAGTGATCGTTTCATTTTATGTGATTTTTTTGACTATTCTGAAAAATATTGTTCTTGTATTTGTAAGTTCTCTATGCCTAAAAAAGTCAATAACTCTTTTATTGTATGGGCAAATGATTCGTTACCGGAAATGGTAAAATTCATTTGCGGCATGGTGTTGGCATTAATAACTGCTTCGATATCGTCTTGTTGAAGAATGCAATGACCTACAAATTCTTTTGAATGGTAGATTACGAATAATTGACAAGGGAAATGCTGTTGCAACAAATTCAATTCCTTTTGAAAATTGTGCTGGCCATTTAACGAACAATAAAACAGAGAGACGTGCTGGTGACACGGCCCCGACAGCCTGGATTTTAAGGTTTGGAAGACGGATGCAATGCCTAAATCATCGGCAAAAAATACATGATGAACGCCCGCCGTTTTATGAAGTTTTTTCATTGATTAAAAATTTAACAATGCAAAACAACGACGAATAAGCGGGGTAACTTTTAATATATATTAAAAAATGAAAATCGTAAAAAATATTTGGGGGACTTGTAATAACCCGCTTATTTGTCTTTATCTATTTTCGCATTACCAAAGCGATGCAGATACACATCAAGCTGAATATGAAACATTTACAATATTATCAAACTAAAAAAAACCATCGAATGTCGCTAGATGTAATCCTTGCAACGAAATACGGTTGAGTAATTTGCATCTGTTTAGAAGTAGTGCAGTTAATAAATAAGGGAGCAAATGTTAATCTTTCTCCGGGGTTTCCTGAGCCACGGCTTGCAAAATACCCATACCTTTCGCTTCAATACCTGTAAAAAGGGAGTGCCTGGCAGGCGAGATGAGCTGTAATCAATGACGACTTCAGGTGGAGAAAAATTATTTAAAGGAAGTGGTTTCTCACAAGTACAATAAAACCAGTTTGCTCTATAGAGCATCGACAAGAATAGGATAGCTGAAAAATCAGGCGGCGCGCCGGTTCCTGAAAGCTTTAACGCCTTTCTTCATCTTTTGATCAAAAGACACCCGAATATCGATTTATTAAGCAAAGTTAAGGAACAACAACACTCCATTAGATTAATTTTCTAAACGAAGGCGGCCGTTTATTTTTTTTTATCTTAATTTTCTGTTTAAGAAGGCTTCTTCATAAACGGTTGCAGCTTATGAGTACCTTTTTTCAATTTCGTTATTGAACTTCTCCCAAAGGTAAAACGACAAACCATCGTTATAAGACTTACGGTTACTCATCAGGATTCCTTTTATATCATGATTCTTTAGCCGGATACCATATAAAAAGTAATCACCGCAGACGTGCTGGTTATTGACGCAGATGTGCGTTTCCAATATATCAAAATCCTCAGGCGGGATCATTGCATTGTATTGCAAGCAGCAAATATATTCATGGTTGATAACAAAATCGTGATCGAACCCTCTCTCCTGTAAATCGATAATGATATCAATCAATTCACTGTGGCAAACTTCATTTTTCATAACTCAAGTTTTATTATGCTCCATTTCATGTATTTATAGGCGTTATAAGGTATCTCCTTAGTATTGCGCTAACCGACATATACCAAATCAGCTCAACCAACACAATTAATTGACAATCAATAGCTTGAATTGTATATTTCAAAATCAGGCTGTGTTATTTCGTTGCTTACCCGTTGTAAAAAACGAAATTTGACGATTTATTAATTTTTTTGCCTTGCCGACTGCATTTCCCGATTCTTTACAGATGTGGGCCCGCCGCTGATTAAAATAATTTACAATGCAAAGCAAGGGAAGAAAAACGAGGTGATTTTTAATCTATCTTAAAAAATAAAGAGAGGACAAATTATTTTTTAGACCTTATGACGCTTAGTGTTTGCTGAGTGATGCCTAAATAAGAGGCAATATGTCCAAGTGGCGCCCTTAATAATATATCGGGGTAATTATCTATCAAAAATTTATAACGTTGTTCTGCAGTCTGAAATTGTAGTGAAAAAAGTCTGTCGGAAAATTGTTTCAGCACTCCCATTGCCACCAAAAGAATAAGGTCTTTAAATTCTTTAACATTACCTGACAAAGCGCTGAACTCCTGGAAATGAATACTACGTAATGTGGCATCTTCCAAAATTTCTCTTCCATATGGGTCTGCTTTATTAAAATAAACACTTTCCAACGCCATGGTAAAATCATTCTCGCCAAAGAAAAAATGAGTAATATCCTTTCCATCACTATTGCTATAGAATGACCGTACCAAACCCTTTTCTATAAAATAAACTTTTTGAGAACGATTACCCGGTTGAACCAGGTTAGTTCCTTTAGGGAGAAATTCTTTTTTAAATGCTACGTCAATCGTGGCACTTACTTCAGTACTTAAGTGTATTTTAGTATTGATGTATTGTATCAATTCCATTACCTCAAATTCTTAAAACAAAGATAAATCAAATAACCTAGAAATAGCCCTTTGAGGCCTGCGTTTGCTATACTTTCTTTTTTCATTATTTTTTCGTTTCTGGTCGTTATAAGCCATGGATGGCATGTCAATCTTACGAGGCCAAGATACTTGCCGCCGATGACGTGCGGATGCAGAACGCCAGTTGGCTTATACAGGGTTTTGACCTGCAAAGGAAAATGAGGCCGGAGTTTGGTAAGGCGGTTGGGACCCCTGACACGCAATATGCCGAAATGATTGGCGGTGTTTCCATTTTTAGGTAACACCAAAATAGACCAAAAAGTCGCATCCTTCTAGTGGCCTTAAATATTGGAACATCATTATCGGTCCAGATTCGGGTATGCCGCAATTTCTAACGCTTTAACCAATGCTCCTGAGTTTGTTTGGCGAAGTCCGAATACCAGAACATTCTTTTCCTGTTTGCCAAATTTCAGCCAGCATTCAGGCAAATAAAATTCACGCTGCGGTCCCGCCTCCCAATAACGGCCAATATTTTTACCATTTAACCACATATAGCCATTACCGGAAGCATTGATACGGGCTAACCATGTTGATTGATCAGCTGAATCCGGCAACGTAAATTCAACCCTATACCATGTAACCAAAGCGGTCGGTGTCTCGTTAGGCTGGATGTTATTCCCTTTTCGGGGAATGACACTAGTGGTATCAAGCATTACCTTGATCCAATTTTTTGTGTCTAAATCCGGTAATGTCCAGCCATTGGTAATTCCCGCCAAATCTTTAGCCACCTGCCACTGTAGCGGGTGTGTTATTAGTTTTATTGTGTTTGATAAACCACCTTTGTTAATCCCTGAAAGTTCTTCCATTGGCATATAACCATGTGCATGTCCTAAGTTTTCATAGACCACCACAACTTCATTGTTGCCATCCTTTAATGAACCCGATACGTCGAACTGATTGTCAAAAGTATTCGAGTCGATCCGGGTAAAACAATCATGGGTTGGCCAGGATTGTGCATCTGCTTTGGCAGGAAAAAGACGTTTTGCAAGCCTGCCATTCACCCAGGCAGCAACAATATCACGAGTGAACATATTGAACAATAACCGTGTCTCAGCTGTTGCCTGTTCTGAGTCAAGATTCACCAGGCTACGATAGTATGTGTACCTAAAATCATTCACGCCGATTTCAGGCAATGATTTTCTTGCCGGCAAAGGCTGCCATTTCGCTTCTTCAAATGGATCATCCCGTTTAACTGCGTTGGCTATCCGAATAGCAGCGGGCGCGTTGGTAAAATGATTTTGGCTTTTATGAGTCTTTGGCCACCACTCTCCTTTGTCTGGGGTGAGGCCAGGGGGAATCACTAATACTTTAGCATCCAGGCCGGAAAGCTCACAACTCACTTCAAATGGAGCCAGGTTATGCTTTTCAGATGTATCTGCATTTGTCGCGCCTACAAGCACCTTCTCGCCATGCTGATTGATATTATACATCGGCTCACCAGGTCGGGCAATTTTTGCAGGAACAAGGGTTACCATACCAGAAAAAGCTTTTTTAGCATCCGTATTGTGTAGAAAAACAAATTTAGTACCGTCGGGGGCAATGCGAACACCGCCAAAAAGTTCTTTCAGCGCAGCATTACCGAAAATTTTAAGCTGACACGGGCCACCTTGTGTATGCAAAAGTTTCGTTCCATATTTTTTTATGAATTCACCGATACCTTTTGCGGCAAAATATTTAGGTGATAATTGCCCGTTCTCTTTTATTGCTGCATTGTAATCGTAACTAGTGGTCATCCCACGAGCCCCCCAACCGGCATAATTGGTGCCTCCGTAAAACATATAATAATTAATACCGGAAGCTCCGCCCAGCAAACTCATTAATCCAATCGCCTGCATGTGACGTGCGTCAGAATAATTTTCGTCACTAAGATGTCCGGTTACAAGAGAGAACCAGCCACCCTGTAATTCGGTGACGAACCCGGGAGCATCAGGCTGACTGTGGCGCAATTGTTCCATACGATAAGCGCAACTCGGTGCTTCGTTTAATCCAACATAATAGTTGTCGCAATCAAACACCTGCGAAAGGTCGGGCTCTTTGCTGCCGCGGCACTCCGCCGTCAAGCAGGTAAATAGCGGCACATTAATACCATTATCTTTAGCCGACCGATAAAGGGCCTTTAGCAGACGCTCTTTATCTTTCCCTTCATAAGCGTCATACTCGTTTTCAATCTGCACCATAATAATGCCCCTGGCCCCTTTCGGCTTCCTGGTAAGCTGTTCTTTAGCAAGCTCTCTGCAAACCGCATTATACCAGTGTTCCGACCATTTGATATGCTCCGGGTCGGCACTGCGAAGCCAAAAATCGCCCTTACCCGGTCCATATTTTGCCAACCACTGCGGATAACCGCCACCAGACCATTCGGCACAAATAAAAGGGCCCGGACGAACGATGGTATATAAACCAAATTCGTTTTGCGCCATTTTAAGCCAGGCTCTCAAATCGGTGAAATCAAATTTGGACGTATCTGTAATGCCTGCAGGCATATTGCGCTCATGCCAGTTCCATGGCACATATGTCTCTACCGTATTAAAACCGGCATCCTTTATTTTTTTAAACCTATCCCTCCACAATTCTTTCGGGCACCGAAGATAATGGAAGGCCGCACTGTACATGAAAAAGTCGCGGCCCTCTATTTTTATACCACTGCCATTGTAACAGATACGCTCGGGGTGCGCAAATTTCTTAACCACCGAATGACCGGTGACATTAGTTGCCGGTTCTTTATTGCTATAATGAAACCAGTCAAAATCGACATAGCCGCCTGATCCGTTTTTATTAATGTTATAATTAAACAGCGCAAAACGATTGGCGGTCCAATCCAGGCCCAGACCCATTTTTAATTCATTGCCTATCGATTGAAAATTTTTTCCATCAGTGCTGTAAGCAAACGATGCTGTAAAACCAACGTGCGTGACACTCGCCTTAAGCCAAATTGTGCTGCCTGTAAACTTTAAAGTAGTAATCGTAGTATCGTTGTTTACCATAACAATTGCCCTTTGCTTACCTTTTTGTTGAACCGATACAAAGGCATAAGGAAACTGGAAAACGCCAAATCCGGCAACATCGCCATCTTTCATGCCATTTACATGCATTTCAACTGTGGCTTCAGAATATGGGCCTTGCACCCGTTGAGTAAGTGTATTGCGGGCATCAGCTAATCTTGAAGCCTTACCAGCTTTTAACCGCAGGCTACCTTTATGCTCCGTAAGGGACCATCTCAGCAGATCGGGATTGTGGTTCCATTGCCATTGCAAACCTAATTTTGGCGAATCAAATTCATCCGACGTTGCGGGAACTTTTATAGGATGGATGCCGCCGACATTTGGCTTTTTACAGGTGTCCACACCTTTTCCGCCTTTTCCAAGCATTGGCCAGCCGTCTACCCATGTAACAGGTTCCAGGTTAGGCACCCGACCTATCGGCCCGCGGTCCTGCATAATAATAAACCACCAGGAGCCATCTTTCAATTGCACCATCCCCCCCTGATGCAGTCCATTTCCGGGATAAGTATGGTCGTCATTAATAACTATCTTTGATTCGTAAGGCCCATAAATATTGTCGGAGCGAAGGCAAACCTGCCGGCCTTTTGTACCTCCCGTAGAACCTAACAAATAGTATTTACCATTGACTTTGTACAGATGCGAACCTTCCAGGTATGGATATTTGGGGTTGTTATAAATTTCTTTTTGAGGAACTTTTACTGACCGGGCGTCGCTGTTCAACTCGGTTATAAAGAGTTTTTGTTGGCCGTGTGCGACATAAACTTTTCCATCGTCATCAAAAAACAAGCTTGGGTCATATAGGAACTCGGGGAATATTGTTCGTGTCCATGGTCCTGCGATATTATTTGATGTGCAAATCGAAAAATGCCCATTTTCCTTATCCCATCGCGGTGTGCAAAAACCTACATAGAACAGGCCATTATGATACCGTATTGTTGATGCCCAGGAGCCCCTGAGGTACCTGTTTCCACCCTTCAAATCATACCGGGGATCCTCGTCATACCGGGAAACGGCATAACCAGCCATCTCCCAGTTCACCAGATCCTTAGATTTTGCAATGGGGCAACCCGGCACATAATGCATGCTGGTGGAGATAAAATAAAACTCGTCGCCTACACGAATAATATCAGGATCGGGCCAATCCCCCAACATTAATGGATTGGTATATGTACCGTTGCCATTATCCGGTGTCCAAACTTGTGTTTTTTCGTTTTTAACCTGTGCAAATAATCCCTTAGTGCAACACAGCAACAATATCAATAAGATAATTCTTTTCATAAGTTATTCATTTCAGTTGTATTGGTTATACACTGAAATCTCTTTTGTGAAATCTGTTTCTATTTATTGTTTTTGACCGCCTTAATTATCAGTTTAGCGCCTTTTAATTTTTCCGCTGCTGCATTCAATGTTATTAACCCCGCTTTATTGTTCGCCCTTACTAAAAATGAAGCAATGCCTCCGCGCACCTTCACAACCAATGGGCCAATAATTTTGGCAGAGCCGGCTATAGAGAGATCAACGGTTGATTCATTATCCAGACAAGCAACTGTCCCATTTTTATCGACGAGGGAGGCATAAACGAAAATTGCGTCCGCACCGTCTGCTTTCAAAGGCCTTCCGGAGAAGTCTGCCCTCATCACTATTTTAACGGGCTTGGCCGGCGTACGAACTATTTGCTCGGCCACATTTTCCCCTTTAATATATCCTTCTGCCTTTAATTCACCCGGCTCATACAGAATATCCTTAAAAGTGAATGGAGGGTGAGCATAATTTCGGCAATTGCCGCCATCGAAAGGATTTGCGCCTCCTTTATCGAATAAACCGTAAGCCGTTGTCGGTCCGCTGTCGGGTACCTGTTCGGCTACAGCTTTGCCGTTTATCTTAAGTATTACTTTATCACAGTTGGAAAGAACAATTACTTTGTCCCGGCCCTCTCGTGGTGTCCACCAATTGGCGATAAAAAGATAGGGCTTAGCGTCATCAACGCCTGCTATTTTTTTATAGGGGTCTAACTGGCTTCTAAAAAGCGGGCTGATAAACTTGGGAAGGCGGAAATAATCGGATACGCCCCACTCATAATTTCTTTTTTCGGCGGGTATATTGTTGTCATACATCGCCCAAATGGCATCGCCGAGGTTGCCTTTATAATCGAGGTTGGTATTGTGCTCCCATGAGGTATTCCATAGCCCGCGTAATAGTCGCTTTTCGCCGTCGGCCCTGGTGCATCGCGTGGTACTTTGTACCCCTCCATATTCCCAGTCGGCGTATTCCTTTATAAAGCCAGGCGAGTTGGGCTGGATATCCTGTACCCGTTCATAAGTGTTGCGAAAAATGGTGTCCTTATCATCATACCAGTTGGCCATGGCAACATCCCATTGTGTATGTTTGGCTGCATAGGTTTCGCCAATAGTAAAGTATTCGCCGGTAGGTAATTCCTTATGTACAAGCCGGTGGCATGCATTTCTGAAACTATCTGGCGGGTAACTTTCATTCAGGTTTGCTTCCCACAACACCACGCTTGGATGATTTCTATCACGATGGATCATGTCCCGGATGTCGCGGAAAACCCTTTCTTGGAATATTTCGTTTTTGTTGTAGAACTGCCATCCGGGTATACCATCCAGCAGCATCAATCCCAGTTCGTCTGCTGCTTCATATACCGATGGATCCTGCGGATAATGTGATAGCCTTACGGTATTGAATCCAGCCTCTTTGATCTTTTTTAGATCGCGGTATTCGGCATCATCACTCAGGGCCGCACCGATGTAAGGATACTCCTGGTGACGATTAACGCCGATAAGTTTTAACGGCCTGCCATTTATTTTGAAACCGCCTTCCCTGGAAAATTCCAATTTTCGAAACCCAACGCGTTGAGTCATTTGATCAGTCTTTATGCCGTTTACAAATATGCTTGTTTGCAGCACGTAAAGGTTCGGCGTATCAGGAGACCAAAGCTGCGGGTTTTTAACATTAAAACGCTGATCAAAATCAGCGTCACGCCCTTTTTTGACTTGCTTTGATAAGGATCTGTCCACCACAATAACTTTACCCGAAGGCAGCTTTAATGTTTGTTCTACTGTAATTTTGGCCTCTGCCCTGCTCTCGTTAACGACATTGGTCCTGATAAGTGCAACGGCATTTTCGGGTCCGACTTCAGGTGTTCTGAAAAATACACCACGGCTCATTTCCTTATTGGCCCGAACCGGATCTGTTATATGTATTTTGTTGGTAACATTGAGCCAGACATTTCGATAAATACCACTCCAATAGTTATACCCGTTCTTCATGAAAGGTTTGCCCGGCGGGAAATTCTTATCAGCACGGTTATCAACGCGAACAACAATCAGGTTTGGTTTGTCGTAAAATACTTCATTGGTACAGTCAGCGTAAAAAGGCGTATATCCCCCTTTGTGTTGTGCGAGCAGTTTGCCATTTACCCAAACATCACTCTGCTGCATTGCGCCTTCAAACATTATCGTAACCTTCCGGCCTCTGTTTGTACCAGACAGGGTAAATTGTTTCTTATAGTAAGCAACTCCCTGCCACATGTCGGGCCCCGGTACCAACGGCTCAATATTTGCCGAATGTGGAAGATCAACAGCTTGCCAGCTATTTTTCGGGATCGAGGTATATTCTAAAGCAAACTCGTGTTCGGTATCCAGGTGCTCCTTTCTCTCAATTTGCTCCAGAGAGTTACCTGCTACTACATTTATATTTTCGTTGGTAAATTGTGAGTTAAAACCCTTTTTGGAAGTATCATACAAACCCGCCTGGTGCGGTATAGCATCGCCGGATTTGAATTTGTAAAACCACCAGCCATGATCAAAATTGATACGTTGACATTGTGCAGAAACAGATATAAAACTCAAGCAAAGAGCGATCAAACTTGTGCGGACCAAGGTCTGCAGTGGACTGACGCCATTGTTCGGAGTACGATGAGTTCGCATAAGTTTATTTTATTTTTTTAATTCATTGTTGGTAGTCCTGCTAATTTGTGTGCTTGCCAGTTCGTAAGCACCCCAGTTGCCCTCACTAATTTAATGTGAGCTGACCAAATTAAATTGATTGTCGAATGTGTACCTGTTGCCTGCGGTAAGTCGGATCTTTTTTGCTTTTTTCCCGTAAACAAATTCACATTCGTGGTCTTTACCTGCATAGATGGTTGCCGATTTTAGCTTTCCACCTGCCCAGGAAATATCCATTTTGTGACCGCCGTGTATACGCAGGCCCGATAATTTTCCTGACGGGAATGCACTGGCGCAAGCCGGCAAAAATTCAACGCGTCCCGGTTGAGAGAAAACCAACATTTCTGATATAAGACGTTGCAGACTTAATACAGCGTCCAGGTTGTAAATTTCATGTTGCGGGTTATGTGAAGTAACCAAACCCAAATACACATAATTTCGTTTAGCAAACCGATTTAGATTGGTGATGGGTATTAGTGAATCATGAAGCCGGGCCGCCATCATCGCTATATGAATTAAACCATGTGCCGATTCGGTGTCAAATTCAAACCGCTTTGCAAGTGCCACACGAGCCGCCTTCAACAACTTCGGATCACTATTTGGCTGAAGGAATTCGGTCCCTGGAAAAACCGGGTACAGATGCGAACTATGACGGTGCGAGTAGCTATCAATATAATTCGCAGGGATCCATTCTGCTAATGCACCATCGGCATTGATACGGTAGGGCACCAGCTTACTGTGATATTCTTGCCATTTAACCATGTCTGCTTTGTCGAGATTGAACATCTTTCCCATTTTCAATAAATGCTCATATACTTCGCGTGCTACAGCAATATCAAAGGTAGCATCTTTGCAGAGGGTGGTGCTTCCTCCAGCAATTGAGTTTTCCGGAGAAATTCCGGGAGAGATATGATAATAACCGTCTTTTTCTTTTGTAAGATAATCTTCGTAAAACTGAGCCATTTCCATATAAAGCGGTAACACCCGCTTGCGAAGAAAATCTTTGTCGCAATAAAGCATGCCATGCTCATAAAAAGGCATTAGGTTCCATCCGGCACCACCTGGCCAATACATCCATGGGTAGCCAACGCCAAAATGATTAAGGTAGCCTTTTTCCGGATCACTATAATGTGGCACCAGGAAGCCTCGGCACCCTAAATAATTTCTTGCATTTAGTCGCCAGGCCGGCAACAGCCTTTCTACATATCCAAAATATGACTCGGCACATTCGCTTAAATCGCCTGTAGATATGGCGGATATAGCAAGGTTAACGTTCGAGTCGAAAACAAAACCACCTATCCAGGCCGGTGTCCAGCCACCACCCCAAATTCCTTGTAAAGGCGGCGGGTATTTTCCTGAGGATGAAATAAGTAAATATCTGCCCATAGCATGCATCTGTTCAAGAAAAAGTGGTGTAATCCCTTTTTTATGAACATCGGCAAGCATTTTCTCTGTAGGTGTACTTTTCCATTGTTTACCGGCGCCTAAGTCGAGCGCTACTCTTTTAAACAATTCACCGTGCAGTTTGGCATGTGGCGCAAATAATTGATTATAGTCTTTGGACAAAGCTGAAAGCTCATTACGAACAGGAACTTCCTGAGAAGTTGATCCGAACTCCAAAGGGGTAATGCGCATTACTATCAAAATCTCGTCTGCGTTTTTTATTTGAAGATGATTTCCGTTAACATTCATTTGGCCGCCTTTAATCGTCACGCGTGCAAGCCCTTCATAGCCGCCAGCATCGTAAGTATAACCGGCACGATATTTTAGCCATCCCAATCCCTTACTGTTTTCCAATTCTGCACTGCTGGTGATACTGCTAAATATTTTACTAACATCAACATCATCAATAGTTCCCTTGCGTCCGGGCGTTTCAGAAAGGTTAAGTGCGACATTTAATTTTCTTCCTGCAGAAGTGCCTACCTTTATCACGTTCATGTTATCTGTTCTGGACGAAAAAACACTTTCTTCAACCACACCGTTTTTATCCTCCCAATTGGTCTTTGTTTCGCCGGTTTCCATATTCAGCGACCGGCGGTAATTAGAAATATCCTTGGTATTTTCAACTTTTATATTTAAATCGAATGCCGGGTGAGGCGATACGGACCAAGCCTGCGGAGCGCCCATCTCTGTTAATTGTTTTCTTGCTTCATTGGCGCCCAACGTTGCAGCTGCTGTAAATTTGCCCGAGTCCGAAAGTTTTCTTATCTGGGGCAGCAGGTTTGCAATATTGGCAACCGCAACTTTATGCCGGTCCCATAGGCGAATGAAAAGTTCATCGTGAACGCAAATGACATGTTCGTTACCAGCACTTCCTGTCACCATAGTTCCGTGCTTGCCATTTCCAGTTACAAACGCGTCCTGCCAGGCTAACGCAGGCCTTGACGACCAGGTTACCCATCTGCCTTCAGTATCTTTACTTATTGGCGAAATGCCCTTAAGCGCATTGGGCTGTCCCCTAAGAGCCGTGTGCATAACAAACAATAGAGTGATTAAAATACAAGTTCTTTTACTGGTCATTTCAAGGCATTAATAAATTGGTTTGTAATACATTGTATTTACGCCTGTCTAAGCATTCACTGCAAACTGTCGATGAAAGGCCTGTATGTAAAAAACGTCCCCGGCTCAGCGGGGACGCCTAATCAACTAAACCCCAAGTGATCTCACTACATGAAGTATCTTAATAACGAACTACTATTAAATAAGCACCCGTTGTTTATTTCTAACCCCATTAATAGCCGGAGTTTTGCTTTAAATTTTTATTGATGTCTATTTCGGATTGAGGCACAGGCCACAGATAATTTTTATCGGCGAATATTCTGTCTTCAACCTTTAACGGCGCGCCGGTAATAGTATATTTACCGGTAGTAGCATCAACAGTACCTACTTTGGCTCCATAAATAGCTCCGTTCATTACCTGGGTGCCTATTTTCCAGCGCTGAATATCAAACCAGCGTAATCCTTCAAATGCAAACTCAACCCTACGCTCTCTTCTGATCAAATCACGTAAAGTAGTTTGAGAATTGTATACGGATTGATCTACAGATGGCATGCCGGCCCTGTTCCTTACCTGGTTTATTGCGTTGTAAACCGATGCATCAATTTGGCCAGACTCTATTTTTGCTTCAGCATATGATAGAAGGATTTCGGCATAACGGATGACAGTTATATTCAAACCGGACTGAAACAACTGATCAAAGTCGCTGATATGCGAGGTATATTTGTTAACTACATATCCGCTTGGCGAAGTGTTATTGCCACTGGCGTAATAATCGGGCGACGAAGGGTCCAATGGATCATAAAAGCTGGTTGGGCCACCGGGTACCAGTGGATTAATCAATGCGCCAGGATAAAGGATAGTAGCTGCCAGGCGCGGATCGCGGTTTAGGTAAGGATTGGTTGGATCATAACCAGAAGCAGGATCAGTTATTGGCTTACCATTGTCCATCTCGTAAGCGTCCACAAGGTTCTGAGTCGGATCGATAGATGACCAACCACCCGAGGCATTTGAAGGCATTACTCCCAATACCCCGTTAGAGCTCGAAGATGGATTTTCAACATACTGAGCAGCAGCAATAATTTCAGGATTGCTCAATTGGTGCTGAATGCGGAACAAATCCTGGTAACTTGGGTCCAGCGAATAACCTAATTGCATTACAGCCTGGCAATCGGTTATACAATCGGCGTAGTTATTTTCATATAATTCAACCCGCGCTTTTAATGCTAATGCGGCACCTTTCGTTATGTGGCCCGCGTCAGGCCCCGAGTAACTGGTTGGCAGGGCCTTTGCGGCCGTTGCAAGTTCATTAAGAATGAATTTGGTTATGTCGGCCTTTGGCGTCCGTTCAATGGAATTTGCCTCGGTTGGCGTAAGTCCAGTGGTTACCAGTGGTACATCACCGTAAAGCTGGCTCATTACAAAATACTCATACGCACGTATAAATTTCACCTGGCCAATCATTTGCTTCCTTAATGTTGTATCCATTGGGTTTTTTTCGACGTTAGCCAGAAAGAAATTACATTTTTGAATGGTTGTATAACTCCACAGGTTAGCCGCACCGGATGTTGGGTTAACGCTTCCGTTACCATACACCTGGAAACCCTCCCATGGATATTGGCCATAAGCGTTATCAGAGGCACAATCAAGGTAGACGATCAATGTACCGTCTGCCCAGCTTGGACCGTTATCACTGAAATTATATGACTGGCCGTTATAAACACCGGTAAGTGCGGCATTGGCATCGTTGGCCGATGTCCACAGGCTGGAGTTACTATAGGCGTCCTGTGGCTGCCTTGAAAGGAAGTCTTTTTTACAAGATGAGAACAAAATCAGTAATGCTATTATATTAAATATGATACTCTTTTTCATGATTCCTAATTTTAAAAGCCTTAAAAAGACACGTTTAAGCCCAGGGTATTTACCTTTACCTGCGGATAATCATAACCTGTTTCCCCACGAGGTGCTTCCGGATCCACCCATTTGTAGAAATTGGTGAATGTAACGATGTTCTGTCCACTATAGTAAACCCTTAACTTCTTGATATGCAACGCGTCAGACCATTTTTGAGGCAAGGTGTAGCCAAGCTGTAAATTCTTCAGCCTTATATAACTGGCATCTCTTACCCAAAAAGATGAAGGGTTTGACGCCGGATCGTTCTGGCGATAATTGATCCACAAGCGTGGAAAGTCGGTTGAGGTATTACCTGATGACCAGCTGTTAAGTAGTGCTTCGGTAGGCTTGCCTACGGCATTACCGTTCTGTCCTAACATTGGTCCCGTAATTATATTTTTGACCCCGGCGGCTCCCTGGAAAAATCCGGTCAGGTCAAATTGCTTCCATATAATATTTACATTTAAACCGAAGGTCACTTTAGGGAAATTGGAGCCCAGGTACACCTTGTCATTGCCGTCGATTTTACCGTCACCGTTCTGATCTTTATAAATCAAGTCGCCAGGACCGGTAGGACCACCTAAATTCTGAGTAGCATGCTGGCTAATTTGTTCCGGAGACTGGAAAAGCCCCTGGGCCTGGTATCCCCAGAAAGCATTTATAGGCAATCCAACTTTAGTAATCGTGGAGCCGCTGATCACCGGCGCAGCGCTTGGGCCAAGTTTGGTCACCGCATTTTTAACGACGGCAGCATTACCGGACACGTTAAAGATAAATGCGCCGGCTCTTTCATGATAGGTCAATGCAAACTCCCAGCCTTTATTCTGTACGCTGGAGGTATTTTGGTACGGTGGATTTAAACCGTACGGTGCCCCTACCGGAATATTATAGAGTATTCCAGTTGTATTTTTAATAAAATAATCAGCAGTAAAACTAAATTTTCCGTTTAAAAAATCAGCATCTAAACCGAAGTTGGTATCGGTTGTTTTTTCCCAGATAAGGGTGGCATTGGAACCATTAATTGGTGCTACACCCCCGTCAACTGCTCCACCAAAAGGATATCCCTGATTAATAGTAGTTACAGTAGGTATGTAGGGATAATATACGCTAGCGAATGTTGCCCCTCTCAGATTTTGATTCCCCAATTGTCCCCAGGACGCCCTTAGTTTTAAATTTGAAATTGTATTTTTTATCGGGCTGAAGAAATCCTCTTCCGACACACGCCATCCCGCTGACCCACCAGGAAAAAGGCCCCAACGCTTAGACGGTGCAAAACGAGAAGAACCATCATAACGTAGGTCAGCCTCTAATAGGTATTTGCCTTTATAGTCGTAGTTAACTCTTCCAAAAACAGACTGCAGTGCTGCCTCATAGCTGTCGCCAGTTGACGTTTGACCGTCAGTAGGAGCAACAGTCAAATCACTTAAAGCATTATTTAAGAAACCCTGGCGGTAACCCGTCAGCGTATAATATTTAGTGTACTCCTGCGAATAGCCGGCCAATGCCTTGAAGCTGTGGTCGCCGATTTTTAAGCTATAATCCAGCAGTGCCTGCGGCGTTACAATGGTAGTGCTGTTATAAGTGTCTGTTGCGCTGCTTATGTTTGCTTGCCCATTGGCCGTTCCGTCGGCATTATAATACTGTATGGATGACACGAAGTTGTTGTTTTGGTTTTGGATCAGCTTATAGGCAAGCGAAGGCTTAAGATGCAAGCCTTTTATTATCTCCCAGTCGGCCCCAGCTATTCCCTGTAAGTTATAGGCATTTTGATCATTGAAGGAGGGCGAATTAAGCCAGGTCATCGGATTGCCGTCCGATATGCGGCCATATTGTCCATTAGGAAATTTATAAGGTATAATATTGGATATCCTGTTAATTTGCCTTATGACCTGCGTAAAATCGGGCACTCCAGGGAACGAGCTTTGCGGCTCGGCAAGCGGTTGAAAAGTATAAGATAAATTCGCATTAAACGATAACTTGTCATTTACCTGACTGTTTATATTTAACCTTGTGGTGTAGCGCTGCGTACTGGTTTTAGGAATTATACCGCTCTCGTCAAAATAGCCAAGTGAAAATGCGTACTGGGTTTTATCGCTGCCGCCGTTAACACCCACAAAATGGTTTTGCTGAAATCCGCTTCCGGTATAGAACAACTTCAGCCAATCGGTATTGGGGTAATTTACCGGGTCAGATCCATCTTTGAAAGTTTGTATCTGTTGCGGGGTATATAAGGCAGGTTTGCCTTCGTTTACCCTGGCCTCATTATATAAGGTAGCAGCCTGCCATGACGGAAGATAGTCGGGCAGTGCGGTAGCTTTTTGCTTACCGAAATAATTGCTATAAGTTATTTGGGCTGTACCTTTTTTCCCTTTTTTGGTGGTGATAACTATAACCCCGTTTGCCGCTCGCGATCCGTAAATTGATGATGATGCGGCATCTTTTAGTACTGAAATGTTATCAATGTCATCTGCATTTACGGCATTCATGTCTGAGGGAGTAGAAATTACGCCATCAATAACAATCATAGGATTAGTGTTATTCAACGTCCCTATGCCTCTTATGTTAATTGTACCTGCATCTTTTCCCGGCTGCCCATTGCTGGAAACAATAGTAACCCCCGCCATTGTGCCTTGCAATGCATTGGTCACGCCCGTTACCGGCCGGTTTTCCAATTGCTTCGCGTCAACACTTGATACAGCACCGGTCAGATTGACCTTTTTCTGGGCACCATAGCCTACCACTACCATCTCGTTTAAGGCAGTTGGAGAGGGGCGCATTGTTATATTAATAACCCGCTTACCATCTACTTTAATATCCTGGCCTTCATAACCAATAAATGAAAAGGTTAGGACAGCATTATTATTAGCTACAGCAATGCTAAAATTACCCCTATCATCTGTTACGGTTCCTGTTGATGATCCTTTAATCTTTACCGATACGCCAGGCAATGGTTTATTTTGTTCATCCAGAACTGTGCCTGTGATAGTAATGGCTACAGGCGATTCAGGTTTTACCTTTTCGGGCAATGCCTGCTCAGTCTTCGATAGCACAATAGTTTTATTGGTTATCTTATAAGTTAGCGGCAATGATTTAAAGCATTGATCCAATGCTTCGGTGATGTTGGCGTCATTTAGTCGGATGGTGACTATTTCTTTCGCCAGGTCTTTATTATCATAAAAGAATACGTAGCCGCTTTGTTGTTCTATAGAAGAAATAACTTTTTTTAATGGCGCATTTTTTTCATTCAATGATATCTTTTGGGCGAATGTTGCCGCACTGACCTGAAGGAGGCTAATCAAAAGAATGAATGCTGTTATGTTTACCCGCATGAGTATTTTTTTTAACAGTAAAGGGTGCCTGCGGACATAGTCGGGCGAAGCAACCAGTGACAGCAATACGCATTGTATTGCTTTAAAAAAGGCAGTAAAATTCATTACATTTGTGTGGTTTGAGTTAAAATTCTGTCAATTGTCCAAATTGTTTACCCTGTTAATCAGGGAAGGTTGCTCAAACTTATTACCGGGATGTGCTTCGACTCACTACCCGGTTTTTTATTTGTTAACCTCTCTCGATTGTAATTTTAGCCAGCCATAGTTCTTTTTACTTAATGTTCATAATCGGGTTAATTGGTTATTGCTTTTCATTAAGGCGTCACTATAATTTTCTTTCCTTCAATTTTGAAATGTATCCTGGTAAAACTAAGCAGGTCTAATACCTGTGAAGCTTTCAGGTCCCTTTGCATCTTGCCGGAAAACTGGCGCTGAGGTATGGTTCCCTCATATTCTATATCCACATTATACCAGCGGGAAATCTGTCGCATAACTTCTTGGATACTGGCATTATTGTATTGAAATAGGCCATTTTTCCAAGCTACGGCGCTTGATATGTCTGCATTTTTAATCACAGTAATTGCATTGTTATTGTCTGTTACCTGAGATTGCTGGCCAGGCGTCAATATAACCGACTCCCCTGCCTTGGCGACCTTTACACTTCCCTCCAGCAAAGTGGTTTTTACAACTCCTTCATCATCATAGGCGTTTATATTAAACTCTGTTCCTACATCCCTTATCGTTTGGCCTTTGACTAATACTTCAAAAGGTTGATGCTCGTTATGAACAACCTTAAAATAAGCTTGACCTTTTATGGAAATCATCCTCTTTTTACCGGTAAATGCTACTGGAAAAGTAATTGATGAGGCCGCATCAAGCATTACTTGTGTACCATCAGCCAGGATTAACGGAAATTGTTCGCCTTTTTTTGTAGTTAGGGTATTATAGGTTGTGCCGGCATTTTGGGTCTGCCCGTCAGCAGTGGTTGTATAGGCAATACTCCCGTTAACATTCATGCTAACGTTTACATTACCTTGCCTGGAAAGCCGGCCGACAAGATTTTTTGTTAAAACTATTTTTTGTCCATTGGCCAACGTCAAAGTAGCCTTGTTTTCACCAGGCTTCAGATCATTAGTTTTGTTATGTGCGACCTGCTTTAATCTTGTTGGTTCGTGTATAAAACGATAAAATCCCACAGCAAGAAATGCTAAAGCAACTGCGGCGGCAGCACACATGTAAGGGCGGCGAATCCGACCATATCTCTGTGTGCTTACTATTTTGGCGGTGATAGATGAATAAAGTTTGGATTTAACAGTCTCTTCGTCCCCCATTAACCCGGTGTCCCACCGAGTATGCCGGGCAGCCAATAATCTGTAAACCTTATTAAAAGCCTCTTTTTCGGCCTCAGTAGCCGTTCCGTCCTGGCATTTAGCAGCCAGGATTTTAAATTCTTCGTTAGTCATGGGTTGTTCCACTTCTATACGTCTCTATAGAAATACCCTACCCCTAAAGAAATTTTAATTTTTTTATTTTATTAAAAGAAATATAACAATCAAAGCATATAAGAAATCGCTCATGCCTTTTCTGAGTTGTCGCAGTGCGATGGTCATTTGTGCTTCGACCGTTTTTATGCTGATGCCCATCCGCTCTGCTATTTGCCTGTTAGTGAGAAATTCTTTCCTGCTTAGCGTAAATACTTCCTTACACCGTTCAGGAAGTAAGGCAACACCATTATCGAGCAAGTCTGTGATATCGCGTTCATTTAAACGGTCTTTTAGTTCTTCAATACCCGCCACTTGTTCCAGCTCTCCGGCATAAATAAAAACCTTACGGTGATCTGCCGATCTAATAAAAGATAAAACCTTGTAACGAACCGCCGAAAACAAATAGGATTTAAGTGAATAAATTTCTACATCGCCTCTTTTAACCCATAATTGCAGCAAAACGTCCTGCACGATATCCTCACAAGGCCCTGCCTCTCTGATAATACTAAAAGCGGATAAATATAGCCGTTTCCAATATTTGTCATAGATACATTTAATGCCGAGCTCGTTATTCGCTTTCAGCATCAAAACTAACTGATGATCCTCATTTGACTCGGACTCTGACATATATTTAAATCAACCAGGAATTACAATGCCCAATGGTGTCAAATTCATTTTAACTATACCTTCGGGAATAAAACTTTATTTTAAAATTGGTATCCAAAAATATACTCATTGGAAAAACAGATCAAACAAATGGGGTTCTAAACTAAGCGCAAACGTTTGTGTAATGGTTGCCAAAGCGGCATTCGGAATCAATCTAGGCGATGAAAGCTAAGGAACTATTTTAAAAAGCGCTCAATCTTTCAAAATGATGGTAGTGCATTGGCGTCGAGGCAACTTTGTCAATAATGATTTTACGCGAAACATAGGTTGTCTTACCGTGAACTCTGTTTATCAATTTGTATTTTTTCGTAAGCAACTCATTTTCAGCGAATTACATGAAATATTGTTCTTTATTTTCCTTTTTAGAAAATTATTTAAAATATTAGAAATAGAAAATTATGCGCAAACGTTTGTTTTGCATAAAAATATTACCTCAGGGTTTGCCTGTATGTGCGCCATTTTGTAATGTAATATAGCTAATAACACCACGTTCAGGTTCAATTTTCGAAATGCGGCGGTCGCCACATCGGGCGTCTCTTGGTAGGCCGGACGATGACGGCGGGAATTTTATCCTATTTATGAAATATATTAGTTTGAATGCAACTATTAATGTAGATGCCCCAGGAGATACTACATATCGTCAACTTTTGTCTTCCAGAACTTTACCAAGTAAGTTAAATCAGGTTAGAACGATCGTCTGATGATTTTACCATATTTCGAAAACATTTTTTTACAAACCTCAAGGGCATCGCCTTTAGCCGTATTGGAATAACTATTATCATGGGAATTCACCCATTGCCATTCCCAATCTTTCACTTCCTTATTAAACTTAGCCGCGTCAAAGCCAGTTCCTGAGTCCATAGATTTACTCAATTCCGAAAAAAACAATTGCCAGCGCGGTTTATAAAAGCCTTTTATTAAGCCGGCCCATTGGCGGTTAGAATATTCACGCAGTCCGCTTTCTTTATCCCCCCACAGAGTTATAATATCCCTGGCATTAAACTCATAAAGATCACTTTCGTTGTCGTTTTTACCATTTGCCCGAGCATCGCTGATCCACTTGCCAAGCAAGAAATCATTGCGTGTACTTAACAACTCATCCATATCATCCATCAGTTGTAAAAAGTCAGCACTATATTCTGTGAAGTGTTCTTTATCACTGTTTTGATAGGCCGATGCTATTTTTTTCTGAAGCGGCGATGCGTAATCTGCCAGTACCTGCCTTGTTACATCCACCAGGTCGTACCTATAACCGTCACTTTGGTGCAGGCTGTCGGCTGCACTTATTAATAACTCCCATGCCCTAACCAAGTGCTTCGGATCATAATCCAAATGTGTTAGCACGCGATCAATCGATTTTTCCAAGGTCGGCCTTGCCAAAATGATAGATTCGGGGCCACCTTCGGTCAAGCCACCGCTATAAACCGTATTTAATAGAATATGCCAGGCGTCGGAAGCGTTGCGGTTGACTTGTCCATATCTTCTGCGTGCATAATCTTTCACCCAAGCCTCGGCGTCAATGGGTGTATCCCGCCATACATTCTCCAGCATTAGCTCGAATAAGGCGGGGTTTTGTTCGATACCCTCGGGTGTAATGCCGATCCCGCTCAGCTTTTTTGCCTCAGGGTCGTGGAGTGCAACGGCAGGATCGGCTGCCACGTGCCACATTCGTCCGAAAAGGCTGATGTTGCCGCCAAAATTTTGCAGCATACACCACAACCATGGTTTGCCATAGTAAGCGTCGGTGTGGTTCCATACCGGATGCTCTTCACTATACAAATCCAGAACAAGCATATGATCGTTGGGCACTGCATTTAGTAATGCTTTAATTTGTTGAGGCTGCCAAAAGGCATTGTTATAGTGGAACATCCAGCCTTGCATCACCCACACCGCCTTAGGGTCGGCTGCCGCCATTGATTTAAACACTTTCTTGCTCATTCCATCCAGGTAGGTAGAATCATTGGCAGGCGGTACATTTTCGTTAAAGGTATCGGCGGAATAAAAATGGTCGGTGCCAAATTCGGCTCTCTGGGCTTCTATATATTTTTTTCCGATGGTCTCGAACATCGGGTCATCCGGGTCAAGAATATACACATCAGGGAAACCGGCGCCCCAGTTGGTTCTTTTTATCCTGGCGGATGGGAATTTGTCCTTAAAAGACGAAGGCACGTGGCCTGTAAATGCTGATAGCACTGGCGTCATGCCGAATGATCGCTCGCGCTCAAGTATCTTTTTTTGCAGCGCCCGGTGCGTATCCATCCAATGCTGCGGCAATGGTCCGCCCCAGGCGTCAATATTACCCATCCAAAACCATGAGAAATAAGCCGGGCCACTAAAAAATCCGTCCAACTCCTTGCGTGTAAAACCCAGATCTTTATAAACATCCTGCCAAACGGCCTCTTCACCGGTTATTGCCAGTGGCATGTTTATGCCGTTCAGCGCCATCCAGTCGATTTCTTTTTGCCATCGGTCCCAATCCCACCACGACATAGAATAGTTGAACGTGCAATAATTCAGGTAGTACCTGTATTGATAGGGAGTATTTTTGTGAACTTTATGGTTCACAGAGGGTAATTTGGCCGGCAGGTGCAGATTAGTGCCGTTCCAGCCGATATCGCAAAAACAATAGTTTTTAAGGTAATAATTTAAAGCTGACGCGATGGATAAACCATTGTTGCCGCGAAGTATGATCTTATTTTGGTCTCCATCCAGTTCAAAAACATCTTTACCATTTTCCTGTGGGATGCTTTCTATTAAAAATGAACTTGATTTTCCTGGAATAATTCGTTCTATGAAAGCCCTGGACTCGGCTGGATTAACCTGGGCAAAAGTACTTGTAGCCAATATAATACCAATGATAATAAAAAGAAGTCTCTTCATTTATGTAAAGCGGATGGGAATACTGTGAAACCCTTATCAGGGTGTTACCGGAATTTGGTAACACCCATAAGGGACTGGCTTCTGTGCAGTGTGTCGAAGATATATTTATAATTTAACACTTAGGGGCAAATATTTCGCTATCAGATCTTCATAATATGGTTTCAGTTCTGACACTACCGGGGGGTTAGGGCTCTTTGAATAAAGGTCATAAGGATTGAATTTGTCAACCCATTTAAACATCTCCTGATCATGGGCATTAAGTATATGGCCATATTCGTGCTCGCGATGTTGTGAGTAAAAAGAATGATAGCGAATCATATATAACGCAGGTTCGGGCAGATAGTCTTTAGTGATCTGGTACAGGTATTCGTCGTGCCCCCATGACATATGCACATTATCCAGTCCGCATTGGTGCGAATAAACACCGTATTTTGTATTAAAGCGTTCATCATAAGTATCCGGATTATCAACAAAAAACTCGTGGTAAACTATTTTATCTGAAAACTTACAACCCACAGGAAAAGTATCGCCTACGACGTTCCATTGTGGTTCGCCAAACAGGCAAAGAACCTTGCCCAGATCGTGGATGAAACCAGTTAAAACAAACCAATCGGGGTGTCCGTCTGCACGGATAGCTTCGGCGGTTTGCAGCAAATGTTGCAGTTGGTCAAGCTGAAGGTCGGGGTCTGAGTCATCGATCAGGGTATTCAGGTATTCCATCGCGTCCCACCAGGGCATTTCTTTTTTATCAAACTTCAGAAAGTTGCCCTTTTTAGCCAAAACGTTGTCATAGGTTTGATATTTATGATTAAGCCTGTAAAACTCGCGAACTCCATCTATCTCGGGGCTCTCATAATTCCTGAATTCTTCCTTTGTTTTGGCGGGCTGGCCAGGTTCAGGGTATCTTTTCAGCACATCATCATCCCAGTCCTCAAGGGACGATAACGGCGACATTTTGTCTTTATTTTCCATAGTTCTTCTGTCAATTACATGGTTTAGGAAATTAATGGGCCGCCGCCAACCAGCGACGCGCCCACTAACAACTAATCTCAAATAGAAATATATTAATAATTAGGGTTCTGCTTGATCACGCCTTTACTTTCATCAATAATTTTCTGCGGAATAGGCATAAAATAATTTTTAGGCCTTTTAAATGTTCTTGCCGGTACAATTACTGAGCCGTTAAAGGGTGCCAATGGAGAAGCCTTTTTGGGCTTACCCACAATCGTATCCAGGTTGATAATCTGATCTTTATCCCAGCGTAATAAATCCTGCCAGCGTACATTTTCACCACCGAGCTCAACCCTTTTTTCGTGAATAAGCTGCGGCATACCTGCTCCTGTAATTGCAGGTAACCCTGCCCTTTGTCTAACCGCATTTATTTCTGCATCTCCAGCCCCGGCGCCACTCGCCCTGATCTTTGCTTCGGCAACTATCAAATACACTTCTGCAGTTCTCAAAAGTGGTTGTTTTAGGTCGAAATTCAGGTTTCCGTCCCCACTTGGCATATAGGCAGTATATTTCCGGATATAGTAGCCGGTGGTTGACATGCTAGGAAGCATACGACCGGTAGATTGCCCTTCTTTACCGGCAAACATTTGCACTGCGTCTGTTCCTGCAATTGTTGACAAGTTTGTTTGATATGGGATAGAATCGCCTACTGCCAATACAGTGGCCTGCTTCCTCGGATCATTCGCTTCAAATTCGTCCACGAAATTTTGAGTAGGGTGGTGAAAACCCCATCCCTGCCATGGTCTTGGAGAAAAATAGATTGCCATAGGTGATTGAAGCGAACCGGAAATTTCACTATTCTGGTTCCAAACGGCAAATAGTAATTCGGTACTGGTAGTTTGCTGGATACCGGGGGTGAAGTTATCGGTATAGTTAGGTGATAACGCATAATTTGCATCAGTGGTTACCGCAGATCCGTATTGAATAGCTTTTGCAAAATTGTCCTCAAATAAATAAAGTTTACTTAGCAAACCTTCAGCTGTCCCCTTGCTAACACGGCCTTTGTTTGCAGCGTCATATGTTTCGGGCAATAATTCAACCGCCTTTAGCAGATCGGACTCAACTTGTGCACGAACCTGTTCTAAAGTCGATTTTGGGACATTGTAGCTTGCTGTCAATACGTTATTTTCCAATATCAGTGGCACCTCGCCGTATATCTGGCTTAATAAGAAGTAGGCATGCGCTCTCAAGAAATAAGCCTCACCCATTGACCTGTCGCGGATAGCTTTATCCATAACCGGTACCTTGGGTATATAAATGATAGCATTGTTCGCACGGCCCACCTGCTCATAGGCAAACGGCCAGGTATAGTAAATTACCTGCAAAGACGGATCGGCTTGCAGATTACCAACCGCCTGGAAATCGGAGTGGTCACCTGCTACGTAGATATCGTCGGACTGATCATCGTAGGTATACAATGCGTGTCCTACCCAGTCTTCCACATAAAGAATATTGTATATCCCCAAAACGTTCGCAATTACGTCGTCCTGGTTTCGCCAATAGTTAGCTGTAGTGTAAGAGCCCGATGGTTTTTGGTCGAGAGGCTTTTTAATACAACTCGCTATAAATACCGTGCTAAGGCATAATAGGCTTAATAATTTGTATCTGATCGAATTCATGTCTTTCTTTTTATGAGATTAAAAATTAGCTGTCACTCCAAATGTTAAGTTCCTGGCACTCGGGTACTGAGCAACATCGACACCTTTTTGCAGGTTGCTGCCATTATAACCCAGTTCAGGAGTATATCCTTTATACCCTGTGATCATAAAGACATTGTAAGAACTTACATAAACACGAATATCAGGCAACTGTAATCCGGCTACGCTCTTTTTTGCAAAAGTGTATCCTAAGGCGACACTTTTCAATGACAGGTACGAGCCATTTTCTACCCATAAGTCTGAAGAACGATAGTTGTCATTTGGATTGTTACCCGGAGAAGTAAGTCTTGGAATAGTATTGCTAGTTCCGGCACCATGCCATCTTCCTTCCTGTTCAGCATACCAGTTAAATACCTGAGTTGCATCTAAGCCGGCGAGCCTGTCGGCATTATAAAGCTTCAGACCGGTCTGACCGGCAAAACTGAAAGAGAAATCGAAATTTTTATAAGATAATGCACCATGAAACCCAAATACAAATTTCGGGTTAGGATTTCCGAGGTTTACACGGTCTTTACTATCGATCACACCATCGCCATTGACATCCACAAATCTAACATCGCCCGGTTTTATATTACCTTTATTGGGATCGTTTTTGATATTCGGATCATTGTCTATATCTGTTTGAGTCTGGTAAAGCCCATTAGTCTTAAATCCATAAAAAGATGCTATCGGCTGACCTTCATAGGTCCGGGAAATATCAACGTTTTCCCTGCCGTAATTTGGTCCGGCTATATAGTCTCCTCCTGCTCCATAAAGCTTGGTAACCTTATTGCTTAAAAAGGATGCATTTGCTCCAAAAGAATACTTCAGTTCTCCTGCTTTATTTTGGTAGTTCAGCTCAATTTCCACACCATGATTATTCATTTCGCCAATATTTAGGTTTGGTATGGTGATGTTACCCGGATCATCAGGCAAATTTGTCTGCGCTCCAAAAGTTTCAACTATCGTCGGCTTAATCAGCATGTGATAAGTCTTTTTGTTAAAATAAGTAACGGAGCCAGAAAGATGATCGTTCAGCGTTGTGAATTCCAAAGCAATATTGGTCTCCCTGGCGCTTTCCCAGGTAATAAATGGATTTGACAGAGTTGTTATTACAGCGCCATTTTGCAAATCGGTAGTTGTACCTAATGCATATCCATAATTTCTGCCATAGCTTAGTCTGCTTAAATATTCAAAAGCATCAACATTTTGGTTCCCTAGCTGGCCCCAGCCCCCGGTTAATTTTAAGGAACTAAAAATATTCTTCATACCCTCGCCATAAAATTTTTCTTCCGAAATCCTCCAACCGGCCGAGAAAGCTGGGAAATAGCCCCACTGTTTATTAGGTGCAAATGTGCTGGAAGCATCAGCACGCATAGTTACCGTTAGCAAGTATTTGTTGTCATAAGCATAATTACCTCTAACAAAGTAAGATTGCAAACCCCGATCGTCTGTGTTTTTTCCGTTATTACCTGCACTGCCTCCAAAGTCTAATACCCTAACCGAAGGGTCAGTATCGTTGAATCCCGTTCTGGACGCATTAACATAGTTGCCCTTAAATAATTGTGCTGAATATCCGCCTAACAATGTAAAAGCATGTTTACCCAATGTTTTATTATAAGTCATAAAATATTCTTCCAGGAAAGAGTTCGACTTTGAATAACCCTGGTTAAGTGATGCAATAGAAGGCCCTCTTGTTTGATCGGGCATGGCATCTTGAAAGCTGTAGTAATCAGCAAAGGTGCCATCATAAGAGTAATTAGCTTTGAATTTAAGGCCTGTGAGTATCTCTATCTCTGCATAACCATTTGCCAGTACCCGGTTTACCTTATTATAAGCATCGGTTAATTTTGCTGTTGCAACCGGGTTGTTGATGTCTCCAAGTTGATTATCGGCCTGTGAGGTACCCCATGAACCATCGGGATTTGTAACCGGTATAGCAGGGTTAAAGCGAATGGCGCTCCATACTAAACCAGCCTGGGTCGACCTGGTATCAGGCGAGTTGCTGTTTGTATTTGAATAAAGTACATTTTCGCCAACTTTAATTCTTGATGATATTTTATGTTCAGAATTTATTCTAAAATTATAGCGTGTAAAAAAAGAGTTGGGTATCATACCTGTTTCGTTGTAATAATTACCTGAGAAGCTGTAAATAGAAGTTGCATTCCCCCCTCTCAAAGCAATATCAGCATTTCGTGTATAGCCGGTGCCCAGCAAAGCCCGCTGCCAATCTGTTCTCTGAACCGAATAATATGGGTTACTCCAGATAGTCGGAGCGGCCTGGCCATTATTGGTATAAGATTCAATTTTAAGCTGATCCAGTTCAGGTGCAGTAAGCATCTTTATGAATTTTACGGGTTTATTTGAGCCGACGTACAGATTCACCGAGGTTCTTAATTTTTCATTATAATTACCATTTTTGGTGGTAATGAGAACCACCCCGTTAGCTGCTCTTGAACCGTAAATTGCCGACGCAGAAGCGTCCTTTAATATTTCAATGGAAGCGATATCATTTGAATTCACGTCATTTAATCCGCCGGCCGGAACGCCATCGATTACTACTAATGGCTCTGAATAATTTATTGTTCCGGTTCCCCTAACCCGAATACTTGGTATACTACCCGGAGAACCATCACTCCTGACGATGTCAACACCTGCTGCTTTTCCCTGTATTGCTGTAGCCGGGTTACTTACCGGAAGATTTTTCAGGTCTTCTCCTTTCACTTTTGCTACCGAACCGGTAACATCTCTCTTAGTTTGTGTACCATAGCCGACCACTACCACTTCATTTAAGTTAGAAGCAGAAGCCGGCACCACAATGACGATGTCTTCGCCTGCCTGATCACCAACTACGATATGCTTTTGAATAGGTTTTATCCCGACATAAGTAACTGTAATATCGTACTCGCCAGGAGGCACATTGAACTGAAACCTGCCCTGTATGTCTGTAGCTCCGATCAGGTTAAGTTTCTTTATGGATATGGTTGCGCCTGGTATCGGCTGTTTGTTCTCATCAAGAACGACGCCTTTAATAGGCGTAGCAGCCGCAGACAACTCAGGTCTGCCCGAGGCAGCGGAGCCATCCTTCCTGACAACCCCGGTCGCCGCTGCTGCAGAAAGCAGAAACGCAGCGAACAAGACCGTAAATGCAGCGTGCTTTAGCCAAAGCCGCTGATAGAATCTTCGTTCGGTGAAGAAATTCTCTTTTGGAATTCGAATCATGGAATTTAGTTTAGTTGGTGTTGTTTCAAAAGTTTAATTGTTAGGTGTTAATTATTCCGTTTCAAAACCTGTAATGCTCCGTCGCTTTTGGCGGCTACCAACCAGTAATTGCCGTTCCCTCCATTCACTTTTATCAGGTTTCTTACATCTCCGTCTATCTTTAGTCCCGTTTCCGCAAATCCAAATGAAGAGATATCCCCTTTACCGTTTCGCCTTAAAACCATTCCAACACCGGCATCCAATGGCCCGAATTGAACCCGGAAGGGATAAAAATTCCCTGCCAAAAGAATATCCTTATGACCATCTTTTTGCAGATCGTCTACTACTATTCCGTTAACCATACTTGCCTGGGCAGCCTTGGGCAGGGCCTTGACATCCATCCTGCCGCGGCCGGTATTTTTTAGTATTACAGATGACAATAAATTGATCTTAAACACTTTAGCAGAATCCAATTTTCCCTGTGGGAACAGGTCGGACAACTGGGCGTCTGCATAATCGATGTAGCGGGCGAATTTTTTCTGGAGCCAGGGCATCTGGTCCATCAGTTCGTCGCGGGTGTTGTACGGATAACTTTTCCCTTGAATGAAGTAGCTTAAAATTGGGAACATGGTTCCATCGTTGTTAAAATCTGAACAAGTGATGGTGACTGGTTCGGCCTGCGATGCTTTGAGCTGGGTGTTGAGCCCTATGTTTCCTACAATCAGATCAATATTTCCGTCGCCATCGAGGTCAGTAGCATTTACCCTACTCCACCACCCATTAGTGCCTGATAGGCCATATTTATTTGTCTTATTGACTAAAACACCTTTATGATTTTCAAAAACGGTAATTGGCATAAACTGGCCTACGACAACAAGATCCTGCCAGCCATCTTTATTCAGATCGCACCAAACGGCGTCAGTTACCATCCCCGGCTCAGCAAGGGTTGCATCCTTTTGTGACCGATCTATTTCAAATTGAATTTTGCCTGGCTGACTGACATTTTTCAAAATATTGCTCGGCGGTGCCATTGGGAACATACCCGGCTGAAACCTGCCGCCTATGAAAAGATCCGGCTTGCCATCATGATTAATATCAGCCACCCTGGCGCAGCTTGCGCTGATCGTTTCCTTTGGCAGCGCATTAAGTATTTCTTTAAAATTCCCCTTGCCGTCGTTTTCAAATATTCTGTCCTGGTAATTTTCGCTTCCTTGCGGGTATTCGGCTCCACCGCCTGCCAGGTAAAGGTCCATGTCGCCATCTCCATCTGCATCGAAAAACAATGCGTCGGCATTGAATATCTTTTTGTTTGTATTCCAGGGCTGCGAGGGCGACAAAATAAAATGACCATCTCTTGTTTGAAGGTAAAGCTTACTTGCCTGATCAATGCCGGCGCCAATAAAAACATCTTCCAGTCCATCACCATTAACATCGGCCTTTGCGATACATGGGCCCATTTTAGAAACCTGATAAGGCAACAGCGGTGAGATTTTAAAATCAACATACGAGGACGGTTTGTCAACGAAGTTAATTCCCGCTGAATTGGTTACGTCTTTAAACAGGGGTTTTATACTTTCATTATGAGCAGGTGAACTATTTTGAGGGATCGAGGCATTCTTTTGCTCAACTACCAGCAGGCGGTCGGCTTTGACGTTGTCCAATATGGATACCTCTCCGGTTGGCCATAGTACTCTAACCGATTGAACGACGCTATCCTTTCCAAGTCCAACGTGTATCACGGGGTCAACCGACGATTGGAACCCCTTGTTAAAATATTGTTCCTGGAATTGCTCGCCGTGCTCCGTTTTGATGGACACTTTTGCACCGATCCCTGAACTATTTTTGTTAGAACCCTTTAACCGAATCCTTAAATAATGCGCTGAGTGTGATTTCTCAGAGGTATTGTTGCGATAGATCGTTGCTACATCATTCAGTTGGTTAATAACCAGGTCAAGATCACCGTCATTATCCAGATCAGCATAAACCGCGCCGTTACTAACGGCCTGTTTGGTGAATCCCCAGCTTGCAGTAACGTTGGAAAATGTCAGGTCGCGGTTGTTTTTAAACAGGTAGTTAGTGAGTTTGGTGGTCGGCATTTTTTGTACCAGTTCCCATATCTCGCCTTTATCCTGTTTTTCCTTAACATACTGTGGTGAATAACCAGAGGTATATTTGACAAAGTCGAGATTGGTCATATCCTTCAGGATACCATTGGTAACAAAAAGATCCTTCCAGCCATCGTTATCGAAATCAGCAAAGAGAGGCGCCCAACTCCAATCCGTATTCGACACGCCGGCTAACTGCCCTATTTCTGATAGAACAGGGGTGCCGTCTTCGTCGTTCCCGTTATTCAATTGCAGAGAATTGCGCATTAGTTGTTTGTGGAACCCATGATCAAGCAGTAGCTGAAACTTATCGTAATTATCGGCACCGCGCAATAGTTTTTGACGATGATTATCCTCGGGAAGCATGTCCAGTTCCATGACATCCGGCTTGTTGTCGTTATTGAAATCAGCGATGTCGCTGCCCATCGCAAATTCAGAAATATGTTTGGCAGCTTTTGGCAATACTTCCCGAAAAGTGCCGTCGTGGTTATTCAGATACAGGAAATCGCGTTCGTCATAGTCGTTGGTAACATAAATATCTGGCCAGCCGTCGCCGTTAATATCGCTCACAGAAGCGCTTAAGCTAAAATTCAAACCGCTGCCATCAATATGCGACTGAACGCTTATATCTGTAAAATGCCCGTTATCATTCCTGTAAAGCCGGTTGCCAAATTTGGCATTCCTTGTAGCGCGGAGTTTTTCAGTATTGAAGAATGGATTAAAAAAAACATCGGCATGATTGACCATGAGCATATCCAAATCGCCGTCATTATCCATATCGAAAAAGACGACGGAGGTAGTATAAGTACCAGTTGCATCAAGGCCGTAAGCTTTGGCACTTTCTGTGAAGGACGGCATGCCATTTTTTACACCGTTATTGATATATAGCTCATTTGACCTATCCAGACTATCTCCCGGCCCGGAGTAGCAAACGTAGATGTCTAATAGTCCATCGCCATTAACATCCGCCATTACCACACCGGTCTTCCATTTATTCCGGCCGGCAACGCCGGCTTTATCCGTTACATCTTCAAATTTGAGGTCGCCTTTATTCAGGTATAATTTATTCGGCGTCATGTTACCTGTAAAGAAGATGTCAGGCAAACCATCGTTGTTCAAATCCCCAACCGCGACGCCGCCACCGTTATATAAATATTCATAGGTGAGGATGTTTTGATCCTTGGTTTCCGTTATATCATTTCTAAAGCTGACATTTGAATAGGAAGGCGAAACTTCGGTAAAAACGGTATTGTAGCCATGCTTACAGGAAACCAGCAGTACGCCTAAAAAAGCAGGAAATATTTTAAGTAAAGATTTCATTACATATAAGTCCTCTCAAGCTTATATTTGGTATAAGACGCTGATTTGCTGCGGCTAATAAAATATGACCAAAATCACATTTCACGGAATTGTAAGACGAAACTAATTTTTACCCGCATGAATATTAGGTTTCAATGGGGATTTATTTGCGAAACCGGTTGCGTGTTATGTTAACACTAACTTTAAAAAACTAGATCAACTTTTTAAAAAAACCGATAAAGTGTTGCTTGATTTTTAATTATATTTTATATATTGTAACATTTTCGATCCCCTATACGATCTTAATGATCAGTCAGAATAATACTACGATTAAAACCATAGCTGCGAAACTTGGCATCTCAAAAGGTACCGTTTCGAAAGCACTTCAGGATAGTCACGAGATTAGCGCCGCGACCAAGAATAAAGTATTGGAGGCGGCTAATGAATTACATTATAAGCCTAACCATTTTGCCAGCGGATTAAAAAGCAGAAAAAGCAAAACCATTGCCGTTATTGTACCGGAAATTGTTGACAGCTTTTTTTCTTTGGCGATTAAGGGTATCGAAACGGTAACCCAAAAAAAAGGATATCATATCAATATTTACATAACCAACGATCTGATAAGTAAGGAGAAAGAGATTTTCAAACTGTTGTCGGACGGAAGAGTAGATGGGGTATTGATTTCCATCTGCCGTGAGGCGCAATGCAGCGATCATATCAAGGAATTAATGAACGTTGGTATGCCGCTGGTTTTCTTTGACCGGGTGGCAGACGATATTGAAACGGGTAAAGTGGTGACCGACGATTTTAAAAGTGGTTATAACGCAGCCCGGCATTTGATTGAGCAGGGATGTAAGCGAATCTATTTTTTTTCCATTTCGGAAAATCTGTCCATCCTCCAAAAACGGGTGGAAGGGTTTAAGCAGGCATTATCAGAAAATAATGTCACGAATGATTGCGACAATGTATACCAAATATCCACCGATGAAAATAAATGCATGGAAACGATTACCAGGCTGCTCACATCTCCCGATAGACGGCCAGATGGTATCGTAATTTCAGTAGAACTGTTGACTATTCCCCTTTACATGGCCTGTAAAGCTCTTAACCTCAGGATACCTGAGGAGTTAAAAGTCATATGTTTCTCGAATCTTCAATACGCATCGTTTTTATCCCCCCCATTAACGACTATTACACAACCCGCGTTTGAGATCGGGGAGCAGGCCGCCAGCTTAATTTGCAGTGCAATTGCTAATGACCGATCCCTGAGAAACGAAAAAGTCATTTGTCCGTCCCGGTTGGATGTCAGAACCTCCTCGCTGGTTGTACAAAACGGAGTTGAGGCAATTGGTTAGGCAATCAAACGGATCGCGTGGACAAGTAGTGAATATGCCATTATTGAAATGGGAAGGGAAAAGTAGTCAATAAAAAACCCTGTAAATCAATAACCTACAGGGTCTAAAATTCTTCAGCGGTGAGGGAGGGA
>Ga0207706_10000321_pt1 | contig 51759 bp, 42 predicted proteins | sample KBSC53metaG_FD_184318 | JGI IMG/M metagenome (GOLD analysis project Ga0207706, IMG submission 184318) | Corn rhizosphere microbial communities from Kellogg Biological Station, Michigan, USA - KBS C5-3 metaG (SPAdes) (version 2) | ecosystem: Host-associated > Plants > Roots > Rhizosphere > Soil ... | reverse complement strand
CAGGATGCCCTCCGGACAGCCGGCGGGACGCCGGCGCTACTTTTGGCACTTCGGGCAATAGTGGCTGCTGCGGCCCGCGATGACCACGCGCTTGATCGGAGTCCTGCAGACCAGACAAGGTTCGCCTTCCCGCCCATAAACCCGGTGCTGCAGTTGAAAGAATCCCTCTTCGCCATCGGCGTCAACGTAATCGGAAACTGAAGACCCACCCAAGGCGATGGCCTCCCGCAACACTTCCTGGACCGCGGGATAAAGCCGTCGCAGGTCGTCGCGCGTAAGTGAGGCCGCTCGCCGTCGCGGCCGAATCCCGGCGCGAAACAACGACTCGTCGGCGTAGATATTGCCCACACCGCGCAAAAGTTTCTGGTTCAGCAGGGCACTCTTGATGGGCGTTTTGCGGCCATGGAAAAGGTTGACAAAATGATCGAGTTGGACTTCCAGCGGCTCTGAACCGCCCGCTTCGAAACCATGCGCCACACTCAAGCGCCCGAAGCGCCGCGGATCGACAAAACGCAATTCCCTGCCCGAAGCCAGCTTTGCCACCAGGTGAGTGTGTTTTGCCGTTTCGCTGTCGGCCTCGCAGACCACCATGCGCCCGGTCATGCCCAGGTGGACGATCCACTGCGCGCTTGATTCCTGTGTGGGGCGGGCGCCCCCGCCCGCCGCTTTTTTGGGTGATGGCAAGCTGCGAGTCTTATGACGCCTCCTGGCGGGCGAGGGCGCCCGCCCCACACCATCGGCTAATTCCAGATCGAATACGATGTGCTTTCCCACCCGTCGCACCGCGGTAATGCGGCGCGATTCCAGCGTGCGAACGATCTCTACAGCGGGAGATTTCAAGGGCTCAGGCTTCGATCCCAGCCAGACCGACTCGATCACGTCCCCCATGACCCGGCTGGAAAGGCCACGCGCAATGGTTTCGACTTCAGGAAGTTCAGGCATGGAAGACAGTTTACAGTCGTCAGTCGTCAGTCGTCAGTTAGGCCCGATCATGACGACTGAGGACTGACGACCGATGATTGCATTGCTCATCCTCAGCCCGGCAGGTTATCATTATCGGTACACATCAGCGCCGTAAATCCTTGTCATTCCATGTAAAGCAGTTCACCTTGGGCGTGGAGTGTGTGTGACCCTGCAATGCGGCCGGGGCGGCCGCCATCCTGGAGCACGGAGCTGGCTTTGAAGAAGGGTAAGACTGCGGTTATCGTCGGTGCGCAGTGGGGCGACGAAGGCAAGGGCAAGATCGTGGACGTTCTCTCGGAGAATTTCTCGGTCGTGGCCCGCTATGCCGGCGGACACAATGCCGGGCACACCGTCATCATCAACGGAAAAAAGTTCATTCTTCAACTGGTGCCTTGTGGTGTCCTGCGGTCGGGTTGCCGCAGCGTCATCGGGAACGGCGTAGTGCTCGACCCCATCGCCTTTCTCAAGGAAGTGGCCGCGCTGCGCGAGACCGGCGTAAAAGTGGATGGCAGCCTGTTTGTCAGCAACCGCGCCCACGTGATCCTGCCTTACCATCGCATGATCGAACTGGCTTCGGAAAATGCGCCGGGGCGCGTGAAGATCGGCACCACGTCCCGCGGCATCGGTCCGGCTTACGAAGACAAGATGGGACGGCGCGGCCTGCGCGTGGCGGATTTGCTCGACCTGAACCTGCTAAGGACGCACATCGATAACGCCTGCCACGAGAAGAACATGATCGCGCACGCGTTGTTCAACTCCGAGCCGCTCGATCCGGACAAGATGTATCAGGAGTACGCCGAAGCTTCGGCCAAGGTGGCTCCGTTTGTGTGTGACACGGCCGCGCTTCTCAATCAGGCCTTGACTAACGGCGAGTCCATCCTCTTCGAAGGCGCGCAAGGCACCATGCTCGACATCGACCATGGCACCTACCCCTTCGTGACTTCCTCCAGCGCCACCTCGGGCGGAGCGGTCATCGGAACCGGAGTCGCGCCTACCGCGATCGACACCGTGATCGGCGTCACCAAAGCCTACTGCACGCGGGTAGGCGGCGGACCATTTCCCTCTGAAGCGTTGGATGCCAGCGGCGACCTGTTGCGGGCGCGGGGCAATGAGTATGGCGCGGTGACCGGGCGTCCCCGGCGTTGCGGCTGGCTTGATTTGCCCCTCTTGCGTTACGCTGGCATGATTAACGGCATCTCCTGGCTGGTGGTGACGAAGCTGGATGTGCTGGACGAACTGGCCGAGATTCCGGTTTGCGTCGGTTACAAGATTAACGGCAAGGTAACGGCAGAAATTCCGGCCCACGGCAGCGGCTTTGACGGAATCGAGTGCGTGTACCAGTCCTTGCCGGGCTGGCGCACCTCCACTCAGGGCATCACGCAACTGGAGAAGTTGCCGCAGGCGGCACGCGAGTACCTGACCTTTCTGGAGAAGGAAAGTGGCGCCCGCATCGGCATGGTCTCTACCGGACCCGGGCGCGAGCAGACCATGTTTGCCGACAGTTTTGTCACTGCGCTGAAGGGTTTGACTGGACAAAAAACCGGGGCTTCAGCAACAATCTGACCAACGGAGCGAACGATGGTTGTCCTGGCTGTGACGTGGATGGCGAAAGTTGGCCGCGAAGCTGAAATGGCGGGAATTTTTTCCAAGCTGACCGAAGAGTCGCGCAAAGAACCGGGCTGCGGGATGTATGTGGTGCACCGCCACAAGACCGAGCCACGTCGCTTTTTCGTCTATGAGCAGTACAAGGACGATGCCGCGCTGGAGGCCCACCGCGCCGCCCCCCACTTTCTGCAATACGCCAAAAAGGAGCTTCCCAAATTTGGCGACCGCGTAGAAGGGCACCTGTACGAACCGCTAGGATAAGAGGCTTCGGTGTGGACGCGGGCGACTCGCCCGCGCTTGCAGTTCACTTCCCCTTGTCCGCCATCAGCACCCCACCCGAAGCGTAACTTTCTTTCGACACTTCGTTGAAAACCACAACGACCGCCTCGCGGCGCGCTGCGGCTTCCTCAACCATGGCGCCGGTGATGCGCTGCGCCAGCCTCCTCTTCTGATCGGCGGTGCGGCCGGTCAGCATTGTGACTTGAACTAATGGCATGAAAGCGCTCCTGGCTTCTAGCTACTGGCTTACTGCTACTGGGCCAGTTCGTATCCTGCGAAAAAGAAGCTCAATTCGAAGCGGGCCGTGTCATCCGCATCGGAACCGTGAATGGCGTTGTTCTCGATGCTGGTGGCCCACTTCTTGCGAATGGTGCCCTCCTCGGCATTCGCCGGGTTGGTGGCGCCCATCAGCTTGCGCAGGTCGGCGATGGCGTTTTCTTTCTCCAGCGCCAGCGCAACAATGGGTCCGCTGGACATGAAATCCGTCAGCGAATTGAAGAACGGCTTGCTGGCATGCACGGCGTAGAACTGCTCCGCCTGATGCTTGGATATCTCTAGCATCTTCATGCACAGAATTTGAAAGCCGTTCTTCTCGAATTGCTCGATGATGTCGCCGATCGCATGTTTACGTACAGCGTCCGGTTTAACGATAGTCAGAGTGCGTTGCAGTGTTTTCATTTGTCCTTAGTTACTCTTCCTTAGTGATTGCTGAGAACCGGGAACTCTTATCTGGCAACTGGGTCCTTACGCTTTCACTCCCAGCACCGACGCCACGGTCTCGCCAATTTCAGCCGGCGATTTCGCCACGCGGATTCCAGCCGCTTCCATGGCCTCGATCTTCTCCGCAGCGGTTCCCTTGCCACCGGAAATAATCGCTCCCGCGTGCCCCATGCGGCGTCCCGGAGGCGCCGTCTGCCCCGCGATGAATCCGACGACGGGCTTCTTCATGTGCGTCTTTACGTACTCCGCAGCCGTCTCTTCCGCAGTTCCGCCAATTTCTCCGATCATCACCACGGCCTCGGTCTGCGGATCGCGATTGAACAACTCGAGCGCGTCCAGGAAGTTGGTTCCGATGATGGGATCGCCGCCGATCCCGATGGCGGTGGATTGCCCGATGCCGCGGGTTGTGAGCTGGTACACCGCCTCGTAGGTCAGCGTGCCGGAGCGCGAGACGATTCCCACTGACCCTTCTTTGTGGATCCGGGCGGGCATGATTCCAATCTTGCAGTGGCCCGGTGAAATGATTCCCGGACAGTTGGGTCCGATCAGCCGTGAGCGCCTGTTTTGCAGGAACTCCCAGGCACGGACCATGTCGAGCGTCGGGATGCCTTCGGTGATGCAGACAATCAGCTCCAGCTCGGCGTCCGCGGCTTCCATGATCGCGTCGGCCGCGTACGGCGGCGGCACAAAGATCACGGAAGTATCCGCCGCGGTCTGTTCCACAGCTTCCTGGACTGTATTGAAAACTGGCCAGCCCTCGTGCGTCGAGCCTCCCTTGCCGGGGGTCACTCCGCCGACGATCTGCGTTCCATATTCCGCGCATGCCTTTGCGTGAAATGTTCCCTCCCGCCCGGTCAGTCCCTGCACAATCACTCGCGTCGATTTATTTACCAGAATGCTCATGGATTCCTTTGTAGCGCCGGCATCCTGCCGGCTGTCGGGAGGGCATCTTGCCCTCCCTCGGCGGGCGAGACGCCCGCCGGACAACCGCCGGAACGGTGCGCTACGCTCTTGCCGCCGCCACCACTTTTTCGGCCGCGTCCTTCATGGTCTCGGCCACGATAAAATTCAGCCCTGACTGTTTCAGAATCTCCCGCCCCGCCTCGACGTTCGTGCCCTCCAGGCGCAGTACGATGGGAAGCTGGATGTGGGTCTTCCGCGCCGCCTCGACCACGCCGGTGGCCAGCGTATCCACGCGCAGAATCCCGCCAAAGATGTTGATCAGCACCGCCTTTACATTCTTATCGCTCAGCAGGATTTCAAAAGCGTGAGTGACTTGCTCGGCGTTGGCGCCTCCGCCCACATCAAGAAAGTTCGCGGGCAGGCCACCGGCGTACTTGATGATGTCCATGGTCGCCATGGCCAGGCCGGCGCCGTTGACCATGCAGCCCACGTTTCCGTCGAGCTTGATGTAGTTCAAGCTGTGCTTCGAAGCCTCGATTTCGAGCGGGTCCTCCTCGGTGACGTCGCGCAGTTCGCGAAGCTCAGGATGCCGGAACATGGTGTTGTCATCGAAATTCATCTTGGCATCGAGCGCGAACAGCCGGCCATCACTGCATGTGACAAACGGATTGATCTCCAGCAGCGAGGAATCGGTTTCCTCGAACGCACGGTACAAGCCGGTCATAAACTGAACAGCTTGATTGATCTGCGGTGCCTTCAGTCCCAGCGCAAATGCCAGCTTGCGCGCCTGGAAGGCTTCCAGGCCCATGCCTGGATCGATGTATTCCTTGAGAATGGCCGCGGGGTTCTCCGCCGCCACTTGTTCAATTTCCATTCCACCCGCGGCCGATGCCATAAACACTGGCCTCGCCTGGGCGCGATCAATCACGATCCCCAGATAAAGTTCTTTTTCAATGGGCAGAGTTTCTTCGATCAGCAACCGGCGAACTACCCGGCCTTCCGGTCCGGTCTGGTGCGTCACCAGGGTCATGCCAAGAATCTTGCTCGCCAGCTCGGCGGCCTCCTCGACTGACTTGGCAATCTTGACGCCGCCGCCTTTACCGCGTCCCCCGGCATGGATCTGGGCCTTTACGACCACACCCGTTGCTCCGGAATCGAAGAGCTTTTTGGCGGCGGTTTCGCCCGCCCCCTGGCTCTCGACCATTTCTCCGCGAGGCACCGCAACCCCATACTTCTTCAGGATGTTCTTGGCCTGATACTCATGAATTTTCATAATGATTCTTAACTGGACCTGTCGGCACGACCTGGCTTGCAGCTTAGGGCAGTGGTTCGCGACCCTCAATTTTATAGAAGCGTTACCGATAGGGCAAACCCGCCGTGAGGTAAACCGCGATCTTGCCCCGCTGATTCTGTTTGCGGTCTGGTGCTGGCCCTGCCACTTGAACCTGCAAACGATGCTACTCTTGTAGCCGTCCCATGATCACTGAAGCCCTGCAACGCATCGCTAATGAACGAGAATCCCTCACCCGCGAAGAAGCGCGCGCGGTCATGACAGAAGTGTTCTCCGGTAAGGCCACAGACGCTCAAATTGCCGCCCTGCTGGTCGCTCTTCACATGAAGGGCGAGACCGTGGAGGAGATCGTCGGCTTCGCCGAGGCTATGCGTACAGCGGCAGAGCCGTTGCCGCTTCACCAGGACTCCACGCTGGACGTCAGCACTACGGGTCGGGACGCCCTGGTTGACACCTGCGGCACCGGCGGAGACGCCCGCGGCACCTTCAATATCTCCACCGCGACGGCGTTCGTCGTAGCCGGCGCCGGCGTGCGTGTGGCCAAGCACGGCAACCGCAGCCTCAGCTCAAAGTGTGGCTCGGCCGACGTGATGGAGGCCCTGGGCGTAAAAATCAGTCTGCCTACCTCGGTTCTGGGCGCCTGTCTCGAAGAAGTCGGTATAGTGTTTTTGTTCGCTCCCGCCATGCATACCGCCATGAAATATGTGCAGCCGGCCCGCCGCGAGCTGCGCCTGCGGACAATTTTCAATCTGCTCGGCCCGCTCACCAATCCGGCAAGAGCTTCGGCGCAGGTAGTCGGCGTCTATTCTCTCGATCTGGTGGAGAAGGTAGCTGAAGTTCTCAGCATGTTAGGCGCGCATCGCGCTCTGGTGGTCCACGGTTTGGATGGTCTGGATGAAATCACCATCACGGGTCCGACCCGCATCGCCGAAGTGCGCGACGGAAACGTTCGCACTTACGAGGTGACGCCGGAAGAATTCGGGATCAAGCGTGCCCAATTCGAAGATATCTCCGGCGGTGACGCCGAAGCCAACGCAGCCATCATTCGCGAGATTCTCGCGGGAAAGAAGTCGCCCCGGCGCGACGTAGTCCTGCTGAACGCCTCGGCCGCTCTGGTCGCAGCCGGCCGGGCTGAACATCTGGGAGAAGCCTTGCCGCTGGCGGCCCAGTCCATCGATTCCGGCGCAGCAGCTGCGAAATTGGATGCGCTGGTGCGGTTTACCAGCACCTACATCTGAAACGGACCTCGGGCGTCGGACATCAGACGGTGGACTAATGGGACCGTGGTCTCTCGTCTGGCGTCGAACGTCCGGCGCCCGCCTTCTTCAATCTTTCGATCTGCTCCAAGTGGCTCGCCCCATGCGTCCCCATTCTCTCAACCAACTCCCCCACTGTAATGTTTTTTTCAGCTTCAGGGTGATAGGCCGACTTGTCGAGGTCCGCCAGCGCAAGACGCTGCAACAATCGCAGGTTCGCATGGCGGTTCAGCCCGTAGAGCGCGACCAGTTCGGCGGGCGGAGTCTCCATGTAGCCCAGGTTCCGCGCCCATTCGTCCTGGTCCATGGGCGCAATCACCGGCTTCTTGTCGGCGAGCATCTGGCGGAGCCTGTAGGCGTACACGATCTCGATGTCAGCGAGGTGACCAAGAATCTCCAGGATGCACCACTTGTCCGGCGCCGGCTTGTAGCGCAACACCTTATCCGGCAGACCTGACACTGCCGCCGCAACCAGTTTGGGGCTTTTCTCCGCCGTCTCAAGGTGCTTCTTCAGTTCGCTTTCCGTCATACCAGCTCCGCAATTTACGGATTGTCGAATTTACAAATTGTCGAATTGAAAACCCTGTAATTCGTAAATCCGTCAATTCGACAATTTATTTCACTTCCACTTTCCCCATCCACTCCGCCACTTGCACGTTCCACCCCAGCTCTTTGGTCAGCGTGTCGCGAAGCTGGGATGACGCAACGGGCTCGCCGTGCACCAGATAGGTAGTCGCGGGCCTTTGAGAAAAAGTGCGCAGCCATTCCAATAGTTCCGGAGTGTCAGCATGATCGCTGAATTGCTCAAGCACCGCTATTTCAGCCCGGATAGGGACCGTCTCACTGAAAATACGCACCTCGGCCGCGCCGCTCTTGATCGTCGCCCCGCGCGTTCCAGGCGCCTGGAATCCGATAAAGATAACGGTATTTCTCGGATCAGGAAGGCGTTGCATCAAGTGGTGCAGGATTCGTCCTCCGGTCACCATGCCGCTGGACGAAACGATGATTCCGGGAAAGTTCGCGTTATTGATTTTCTTCGAGTCGTCAGGCGTCAGGGCAAAGGTGAAACCCGGCCACAGCAGGGGCGAGCCGTACTGCTTGATCAACCGGCAGGTCTCGTCGCTGCACTCGTCCGAGTGCTTCAAGAAAACTTCGACCGCTTTGATCGCCATGGGGCTGTCACAGTACACCGGGACCCGTGGAATCTGTCCGGACTCCATCAGCTCTTTGAGTATGAAGAGAAATTTCTGGGTGCGTTCGACGGCGAATGCAGGCACGATCACCCAGCCGCCACGCTGCACCGTGTGGCGGATGATCTCGGCCAATTTCGGCCGCGGATCGTCAGTCGGGTGCTGCCGGTTGCCGTAGGTTGACTCCATCACAAGGATATCGGCTGCCTCGCCTTCGGTCGGTCCAGTACGCACAACCTTCCCGGGTGCGCTGGCCTGGTCGCGCACCCGGCCAATGTCTCCGCTGAACAGCAATTTCCTGCTTTGGCCGTTCAGCTGGAGCGTGAGTTCCACCATGGCAGATCCCAAAATGTGCGCGGCGGGGACAAAGCGAAATGAAACCTCGGGAGAGAGCTGCCGGCCTTCTTCAAATTCCACTGGACGGAAATGCTGTAGCGAGTCCTCCGCTTCTGCCAGGGTATAGAGCGGCAACGCGGGATCGTGCTTCGATTTCTTGTGCCGGTTGTAAAATCTCGCATCTTCTTCCTGAAGATGGCCGGAATCAGGAAGGATGATGCCGCACAGATCAATCGTGGAAGGCGTCGCGTAAACGGGGCCGCGGAATCCTTCCCTCACCAGTCGCGGAATCCAGCCGCAGTGGTCGAGGTGGGCGTGAGTCAGGATGACTGCGTCAATGCCGGACGCCGGCACCGGCGTGGGCTGCCAGTTGCGCAGCCGCCATTCCTTGGCTCCCTGGAACATGCCGCAATCGATGAGCACCTGAAATCCGGCTTTACCGCTCCCGTCCGTAGAGGTGTTCACCAGGTGCTTCGAACCGGTGACGGTACCCGCCGCGCCCAGAAACTGGATGTATGCCAAAGTCTCCTCCAAAAGCGATTTTAGATTGTTGATTTCAGATTGCAGATTGTCAAAACTGCAGACCCCCGATGTTTCAAAATCTGCAATCTGAAATCGTCAATTTCTTTTCGCCGGCTCCTCAATCCTGTACACATTGTTTCGCATATTACTTTCCGGCACGCTGCCGTCATTCAACACGATTTCCCGGGGAATGGAGATCGCCTCAATGCGGGTCGTGGCTTTCGATCTTCCTCGGACCAGGAGCCGCTGTGTGATCTGCCCTTGTTCCATCTTGAGGACCACCGGCACCTCAGCTCCGGCATCTCCCAGGTTTTCCACCGTCACGGTAACCACATAGGCCTTTCTCGAAGGCTCCCAGGGATAGATCGCTGCCAGGTGGAGATCCGGCAGACCACGGTCGCGATAGACCCAGTCGTCAAAGAACCATCCCAGATCGCGTTTGGTCTGGGCTTGGATGACATGCTGCAGATATGCCGGCGTGGTGTCGGCATCCGAACGATAGGTGGCGAGGGCCTTCTTCAGCGCATCTTCGCCAATCATGTCTCGCAGCATCCACCACACATACATCGCCTTACTGCGATAAAGGTCCTCGATGCTGGTGCTGATCAGCGCTTCGCCCGCTCCGGTCTTCTGACCGTGCTCTTCCGCCAGCACCTTTTCCGCTTGTGCCAATGCGGTGCGGTGCAGTCCCATGAAGTCGAGCGCAGCCTGCCTGCCGCTCTCCCGCTCGCGATAGACGGCCTGGGCAAAATGCGCCAGCCCTTCGTCGATCCATGGGCGCGGAGAGAAGAAGGCGGCATGAGTTAGCTGGTGCACTGCCGCCAACTGGGCCAGCTTGGAATCGCTGTTGAGAGGTGTGAGCAGCATGCTGCCACTCTCGTACGGCGCCGCTTCCGGATCGCTCAGTTCCACAACTTCCGCCCTGACTTCGGCTCGTCCTTTCGGCGCACCCAACCACTCAGTCACGAATGGGGCCGCCACCTGCGCCGCCACCTCATAAGTCTGCGCCGCCGCCCTGTGTTCCGGCAGATAGTAAATGTTCACTGGAGCCTGGCCGAGCGTTTCATAAGGACCAATTACAAACAGCGGCACCGTCTCGCCCAAGAAAGGGAATGCACACTCGTTTACGCTTTCGTATCCTTGGCCTGACTGTTTGAAGGATCGCACTCCCCCAGCGTCGCCGTTACACAGCGGGACTGCCTGCGCTCCTTCGCCCGAATAGCTCAACTTGATCTTCATTGCGGCCTGCAGTTCGCGAGCTTTCCATCTCGCTACGGTTTCGAACACGCTGTTCCCTTCTGACAGGTTTGCCGACTCGGTCGCTACCGGATACCAAGCCACGTATCCGATGCCGCGCACGGCGGTGAACGACTTGCCGATCTGGTCCCAATCGCTGTGCCGGGTCCGCTCTTCGGGCAGGCCGATTCGCGTCAGCCTGGTGGCATCCAGCGGGATGATGCCCTCGTACCCAATCTCCAATTCCACAATGCCCTTGGCGGATACCTCCCGGGGCAGGGCGACGATCGCTTCCGAAAGCGCGCCGGTGTGATCGAGGTCCGAGGTGTAGGGCTGAGAAATGAACTGGACCGGCTTGCCGTCGAGTTGAATCGATCTCCAGTCCAGGCTGGAGGAAATCTGCAATGTGAGATTTTTCTGAGGAGATGTTGAATCGTTGCGCAAGGTAATCCTGCCGCGCACTGCCAGACGTTGCTGGTCAGATTCTATGTGGACGTCCAGGTCGTAGCTGGTGAAGGTGAAGGCTTCGCGATCGAGGGCGTGCGCCCGAACCAGCAAAACACACAGGACGCAGAGGAGACCCAGGACCCTCATCTTCATTTTGTGTCCGCAGCCTTGATCCGCCGCTGGCGCACGATCTCATACAGCATGACTCCCGCGGCCACGGAAACATTCAGCGACGGCACTTTGCCCAGCATAGGAATAGAAACCAGGAAGTCACACTTTCGTGCCACCAGATCGTGAACGCCCTTGCCCTCGGACCCCAGCACGATGGCGCAATCCATGTTGTAGTCAAGCGCGTCGTAACTCTGCTTGCCGCGCTCGTCCAGCCCCACGATCCAGAGGTTCTTGTCTTTTAGTTCTTCCAGCGTCCGGGCAATGTTGGTCACTTTGGCAATGGGAAGGTGCTCGCTGGCGCCGGCGGATGCCTTGATCACAGTTGCGGTCACTCCCGCCGCGCGCCGCTCCGGGATCACCACACCGTCGGCGCCGGAAGCATCGGCAGTGCGAAGAATCGCACCCAGATTGTGCGGGTCCTCAATTCCATCGAGCACGACCACCAGCGAATACCGGCCCCGTTTCGCCGCCACGATGTCATCCAGGTGGTTGTACTGCTTGCCCGAGGTGATGGCCACCACGCCCTGATGAGCATTATTTCCCGCCATGCGATCAAGTTCCGGACGGCCGAGAAAACGCACCGCCACGCCATTCCGCCGGCACTCCTCCACCACGCGCTGCAAACGCAGGTCGTGACGCTCCTTCAACACGCCGACCCATTCGAACGATCGCCCTCGCGCCTTCAGCGCTTCGGCAACGGCATTGATTCCATAGATGTAATTCATCGAACCGTAAGTTTACTGCCTGGCAAGGCCCGAGCGCGAGGCAGGTCTGGACGTCGGTCGTCGGACCTCGGACGTCAGACCAATCTAAATCTGGGAACTGAGATCTGACATCTGACATCTGGGGTCTGACACCCCACGCCTGAAGTCCGAAGTCCGGGGTCCGAGGCCCGAAGTCCGAGGTCCGGGTAGCACTTTGCACCCCCACTCGCTATACTCTGAATGCGCCTGCTAGGAGTTGGAATGTCCCTGTCCGCCGTCATTGTGGACGATGAACAGCTTGCCCGCGACGAGCTTGCCTTCCTGCTGAAAGATGTCGGCGACGTGGACGTCGTGGCCCAGGGCAAAAACGGGCTCGAAGGCGTCAATCTGATCCGCGAGCACAACCCCGACCTGGTCTTTCTCGACGTACAAATGCCTGGCCTAGATGGCTTCGGCGTCATCAAGAAACTGCTCGACAAGAAGGTCCATCTTCCGAAGATCGTTTTCGCCACTGCTTTTGATCAATACGCGGTCAAGGCCTTCGAGGTAAACGCGGTTGATTACCTGCTCAAGCCCTTTGACAAGAAGCGAGTAGCGCAGTCGGTGCAGAAAGTGCGGGCCAAGCTGGAATCGGGCAGTGCGTCGTCGGACAAGCTGGAAACTCTGGTTCGCATGCTGGAATCACAGAAACCGCAGGCGTCCAAGATTCTGATCAAAGCTGCCGGCCGTCTCTTTCTGGTCAACCAGAAAGACATTGGTTTTGCCTCGATCGAAGAGGGTGTGATCACGGTTGTTACTAGCGGGCCAAACGGCATGGAAGGCCAGTCCAACTGCCGGACCCTCGAAGAACTTCTGGACAGTCTCGATCCCAATCTCTTCTGGCGCGCCCATCGCTCCTACCTGGTTAACATTAACCGCATCAAGGAAGTCGTTCCCTGGTTCAAGAGTTCTTACCAACTGCGGATGGACGACAAGAAACAAACCGAAATTCCCGTCAGCCGGGCCCAAACCAAGCGCCTGCGTGAGCTCTTCGGACTCTAAACAAAAATTTCAGATTGTTGATTTCAGATTGCAGATTGTTGAACCCGGCGGTCTGCCCTGCGGCAATCTGAGGAGTTCAATCTGAAATCTTCAATCTGCAATCTGAAATCTGAAATCTGCAATTGCATTGTTAGGAGCGCGACAAGAGAATTTCAGATTGTTGATTTCAGATTGCAGATTTGTTGCCCCCAGCGCTCTGCCCTGCCCGACCTGCGGAGGTCAATCTGCAATCTGAAAATCTGAAATCTGCAATTGCAAAGGGGGGAGGCGGCCGGTTGGAGGTTCCGGCCGCCTTGCAGGCTGCCATCAGCGGCTAGGCAGCCAGCGCTTCCAAAGCCGGCCGATTTCGGATCACCAACGTAGAGCCTTCCAGACGAATCAGCTCCCTCTTTTTGAGTTCGCTTAACAGGCGCGTGACGGTCTCGCGCGATGAACCAATCATCTGTGCTATTTCTTCGTGGGTCATGCTGGAGCGGATGCGAATCTCTCGGGCTCCTGCCTCCCGCTCGCGATCGCCGCTCCAGGAGAGCAACAACCGTGCCAGCTTCCCCGCCGACGATCGCGCCAGGACCAGTTCATGGATGTCCCGGTAGGCAGACTGAAATTCCCGGCTCAGCGCCTGGGCCGAGTGCAGCCCCAGTTCTCCATATTTGTCGAGCAGCTTCATCAGAGAATCGCGATCAATGAAGTTCACCTGGCAAGGGCCCGCGGTTTCCGCCGTCAATTCGTAGGGCGTCGCGGAAATGACCGCGCTCAGTCCCAGCGCCTCGCCCGCTTCTGCCATCTTGAGGATGAGCACCTTACCATCTCGCGAGGTAGTCGAAAGCTTGACTTTGCCCGAGCACAGGACCAGCGCGCCGCGCGGCGTCTGGCCTTCGACGAACAGCACCGCGCCGCCGGGATATGTGCTCAAATGGCTGGCTGTGCTGAAGGCTTTCAGTACCTCGGAAGACAGGCCACAAAACCACTTGTCTCTGCGCAACTTGCAGGAGACACAGTTTTCGATAATTTCCAGGCCGTACGGCGTATTCATGGTTGCCACCACCTTACTCACATCCGGTTCTGCCGGTTTAGCTTGCGGGGGAGGCCGCCCGGGCCCAGCCCTGGAATATGCCGGGGCTTGAGCCGGCAACTCGAAATCTTTGGCCTGAGCCAGCAGGGCGGCTGCGATCCGCGCGCTCTGCCCCGACCGCTTCAGGCAGGCAACAAGTTCCCATCCGGCGCCAGCGTTGCCCTGCTTGCGCCACGACAGCCCGCAGGCGAACAGATACAGGGGATCGAGGCCCGGGTCTTCGGGCTGCCGCGACTTGATTTTTGCTGGCCGGGATTCCACCCGGGCTGGAAAAACCTGAGTCCCGACCTCCGGATCGTGCCGGCCCTGGCCTCGAATCGCAACCGTTCGGAGGAGCCCGCTAAAGGGGAGGGCCCTGGTTCGATTGTGCCGGCTCCGCTCCGGGTTGCGCCCTGAAAGCAACACAGCGATCCCTCGTTCCCGGCGTCCAACATCGCGTACGCCAGCCGGATCGTGGCAACCTCGCATGATTTCGGGTTATTGCTTGGCACCTGCGGGTGAGTGCCCGACCTTGTTCTCATGGCATCCGGGGTGCCAAACTTCTTAATTTTCCTAAATTGAACGAAACAGAGGCTACATATGCGGTTGGAAAGTCAAGGATCTCAATTTATGAGGGATGCTACCTGCCGATGCGGCGGCACCGTGCCGATGGTTCGTCATTATCCGTTCAGCTTTCATATTCCTGCCGGGAAATGCCCATCTTCAATATTCTGGACTGTAGAGTGGTGCGCTTCATCCCAAGTCTTACCGCTGCTCCGTGAGGACCCGCGATCACGCCACTGGTTTCGCGCAAGACTCGAATGATGTACTGACGTTCCAGGGTCTCCAGCGTGCCATCGCTCTCCAGGCCCTCGTGCCCCGTCCTTAGTTCCGCCAACGGGGCCTTGAGCACGGAGCCATCCGTGAGGATCACCGATCGCTCCATAAGGTTCTCGAGCTCGCGGACATTGCCCGGCCATTCCCAACTGACGAGAGCGCTCATGGTGGCGCTGGGAATGATCTCAATTTGCTTGTTCATCTGGCGGGAAAACTTCTGTACGAAATGCCGCACCAGCAGGGGAATATCGGATTTGCGCTCGCTCAATGAAGGCATCCGGATGGGAAACACATTCAGCCGGTAATACAGGTCGCTGCGAAATTCCTTTTCCGCCACCGTCCGGGCCAGGTCACGATTGGTGGCGGCCACCATGCGTATGTCCACCTTGATGGTGCGCGTGCTGCCTAACCTTTCGAATTCCTGGTCCTGCAGGACGCGAAGCAATTTCGGCTGAAGCTCCAGCGGAATATCTCCCACTTCATCCAGAAACAAACTTCCCTTGTCCGCCAGTTCCAGACGTCCAACCTTCTGGCTGATGGCGCCGGTGAAGGCGCCTTTCTCGTGGCCAAAGAGCTCGCTCTCCAGCAGACCAGTGGGGATGGCGGCGCAGTTCAGTTTCACCAGGAGCCGCTCTTTCCTGGAACTCATGCGGTGAATGGCCCGCGCGATCAGCTCCTTGCCCGTCCCCGTATCTCCGAGGATCAATACCGTGGCGCCGCTGGGCGCAACCGTCTTGGCCTGGGACAGCACTCGCTTCAGCGCCGCACTATCTCCCACGATCTCTTCGAAGTTGAGTTCAGTACGAATCTCCTCCTCGAGATAGAGTTTTTCACTGGCCAACTTCTCGGTAAGTTGCGCGATCTCGCGGTAAGCCCGTGCGTTGTCCAGGGCCACTGCTACCTGCGCGGCCACTTGCTGCAGAAAACCCACGTCTTGCGGCGCGAACGCTCTCTCGTCTCTACTGGCGAGATTCAGAGTGCCCAGTTCACCTTTGCGTGTAGTCAGAGGAATGCAGCACAAGGACTCGATTCCGTGTTCCAGCATCTGGCTGACAAAGTTGGATTGAATTCCCAAGAGGTCTTCACGGGTAAAAATCTTGGTTTCCCGTTCCATCAAGGCGCGTCCTGCGGGCGTGTCTCTTACCGGAAGGGTGGTGTCCAGGCCAGCCAGTCCGCTGGTCAACGGTGAGTCCAGTGGATAGAGGGACAGGGAGTGCGCGGATTCGTCGTAAACCGCCACGCTGGCGTAGTCATAGGGGATCATCCTGCGAATAAACCCTGATATTGCTGGAAAAAGCTTCTGCAGGTCGCGGTTGGTGACCAGCGTGTTGTTTACTTCCAGCAACATGTGCAGCCGTTCTTTTTCGCGCACCAGGGCTTCACGGGTCAGGGCATTCTCCACTGCCACGGCAACCAGCTTTGCCACCCGCGGCAGCAGGCGCATGTCTCTTTCGCCGTAAGCATTGGTTTGAGAACTGCCCAGGCCCAGCGTACCCAGGCGTTTTTGCGCCGTCGTCAAAGGCAACCAGCAGTAGGATCGCAATCCCTTCTCGTGCAGCGTGCGCAGCACGGGAAAGAATCGCGACTCTGCCGTCAGGTCGTCCACTACCAGCGGTTGCTGGTTTTGCCACGCCCAACCCGAGGGTGATTCCTCAACCTGTACTTCCACCGGCGCCTTTTCCAGGTCAATTCCATCCCAGGCATATAGGCGCATTACATTTTTTGTGGGATCGTAGAGCGAGAAGTTGGCTGCGTCTGCCGCGATGAGGTGGCGGAGTCGTCCCGCCATGGCGAGAAACAGATCGGGCAGGCTGTGATGGTGGACCACAAGGTCCGCCATCTCGAGCAGAGCTTCGTAGCGCTGAAGTTCTGCGTCAGAATCGAAGTGGCTGTCTGTACTCATTTGCGCGAGCCCGCTCACCCCCTCGGCAAACGGCACGGATTATAGTGCTGTTGTCTGTCCGGTAAATGCTTTTCTTTCTTTTGTTCGGTTTTCAGAAAAAACTGCGGCACCACGCATTGAGTTCGGTGAGCTGTGGAATTCAGGTTTTCAGAACAGACTCTTGACGTTTCTTAAAGCAAGGTCGAAAGACGGGTTGCCTGGGTGGGATACTGCATGAGCGCGAGTTGACTCGCTAAAGAGCTGAGATGTTGGTAGTTATCGGCCAATTTTCCGTAGGACAGCCGGCTCTCGGGAAAGACCAGACGGACATAGAGCCGGGTATTTGAAAGAAGTGCATATGCACGCAAACGCAAAGCGCTGTCGATTAACCGTCGGCCGGCTTCCGCGATGCGGGGGTCGCCGCTACGGATTGCGGCCTCGCCCAGTCGCAGCAGGCAGGCCGCATTGTGGGCACTTTTGCCAATATACTCCACTGCGGCTCGCGTGCGTTCTCTCTGCACGGCGCGAAACTCACGCCGCGACAGGCTGGCGCGAAGGAAGTCCTCTTCGCCGGCATCCACCAGGTTCCGAAATGCTTCGAGGTCCACGGGCCGGGTGCGACCCGCCAGATCTTCCACGCTATTGACCGACGAGTTCCGGCCGCCTTCGACGTATAGCAGCAAGAACAGAATCGCCAGCGCGACAACCGTCAGGATGAAGGGAAGAATCATTGCAGCAGCCGTTGCAGCTCAGCATTCCACTGCTCCAGCGCATTCTCCGGCAATTCCTTCACGCTGCTGCGTGCGGTTTCAGGCGCCAGGAGGTAAACCACCCAGATCACCACGCAACAGTGATAGGTCGCCATGGTGACAAAGTCGAAGGCGTAACCGGCCACCGGCCCGGTCCAGACCCGCATGGCCTCGGTCGCCAGACCCACACTGGAGAAAATCCCCAAACCGGCCGCAATACTATAAGGAAAGCTGCGACTGGAAAGGCCCAAATAGGAAGAGAAACCCAACAACACGATCATCAAGCCGCTCTGCATCACGTCCACGGAGAGATCCATGACATGGATTCTGGTCAGGAATGGGAACATGCCGAATTCTGGCGCGCGAGCGGCAACCGTGATTGCGGCAACCAGCAAAACAGCAATAGCTCCTCGGAAAATAATCCGGCATAAGTGCTCAAGCCCGGGGTAGTTCCTGAACACGCTGCGGACGACCTCAAAGATGATGGCGAACCGTAAGACGATGTCAATGGCCAGACCGACGGAGTGGACACACCAGTACTGATATCCGGAGACCGCAGCACTGTGATCCAGGATGAAGAGCGTTCCCCCCTCAGCGATCTGGAACACGGTGTAGGCGAAGAACACCGGAAACTCGCGAAGCAAACCACGACGTATCATCACGATCACAATGATGATCTGGAGGGCGTGGGGTGCAATCCACAGGTAATGCCACAGGAATGAATGCGGGGCCATAGCGAATCGCGGGAACTATAACCCGTTTTGCCGCTGAGCCGCAAACACTTTTCCCCAGGCCCGAAGCGCAGATCACACCGTCCATGTGTCTCCTGCCTGGCCTTGGTCGCCGGTCGTTGGCGACCGCAAAAACGCAGCCGCGGATTCCTCGGATTTTCACGGGGCAGGACGTTTATTCTGGTTATCTTGTCCGTGGGAACCCATGACACCCGCGGCTGAGCTTGCTTTGCCAAAGGCCAATGGCCAAAGACCAATGGCACCAGCGTTCTACGCTGGGCGACAGTTGCAAGTATGCTCACAACTACGGTTTACAGATGTCACGCCCTGGACATTGCGGTCCGGGGTTTCCATCCGCCGCTACGTAAATGGGACTAACCAGGGTGCCTGCCAGCAGTAAGCTTGCGATGAGAAATAGCAATAATCGTTTCACGATGGAACTCCTTTTTGGAGTGGATTGGGAAGTTCAACCGTGATAACGTCGGCTTTTATTGAGGAACTTTTTCAGAAAACGGGAAACTGTAGGCTTTTCTGAAATCAGAAAAATGGCGCTGAAATCAGCTCTCGAAGACTTGTTGGGAACCACGCTTGCGGGGGTGGCGGGTACGGTCGGAAAGATCGAATATCTCGCGAGCTTGCGCGATGCAGCCTCGGGCACCTATTCGCATTGGGGCCTGACCCGGGCTTACGGTGAGATGGCGGCGCAGCACGCTCTTGCAGAAGCGCATCGTCTGCTCTTCCTCAGACTGCTACGCACTCCGCTGCGCGCCTTGCGCGATGATGTTGTGGTTTCGAGTGGGGCGTTAAAGATGACCGCGGGTGAGTTTATGGAGCGGCTTCGAAATCAGGCGCCAGCCCTGCTTCCCCCAGATCTGGGCGGCGGGTCCGCACGCCATTTCAGTTCAGTATTACATGCTCTTTCGAGTCTGCTTTCTGCTCCGGGAGACTCACCACCGGACGCCACTCCCCCAGCTTGAGGGCGATGCCCACAACCTGGCCTATCACTTCCGCTTCCCGGGGATGACGCAACACCCGCACCGGCACCGGCGAAAGCGGATGTGAATGCAGTACGATGTCATTGCCTTTCAGGCTGCACCAGCAGCAGGTATAGCCATCGCGCGTCTCCACGAAATAGATGGGACGCTCCAACTCGGATCGCCATAGCGCTTGTTCAATTTTGTTTCTGGCTTCGTCCACCTGCAGAAAAGTGCCGGGCGGCAGCAGAGGATACATGGTGAAATCCTCACTGCCTACATAGCCGTACATGTATTTGTCCTGGCTCAGGTTGGCCAAGTACCCAAGCGGCACCGATCCCCACTGCTCCACCATGCGGCTCAGGTTGGCGCTGCGCCGGGGATCGAAGGACGGATCCAGACGCGTGGGGATGGCTACCTTGGCCGTACCCTGCAGCGTCTGTTCAATATGTGACTTGGGAGGAAGGTTGAGCTGCAGGTCCGCCGCCGACAAACTCAGGTCGATTCCGTACCATGCCAATAGTTCCCGCAGGTCGGAGCGATAGACGATGGCGAGAGAGTAAAGCCGGAAGATGCTGGGCACCAATCCCTTGGTTTCAATGTCGGACAAGCGGCTGGGACTGACTCCGAACTCTTCATTTCCGTGCCGTTCCGCAATGCGAGCACTGGCGCTTTCGACTTCGCGCATGGTCAAGCCAAGGCGCTCACGCAAGCCACGCAGGTTTAGTCCGGCTGCAAGGATGGCGACTCTATCGTCAGGAGCCTGCATCAAAAATGTCCCGGGTCAGCTGCGTTCTTCCACTTGGTTCGAGGCTATACTCCGCGGCTGACAGCTTCCTCAGTATAGGAGTGGCTTAAACGGTCCGTGCTGGCAATCCGTTCGGTTAGGCCTTCGGACTCCCCGCAAGCCCGGCGACGCAGCGAACCATAACTAAAAATTACCGGCTTGCAAAAGTCGTTTTCACAATTCAAATTGTGATCGGGAGAATCCTTCCCCATCCACGTTACCCTTATTCTTATTTTGCCGGAAATGGCCCTATAGTGCCAGCCGGGGACTGATTTCCCAGACGGATTTCCCAGAATGGGAAGTCTATAATCGACGTCATGGCGCGGGGCTGGGAAAGCAAAGCGGTTGAAGAGCAGCAGTCCGCTGCTGCTAACCAGGCCGAACCGAAACAACGACTTACGCCAGAACAGGCCGCCTTGAAGCAGGCGCGGGAGGCGCTTGAGCTGTCCCGCCGGCGGGTTCTGCAGCAACTGCAATCCATCCAGAATCCTCGTCATCGCCAAATCCTTGAAAGCGCTCTTTCTGAGCTCGATAGCCGGCTGGAACGGCTGGGCTAAGTCTATGGTGTGGTTGACTTTGAGTTGAGTTTGAATATTTTTCAAGTATAATGCCTCTATCCCCCATGAAAGCTTACGTGTACGTGTCGCTCAAGAAGAGCGTTCTGGATCCGCAAGGCAAGACCATCCAGGGCGCGCTCAAGAAAATGGGATGTAAGGGATTGGAACAGGTACGCCAGGGCAAGTATTTCGAGCTCACACTCGATGGCGGCTTGAGCCGGAACGAAGTCGAGGCAGAAGTCACACGCATTGCCCGCGACGTTCTGACCAACCCGGTAATTGAAGAGTTTCGTTTCTCCCTCGAAGACTAGCCGAAGTCCCCGGTTCGGTGATGGAAGGTTTTTCCTGCAGCGGCAGGGCTTGGTTGTCCGCCGAAACGCCTGGTCGGCGTTTCGAAGCAGTGGCCGGATTCTAACTCACAAAAATACATCTTCGGTTTCCCCCGGGCCGAAAACTAGGAGCATTCGCATGTGCGGTATCGTGGGCTACGTTGGCAAGAAGCGGGTGGTACCGGTCATCATCGAGGGCCTCAGGCGGCTGGAATATCGCGGCTACGATTCCGCCGGAATCGCGGTCTGTGGCAATGGCGAGGGTCTGCAGATTCGCCGGGCTGAAGGCAAGCTGCGCAACCTGGAAGAAGTCATCCGCCTCAAGCCGCTCGACGGCACCTACGGCATCGGCCACACTCGCTGGGCCACGCACGGCCGTCCAACGGAAGAAAACGCCCACCCACATCGCGATTGCACCGGACGCATCGTGGTGGTGCACAACGGGATTATCGAGAACTACGTCTCGCTCAAGCGCAAGCTCATCGAAGAGGGCCACAAATTCACCACTGAGACCGACACCGAAGTGATCGCTCACCTGGTGGAAAAATACTTTCTGAAAACGGCGAACGGACATCGCCCCTCGCTCGAAGAGTGTGTCCGCAAGACGGTGGGCCAACTGACCGGAGTTTTCGCCCTGGCTGTAATCGCGGTCGATGAGCCCAACAAAATCGTGGCCGCGCGCAATGGCCCGCCCGCCGTAATTGGTTTGGGCAAAGACGAATATTTCGTCGCTTCCGATGTGCCCGCGATTCTCTATCACACCCGCGACCTGTTCTTCCTGGGCGACGGCGACCTGGCCGTGATCACGCCCGAAGGCGTGCAACTCACCGACTTCAACGGACAGCCCGTCGTCCGCCAGGTCCAGCACGTCACCTGGGACCCGATCATGGCGGAAAAGGGCGGCTTCAAGCATTTCATGCTCAAGGAAATTTACGAGCAGCCACGCTCGGTGCGTGACACTACGCTGGGACGGGTCTCGCAGGAAACCGGCCATGTCTTCCTTGATGAAATGGAGATCACCGAAGCCGAGTTCAAGGCCGTCAAGAAAATCAACATCGCCGCTTGTGGAACCAGCTGGCATGCTGCCCAGGCGGGCAAGTTCATGATCGAGCGCCTGGCGCGGATTCCGGTGGAAGTCGATTACGCCAGCGAGTGGCGCTACCGCGATCCCATCATCGCTCCCGATACCCTGACCATGCTGATCACGCAGTCCGGGGAAACCGCGGACACCATCGCTGCCCAGCGCGAGGCCAAGGCAAAAGGTTCGAAGACACTGGCCATCTGCAACGTAGTGGGCGCGATGATCACGCGCGAGGCTGCCGGAACCATCTATACCCATGCCGGCCCCGAAATCGGCGTCGCTTCCACCAAGGCGTTTACCGCGCAACTTACCGCGCTTTATCTGTTCGCTCTGTATCTGGCCCAGCAGCGCGGTACCATGAGCGCCGACCAGGCCAAGGAGGCCATTCAGGAACTCACCCGCATTCCGGGCAAGCTGGAACATCTGCTGACTCGCGAAGAAGAATGTGAAGACCTGGCGAAAGAGTATTCGCGCTCGCAGGACTTTCTGTTTTTGGGACGCGGTATTCACTATCCCATCGCGCTCGAAGGCGCGCTTAAGCTGAAGGAAGTTTCCTACATCCACGCGGAAGGCTATCCCGCCGGAGAAATGAAGCACGGCCCCAACGCGCTGATCGACGAGAACCTTCCGGTCGTGATCATTGCCACCCGCGATACCAAAGACGCGCTCTCGATGACGCGCTACGAAAAAACCTGTTCCAATCTCAAAGAGGTGAAAGCCCGTTCAGGAATGATCATCGCGCTGGCCACCGAAGGCGACGAGGACATCAAGGAAGCCGCCGATCACGTGCTGTACGTTCCACCTGCGCCGGAAGAGCTGCTGCCGATTCTTGAAATTGTTCCGCTGCAATTGCTCGCGTATCACATCGCAGTGCGCCGTGGTTGTGACGTGGACCAACCCAGGAACCTGGCGAAGTCGGTGACGGTCGAGTAAGAACAGCGGTCAGTTTTCGGTTCTCAGATCTCAGTTCTGTCATTCTGAGCGGAGCAACCGCTTCGCTTCGCGAAGCAGTTGCGAAGTCGAAGGACTCCTATAACCAGTATGACGTGGGCGTATAGGGGTGCTTCGACTCCTTCGTCGTTCGCGAAGCGAACGAATCTCTCGCTCAGCATGACATTAGTGGGGAGCTCGCGTCCAAGTGCACTCCGTTATCATCTACATAATCGATGTCTCCCTTTCACACCTTCGCGACCCGTCTCGTTCGCTCGGTTTCTCTATCAACCCAGACTAAGCATCTCGAATTCGAGGTATCCGGTGTGACGCGTTTCGGCTTCGTCGCCGGCCAATGGCTCTCCTTCAAGACCAGCAAGCCCGACGGTGAAGAAATCACTCGCGCCTATTCGATCGCGTCCCCGCCGGGAAAGGACAACCGCTTCGCGCTCTGTCTCAACCGGGTGCAGGATGGTTTCATGTCGAACTTTCTCTGCGACATGAACGTGGGGGAAGAGATCATCTGCCAGGGACCGTTCGGCGATTTCATCCTGCGGCCGCCTCTGCGCGATACGGTTTTCATCGCCACCGGCACCGGTATCGCGCCCTTTCGCTCCATGCTGCACTGGCTGCTGGCCGATCCCGGGCGCCATCAGGACAAACAGCTTTCGCTGCTGTTCGGCAATCGGACCGAGAGCGATATCTACTACCACGTGGAATTTCTGGATCTGGCCGCGCGTCATCCGAATTTTAAGTATTTGCCAACCCTCAGCCGCGGCGCCCCCGACTGGCCAGGTCTGCGGGGATATGTTCAGGAACACTTGCCGGGGATCATCCTGGGGCGCAACGACATGCATGCCTACATTTGCGGCCTGGATAAGATGATTAAAGCCAATCGCGAACTCCTTAAAAGCCTGGGCTGGGACCGGAAATCGATCCTGTACGAGAAGTACGACTGACTTTGTGGGATGGTGTGAGGCGGGCCCTCGCCCGCCGCCTTTCGCCATCGGCCCCTGTGAAACCTGTCCTGTGCAACGGAAATGCCCCAACCAACCTCGAAGCCAAAAGCCGCGAGCAAGGCGCCCGCCCCACATGGGGAAAGTCCCTGTATCCATCTATCTCTTTCCAGCATCTAAAACTTGACAATGATTCACTCAAGTTCTATTATCGTGGACATTGCAGTACTTAATACATTGATTAAAAAGCACTTATAGTGTCAAGGAGGGTCATAAACATGGCCAAGACTATCGGTATTGACCTCGGAACCACCAACTCCTGCGTTGCTGTCATGGAGGGTGGTGAGCCCAAGGTTATCCCCAATGAAGAAGGTGGGCGAACCACGCCCTCCGTCGTCGGCTTTACCAAAACCGGCGAGCGGCTGGTGGGTCAGGTGGCGAAGCGCCAGGCCATCACCAACCCGGAAAACACGGTTTATTCGATCAAGCGGTTTATGGGACGCCGCTTCGACGAAGTGACCGAAGAAATCAAGATGGTGCCTTACAAGGTCGTGCAGTCGGGCGACCACGTCGCGGTGCTGGCGCAAGGTAAGGAGTACACGCCTCCCCAGGTTTCGGCGATGATTCTGCAGAAGCTGAAGAAGGCAGCGGAAGACTATCTCGGCGAGAAAGTGACCGAAGCGGTCATCACGGTGCCGGCGTACTTTAACGACGCCCAGCGCCAGGCCACGAAAGATGCCGGCCAGATTGCCGGCCTCGAAGTGAAGCGCATCATCAACGAGCCCACAGCTGCGGCACTCGCTTACGGGCTCGACAAGAAGAAGGATGAAACCATCGCCGTGTACGATTTCGGCGGCGGGACGTTCGACATTTCGATCCTCGAAGTCGGCGAAGGCGTGATTGAAGTCAAAGCCACCAACGGTGACACTCACCTGGGCGGCGACAACCTCGACCAGCGCATCGTGGACTGGCTCATAGACGAATTCAAGAAGGATGAAGGCCTCGACCTGCGCGGCAAGGGCAACGAGATGGCGCTGCAGCGTCTGCGTGACGCGGCGGAGCGCGCCAAGATCGAACTCTCCACCACCATGGAGACGGAGATCAACCTGCCCTTCATCACTGCCGATGCCGGCGGCCCCAAGCACCTGGTCAAGAAGATGACCCGGGCCAAGCTGGAGTCGATGGTGGAGGACATCATTCAGCGCTCGGTCGGTCCGTGCAAACAGTGCATGAAAGATGCCGGCGTGGATGCCAGCAAGATCAACGAAGTCGTGCTGGTCGGCGGGCAGACCCGCATGCCGCGCATTCAGCAACTGGTGAAGGATCTGTTCGGCAAGGAAGGCCACAAGGGCGTCAATCCGGATGAAGTCGTCGCGATCGGCGCGGCCATCCAGGGTGGCGTGCTCAAGGGCGAAGTCAAAGATCTGCTGTTGCTGGACGTGACTCCGCTGTCGCTGGCAATCGAGACTCTGGGCGGCGTGGCAACGCCGATGATTCCGCGCAACACGACGATTCCGACTAAGAAGACGGAAACGTTCTCGACCGCGGCCGACAGCCAGACTTCGGTTGAAGTGCACGTGCTGCAGGGCGAACGTCCGCTGGCGGCGCAGAATCGCACTCTGGGCAAGTTCCACCTGACCGGGATTCCACCGGCACCGCGTGGCGTGCCCCAGATCGAAGTGACGTTCGACATCGACGCCAACGGCATCCTGAACGTGACCGCGAAGGATACGGCCACGGGCAAGGACCAGAAGATCACGATTACGTCGTCTTCCGGCCTGAGCAAGGACGAAGTCGAGCGCATGGCGAAAGAAGCCGACGCGCATTCCGCCGAGGACAAGGCCAAGCGCGAGGAGATCGACTCCAAGAACCAGCTCGACTCCATGGTGTACAGCGTGGAGAAGATGCTGCGGGAGCAGGGCGACAAGATCTCCGGCTCGGAGCGTGGCGACGTCGAAAACGCGATTGCCGACGCCAAAAAGGCGCTGGAGTCGAACGAAAAGGCAGCCATGGACAAGGCGCGTGAAACCCTCACGCAAGCCTCGCACAAGCTGGCCGAGCAGATGTACAAAGCGGCCCAGTCACAGGCTCCCGGCGCCGGCCCGACACCGGGCGCAAGCGCAGGCCCAGAGCCCGGCGCCAACGGCGGGCCCAAGAAAGACGAAGGCGTGATCGACGCCGAGTACGTGGACGTGGAAGACAAGAAGTAAGCTGTCAGCAGCGGCCGTGTGGGGACGGGTCCCAGACCCGTCCAGGCCGACCGCCGGTCGGCAGGTTTTGGTTTTGTGTGGTCGCGGGCGACTCGCCCGCGAGGTTTTCGTAGCGCCGCCGTCCCGGCGGCTGTCCCGAGGGCATCTTGCCCTCGGGGTGGGGGCAGGATGCCCCCACGACAGCCGGCGAAACGCCGGCGCTACGGGTGTAGGGAGAAAATAAATTGCAATTTGAAGTCAATGGTCAGGACTATTTTCTGAATTTCGCGGAGGACGAAGCCTACTGGTACGTCTTGGCGCCCACGCTGACAGGAGTGCAGCGCATCCCGGTTTACGTGGATTCGCCGGCCTACGAGCGCTTTGGCATCCTGGGCAAGAACCGTCACAATATTCAGAACTGAATCTCACGGGCCCGGAGTACGGCACATCACGAATGGCCACCACCCCAAAAAAAGACTATTACGAAATTCTTGGCGTGAAGAAGTCCGCCTCGGCGGACGACGTCCGCAAAGCTTTTCGTAAGCTTGCACGCAAGTATCATCCCGACGTCAATCCCGGGGACAAGGCGGCGGAAGAGAAGTTCAAGGCGCTGTCTGAAGCTAATGAAGTCCTGAGCGATCCCAAGAAGCGGAAGATTTACGACCAGGTCGGCTTTTACTCCGACAACATTGATGCCGCGACAGCCGAGGCGTATGCCCGGGCCGGAGGCGGCGCGGCCGGCCCCGGCGCGGGGTTCCCGGGAGCTCAGCCGGGTGGAGGCGCTCAGGGTACAAACTTCGATTTCGGGGGCTTCGACTTTACCGACATGTTCGAAAACGCCCGGGGGAGGAAGGCCAGCCCCTCAGGTACGGGCAGCTTCCGCGATATTTTTTCCGGCATCTTCGGCGGACGAGGCGGCGCCGCACAGGAAGGTCCCGAGCCCGGGTCCGACCTCGAGTATCAGGTCAACGTCCCCTTCTGGACTGCCATCCGCGGCGGCGTGATGCGCCTGAATATTACCCGGCGGGATACCTGCCCCAACTGCCATAGCCAGGGCTTTATCGAAGCCGGCGGCTCGTGCCCCGAGTGCGGCGGTAAGGGGCAAGTCACCCAGACCGGCGGCCGGATGAAATTCAATGTTCCCTGCCCCAGGTGTCACGGGACAGGAAAAAACATCTCGGTCTGCCCGAACTGCCATGGCGAGGGTACGGTCGAACGCACCGAACCGCTCGAAGTCCGAATCAAGGCCGGTACGCGCGATGGCCAGCGCATCCGCCTCGCCGGCAAGGGCAACGCCGGAAGCCACGGCGGGTCGGCGGGTGATCTGTATGTAATTATCCGGACCGCTGACCATCCAGTCTTCCACCGCGAGGGCGACGACATTCGCATCACCGTGCCCGTAACCGCCACGGAAGCGGCCTTGGGCGCCAAGATTGAGGTCCCCACCATCGACGGCCGTACCCTGCTCAAGATTCCGCCCGGGACGCAATCCGGACAGAAGCTTCGCCTGCGCGAAAAAGGCGTGCCTTCGGCGACAAAAGAAGGCACCCGCGGCGACGAAATTGTCGAAGTAAAGCTCACCGTCCCCATGCCCCGGGACGAGCGCTCCAAGGAAATCCTGCGCGAACTGGCGAAACTGAATCCGGAGGATCCGCGCGAAGAGCTCTGGAAGAATGTTTGAAGCAGTCGTCAGTCGTCAGGCCAGATGTCAGACGTCGTACCTCAGCCGCAAGCCGATTTGCTGACGACCGAAGACTAACGACTAACGACTGACGACTGTTACCTCAGTGCCTGCCCGCAAAAAATACTTCAAAAATTATTTTTACACTGCATCTAATTTCCCGTATGCTCACGGCTGCGAACTTGCATCCAGCCGAATTCTGAAAGCGCAAGCATCGCCCCGGGAGGAAGCCGTCGAAATTGGCAACAGCTAGCGCCCCGCGTCAGAATCTCCAACCTCCCACCGTCATCCCCAGCCGGAAAAAATCGGTTCGCCTCACCCTCTGGCCCCTGGTCGCCGCCACCTTCTTTATGGTGTCGGGCGGCACCTACGGCACGGAGGACATCGTGCACGGCGCCGGCTATGGCAAAGCCATCCTGATCCTGCTGCTGACTCCGATTCTCTGGAGCCTGCCCACCGCCTTCATGATTGGCGAGCTTTCAAGCGCGCTGCCCTTCGAGGGCGGCTATTACGCCTGGGTGCGTCGCGCCATGGGCAACTTCTGGGGCTTCCAGGAGGCCTGGCTATCGCTGGTGGCCTCGATTTTCGACATGGCGATTTATCCCACGCTGTTCGTGCTCTACCTCAACCGCCTGTTCCCCTGGTTCGCGGAGGGGCATCGCGGGGTGATGGTGGCGCTGGCAGTGGTAATTGTTTGCGCGCTGCTGAATATTGCCGGGGTCCGGGTGGTATCCACGACTTCGCTGTGGCTGTTCTTCGCATTGTCGGCGCCGTTTATCCTGATTGTGGCGATCGCTCCCTTCAAGGTCGGGGCTCTGGCCCACGCCGTGACCACTCCGACTACCTCTACCGTTGACATCCTCGGCGGCCTGCTCATCTGTATGTGGAATTACATGGGATGGGACAATGCCTCGACCATCGCCACCGAAGTGGAACGCCCGCAGCGGACCTATCCTCGAGCCATGCTGGCCGCGGTGGTGATCGTGGCCCTGAGCTACATTGTGCCGGTGGCGGCCATGTGGATGACCGGGCTTTCGTCGAGCGCCTGGGAAACCGGCTCCTGGGCGGACATCGCCGGCATGCTGGGCGGCCCGCTGCTGCGCGTTGGCCTGGCCCTGGGAGGCATGATCAGCGGCTTTGGCATGTTCAACGCCCTGGTGATGAGCTATTCCCGCCTGCCCCTCGCCATGGCTCAGGACGGCATGCTGCCGAAGGTCTTCGGCAAGCTGCATCCCCGCTCGCGGGCGCCCTGGGTGACTATTCTGGTCTGTGCCACGGGATGGGCGATGTGCCTGGGTCTGGGTTTTGAGCGCCTGATCATTATCGACATTCTCCTGTACGGAGCCAGCCTCAGCCTGGAGTTTGTGGCGCTGATCGTGCTCCGCATTCGCGAGCCTGAGCTTCCGCGCCCCTTCCGGGTCCCTGGAGGAATGTTCGGGGCGGTGGCGGTGGGTATCGCTCCCATGCTGTTGCTGGGCTTCTCGGTCCTGCGAAGTCAGAGCGAACAAGTGTTGGGAATCAGCGCCTTTGCTTTCGGGATGCTGCTCATCGCAGCTGGAGCGGTCGCCTATTTCCTGAATGTAACCCTTAAGCCCTCAGGGTGGAGTACAGCGCCAGACAAGCCTGAACCCGTCGCCTGAAAATCTTGCCGCGATTTACACGGATTTCACGGATTCATCTGTGAAGGTCCGTGTGATCCGTGGCTTGTGTGTTTTGGGGTAAAGTAGTACGGATGACGAAGCGCAAATCCAAGGGCGCCTACATGATCTCGTCGGTAGCCGAGATGTATGGCATCCATCCCCAGACTCTGCGCCTGTACGAGCGCGAGGGTCTGCTCAAGCCCTCGCGCACCGAGGGCAATACTCGTCTCTATACCGACGAAGACTTGCAGCGCCTGGAATTCATTCTCTCGCTGGCGCGCGATCTGGGCGTGAACATCAGCGGCATCGCTATCATTCTTCAGATGCGCGAGCGCATGGAAGAAATGCAGGTCCAGATTCACGACTTCGTAAAGTACATCCAGGAGGAAGTGCTGTCGCGGGCAACGGCGGCGGCCGACCCCGCTAAGGGCGCGATCGTGCCGGTGCGGCGGCACATTGTCGCGGCCCCGCAGGTTACCAAAAAAAAATAATCACCATTTCATTTTATTGCTTATGTTTCCGCGAAGGCGTGTCCGCGTTTTCAACCTGCATGCCTCCAATTTCGGCGCTGATCTGAGGATCAATCGGTAAGGCCACATCGTCCTTTGTGGTTTGGCCAATCCTGATTCGCACCTTACGAGCATTCGGTGAAAAAGCATGTGCGAATACGGCAATGTCATAGAAACCAGCCGTCAGGTTCGCCGAAAACTCTCCGGTTTTGCCCGTCACTAATCGGCGATCATCGGGCGCATCAGTTCGTGCTCCTTGTGATCCGTCGGTGTCCCAGTGAACCAACACAATAGCGTTTGAGATCACCGCACCCTCGGAATCTCGGACGACTCCTATCAGCTTTCCGCCCGAAGTCCGACCCGCCAAGGCGAACGCGATCATCATGAAAACCATGCCGATTAGACCGGTTAATCCTTTCATCTCTACCTCCCTAACGTCGCAAAGATATAACATGATCTTCATTATCCGACGGTGTCAATGCTTCCCTTCAAACTCATCTACAGCGACGACTACTTCCTGCCCATCGGAAGTCACGTATTTCCTGCCGAAAAATATCGCCGCATCCATGACCGACTGCTGGAGACCGGGGTTGCCGCACCGTCCGACTTCGTGACTCCGCAACCAGCGTCGGACCAGGACATCCTGCTGGTCCACACTCCGCAATATGTTGATAAGCTCAAGACCGGAACCCTTTCCCCCCGCGAAGAGCAGGAGATGGAGATTCCCTACTCGCCGGAGCTGGTGAAGGCTTTCTGGCTGGCGGCGGGCGGTTCGATTCTGGCTGCGGAGCATGCTCTCAAGGATCGCGTGGCTTTTAACATCGGCGGCGGTTTCCACCATGCTTTCCCTGATCACGGCGAAGGCTTTTGCATGATCCATGACGTGGCGGTGGCGATCCGCCGCATGCAGCGGGACGACAAGATTCGCACCGCCATGACGGTTGATTGCGACGTTCACCACGGCAACGGCACTGCTGCCATCTTTGCCGGTACGCGTACTCCCAGCGCGCCGCTGCCTTCGACTTCGTCGGCGCCCCAACCGGCCCCCCCAGGAAAGATGCGGCATGCCCACGCCGGTGATGTCTTCACCATCTCTCTCCACCAGCACAATAACTATCCGGCATGGAAGCCGCACTCCTCGATTGACGTGGACCTGCCCGATGGCATGAGCGACGATGAGTACCTGGCCTGGCTCGACAACGCCCTTAGCTCGGGCCTGCGCCAGTTCGAGCCTGATCTGATCTGCTACATCGCAGGCGCCGACCCCTATGGCGAAGACCAACTGGGAGGCCTGGCACTCACGCTCGAGGGGCTAAGAAAGCGGGATGAACTTGTTTTCCGCGTGGCCCGAGCGCGAAACATTCCGGTGATGGTCACCTATGCCGGCGGCTATGCTCGAAACGTAGAAGACACAGTCACGATCCACTGCAACACGGTGATGGCCGCGAATGAAGTGTTCGCGCCAAGGCAGTCCATCAAATAGCTGTCATCATGAGCGGAGGGAAGGCTTCGCCGTGGCGAAGCCTTCACGGAGCCGAAAGACCCCTACTTCTACTTTGCGTTGGCAGACTGTGGGAGGTCCCGGTTCCAAACCCAAGGGTTCACAATTCGAGGTAACACTAGGGGTCCCTCGACTCTCGAGCCGGTTCGCAAGCGAACCGGCCCGCTCGCTTAGGATGACAATAGTTAAGAGACGCGGGTGCCCCACCCTCGTCTCTCCGTTTTTTGGAGAGACAGGGTGGGGGTTTTGATCTCCGAACTTCCCCCGCCCTGTCGTTCCAAACTGCGGAACGACGAGGATGGGACACCCGCTGATAGAATAAGCATCAGCCATGTTTGAGAATCTTTCAGAAAAGCTTCAGCGCGCCTTTAAGACCTTGCGGGGTGAGGCCACCCTCAATGAAGAAAACATGCAGGAGGCGCTGCGCGCCATTCGGCTGGCGCTGCTCGAGGCCGACGTCAACTTCAAGGTCGTAAAGCAGCTTATCGATCACATCCAGGAGAAGGCCATTGGCCAGCAGGTGGCGACCGCGCTCTCGCCTGCCGAACAGGTCATCAAGATTCTCCGCGATGAATTGATCGAGATTCTGGGCCGCGACACGGCCAAGGTGAAGTTTGCCTCGCAGCCGCCGACTGTCGTGCTCATGGCCGGCCTGCAGGGTTCAGGCAAAACCACGACCTCAGGCAAGCTGGCGAACTGGTTCAAGCAGGGCGGACATCGTCCGCTGCTGGTTTCGGTTGACGTGTACCGTCCCGCAGCTCGCGAGCAGCTCAAAGTCGTTGCCCAGGCGATCAAGGCCAACATCTACGAAGGTGAAGTGGGCGAGGCCAACACCGCGACTGTCGAGCGCCTGGCCAAGGAAGCGCGGCGCGAAGCCATCAACACCGGGTCGGACGTGCTGATCGTGGATACCGCCGGCCGCCTGCACATCGACGATCAACTGATGGACGAGATGCAGTCGCTGAAGCAGCTGCTCAACCCGCAGGAAATTCTATTCGTCGCCGACGCCATGACGGGACAGGATGCGGTCAACTCCGCCGACGAGTTCCACAAAAAGCTGGCGCTGACCGGCGTTGTCCTCACCAAAATGGACGGCGACGCTCGCGGCGGCGCGGCGCTTTCCATCCGCCAGGTCACCGGCCAGCCCATCAAGTTCATCGGTGTGGGCGAAAAGTACGACGCGCTGGAACCTTTCCATCCGGACCGCATCGTCTCCCGCATTCTGGGCATGGGCGACATTCTCTCTCTGATCGAAAAGGCGGAACAGAATGTTGACAAGAAAAAAGCCGAGGAAATGGCCAGCCGCGCCCTCACCGGCGACGGCTTTTCGCTGGAAGATTTTCGCGACCAGTTGCGCCAGTTGAAGAAAATGGGGTCGATCCAAAGCCTGATGGGCATGCTACCCAGCGTCGGCCCATTCGCGGGTATACAGAAGCACGCCGATAAAGTGGACGAAAAGCAGCTTGGCCGGGTGGAAGCCATCATCAACTCGATGACTCAGCACGAGCGCCTGCATCACGAAGTCATGAATGGCAGCCGGCGCAAACGCATCGCTCGCGGCTCCGGCACCAGCGTGCAGGAAGTCAATAACCTGCTGCGCCAGTACGCCCAGATGCGAAAGATGTTCAAGCAAATCGGCAAGCCCAGCTTCGCCCGCCGGATGGCCGGAATGAAGATGCCGGGAATGTAGAAACAGTTTCGAGTTTCCGGCTTCCAGTTTCTAGACTGTCATACTGAGCGGATCCAAGTCATTGGCTTGCGAATGACTTGACGCAGTCGAAGGACCCCTACCCGCACCGAACGTCGGCGGCGTGAACCTATGAAGTGGCGCTCCCTGGAGGAATCCGCACCCGGAACAGACGCTCGGCCGCTGCGTGACATTTACGCCGAGCGCAAAGAGCTTATCGCCAGGTATGTCCCGCCCGAGACGCAGGCCGTCCACGCTGGCGTTATCCGCGAACTGAAAGAATCCCGTTGCGCCGAGAAGGTTCTTCCCCCGGGCTCCATCGCGCCTCCATTCGCACTCAAGGATCACAACGGCAAGCTGGTTTCATCCGCCCAGCTTCTGACCCAGGGCCGCCTTGTGCTCTCCTTTTTTCGCGGGCGCTGGTGCCCGTTTTGCGTCGGACAGATGGAAGCCATGAATCTGCTAGTACCCCAGTTCGAACACGCCGGGGCCTCGCTGGTCGCGATCTCGCCGCAGACAGTTCAACAATCATTCTTCATGGTGGACCAGCATAAGCTGCGCTTTCCTTTGCTAAGCGATGCCGGCAACCAGGTGGCGCGCCATTTTGGGCTGGTCTATCGTGTGCCCGATGACCAGCAGGCCATTTATCGTCGCGCTTTCGTCAATCTGCCCTTCGCCAACGGCGACCAAAGTTGGGAACTGCCCATCCCCGCTACTTTCATCGTCGATCGCGATGGCACCATTCTTTATGCCTCCGCCGACGAAGACTACACCCAGCGGCCGGAGCCGCGGGAAATCCTGGAACGACTCAGCCCACGCGACTGAGCGCAATTCCGCCGGTTTCAATTACTATTGGATATGGGTGAGCGCCCGCTTTGGAATGCTGACGACCAGCGCAGCCGGCTTGACGAGCTGACCGCCAGCACCACGAATCCTGCAAAAGATCTTCCTCTTCGCCGCGACGTCCGCCTGCTCGGCACCTTGCTGGGGCGCGTCCTGGTGGAACAGGTGGGTGAGTCTCTACTGGGTGTGGTCGAGGAGTTGCGACGCATTTTCATTCAGCATCGCGAGCAGCCGCGCCCGCACACCGCCTCACCGGATTTTCAGGACCCGCTGCTCAATCAGGCGCGGAACCTGATCTCCCGCCTCAGCATCGATGAGGCGCATCGGGTGACTAAGGCCTTTGCGATTTATTTTGAGCTCACGAACCTGGCGGAAACCAATCACCGCAAGCGAAGACGGCGCGCCGCCAAACTGCATCCTGAGCAGCCTCCGCTGGAGGGGTCGTTCCGCGGCACTTTCCGGCGCATGCGAGCCGCCGGGATTCACGCCAGCCAGGCGCTGGAGGTCCTGCGCAAAATAAAAGTCATGCCGGTCTTCACGGCTCATCCCACTGAAGTCGCCCGCCGGACGGTTCTACTCAAGCGCCGCCGCATCGGCAAACAACTGGAACGACTGGACCGCCTGCCTCTGACCGAGGCCGATGCCAACCGGTTCGAGGCGCGAATCTTCGGGGAGGTGACTTCGTTATGGCAGACCGACGAAGTACGTTTGGAAAAGCCCCTGGTGACCGATGAGATCCGCATGGGCCTCGATCACTATCCATTTTCGCTGTTCGCCGCCCTGCCGCGTCTGTATGACGAAGTGGTCGATTCCCTGCGCGCGGTCTATGAAATCGATCTGAGCTACTCTGAAGTCCCAGATCTGCTTTTTTTCGGCTCGTGGATCGGCGGCGACCGCGACGGCAATCCTTTCGTCACGCCGGGATCTACCCGGGAAGCACTGCAGCGTGCCCGCAATGTGATCATCGGCCACTACATCACCGAACTGGAACGCGCTACCGACCAGCTTAGCGCCTCCATCCGCCAGGTAAACGTTTCCGACGCAGTCCGCGCGCGGCTGACGGCCTACAGCACCCAGATGGGCGACGAGTATGCGCGCCACTCGCGGATCTCGAGCTCTGAACTTTATCGTCGCCTGCTCAGCCTGATCGTCGTTCGTTTGCGGCATAGCCGCGAAGGGGTTGAACCGGCAAAGTCGTATCCGTCCGCCAAAGAATTCGAAAACGACCTTCTGCTGATCCGCGAGAGTCTGGCGGCAAATCACGGGCTGCGGCTGGCCGAGCTGGTTATTGATCCGCTACTGCGCCAGCTGCGCGCTTTTGGATTTCATCTTTCGACCCTCGACATCCGGCAGCACGCGCGCCTGCACGCCCAAGCGCTGGCCGAGATGGAAGCCAATGTAGGCGCGAGCTTCCCGCTCGTGCTGGCCACGCCGGCGCCACTTCCGCACGAGCGGGACGCTCGCGCCCACACTCAAGCACTTTCCCCCTCGACTCAGGACGTTCTCGACACCCTGCGCGAGATCGCCGAGTTAAAGAAGGTCTATCCCGCATGCGCGATTCGCAGCTACATCATCAGCGGAGCGCAGACGGAAGCCGACGTCTTGACGGTCACGAAACTGGCTGCCGCCTGCGGCGTGCGCATCGCAGCTTCCGCGGATGACCCGGGACTGATGCCGGTCCCGCTTTTCGAATCGATCGAGACCCTGCGCGCTTCTGCATCGGTAATGGAGCGGATTTGGCGAGCACCAGACTATCAGGTGCCTCTCGATTCCTGGGGACGCTGGCAGGAGGTCATGCTGGGCTATTCCGATTCCAATAAAGACGGCGGCATGCTGACCAGCATCTGGGAGTTATACAAGGCGCATCATGACCTTCATCGCGCGGCGCGCGAGTGCAAGGTGAAGCTCCGCCTCTTTCACGGCCGCGGCGGCACAGTCGGGCGCGGGGGCGGCCCCACTCACACCGCGATACTGGCCCAGCCAGTGGGAGATTTTTCCGGCGAGATTCGCATCACCGAGCAGGGTGAAGTGCTCAATTGGAAATATGCCGACCCGGTGCTGGCGGAGTGGAACCTGGAGATCATGATTGCATCCTGCCTGGAAACGCTCACTCGTACCCGTGGGCCGGCGCCTGGGGCCGATCAGCGCTGGACGCCGGCCATGGAACAGATGTCGAGCGACGCCTTCGACTTCTATCGCCGCAACATCGCCGAGAATGCCGAAGTGATCGAATATTTCGAACAGGCGACGCCAGTGAATGAACTGGAACACGCGCGCATCGGCTCCCGTCCTCCGCGCCGAGGCCAGAGCCGTCGGCTTGAAGATCTCCGCGCCATACCCTGGGTCTTTGGCTGGATGCAGAGCCGCCACGCCGTCCCCGCATGGTTCGGCGTAGGACATGCACTGGAGCGTTTCGCGCGTCAGGACTCCGCAAATCAAGCCCTGCTCTGCGAGATGATGCGAAGTTTCCCGCTATTCTCTGACTTGATCCGCAATGTGGAACTGGCCATGTCCAAAGCCGACCTGACCATCGCGCGCCTCTACGCTGAACTTGTCCCCGACCTGGACTTGCGTGAGCGGGTGTGGGCAATGCTGGTGGACGAATTTGAGCGCACCCGCCGGATGGTTCTGAGCGTCACCGATCAGGGCGAACTGCTGAAAGGCAATCCCGTGCTCGCGCGCTCGATCCGCTTGCGCAATCCTTACGTGGACCCGATGAGCCTGGTGCAGGTCGAACTCCTGCGCCGCAAACGGTCAGGTGGAAACGTGGACGGCGTGGACTATGCACTGGGCGCGACCATCAACGGTATCGCCGCAGGCCTGCACAACACCGGCTGACCGCAGTGGCGGTTCAATCTGAAATTCATCGAGTGTCATTCTGAGCGGAGTGGCTGCTTCGCAACGCGAAGCAGCCGCGCAGTCCAAGGACCCCTACTTTCACGGTTTAGCCGAATCGCACGAGCGAATTGCTCCGGTCAAGTTACGACGTCGTGATGATGGGGATCCTTCGACTTCGACAGTTCATTCGCGAGCGAATGAACTGTCTGTGCTCAGGATGACATTGCGTTGGATTGGGACAGTCAACGCCCGGCCGCCGCCAGTTCCCTTTGCGTGCTGGGCTCGTACTCGACGATGTATCCGGCGACGGCGCTGGCCGCCACCGTGAGCGGACTGGCCAAGTACATCTGTCCGGGGCCGCTGCGGCCGGGGAAGTTGCGGTTCTGGGCGCTGATCACCACCTGCTCGGGCCGCGTGGTCACTCCCGGGCCGGCGTTGATGCACGCGCCGCAACTGGGCTCGATCACGTGCGCGCCCGCTTTCTGGAAGATCTCCAGATAGCCCTGGCGAATGCAATAATCGCGCGTCTCCTGCGATCCAAACTGGATATAGAATTTCACTGAATCAGCCACGCGCTTGCCCTGCTTCAGCGCATTGGCCAGGACTCTGGCATACATATCCATGTCTTCGTTCTTGCCTGCGGTGCAGGTGCCGCCGTAGGCCAACTCAATCGGAACTGGCGTATTTAGCTCGCGAATATATTTGCCGTTGCCGGGATCGCCGGGTGTTGCCACCATGGGTGTGATTTCGGCGGCGTCAAGTTCAATGGTGTGCGCGTACTCGGCGCCGGAGTCGCTGTACAGGCCTTCAATCAACGACTCGGCTTGCTTGCGGTCCATGCCGCGCCGCTCCACCAGGAAATCGACTGCTTTCCGGTCAGGGGCGACGATGCCGGTGAAGCCGCCGATTTCCGCTGCCATGTTGGTCATGGTGGCGCGCTCGTCCACGCTCAATTCTTCGATGGCCTCGCCCGCATACTCCATCACCTTGGCCAGGGCCTTGCCGCTGCGCACGTAGTCGAGGCTAAGAATTTTAAGGATGAAATCCTTGGCAGTCACATTGGGATGCTTCCTGCCGCGAATTGTGATCTTCACCGATTCCGGCACCTTGACCCGCACGTCTTTCGTGATCCAGGAGTTGAAAACATCGGTGGTGCCGATGCCGAAGGCCACGCATCCGATTGCGCCTACATGTGGAGTGTGCGAATCGGAGCCGATGTTGAGTTGTCCCGGCAGCGCGTAGCTCTCCAGCACGATGGAGTGGCAGATGCCCTCCGAGCCCTTGCGGTCTTTCAACTCGCCGTGCAGCTTGATTCCCTGCTTCGCGGCGAAATCCTGCTGCTTCAGTTTGAGTTGCGTGGCCAGGTCGAGCAGGCCCAGTTTCTTTTTTTCCTCCGAGATGACTTCATCGAGAAAGGTCAGGTGGTCGCGGAAGAACAGAATGCTGGAGGGATCGTTGACTTTAGCATCCTTGCCCACGTAGCGCTCGAAGAAGATGGCCGCCATGGGCGTGACGTATTCGTGGCTGAAGCGCAGGTCGGCGCGGGCGAAGCCGGTGTCGCCGGGCTTTACGTAGCCTGCCAACTCTCTAGCGGAGCTTTGCTCCGCTGGACGGGCGGGGACGCCCGTCCCTCCATTTTCTCGAGCATCCAGCATGTGCCGGGCGAAGATTTTCTCTGCGACCGTCATGGGCCGCTTCGCTGTCTTGATGGGCGGGAGGAAAACTTTCTTCTGCAGGCGCGCCACATTGAAGGGAAAGAGGCCGCCGTACTCGATGACCTGACGCGTGATCTCATCTTCACCGTTCGTGAATTCGGCGAGCGGGATTTCCTCTCCCGCCCGGACTTTGTCAATCAGTGAGAAATTGGTCGAGGTCAGCAGGCCCAGGTTCTGGCAGTTCTGTTTGTAAATGCGTTCAATGTTCTCGGCGATCACCAACTGAATCCCGGCACACATCTCGGCGTAGGGCGATTGCTCCCGGCTTGAGCCCTTGCCCCGCCGCTTGCCGCTGACAGCGCACACGAAGCCGCCCTTCTTTACCGCGCTCCGTCCAATGGGCAGCACGTCGCCGCACTTAAGGCCCAGGTAGGGGATCTCTCCCAGGGTTTCGTCGAAATAGAAGCAGTAGTGCGCGGGAGTGATCTCGTCAGTCGAGATGTCGTCGCGCAGCTTGGGATTGTTGGCCGGATTTTTATTGTCCCAGGACAGGTCTTCGCCGGCCAGCTGGCGCTTGATCAGTTCCGGGTCTTCGGTGAGGAAGAGGATGCGCCCTTGCAGGCGAACTTTGTCTGGGCGTTTGTCGATCTTGCGATCCAACAGCGAGGTGATCACGTTCCTATTTTACCGCCGGGAGTTGGGTTAGGACCGGGAAAAAGCCACTGCAGCGGAAGCCGAACAGAGAACCTCAGGCGCTAAAGCGACGCATTTTCAGTGGCCTGGCGGCAAGACCGAGGTCGTGCCCCTCCCAAGACTGCTTCGCGCACTACGCGAGGTTCGGCTAGTGGTGGCCGTGTTTGTGGTCGTACTCTTCTCCTGCAGGAATGGCCACGCTCAAGCGGTTCTCTTTAGGCGCCAGCGGACATGTGGCGTAGGGCGTGACCGCGCACGGCGGATTGTAGGCTCGATTGAAGTCGAGAACAACGGTGCCGTTGGTCACAGGATCAGTCTTCAGAAAACGGCCACCGGGATAAGTATCAGTCTTGCCGGTGGGATCGCTGAAGACGAAGAACAGACCCTTGGCGGCATCGCCACCCAGATCGGTCAGCCTCAACTCCTGACCATTGAGTTTGAAAACCGCAGTCCCTGCAATCGGGGTCGGGGAGACATCGCCCAGCACGTTGGGAACATCGACCGTCTGTTTGCCGTCAGAAGGCAGAAAGGATGCGGTCACTCGATACGACAAGTCCAGGGGAAAGAATTGCGCTCCGCGGAATTGACGCACGGCGTCGCTGTCAAGATCTTTTAGCCGGATGCCGACGCGCTCGCCGCGAATGATCGCATGAAACCGCAAGTTTCCCAGCTCGATTACCGTGGGATTGTCCGCCGTATCCGGCTGAAGCTCGGCCGTGGTAGCGGGTTTGCCCGCAATGACCGCATTAACACCGGGAGCCAACTTCACCGTCACAACCTGGCCTTGCAGGGTGAATGATCCGGCGTGGGCGGGCCCTTTGGGGAAGACGATGGCATTTTTGGCATCCGTGCCAAAGCTGCTCTCGCCCGGCTTGAGCCAGAAAAGCCCGGCCAGTGGCAGCCACTCCTGTTTGAGATCTTCGACCAGATCGCCTTTCCATTTCTCGAATGACTGCTGGTATGCAGGATCAACAACGGCTGGCCCGTCCGCCGCGGATGCGATTCCGAGCGGCATCGAGACAACCATCGCGACCAGCAATACTGCGAGTTTCCGATTCATACTCTCTCTTTTCGATACTCTCGAACATCGGGCAGAGGCTCGAGTCCGCGCCCAGCGAAGATCTCCGTAAATTCGCGGACCAGATCGGCGTGCAGCAAACCATTCGACGCCAGGGTCTCGCGACTGTTGAGTTGGAACGGGCCGCCTTTGAAATCCGTCACTTTGCCGCCGGCTTCTTCGACAATCAATACACCCGCGGCGGTGTCCCAGGGATTGAGATTGAACTCCCAGAAGCCATCGAAGCGGCCGCTGGCCACACAGCATAAGTCGAGAGCCGCGGAACCTGCACGCCGTACACCGTGGGTGCGCAACGTAATCTGATGATAGAAGTGAATATTCGGGTTCTTGTGCCGCTTGTGGCTGGGAAAGCCGGTGGCCACCAGACTCTCAGACAGGTTCGCGATTTTTGAAACCTGCATCTTCGAAGCCTGGTTCCGTTGCTGGGTCAGCCAGGCCCCGCTTCCCTGTTCCGCCGCGAACAGCTCGTCGCGGGTGGGATCGTAAACCACGCCGGCAATCAGCCGGTCCTTGTGCTGCAGTCCCAGCGAAACGCAGAACACTGGAAAGCCATGGGCAAAGTTGGTCGTGCCATCGAGCGGGTCAACGAACCAGCGATAGTCGCTGCCGGTATCGACCAGGCCCTGCTCTTCACCGAGAATATCGTGGGCCGGCCAGCGCGCCTTGATGCGCTCCCGGATCAGGATCTCGGAAGTCCGGTCGGCTATGGTGACCAGGTCCGCGTCGCCTTTGTACTCGACCTTCACATGCTGCTGGAAGTATCCCATCAGCAAAGCGCCGGCTTCGCGGGCAATCTCGGCCATGCCGGTAACAAACTCACTGGAATTGGATAGAGTCATGAAATGACATTCTGATGTTTTTCTTTGCGCTCTTTGCGGATTCCTTCGCGACCTTTGCGGTCAAGAATTTCCTGCGTCAAAGTCAAAAAGCGTAACCGCAAAGGACGCAAAGAAATCCGCAGAGGACGCGAAGAAAATCCGCGGCCTTACTTGCGCTTGGCGCCGTCTTCCGCGATGTACATGATCTCGTGCTTGAAGATAAACAGGTTGGGCTGGTCTTCACGGGTCAACCGGACCATGTTCTTGTCGTAGTACTCAATCCAGCCGCGGACCACTTCGCCGTCCGCCAGCTTGATGCTGACCGGCTTCTGTTTTTCTCCCAGTGACTTCAGGTATGCGGCCTCCTCCGAGGTCTGCTCGGGAGGAGCAGGCCTTCCCTTGCGGGAAGCGCCGGGCGATCCTTGTCCTTGAAAAGGCATAGCCGATATCTTACACGCTGTCAGTGTGGGTGGGACACTCCCTTCGACTTCGCTCAGGGCAGGCTTTGTCCGACGCCTTTGATTTGCACTCTCCCAGATGTACCGGCAGAGCCAGCCGCTAGAAGGTAAGCCTGACGCCGAACTCGAACTGGCGCGGCGCGCCCAGCGAGAATACCCCGGAGCCCGGCCCGATGCGATTCGTCGCCCGTTCCGAAGCCACCGTGCCATTCACCGAACCCGCCGTCCCGTTCAGCGCCCCGCTCAACCGGTTGGCCGGACCATCGAAGTTGGCGAAATTGAAAACGTTGAAGGCCGACACGCTGGGCTCCAGAACAAATCGGTCTCCGAACTTGAAGGGCCGCGCCAGGGTCAGGTTCACGGTGCGCAGCCACTCCAGGCTCACGTTATCTGCCGGAGCGGCCGCGACCGTGGGCGAGTCCGCGCCCAGTTGCAGCAGTTGCGTCCGCGAAAGCAGACCGGCATTGACCAGCGCCTGCCCGGCAAGAGTTGGCCGGTCGCCGAAATTGGCGTTGTAGTTCTGAATGACCGTGTTCAGCTTGCTGCCCGAAACCGCGCGTCCGAAGGCCCCGATGTTGGTTCCCGGCAGAATATCGCCGTAGGCATCGGAACCGGACTGGCTCTGCCCGCCAAAGGAGCCGTCGCCGCCCACGTCAGTACGGAAAATCTCGCCTCCAACTCCCCCGCTCGCCGGAAGGAAGAGAGTCTGTGGCAGAGGCGAAGCCAGCTGCGCCAACAGGCCCAGGCGGATGCCGCGGGGCAGGTCCAGTACCGAGCCCAGGGAAAACTGGTGCTTGCGGTCCTGCGATGCGGAGCCAAAGTACGCGGTCGGGTGGTTGAAATCCGCCGCCAGGGGCAGCAGGTCCTGATCGCCCAACCCTCCCGCAGTGTTGCTGCGAAAGCTGGCGTGGGTGTAAGAAAACTGCAACGTCCCGCCTACCACTCCACGCACCGGATTGGTGACGTGAGTGCGCACCGAAACCTGCAAGCCGCTGTAGAGCGAGCGGCCGGCGGGAAAGAACATGGTGTTGCGTCCCACCAGCGGATTGATTCCGGCAAAAGCCGCGCCGGTATCCGGAGTCAAACCAAACAGCGATGCCGGAGCGCCGCCCAGGAACTGAGCGCCGGAATCCAGACCGTTAGCGGCGAAATCGGTAATACTGGCGCCCGGCACTGCAGCGAGGTAACAGCTGACCGCAGTCTGCGAACTGGCCCCGGCGCTTGCGGCGGGCGCGCAAGCCGCGCTGAGCGGGTTCGCGGCCAGCGTGTTGTTGATCGCATTTAACGCCGCATTGGTGTTCAGGTGCGACGCATCCCCCACGTGATTGGTGTCATACCCGATCAGGTAGTGCGTGCCCACATTGCGCACATAATCGACGCTGAACAACGTGGTCTGCCAGAACTGTTTCTGCAAGCCGATGTTCATCTGCAGCGAACGCGGAGTCTGGTAAGCGGGAGCCAGCAGCCCTTGCTGGCTGTTGAGCGTCTGTCCCACATAGCTGGGGTTGGGAGAGCTGGACGTAAGCGCGGCATTGGCCGCCTGGAAGGCAGTTTGCAAATCCGCGATCGCGGTGGCCACATTCCCTATGGGTTGGCCACACAAGCCCGCGGCGCTCTGAGCAACGTTGCCGGGAAAAATAACCACGCCGTGACTGGCGCATGGATCGTTGGCCTGGGCATTGAATTGCCCGTTCGCCAGCCGGGCCACGCGATCCCCCAGCAGGTTGCTGAATACGTTGTTGTCGTAGTACATGCCGATCCCGGCTCGTATGACGGTCCGTCCACTCTTCCCCGGGTCCCAGGCCAGGCCAAGCTGCGGAGCGAAATTCAGGTTGGGCTGGCGCACCGCGCCGCCATATCCGGAATAGCCTCCGAATTTATTGAGCAGGTTGCCATCGCCGGTGCAGGGCGCCTGGCTTCCGTAAGAAGCGGCGACAGCCGAGCACGGAATGGCGGGCAGATCGGAATTGCTTCGTCCACTATCGCGAACGTACTGCACTCCGATGGTCGCGGTCAGGTTGGGTAAGACCTTCCAGGTGTCTCCGAGGTACGCCTGCAGGCGGGTATCGCTGAAGCCGCCGCATGACGACCCAAACCCCGACTTCTCGCTGAAACAACTGAAGCCGTTCCCCAGCGTGATGCTCTTCACGGGATAGTTCAAGGGATTGCCGGCGCCGCCCGCAAAAGGCCCAATGGCCGCGAACAGGACTGCGTCTGCGCCCGTGTCCGAACTCACCTGCGGAGCCAGACCAAAAAGATTGGCGGAGATCAGAGTGTCAATCTTGTTCACCGCTACGCCAAAGCGAAACGTATGCCCCTGCCAGGTCCGGGTGCCGTCGTAACGGCCCTGGAGGTTGGCTTGCTTCGTCTCCTGCGGCGCCTGCGGACTAGGACCGCTGGCAAATCCCGAACCACCTGTGAAATTCAAGCTGAGCCCAGGGGCAGGATTGAGAATATTGGCCCCCGCCACTGCGTCCTCGATGTGATTGGTATAGCGGTCGTAGGCAAAGCGAATGCTGTGCAGATACGCTCCGCTGGTGAAATCGAAGCCCAGCCCATTTCCGTACGCGGTGCCGCGGCTCTTGAGCGGCTGGTAGTTGCTGCCGCCGAAGGCATTGACGTCGCTGCCGTTGTCGTAGGTAAAACGGTAGAACAACCGCGATTGCGCGGAGAGTTTGTAATCCAGGCGGGCCGCCCCTTCGGTCTCGTGGAAGGGAGCCTTATAACTTCCATCAAGCACATCGAAGGGAGCATTGAAGATGGCCGGAGCGTAGAGGTCCTGCCTGAAATATTCTCCTGACAGAAAATAGAAGAGTTGGTCTTTCTTCCAGGCACCGCCAACGTTGCCGCCGAAGACTTCGCGCGAGTAGGAATTGTCCTGACCTCCGGGAAAAGCGGCGTTGCCGGCAGCCTGGTTGCGGAAGTTGCCAAAGACCTGGCCATGCAGATCATCGCCTCCGGACCTGGTTGCGACGTTCACAACGCCCGCGGACGCCAGGCCGGACGAAAGCGGAAGCAGCGATTGCCCGACTTCGATTTCCTGGATGGCGCCCACCGGAACATTCGTGGTGGTGGCGCCCACGACTTCGTCCGTGACATCCAAACCATCCACCTGCATCCGCGTGGTGCGGCCATTGCGACCGACCACGGAGGCTGCCGTTAGTCCGCTCTTGGAGGGCGCCAGCACCGCCCCGTCGAGCAACTGCACTCCGGGCTCAAGCGGGGTCAAATCCAGGAACTGGCGATCGGTGGGTATCTGCTCCATTTGCCCGGTAATGATCGCGCCCCGTACTTCCGCGGATTCGGTGTCCACCAGTTTGGCGGACGGAGCGACCACGCGTAACAACCTGACGTCGCCAGTCGCCGTCCCCGAAGGCTGGATTCTGATCAGAAGATCGGCGGGCTGAAACCCCTTGGCCTCCACGTGCAGAACATATTCTCCCGGAAGCAGGTCGCGGATGGCATAGGTGCCGGCCGGGCTGGTTGTGGTGCGGGCGGACTGTCCCGTTATTTTATTAGTGATGGAAAGGTCGGCTCCGCTGATCGACGCGCCTCGCGGCCCGGTTATCGTTCCGGAGACATTCCCGGTGGACTCCTGAGCGTAGGTCGACGACAAAAGAACGAGAAGGACCGCTATCGCTCCGGCCCACAGACCTGACCGCCTGAGGGCGGAACGGGCACAACCAGTATTCGACATTCGTATGGCTTACCTTCCTTGGAAACAGCAATCCTACAAGACTTTCACAACAGAATTTGTCCCGTCAACCGCCGCGGCTGTGAGTGTGGTGTGGGGCGGGCGTCCTCGCCCGCCCCCTTTGACCCGGACTTGTGCGGCTGCTCAACAGGCAACAATCCACTCTCACATCAAATCAACTTCAAGGGCGGCGGGCGAGGGCGCCCGCCCCACACACGGCTTAATGCGACTTGGACGTGTAGTATCCCGTCCGGTGACGCACCTTAAAGCGGGAATCTGCGGGCAGCCCAGCGACCGTTACCTGGATGTGGCGAAACTCCGAATCAGAAAGGCGCTGCGAAGGATAGTACGCCAGCAGATACTGGGTACGCAGTTCATCGCTGATCTGGCGAAAGGCTTCATCGAGCTGCGACAGCGACGACGCGTAGAAATACTTGCCGCCGGTGTCGGCGGAAAGCTGGATCAGGGCATGCTCGCCGCCGGTATCGCGGCCCGCACTCGCCTCGATCGGAACAACGATGATGCTGTAGAGAATCGCTTCCGCGGTCTCGGCGGCGCGCACGGCCTCCTGGTAATCCACCTTGCTCATGGTGTCGCCGCCATCGGTGATCACCACCATCACCTTGCGGCCCACCCGCGGCTCCAGCGCCTGCGAACCCAGAAACAGCGCATCGTACAGGGCGGTGGCTGAACCCATCCGAATCCGGTCGATGCCACGGTCGATCACCCTGAGATCGGAAGTGAAGGATGTCACCTCACTCACCGTCTCGCTGAACTGGTAAAGCGACAAGGCGTCCACCGGGCGCAGAATGGCATGGGCGAAACGGCGCGCGGAAGCCAATTCGAGGGGAAGGTCCTTGCGCGTACTGAGGCTGGTGTCAATGGCCAGGACAATCGAAAGCGGCAAGGCCGATTCCTTATCGAAGACCGCGATCTTCTGCTCCCGGTCGTCTTCCTTCAACTGGAAATTGTCTTTTTTCAGGGACGCGATAGGCGCCCCGTGATCGTCGGTCACGGTGACGAACACGTTCACCAGCTTGACGTCAACCTTGAAAGTGGTATCGGACTCCTGGGCAACGGAGACGAGGCACAACGCCAGCAGAAGACCTGCAGTCACAACCTGTTTCATCGGGAGGTTTACATCACTTGCCTGTGCGCTCCTGGCGCTGCTGTGCGGCGTCCCTGCGACCAATCGCAGATCGACTCCGCGGAGAGCACAGCCAAACCGGCTGGTCACTTAGATGCACGCCTCCCGGAATGGGTGCCTTGTGGACTGGCTATCTCATCCGGGAAGGGCTCACCGTCAGCCCAGACCGCGCCATCTTCGAAGTGCTCCTTCTTCCAGATGGGCACCGTGCGTTTCAGTGTATCGATGAGCCATCTGCAGGCATCGAAGGCGGCCGCACGATGGGCCGAGGCCACTGCAATGAGCACGCTGGTCTCGCCGATTTCGAGGCGTCCCAGGCGGTGGACGATGGCAACATCGCGAACCTTGAATTCGGCCAGCGCCCTACCCGCCAGCTCCTCCATCTGCTTGAGAGCCATTTCCTCATACGCCTCGTAATTCAGGAAAAGTGTGCGGCGGCCGCGAGTCTGATTGCGCACTATGCCCTCGAAGACCGCAACAGCACCATCTTCGGGACGCTTGAGGCCCTGCACAACCGAGGCCGTTTTAATCGCCTCGCGAACGATGGCCGCGTGCCCGCTGGTTTCCGATCCTCCGCTCACCGGCGGCAGCAGCGCGACTTCGTCTCCTGGCCTCAGCCGGGTGGAGGGTCCGGCGTATTCCTGATTTACCGACATGGCAAGTGACGACGCCGTCTCTTTCAGCCGCGGAATGATCCGTTCGTAGTGGCTGAGAACATCCCCGAGCGTGGCGTTCTCGGGAAGGCTGAGTGAGTCGCTCGCCTTGCCGGAGAGGTCTTTCAGAACGCCGAAGAATAGTACGCGGATTTGCATAAAAACCAGTTCCCGGTTTCAAGTTCCCGGTTCCCAGTAGTCTATCGTGCTGGTGGTGATTTGTTGGCAGGCCAAAAAATTGCCAGTCCCCATTGGAGACTGGCAATCCTGACGCTCTCAACAATTATTTTTGAGGCTTCGGACGGTTATCCTGCTGCCGCTGCGGCTGACGCTGTTCCTGGGGATGCACCTGGGGCGCACGATTCTGCCCCGGCGCGGCCTGCGGACGCTGCTGTTGCCAGGTGCGGAACTTCTTTTCGTCGTCCCGCGCCTGGGCGGCGTTTCGCTGCTGCACCGGCGGTGCAGGCTTGGCCTGGGGATGTGACCAGCCCTGCGCTCCCCGGCCGCGGTCGTTCTGATCGACCGCGCCTTGCGGAGGACGCGGCGCGGTGGGTCCTTCCGGACGCACGGGTTCGGCCACCCGCGGCGCAACAATCGGCCGCTGCGGACGCGCGTCAGGACGAGGCACGTCGGCCCGCGACGCTCGATCCGCCTCAACCGGACTCACCGGCTGTTGCGGACGCGCCACCGGGCGTTCGTTCCCCTGAGGATTATTCAGCGGTTGCGGCCGTGGGTTGGGCTCTTCGGTGCGCACATTCACCGCCTGCCCCTGTCCAAAAGGCTGCCTGGGCGCCGCCGGCTTTTGGGTCGCGACCACCCGGCGGTTCACAATCGCCTGCGGCGGCTTGAACCGCGCTGGAGCACCCGAGCCCAATACGCTGGCCTTGACCGGTTGTACCTGGACCTCGCGTTCCACCCGCGCATCAGCGATCTGGCGCGCGTCGAAGCGTCCCAGGTTTCGCTGCACGGGACGAGCGTTCACGAACGTGTCCCGCGAAACCAGAGTCACGCCGTTATTGACCCGCTGATTGACGTAGGTGATCCTGGTGTCATTGCGCTGGTTCGAGTTGTACACGTTGTAAACGTTGGTCACCCGGGTGACGTTCACCACGGTGTTGGTTACATTGACGCGCTCTACGTACCTGCGGCTGCCCCGGTAGTAGGGCATGTACACTTCGCCGGGGGCCAGCGGGAACCAGCCCACGCCCGGGCCTCCGCCGATCGAAATACTCACTCCTCCGACAAAAGCCACCAGAGCGGGAGCATATACCGGCCTGACCGCTACCGGCCCCGGCACCCAGCACCAGCGGTTTTCGGCATACGCCCAGCGTCCATAGTGGAAGGGCGCGAAGCCCCAGGGCTCGTCGTCCACCCAGGTCCATCCCCAGGGGCTGATGTAAGCCCAATGGCCGTCGCGATACGGCGCCCAATCGGAAGCCACGCTCGATGGCACCCAGACTGTTCCATAGCCCGCGACATACTGCCAGTGGCCGTAGTCATCAAGGTCCTCGTAGCCGGTCATCTCCGGCGAAACGTAGTTGGCGGATTCAGAGCCGTCTTCGCGATGGTCGCGCTGAAACGCCCAGTTGTCGAAATCATCGGCGCCCGGCAGTTGGGCAATGTCATAGTCCAGCTGATCTGAGCCGGAGAAGCGGGCCGACTGGCCGGCCACGACGGTGTAGGAATATCCGCCGCCCGTGACTTCGCCGCGGCCGCTCCACACGTTCACGTTGGTCACATTTCCTGCACTGTCAACGTCGATCCGGTATTCACCAGTGCGCTGCAGGTTGAAGGCCAGATTGGGAGTGTCCACTTCGACCAGATCGCCGTCATCGAGATGGCGCACTCGCAGCATCAGCGTGCCTTCCGACAAGCGGAGTTGCATGATGCGATCATCAAGATCGAGCACGGTCATGCTGGTTTCCGGGGCCAGTCTTATGGCGGTCGAGCCTACATGCAGCTCGGCGCGCGCGTCCTGGTCGGTCCATAGATTGTCGCCACTGGTCAGCGGCCGGTTGGGAACAGCCGTCACCCAATCGCCTTCCCCGCCCGGCTGAAAAGTAACTGACCCTTGTGCATAGTTCAGCCGCGCCACGCGGCTGGGCGGGTCCTGGTCATCATCCTGATCTTGCGCCCGCGCAGTGACGGGAGTCTGCAGCATCAGCAATACGCCCGCCAGGACAACTCCGACTAACCACCTGCGGTATGTCTTCGTCTTTGGCATATTGTTCCTCGCTGCGGCCGGAACGGCACCGCTTCCATAAGGATTAAACACCCCGGGGAGGGATTAGTTTTATACCGTTGAACATGTACCATCGTATTGATGAACAAGCACTTATGTGGGCAACAAAAATGCCAGCCTCCAGATTGCAGGAAAGCTGGCATTGAGTTGTTGTAAAGTTTTTATTTTCTGTTACTTATGAGGCGCCTTGGGCGCTGAGGACCTTTTCCCGCTCCTCTTCGTCCTGCTTCTCCTCGGTTTGCGTGGCGGGAATGGCCAGCTCCAGCACTGCGAGAATCGACTTCACATAGTGGACCCGAATGTTCTCGAGTTGCTCGGGAGTCAGATCCTCTTCCACATTGGTCTTGTTTTCGGCGGGCAGAATCACGTCATGGACGCCGGCGCGCTTGGCAGCCAGGACTTTTTCCTTGACCCCGCCGATAGGCAGTACGTCGCCACTCAGCGTGATTTCGCCAGTCATTGCCGTCAGTGGACGCACCGGGCGGCCGGTGAGCAGCGAGACCAGAGCGGTCGCCATGGTCACGCCAGCTGACGGGCCATCTTTCGGAATCGCTCCCGCCGGCACGTGGATGTGGATGTCATGCTCGGCGAAGAAATTCTCCGGAATACCGAGTATGGCCGCATTCGACCGCACCCAGGTCAACGCTGCCTGCATGGATTCCTGCATCACCTGGCCGATCTGTCCGGTCATGGTGAAACCGCCTTTGCCCTTCATGGTGTTGGCTTCGACAAATAGCACGTCGCCGCCGGAAGGAGTCCAGGCCAGTCCCACCACTACGCCTGCGCGTTTGGTGCGTTCGGCAATTTCGCCTTCGCTGCGCACTTTGATGCCGCCGAGGAATTCGAGGACCACTTCCTTGCTCACGATCAGCTTGTCGGTCTTGCCTTCAGCCAACCGCCGCGCCTGCTTGCGGCAGATGGTACCGATGTTGCGTTCGAGATTGCGCACTCCAGCTTCCCTCGTGTAATGCCGGATGATGTAGGCAACCCCATCTTCCGGAAATTCAATTTGTTCTGCAGTGACGCCGTTCTCTTCGATCTGTCGCGGAATCAGGTACTGAAATGCGATGTGAACTTTCTCCTCTTCCGTATAGCCCTGGAGCTCGATGATCTCCATGCGGTCGCGCAACGGCTCCGCGATGGGATCGAGCATGTTCGCGGTGGTGATGAACAGCACCTTCGAAAGATCGAAGGTCACATCCAGGTAGTTGTCCCGGAACGTGGAGTTCTGTTCGGGATCCAAAGCTTCTAGCAATGCGGAAGCAGGATCGCCGCGGAAGTCGCGTCCGACCTTGTCGATTTCGTCGAGCATAAAGACCGGATCTTTGGTCTCAGCCCGGCGAATGCCCTGAATAATCTGTCCCGGCAACGCGCCGATGTAAGTACGCCGGTGACCGCGAATCTCGGCCTCGTCATGCACGCCGCCCAGCGAGATGCGGACGAACTTGCGTCCCAGGGCGCGCGCGATCGACTTGCCCAGCGAGGTCTTGCCTACGCCTGGAGGTCCGACGAAGCAGAGAATGGGTCCTTTCATTCCAGGCTTCAGGCGCCGCACGGAAAGATAATCCAGGATGCGGTCTTTGACCTTCTTCAGGTCGTAGTGATCGGTGTCGAGGATTTCCTTGGCTTTCAGAATGTCCACTTCGCCGCCGGAGGTTTTAGCCCAGGGCAGCGCCGCCAGCCATTCCACATAGTTGCGGGTGACGGAGTAGTCCGCAGCCATGGGTGACATGCGGGCCAGGCGGCCCAATTCCTTCAAGGCCTCTTTCTTCACTTCATCGGGCATGCCGGCGTTGTCAATTTTCTGCTTGAGGTCTTCGGTGTCGCGCGCGCCTTCATCCTGCTCGCCCAGTTCCTTCTGGATGGCTTTCATCTGCTCGCGCAGGTAGTACTCGCGCTGCGTCTGCTGTACCCGGTCCTGAACTTCGGACTGGATCTTGTTGCGCAGCTGCTGGACTTCGAGTTCCTTCGCCAGATGCTGGTTGATTTTTTCCAGACGCACCCGGACGTCGGTGGTTTCGAGCGTGTCCTGCTTGTCGGCGGTCGAGAGCGACGGGAGCGAGGAGGCGATGAAATCCACCAGCCGGCCCGGTTCGTCGATGTTCATGGCCACCGTGGAAAGTTCGTCCGACAAGGTCGGCGAACCCGCCACGATCTGCTGAAACAGTGTAAGAACGTTGCGCTGCAGCGCTTCCACCTCGGAACTCTTGGGCGGAATGGCTTCGGGCACGGAATCCACACGACCACGCATGAAGGGCGTCAGCTGGGAGAATTCAGTGAGCCGCACCCGCTCCAGGCCTTCGGCAAAAACAAACAGGCTCTGGTTGGGCATCTTTACTACTTTGTGGACGACGGCAAGCGTTCCCACGGTATAGAGATCGCTGGCCTGGGGAGCATCGACGCGCGCTTCACGCTGCGCCACCACCACGATGGTCTTGTCTTCGCCCAGTGAATTAATGAGTTGAACCGAGCTCTCCCGGCCCACGGTCAGGGGCAGCACGGCGTGGGGGAAAAGTACCGTATCCCGAACCGGCAGGATCGGCAGAATCCCCGTTTCTTCTTCTTTTGGCTTGGTATTGCGCTCAGTGCGCGTTTTTTCTGCCATATTTCACCTTGAGTGTCTTGTGCTCAAGTTTTGATGACATAAAGGCCGAGAAGGATGCAGGCCCCGCTATTCACTTGAAAGTAATTGAATACTAAACCCTAATCGAGGAGTTTGTACCCAATCAAAGGTGCTGAGACCGATTGGTGACCATTGGACGCCCGAAACGGGATGTTGCTCTCTTGTGTGGGGCGGGCGCCCTCGCCCGCCGCCTTTGCCTTGGACCTGGGCCGCTGATGACCAAATCACACTCAAAACCAAATTCAAAGGCGGCGGGCGAAGGCGCCCGCCCCACACAAGCTC
>Ga0207706_10000319_pt1 | contig 52048 bp, 44 predicted proteins | sample KBSC53metaG_FD_184318 | JGI IMG/M metagenome (GOLD analysis project Ga0207706, IMG submission 184318) | Corn rhizosphere microbial communities from Kellogg Biological Station, Michigan, USA - KBS C5-3 metaG (SPAdes) (version 2) | ecosystem: Host-associated > Plants > Roots > Rhizosphere > Soil ... | reverse complement strand
GCGCCGCAGAACACCAACGGTATTTTCGTCGTCGACGGTGTGGTTGGCGATTATCTTTGTGAGCGCTTCGGCGATCTCAAAGACAACCCGCTCACCATCGAGGTCGAGAACAATCGGATTGTCGATCTTCGCTCGGAGAACAAGGATTTGCGCGATGAATTTCGCGCCTACACGAGCACCGATGAAAACAGTAATCGCGTCGGCGAATTTGCGATCGGAACGAACACTGCCTGCACCCACATCATCGGCCACATCTTACAGGACGAAAAAATTCCCGGCGTCCACATCGCCTTCGGTCATCCTTACGCCGAACATACTGGCGCTAACTGGGTTTCCAAAACCCACATCGACTGTGTCGGCCGGGATTTCGACATTTGGTTCAACGGCGACCAGGTGATGAAGCGCGGGAAATTTTTGGTATGATATCGCCATGACCGTCGACGTGCGTGAACGCCTCCTGGCAGCTTCCTTCGTGCCGTTTGTCATCCGTACTTCGGACGGTCGCGAATGTTCTGCACCGGCAGCTCATCACGCGTTTATTACGCCGCGCGGCAACCGCGTAATTGTTGTCGCCGACAATCGTGCCACGGCCGTCCTCGGCCCTCTTCACATCAACAGCGTAATCGACCAGCCGAACGGCGAGTAGCGCGCTGCGGATCTAACACAGTGGATCCGAAACTTCGCGCGACCTTCAACGCCGACTTCACGCCGGACAAGTACGCGGCCCTGTTGCGCTGCGTGAATGAAACTGAGAAGTGGCCAGCGGATTTCCGCATTTCGGAAACGCCGATTCTTTTGACACGCGAATTCACGGATGAAGTAACGCGGGCCGCGGATGCGATTGTCGATCTTACCCGCACGCCAGAATTCGCGCGACACGCAGAGAACGCGATTCCCGAGGGATTGGAAGTGCCGAATGAAACGGGGCATCCGAATTTCCTCGTAGTCGATTTCGCAGTTTGTGCCGAAGGCGATCGCTGGGTCCCGCGACTGATTGAACTGCAAGCGTTCCCGAGCTTGTTTGGTTTTCAATTGCTGCTGCTGCATTGCGTGCGCAAGGCGTATCCGGCGATTCCCCGCAATTGGACCTCATCATTTGGCGGAATCAAAGATGAGACTTATCTCGAGCTCCTGCGACGCACAATCATCGCCGATTCGGCTCCGGAGAACGTGGTCCTGCTGGAGATCGAGCCGGAAAAACAAAAGACACGGGTCGATTTCGCCGCGACTGAAACATTGCTCGGCATACGCCCAATTTGCGTGACGAAAATTAAAAAGCGCGATCGGCAATTATTATATGATCGCGATGGACGCGAAGTGCGGATCAAACGGATTTATAATCGGGTAATATTCGACGAACTCATTCGCCGGCCCGATCTGGATCTGCCGTTTCGGTTTCAAGATGATCTCGATGTCACATGGGTCGGCCATCCGAACTGGTATTTCCGTATCAGCAAGCATTCCCTGCCATTTCTCAAGACCGAGCACACATCGCGGACGTTCTTCGCTGATGAATTTCCCGCCTTCGCCAAGGCTACGGCGGGCACGCCCGCTGATGGGACGATCGACAATTATGTTTTGAAACCACTTTATTCATTCGCCGGGCACGGTGTGGAGATGGAACCGACGCGAGAAAAGATCGCTGCGCTCAAGAATCCGCACGAATGGATCTTGCAGAGAAAAGTCGATTACGCCGCATTCGTGCCGACGATCGATGGTCGGAAATCGAAAGCTGAAATCCGGATGATGTTTGTCTGGCCGGACAAGGATCGCGATCCCACGCTGGTAAATAATCTTGTCCGGATGAGCCAGGGCAAAATGATGGGGGTCGATTTCAACGTCGACAAGACGTGGGTCGGCGCGAGTATCGCGCTGCATTCCACCGAATGATTTCGTTGAGCCGCGTCAACTACGCCGGTTCGGTTGAAACAGTTGCTTCGCCAGCGCCCTGCTCTAGGGCCTGCTCGACTGCGCGCCAGGCGAGCATCGCGCACTTCACGCGTTGCGGAAATTTTCGCACACCCTTCATCACGCGAAGATCACCCAATGTCTTTGGCGCTTCGCTGGTTTCCTCCGTCACGAGGTCGTGAAATGCACGCAACATTTCCATTACTTCCGCCCGACTTTTCCCCTTCAACTTCATCGTCATCAATGACGCCGACGCCTGGCTGATCGCGCAGCCGTGCCCGGTGAATTTGATATCCTCCAGACCCCCGTTGCCGTCGAATTTCACGCCCAGATGAATTTCATCGCCGCAGGCCGGATTATCGCCATGCACTCGAACCGCAGCATCGGCCAGGTCTCCAAAATTCCGAGGCCTGCGCGAATGATCGAGAATGACTTCCTGGTAAAGCTCTTCGATTTCGGTCGTCATGAAAAGAAACGCACGGCGGCGCGAAGAATTTCAATCATTCGATCGATTTCCTCCATCGTGTTGTAAAAATAGAAACTTGCCCGACTCGTCCCAGACACTCCGAAGCGCCGCATCAGTGGCTGGTTGCAATGGTGGCCCCCACGCAAAGCCAGTCCGTACTGATCGGCGAATGTGGTGAGATCGTGCGGATGCGCTGCGTCCATCACAAATCCAACAAGCGCGCCGCGCTCTTCAGTTGGCCCCAGAACATGCATGCCAGGCAGTTCCTTGAAACGCTCGACCGCATAGTGCGCAAGTTGCGAGTCGTGTTCGAAAATTGCGACGCGTCCAATACGTTCGATGTAATCAATCGCGGCCGCGAGACCGATCGCGCCCGCTATATTCGGTGTCCCGGCTTCAAACCGGTGAGGCGCTTTCTTAAACGAGCTTTTTTCCAGAGTGACGCTCACGATCATTTCGCCGCCGCCGTGCCATGGCGGGATCGAATCCAGAATCGCCGCCCGCCCGTAAAGCGCGCCGATGCCAGTCGGGCCACACATTTTATGCCCGGAGAAGGCGAGAAAATCGCAGCCCAGCTCCTGCACATTGACGGGCATATGTCCCGCGCTCTGGGCCGCGTCCACCAGTGTGAGAGCACCGACCGCGTGCGCTTTGGCGCAGAGTTCGGCAACCGGATTGATTGTGCCAAGGGAGTTTGAAACATGCGTGAAGGCAAAGAGCTTTACCTCTGGCGTGAGCAACGACCAGAGCTGATCGAGATCGAGAGTCCCGTCATCGCGCACGGGCACAAAGCGCAGCCGCGCACCTGTTCGTTCGCTTAACAACTGCCACGGCACCAGATTGCTGTGATGCTCCATTTCCGTGAGCAGGATGACATCGCCTTCGCGAATAAATTTCCCGCCCCACGCTTGAGCGACGAGATTGATGCTTTCAGTGGTTCCGCGCGTGAACACGATCTCGTCAGCGCTCGCAGCGCCGATGTATTCAGCGACGCGCTGGCGCGATTTTTCGTAAGCCTCCGTGGCGCGCGAACTCAGCACATGCAATCCGCGATGGACATTTGCGTTTTCGTGTTCGTAGTAACGTCGAAGCGCGTCGACCACGGCGCGCGGTTTTTGCGAAGTCGCAGCGTTATCAAAATAAATCAAAGGATGCCCGTGCGCTCGCTCGCGGAGAATCGGAAAATCGTCGCGGATCGCATCCCAATCGACACTGCTAGTGGCAATCTTGTGCACTCCATAATCTGCTCCACACGCCGCTACACGCCACTTTATTCGAGGACGGCAATCTGAGGAGACGAGCCAGGTCGGCTTCCTACAGCTTTTTGTTCATCACTTCGGCCGCTTCAGACGAAGTGCGCACCGGGATGATTTCGAACTTCATTAAGTCTCGCCAACTGTCGATCCATTTGTCGAAAAGTATGAAATCCTCAGTTCTCATGAGCTGATAACAAATTTTGAAGTCGCGATCGACCCAACTCGAAACGTATTCGAGACCTTCAGGCATCATTCGTCCTTTCTCGCGAAAACGCCGATAAATCCCCGGCGCAGCTCCCTCTTTGAAACGCTCGATGACCATGTAAAGCATTATTGCATCTTTGCGGTCATTCCGAGCGAAGTCGAGGAATCCCGTGATGTAAGCCATCGGTATCGTTGCGGGATTCTTCGACTCCGCTGCGCTTCGCTCAGGATGACCAATCGTGTAACTCTTGGTCTACTTCCGCGAACGCATTGACTGCAAAGTTCAGATCCTCGCGGGCGTGCGCTGCGGACACTTGTGTGCGGATACGTGCAGTGCCGTGCGGGACGACCGGGTAAAAAAAGCCGATGACGTAAACGCCTTTCTCCAACATGCGCGCGGCGAACTTTTGCGACTTCGCCGCGTCGCCAATCATAATCGGAACGATCGGATGCACCCCGGGCTTGATTGTGAGGCCCCTTTCGGTCAAAGCAGCGCGAAAATATTTTGTGTTCTCTTCGAGCTTGTCTCGCAATTCGGTGGATGCGCTGAGTAATTCAAGCGCCTTTAACGACGCTGCCACCACCGGCGGTGCGATGGTGTTGGAAAACAAGTACGGCCGCGAACGTTGCCGCAACAGATCGATAATCTCCTTGCGACCACTCGTGAATCCCCCGTTGGCGCCGCCGAGCGCCTTGCCGAGTGTGCCAGTGATGATGTCGATCTTGCCTATCACGCCGCGATATTCATGCGTGCCGCGTCCGGTCTTGCCGAGAAAACCGGTGGCATGCGCATCGTCGATCATGGTGAGCGCGTTGTATTTTTCAGCAAGGTCGACGATCTCTCCCAGGTTGGCGATCGTTCCGTCCATCGAGAAACAGCCATCGGTGGCGATCAACCGAAAACGCGCGTCTTGCGCCGCGCGGAGTTGCGCTTCCAGGTCAGCCATGTCGTTGTGCTTGTAACGAAACCGTTGGGCTTTGCAGAGACGAATGCCGTCGATAATGCTGGCGTGATTTAATTCATCGCTGATCACCACGTCCTTGTCGGTGAGCAGCGTTTCAAACAGTCCCCCGTTGGCGTCGAAACAGGAGGGATAAAGGATTGTCTCTTCTGTCCCGAGAAATTTGGTGAGCGCGGCCTCCAGTTCCTTGTGAATATCTTGGGTCCCGCAAATGAAACGCACGCTTGCCATCCCAAACCCGTGCGTGTCGAGCGCTTCTCTCGCGGCAGCGATGAGCGCAGGATGATCGGCCAGACCGAGATAATTATTCGCGCACATGTTAAGCACTCGTTTGCCGCCCGCGATGGCGATGTGCGCGTCTTGGGGCGTGGTGATCACTCGCTCGGTTTTGAAAAGACCTTGCGATTTAATTTCTTCCAGCGTCTGAGCAACCTGCTTTTCGAATTCTGGGACCATAGGTAAACTGGAGATTACGCAGAAAAGATTAATCAGGAAACCAAGAAGCCATGGTTTGAATCAGAGAAAGGGGATACACGGCCAGTTTATGGTTTCCTGGCTTCCAGATTTGCCGTAGAAACTTCTTGCGCAGGTTGTGAATAGCTGTTAATAACTTCGCTGGCGATCTACCTTGACCCTCGCTAAGCGTCGTAACCTTGCCTTAGCCGTTCTCGCGGCGTTCATCGCAATTGTTTTGTTAAGTGCCTGCGGCACCACCAAGCTCGCGCTGCCGCAATATGAGCGTCCGCTAACGAAAACGGGTTTTCAAAATGTTCGCACTACAGCGTATACGCATACCGAAGCCGACCATCGCGAATTCAGCAATCACAATGCGCTCGGCGGCGAATTGCATGCGGCAGGTCCGCCTATCCATCGAGCCGAAGCAGTGGTGCGCGCGACGCTGGCATACGAAGTTCCGCGCGCTATTCCGGTGGACGAGACCGCTTCGTATTCGCCACCTCTCCAACCATTTTCAATGGAAGAAAGGCGAACGGTCACGCGGACGCCAAAACGCACGACTAAAACAACGCGCAAGGCAAAGCGCGCCCTCGCGGTCTCCAGACCGCCCCAAATCGGCAGTGCCGCGGCTGATTGGTCGCGTTGGCCGGCCGGCACGTCTTTCCGCTTGGTTTCCACCGGCCAAATTTATCGCGTGGAGGATTACGGGTGGGCGCTTTCAGGCCGCAACACAATTGACCTTTACATGCCGAACCAGCGCGAGATGAATTCCTGGGGCGCGCGTCAGGAGACCATCGAAATTCTGAAATGGGGCGATCCAGAGGAAAGCTTGCAATTCCTCCGATCGCACCAGAATTACAGGCATATTAAGCGAATGGTCCTTGAGCTCGAAGGCCGCAGTAAGGAAGCTGCGGCGTTGCGATAAATTGGCCGCCTTGTCGTAGCAAGGTCCAAAAAACATTCTCGCCAGCTCGACCTCTTCGGAAACCGAGCTTGGTAACAGCTTTGTTACTTTATCGCTGACCTAATCCCATTGACAATCGGCGGGCCTGCTGATCGAATTGAATCCAAATCCGGCGCGGACCCTGTCCCCGAAGCACGGTCTCACGGAAACAGGAGAATCCAATCATGAATACCAGATTCGCTTGCGGCCTAATCACCCTTCTGGGTGTTCTTGCTCTACAACCGACCGCCCATGCCTCGTTCCACTTCATGCAGATCGAACAGGTCATCGGTAGCGTCGATGGCGACACGACCGCGCAGGCCATCCAGTTGCGCATGCGCGCGGCCGGTCAAAACCTTGTCAGCTTGGGCAAACTCGTCGTGTTCGACGCCGCTGGACTCAACCCAATTACCGTTCTCGACCTGACCAGCAATGTCACCAACGGCGCGGTGGGCGCCCATGTCCTGATCGCGAGCGCAAACTTTGCCAGCCACACCACGCCGCCCGCCATGCCTGATTTTATAATGGCCAATCTTATCCCGGCCAGCTATTTCGCGGCGGGCAGCCTCTGTTGGGAAAGCGATGCCGGAATCATCATGTGGCGGTTGAGCTGGGGCGGCGCCAGCTACACCGGCTCCAACCTGGGCAGCACTACCAATGATATGGACGGCAACTTCGGCCCGCCGTTCGGAAGCCCACTTCCCTCGAGTGGAATTACTGCGGTGCAATTCCAGGGACCTGCCACCGCTTTTAGCACTAACAACGCCGCCGATTATCTTCTAACCACCGGGCCCGTCGTGTTTATTAACAACGCCGGTACCAGCTTTACGGTCACGGGAGTACAGCCAACCGTGACCATCACCGCCCCCGATCCCAATGCATCCGAAGTCCCCGCAACTGACACCGGCAAATTCCGCATCAGACGCGTCGGATCCACCGATAGCGATCTGAGCGTGTTCTTCACGATCAGCGGTACCGCGACTAATAGGGTGGATTACCAGAGGCTTCGCGGTAATGCTACCATTCGCTCCGGCACGACCTCCGTCTCGATCACGCTCCGGCCCATCGATGACACGATCTCCGAGCCCGACGAGACGGCCATTCTCACGTTGTCGCCAGATGCGAATTACATTATCGGTTCGCCCAACACCGCCACCGTTACGATCCACAGCAACGAGTAGCACCGGGCAGAGTCTTCATCGGGTAGATCCGAGGTTTCTAACCATGTTCTTTGAGAGCTGCGGTGAGGGCTACTATTCCCTCCTTTGGGGACCTTTTTCGACGGACCTCATCTGACACGCCACAATACCAGATCCTCGTCGGGCGACGAGACTGAATGGCGAGCAATCGCACGCTGCGCATTCGGGGGCTAGGGTCGGGTTAGCATCTACGCGCGGCCTCCGCGAGCAGAATCTAGTAACAGGATTCATACAGAGTCGCAGAAAACCGAAACTGGTGAAACCGAAACTCCTGCCTCTGCGCTTGGTCACATAGGTGTTGCCGTCCGCGTGGGTTTGATGACGAAAGGTAACAAAACGGTTACTAATCCTTGATTGCCAGTAGATCGCCCCCAAGAGAAATTATGGAAACGAATCCGTTGTCCCTCTCAAAACCGTTATTTATTAGAAAGAACCAGCATATGAAAATCGCTTGCGCATCCGCCTTTGTTTTGTTCGCTCTGTTCGCAGGCCACTCGGCCCGAGGCGCCGATTGGGAAGTCGTCGCCAGCCCTAATTCGGGTACACAGGCCAATAGTTTGTCTTCGATCGCCGCCGCGACTGACAGTGACGTATGGACGGTTGGATGGGCCTACAACCAGTCGCTTGGCGCCTACCGCACGTTGATTGAACATTGGAACGGCAGACGCTGGTCTCTCGTGAGGAGTCCGAACGCGACGAATGGCTACAATCTCCTCAATGGTGTCGCCGTCGCCGCGGCAAATGACGTTTGGACCGTCGGTCAGGCTTGGAACGGCAGCAGTTACAACACGCTGGTGGAACATTGGAACGGCGTTGCATGGAGCATTGTTCCCAGTCCTAATGTCGCCGGTAATTCCAATATCTTGGAAGCGATTTCCGTGGTATCGGCTAACGACATTTGGGCGGTTGGTTACTCATCCGATAGCAACTTCAATAACTTTCCGCTCACGATCCACTGGAACGGCGCGACCTGGAGCATCGTCCCCAGCCCGGTTGTTGACCATGACATCCTCTTCGCCGTCGATGCCATCGCATCGAATGATGTGTGGGCCGGCGGCAGATCTAAACCCGGCGGATACGGCGAAGACCGCACACTGACATTGCATTGGGATGGCTCGGCCTGGAACGTCGTGCCGAGTCCCAACGACGGTCCGAACGATAACAGTCTGTTTGGCGTCGCGAGCGTTGCCTCTAATGATGTGTGGGCCGTCGGGAATGCAGGCAGCTTGAAAACGCTGGCGATCCATTGGGACGGTGTGAGCTGGAGCGTCATTCCGACACCCGCCCTGGATCCCAACGACACCAATCCGGTCCTCGTCGGCGTCGTCGCACTATCGAGCGACAATATCTGGACTGCAGGTCAGTTTATTGTGCCTGTCGAGGGCAGCGCCCAGCACACGCTGACAGAAAATTGGGAAGAATCGAGTTGGGGTGTGGTTGCCAGCCCGAACAACAGACGCTCAAACAATCGCCTGCACGGCATCGCCGCCACGCTGAACGGCACATTGTGGGCCGTCGGCACGACCGGCGTGTTTGCGCAGCCTGAGCGCACGTTGATTTTGCGAAAGAATCCGTAGCATCCGCGGAATCCGCGGCTGTTTTGAGAGATCCTTCGACTTCGCTGCGCTTCGCTCAGGATGACAGATTGGTCCAGTCAAGCACGATCTTGCCGGAGTTGCCGGATTTCATCAGTTCGATGGCTTCCTTGAATTGCTCGTAGGGGAAGCGATGGGTGATGACCGGTGAGATATCGAGGCCGGATTGGATCATGGCAGTCATTTTGTACCAGGTTTCGTACATCTCCCGGCCGTAAATGCCCTTGATGGTTAGCTGATTAAAAACGACAAGGTTCCAATCAATTGCGGCGCTGCCGGGCATGATACCGAGGAGCGCGATCTTGCCGCCGTGAAACATGTTTGACAAAATGTCGTCGAACGCTTTCGGATTGCCCGACATCTCCAGCGCGACATCGAAGCCTTCTTTCATCCCGAGCTTTTGCATCGCGTCGCTGACTTTTTCCGTTCGCACATCGAGCGCAAGATCGGCCGTCATTTTGCGCGCGAGATCAAGCCGGTACGGATTGACGTCGGTAATCACGACGTGACGCGCACCGGCCCGCTTACAAATCGGAATCGCCATGCAACCAATCGGGCCGGCGCCGGTGATGAGCACATCTTCACCGACCAGATCGAACGAGAGCGCAGTGTGAACAGCGTTGCCTAACGGGTCGAAACACGAAAGCACGTCGAGCGAGATCGAGGGATCGGCGTGCCAGCAGTTTGATTGCGGGATTGCGACAAACTCAGCCCATGCGCCGGGGCGATTTACGCCGACGCCTTGGGTATTCGGGCAAAGATGCCGACGCCCGGCAAGACAATTGCGGCAATGCCCGCACGTGATGTGTCCTTCGCCGACAACGAGATCACCCTTCGCAAATCCTTTCACATGATCGCCAACATCATCGACAACGCCGACAAACTCGTGGCCGATCGTCATCGGCACCGGGATGGTTTTCTGCGCCCACGCGTCCCAGTTATAGATGTGGACTTCAGTCCCGCAGATGGAAGTCTTCAGGACCCGGATGCGTACATCGTCTCCGCGAACTTCCGGAACCGGAGCTTCTTCCAGCCATAAGCCTGGTTCCGCCTTCGCCTTGACGACGGCCTTCATCATTTTCTGCACGGCAAGAAATTAAGCGAATCAAGAGAGCAGGAAAGCAGGAAAAAGGCGTCATGGCGAATCAGCGGCTCATCTTGGCTTGCGCCTGGTTCGTTCCTTGGGAATGATGCCAATGCATGCCCATGACCCTTGAGGAAACCGGGACGCCTGCCGTTACGCCGCGCTCCGTCTTCGTTTTGCGATTCATCAGCACGATCGCGCTCTGGTCCATCGCGCTCGTCATCGCATTCTCTGGGTTCGAAATCTTGTTTTGGCTGTTGATCAGCGTGTTTGGAATGATCGGCCTCTGGGAGTTCTATCGGATGCTCGATCACAAAGGTCTGCCGAATTTCAAAGTCACAGGAATGATCTGCGGCGCCGTCATGCTCGGTGGAAGTTTTTATTACTTCTCCAGATTGGGGCCGGCCGGTTCCTATGACTTCGAAGTCGCTGTCTTGCTCTTTTTTTTACTTACAGTTTTTGGACGACAAATGTTTGCGCGCCTCCGGCATGAGGAGCCGCTGCAAACGATGGCTTACACCTTGTTCGGTCTGCTTTATGTGCTTTGGCTTTTTAATTTTATCACGAAGATCGTCTATCTGACGCCGCCCTTGAGCACGGGGCGGCTCACCGGACAATTTTATGTTTTGTACCTGATTGCGGTCACAAAATTTTCGGACATGGGCGCTTATTTGACCGGCAGCGCGATAGGACGCCATCTCATGGTTCCCCACATCAGCGCCAAAAAAACATGGGAAGGTTTCTTCGGCGCGATTGTTTTTGCGCTGCTTTGCAGCCTGGCATTGTTTAAACTGATGCCCGGCCATTTACCCGCCCTCACCTGGACACATGCGACAATCCTTGGTGTGCTTCTTGGCTTCGCAGCAGTGCTCGGCGACCTGGCTGAATCCATCATTAAGCGCAGCACGGACGTAAAGGACTCGGGTAATCTACTACCTGGAATCGGTGGTGCGCTCGATCTCCTCGACAGTCTGCTTTTTACCGCTCCGCTCTTGTTTTTCTACCTGCGGCTGGTGATTCATGTGCCGTAACAATCTTCTGACGGAATCAACAGAATGGACAGAATAGAAGAGGCACCGGAAACGTATGATTTGTGCGGCAAAATCATTGGTCTAGCGATGAAAGTGCACTCGACTCTCGGACTGGGATTTCTTGAGTCGGTTTATCAGAATGCGTTAATATGGGAGTTGCGAAAAGGCGGATTCGAAGCTGAAGTAGGGAGGCCAATCCACGTCCAGTACGACGGACAAATCGTTGGTGCATTTTCAGCCGATGTGCTGACAAACAGGTCGCTGATCGTCGAGCTGAAAGCGAGCCAATCGCTTGCAAAGGCGCATGAAGTTCAGCTCGTAAACTACCTTGTCGCAACGGGACTCGATGAAGGTCCGCTGTTAAACTTCGGAGCAGACCGCTTGGAGTTTAAGAAGAAGTTTCGCGTCCCGAAGAAAGAAGAAGCCTCTTTCTGATTTGCTCGAGTCATTTTGTTAATTCTGTTCATTCTGTCGAAAAGTGAAACGTAAGCGTGTCGTTATTCTAGGCGCGACCGGATCGATCGGCGAAAGCGCGCTGAAGGTCGCGCGCGATATTCCGGAGCGAATGGAGATCGTCGGCCTGGCGGCCAACAGCAATGCCGAAAAACTGGCTACGGCTGCCAACAACCTCCGGCCGGAATCGCTATGCCTGGTTGATGAAACGAAGGTTGAAATCTTGCGCAAGGCGCTCGAGTACAAGCCGCGGATTTTTTTGGGCGAGGTTGGCCTGCGCGAGATTGCGTGCCTGGCGAATGTTGACATGGTCCTGGTTGCAATCGTCGGTACCGGCGGGTTGCGACCGACGCTCGCCGCGATTGAAGCCGGAAAAGATCTTGCGGTGGCGAGCAAGGAAATTCTGGTAATGGCAGGCGAGATCGTGATGCGCGAAGCGCGCGATAACGGCGTGCACGTTCTGCCCGTGGATAGCGAGCACAACGCGATTTTTCAGTGCTTGGAAGGGAAACTCTCGGAAACCAGTAAACGTTCAACGCACAACGCACAACGCTCAACGTCCAATTCAGACAGTTCGGCGTTAGGCGTTGGACGTTGGGCGTTGGACGTTTCCGACGTGCGTCGAATCCTTCTCACGGCCTCGGGCGGGCCATTTCGCGAAACTCCTCGAAGCGATTTCGATTCGATCACGCCAGAGCAGGCGCTCCAGCATCCGACTTGGAACATGGGACCGAAGATCACAATCGATTCCGCGACGCTGTTCAACAAAGGCCTGGAGATGATCGAGGCGCATTGGCTCTTCGGAGTCGAGATGAAGCGCGTCGAGGTTGTCATTCATCCGCAGAGCATCGTGCATTCAATGGTCGAATTCGCGGATGGCTCGACGCTCGCGCAATTGAGCTATTCGGATATGTGCTTCCCCATTCAATACGCGGTGACCTGGCCATTTCGGGTGCCTAATACTCTGCCACCGCTCGACTTTTCGAAGTTGTCGAAGTTAGAATTTTTCACGCCCCGCTACGACGAGTTTCCCGCGCTGAATCTCGCGCGCCGGGCGGGCGAGACTGGCGGAACGTTACCTGCAGTTATGAATGCAGCCAATGAAGTGGCAGTCGCAGCGTTCTTAGATCGACGACTGAGTTTCCCGCGCATCTGGCAGATTGTCGAAGAAGTGATGAACCGGCATGCGAGCGTTGCGCATCCTGATCTCGATGCGATATTGCGGGCCGATCAATGGGCGCGCGGCGAAGCGCAGCGATGCGTTAATTCGTTAAAGAGTTACAACGGCAGAGGCGAGCGCTTGTCCAATCAATGATCACCAGTCACTAATCACCATGATTCTGCACATCGCACGCGTCGTCCTGATCCTGTTCGAGGTGCTCGTCCTCTTCAATCTGCTCATTGTCGTGCATGAGCTCGGGCATTTTCTGGCGGCACGCTGGCGCGGGCTTTACATAGAAAAATTCGGCATCTGGTTCGGCAAACCGCTCTGGAAAAAAACGATCAATGGCGTCCAATACTCGCTCGGGTCGCTGCCGTTCGGAGGGTTCGTCGCGCTGCCGCAGCTTGCGCCGATGGACATTATCGAAGGTAAGGCTGATCTCGATCGCGCGCGGCTCCCGAAGATTTCTGCGCTCGACAAAATCATCGTTGCGTTTGCTGGACCGCTGTTCAGCCTGCTTCTCGCGCTTTTTTTTGCCGGCGTTGTCTGGGTCGTCGGCCACCCGGTAAGCGAAGCGGATTCAACGACGGTCATTGGCTATGTCGTTCCGGATTCCCCGGCAGCGAAGGTTGGGCTGCAACCGGGCGATAAGATTCTCGATGTGGACGGCAAACCGGTCAGGCGTTTTCTGGGAATGAATGACAGCGTCAGTTGGGCTGTCGTGCGAAGCGAAGGCGACAAGATCGCCGTGAAATTCGAGCGCGACGCGAAAGTGCAGACGGTCTGGGTGGAACCGTATAAGGCGGAGACACGCGGATGGCGCAGGAAAAGCGTGCGACAGTTGCTCATCTATCCGGCGGAGACGCCAATCATTGACAACGTGGAGCCGAACACGCCTGCTGCCACGGCTGGACTACGCAAGGGCGACGTCATTCGCGGATTCGACCAGACGCCGATCTACAACCCAATCGCGTTGCTGGAATACATCAGCAAACATCCGAAGGACCAGATCGTCCTTCATGTAGAACGAGACGGACAAAGGTTTGACGTTCCGGTAAAGCCGACGCTTCTGCCGACCGAGGGTGAAATGAAGCCGCGAATTGGAATTCGATGGGACACAACCGGCAAAATATCGATCTCGCACCCCGACCCGATCGAACAGGTTTACAATAGCGTGACGAGCACACTGATGACAATCGGAGCGGTTGCCTCGCCAAAATCGGACGTGAAATTGCAGCATTTAAGCGGCCCGGTCGGAATCGGTCGCATATATTATTTGCTTTTCCAAAGCGAACGCGGCTGGCAGCTGGCTCTCTGGTTTAGCGTAATTCTTAATGTAAACCTCGCGATTCTAAACATGCTGCCGATTCCGGTGCTGGATGGCGGGCACATTGTGCTGGCGATCATCGAATCGCTGCGTCGCAAGCCGGTAAACATTCGTGTCCTGGAAGTTGTTCAAACCAGCTGCGCCGTGTTGATTATCGGTTACATGCTCTATATCACGTTCTTCGACGTGCAAGACCTGCCGTTTGTGAGAAAGCGGCTCGACCAGCTCGAATCGCAGTCGCCCGCGAAAGGCACGCCCGCGCCTTAGTCATGCCCGCGTTGCGCCGCGCGCAGCGGGCGGGTACATTCGCATCCAAACATGCGTGAATTGTTGTACTGCAATACTCCGTTCGCTTATCGGCGCCGCCTTACTCGTGAAGTGAAGGTCGGCAACGTCGGCATTGGCGGGGTAAATCCGATCCGCGTCCAATCGATGATCACCAGTGACACGATGGATACCGATCTGTCGATTCAGCAAACGATGGAGCTGGCAAACGTTGGCTGCGAAATTGTGCGCATCACCGCGCCAACGGTGAAAGATGCACGCAATCTCGAAAATATCGTGCAGGGTTTGCGGACACGAGGCTGCGATGTGCCGATCGTTGCCGATATTCATTTCAAACCCGAAGCAGCTATGGAAGCCGCGAAATGGGTCGATAAGGTGCGGATCAATCCCGGCAACTACGCAGACTCAAAGAAATTCCTCATCCGTGAATACACGGACGAGCAATACGCTGCGGAACTAGGCCGGATTCGCGAGCGTTTCGCACCCCTGGTCGCTCTTTGCAAGGAACGCGGAATCGCCATGCGGATCGGCACGAATCATGGCTCACTCAGCGACCGTATCCTGAATCGGTACGGCGACACACCGCTTGGGATGGTCGAGAGCGCGCTCGAGTTCGCGCGGATCGCACGCGACCTGGACTATCACGCGTTCGTTTTCTCGATGAAGGCGAGCAACCCGAAAATCATGATCGCAGCTTATCGATTGCTCGTCGCTCGGCTGAATGAAGAAGGGCCGGATTGGAATTATCCGATTCATCTTGGCGTGACCGAAGCGGGCGAAGGTGAAGACGCGCGGATTAAGAGCGCGATTGGAATTGGTTCGCTGCTGGCGGATGGAATCGGCGATACGATCCGGGTTTCGCTGACAGAGGACAGCCCTCAGGAAATTCCCGTAGCGCGCGCGTTGATCGATCAAATCAATGCAACATCCAACTCTCAACTCTCAACTCTCAACGCTCTACTGTCATTCGATCCGTTTTCGTATCAGCGGCGGGCGACGGAGAAAATCGTTGTCGCCGGGGGCGTTGACCCTGGCCGGAAGATCCAGTTCGGCGGCGATGAATTGATTCGAGTAGTCGTCCGGCAGGCAAACTTCGACAAGATCGCTCACAAGATCGACAAGATGGGTGACTACAAACCGGAGATCGTTTACGAGAAAGCGCAGATTAAAGAGCTCGACCCCCGCGATGAAATTGCGATCGCGGAACTAAATCAGAATTCGACGGCACAACTGGTGACAATAAGAGACGGTGTCGATCTGCCAGTGATTGCTGCGTTTCGTTTGCTGGCGGCGCGATTGCATCCGCGGCATCCGATTGTCCTAAAGGATGAATTAGGAAGGAAAAAGGATGAAAAAGACTTTCTTGAGACGCTGTTGATTGCATCGACTAACATCGGCTCCTTGCTTTGCGATGGAATTGGCGACGCGATCCTGGTCCAAGGCGAGGAGGGCCCCGGGCAGGCATTGCGGTTGAGCTACAACATTTTGCAAGCGGCCGGCTCGCGGATTTTCAAGACGGACTACGTAGCATGTCCATCATGCGGGCGAACGTTGTTCAATTTGCAAGCGACGACGGCGAAGATCAAAGCGGCGACCTTGCATCTAAAAGGCGTAAAGATCGCGATTATGGGATGCATAGTGAACGGGCCTGGCGAAATGGCGGACGCCGATTTTGGCTACGTGGGCGGTGCGCCCGGCAAGGTGAATCTCTACGTCGGTAAGACCGCCGTGAAGTTCAATATTCCGGAAGCCGAAGCGGTGGCTCGATTGCAGGATTTGATCCGCGAACACGGCAAGTGGGTCGAGCCTGCACCGCAAACCGCACTGGAACCTGTTTCGGCTTCGCCACGTTAAATGGTAAGTCCATGTAATGGTGTAACGAATTACGCCGTTCCCCTCGCCCCTGAGGTTTGACTCGCCTCCGGTCTCCTACGATAGTGCCCCCTTTCTCCCCCCGGAAGAAGCGTCTTTCGAATGGATAAAATCCGTAATATCGCAATCATTGCGCACGTCGATCACGGCAAGACGACACTGGTCGATCAATTGCTGCGCCAATCGGGGACGTTTCGCTCCAATCAAAAAATCGAGGAGCGCGTGATGGATTCGATGGATCTCGAGCGCGAGAAGGGAATCACCATTCGCGCAAAAAACGCGGCTTTTCATTGGAACGGTTATCGAATCAACATCGTCGACACGCCTGGGCACGCGGATTTCGGGGGCGAAGTCGAGCGCATCATGAAGATGGTGGATGGCGTGTTGCTGGTTGTCGATGCACACGATGGACCGCAGGCGCAAACCCGTTTCGTCTTGCGCAAGGCGCTGGAGAACAAACTGAAACCGGTGGTTGTCATCAACAAGATCGACAGAGAAAATGCGCGGCCGCACAAAGTCCTGGACGAGATTTTCGATCTCTTCGTCGAACTGAAGGCAACCGACGAGCAGCTCGATTTCCCAATTATTTATGCCAGCGCGAAGAATGGTTTTGCCATGCGCGAGGTGCACGAAAACAACGAAGACATGACGCCGCTTTTTCAAGCGATCGTGCAGCATGTGCCACCGCCAAGAATCTCCAGTGAGCCATTCTTTCAAATGCTTGTCTCAAATCTCGATTACAGCGACTACCTCGGAAGAATTGCGCTCGGGCGTATTGTGAGCGGTCGCGTTGTGGTCGGCGACTCAATCATCTGCATTCAGCGCGATGGCCGGCGCGAACGCGCTACCGTGACAGCGCTTTTCACATACGAGGGATTGGAGCAGGTGGAAATCAAGCACGCGAACCCTGGCGAAATCATTGGTCTAACCGGTTTCGAGGAAGTTTATATCGGCGAAACCCTCACAGATCGTGAAGAACGGGTGCCGCTCCAGTTCGTGGACATCGATCCGCCGACGATTCGCATGCACATTCTTGTGAACGACTCGCCGTTTGCCGGACGCGATGGAAAATACGTAACCGCGCGACATCTTCGCGAACGCTTGACTCGCGAAACCCGTGGCAACGTTTCACTCCAGGTAAGTGATACGGAAACGGCGGGCGTGTTTGAGATCAATGCACGTGGCGAGATGCAAATCGCGATCCTGGTCGAGCAAATGCGACGAGAGGGCTACGAAGTAATGGTCTCGCGTCCGGAGGCGATTTTCCACCGGGATGAGGACGGCAAGCTGCTCGAGCCGCTCGAGAATCTATATGTCGATCTGCCGAACGAGAACCTCGGCGACATTTTGCAGTCTATTGCGAATCGTAAAGGCGAAATTCTCGGCATGGATCATCACGCGTCGCGTGTTTCCATTGAAGCGATCATCCCCACGCGTGGTCTGATCGGCTTCGAGACAGATCTCGTCAACCTGACACGCGGCGAAGGACTAATGAGTCATCTTTTCCGCGAATATGCCCCCTTCAAAGGTGAGATCGGCGGTCGCGGTCGCGGCGTGATGGTGTCGATGGAATATGGAGTCAGCACTGCTTACGCGCTCAACAATATCCAGGCGCGCGGCCGGCTTTTCATCGGACCGCAGGAAGACGTTTACGAAGGAATGATCGTGGGCGAGAACGCGCGGCCAGAAGATTTGCCGGTGAATCCCTGCAAGGCGAAACATCTTACCAACATGCGTTCGCAAGGTGAAGGCAAAGGCATTCAACTCGAAGCGCCGCTCCGCATGACTCTCGAGCGTGCCATCGAGTACATCGACATCGACGAATACGTGGAAGCGACCCCGAGGTCATTGCGTTTGCGCAAGCGGATTCTCGACGCAACCGCCCGCAAGCGCGCTGCTGCAGCGGCGTAGATTAGTTGACGGATCAGCATGTCGGGACATAGCAAATGGTCGAAGGTCAAGCGTTTCAAAGGCGCGATCGACGCGAAGCGCGGCAAGATCTTCAGCAAACTTTCGAAAGAAATCACGATCGCGGCTAAAGCGGGCGGTGGCGATCCCAATGGCAATCCACGTCTGCGGAGCGCGATCCAGGCGGCGCGGACGCAGAGCATGCCGAACGATAACATCGAGCGCGCAATCAAACGCGGGACGGGCGAAGGCAATGAGGCGCAACACTTCGACGAGATCGTTTACGAGGGTTACGGACCAGGCGGAGTGGCAGTGATCGTCGAAGCCGCGACTGACAACAAGAATCGAACCGCCGCCGAGATCCGGAGTATTTTTAGCAAAAACAATGGCAACCTCGCCTCGGCCGGAAGTGTTTCCTACATGTTCCATAGAAAGGGCAGAATCACTATCCCGCAGTCGAGCATTGACGAGGACCGGCTTTTGGAACTCGCCTTGGAGGCCGGTGCAGAGGAGTTGACAACCGAGGAAGATGAGTATGTTATTACCACTTCCCACGATCAGCTATACGCCGTAGTTGATGCGCTCAAAAATGCGGGCGTGACTACCGATGGGCAAAAGTTTACATTCATTCCCGATACGACTGTTCCGGTTGCCGACGAGACCGTGGCGCGTCAGGTTCTGCGCTTGTGTGACGCCCTCGAAGACGACGACGATGTGCAAAACGTCTATTCAAATCTAGAAATTCCCGACGAATTGCTGGCCAGGTTGCCGGCCTAAAAAAGTATTGCTGCAGGAAACTTGCTAAGGCGGTGCCCAGCCGCAGCGACGAATTCCATTTACCCTATGAACGAAGAAATCGAAAACCAGCCTGCGCCGACGGAAACTGAGTCCGTTTCAGCGGACCAACGCCACCACCGCCCGCGCCGCCGCTATCCTCGCAGACGTTACCGGGATCGGGGTGATCGCTTTGGGGGCGACAATTCCGGGGAATCTTCAAATTCATCAGCGGTTGTCGACCCTAACAGCGTGAGCGCCGGGGTTGAGACGCTGGATCGGCAGCCGCGCGAAGGCGCCGAAGGAGTGATCGAAAACGGCGAACAGGTTCAGGCTGAGCCGGAATTCGGCGAAGGTATCATCGAGGTTTCGGGCAAAGGGTTCGGATTTTTGCGCGATTCAAAGCGCAATTTTGTGCAGACACCGCAGGACATCTTTGTCACGCCGGAAATCGTTCGCCGTTTTGCTTTGCGCGACGGCATGTGGATTCACGGCGAAACCCGCCGCGGCAGCCGTGGTCCTCAATTGATCAAGCTACTCGAGATCAATGGCGAAGAGCCGACCAAATACCAGGGGCTGCGTCCATTTGAGGAGTTAACGACGATCAATCCGAACAAGCGGATCAAGCTGGAGACAGTGCCCGACCGTAACACGACGCGGATCATGGATCTAATGACGCCGCTGGGCATGGGTCAGCGCGGTTTGATTGTCGCTCCACCGCGCACCGGCAAGACAACGCTGCTTCATCATATCGCCGACGCCGTCGCCAAGAATCATCCGGAGGTCAAACTGATCATCCTCCTCGTCGATGAACGCCCGGAAGAGGTCACTGATTTCCGCCGTTCGCATCCGGCAGCCGAGCTGATGGCCAGCTCCAATGATGCCGACATCAAAAGTCACACGCGTATCGCGCAACTCGCCATCGAGCGGGCGAAACGACTCGTCGAAGCCGGCAAGCATGTGTTCATTCTGCTGGACTCGATCACCCGCACAGCTCGCGCATTTAATAATGCGATGTCTGGCGGCGGCCGCACCATGAGTGGCGGTATCGATGCGCGCGCCATGGAAATCCCACGAAAGATTTTCGCCGCCGCTCGCAACACCGAAGAGGCCGGCTCGCTGACCATCGTCGCCACCGCGCTGATCGAAACCGGCAGCCGGATGGACGAATTGATCTTTCAGGAATTTAAAGGCACCGGAAACATGGAAATGGTGCTCGACCGCAAAATCAGCGACCAGCGAATTTATCCGGCTATCGATATTTTCCTATCAGGCACGAGGCGCGAAGAACTGCTGCTGCAACCGTGGGAGCTGGAGAAAATCAATCTCATCCGCCGCGGCCTCGCCGGTCACAAACCGGAGGAGGCAATCCAGCGTCTCTTGATGTTCGTAAAGAAATTCCCAACGAACGCGGAAATGCTTAAGGGAATTCCTGGTTAATATTGCGAATCGCGATTTGCAATTTGCGAACGAGATGTCGCAATGAAATCGCAACTCGGCCACCGCGAAACTCGTCCTGACCGTCGAGAAACGCAGCCAGAGAGCTCGGAAGCATGGGAGTGGGAAGTTCTGCCTCCCGAAGATCGACGCCGCAGCGCGTCACTCGAGGCTCTGTTCCGATGGCTGGCGGTCGTCATGGATAACTTTCTCCGATTTCCGGGAACCAAATTGCGATTTGGCCTGGATCCAATTATCGGCCTGATTCCCGGGATCGGCGATGCAGCATCAGCAATAATTTCGACACTGGCGCTTATTCATGCAGCGCGATACCGCCTTCCCAAGATTCTGCTGGTTCGAATGGCGCTAAACATTGTCATCAATGAACTCGTCGGCATCATCCCAGGTCTGGGCGATGCGTTTTCGTTCTGGTTCAAGTCGAACGTGCGCAATTATGAATTGATCCGCCGCTACGCTGCCGCGCCGGAGCGAGCGAGAAAAGCCGATTGGATATTCGTCTTCGCTGTTATTGCCGTACTCTTCCTCACTGTTTGCGCCGGTTTAATTGTCAGTCTCCTCGTGTTACAAGCGATCTGGCAATTCCTTACTGCCCGGTGATCGAGCTAGTCAGACGGGTCGTTAATGTGCTGGTCATATAGGCCGTGGATTGTCTCGCGAGCGTCGACGTACTTTTCTCGAAAAGCATCGAAGTCCTCATAGCCAAGGCGAATGGCCAGCTTTCGTTGCTCGTTCGGATCACTTGGAAATACTGAGACGCTTTTGTTGTCGTAGCGTCGCAGCACAGCTTCACCGCGTCGCAGGAATCCGTAAGCGTGTCCGAGTTTGCCAGCCTCCGACTCGGTCAGGCGCCCATGATCTCGCAGTAGATCGACGGCGCGCTCCCAATTTGCCTCCCAGATATTTTCTCTCATTTGCAGCGCCTGAACCAGAAATTCCGCTTCAATGATCCCGCCGAACCCAGTTTTGAAGTCGAGAAAGTCCGAGCCGCTTCCGCGATCGCGTCGAATGCGCTCGAGCATGTTATCGATCCTTGCTCGAAGATCGACATGTTGACCGGCGTTCCGCCAGACGTGTTTTGCCATCTCGATGAACTCGCTTTGCAATGGTCCCTTAACAGCTCGTGCCCGAGTCAACACCTGTAACTCCCAGGGTTGAGCTCGCCCCGCGTAATACGATTGATAACTCTCAAGGGAACAAACGAGCGGGCCTTTTTCTCCCTCGGGGCGCAGCCTTGCATCAAGGACCCAAATATTTCCTTCGGCAGTGGCTTGTGTCATGGCAACGACGAGATTTTGCGCGGAGCGAACATCGTCGCCGACGATTAGAACATCCAAATCTGCGCCATAGCTGATCTCGCGTCCGCCAAATTTTCCCAGAGCGATGATGGTTAATTCTTCGGCGCCGAGAAGCCTGGTCGTAAAGAGCAGGCATGCTTCCGCCAAATCGGAAAGCTCGTTAAAAACGGCCAGCGGATCGGTGAGACCAAGCGCATCGCGCAAAACGATTCGCAAGAGTTGCCGCCGCCGGTATGCGCGCACAGGATCGAGTTTACTCGCATTCGCGCCCAATGATTCGAGACGCCGCAAATTCTCGTCTATCGATCGAGGTTGATAAAAGGCCGGATCTCGTGTGATCTCCTCGAGCAATTGAGGATGCCGGATCAGCAAATCACCGGCAAACCGGCTGGCATCAAAGGTTTTGACGAGCAATTCAAGCAGCCTTGGATTCGTAACCAGCAACTCGAAGAGCAAACTGCGCAGGCCGTAGGCTTCCACGAAACGAACGAATTGATTGAGAGTTGCATCTGGATCTGCAGCCCTGGCGAGCCATTCGAGCAAGACCGGACGCAGCTTGCTAAATACTTGACGCGTGCGCGGCGCGATGTGGAAGCTCCCCTGCCTTCGCGCCAGGTCCGCCAGGGTTTTGGCGGCGTGTTTTTGATCATTGAAAATTTCGAGACCGATTTTGGCTCCGGAATCATTCGGGGATGTTTCCGAGGTAATCCGCTGAAAAATCGGGCGGACAGCGCGCATCCTTTCTTGCAGCGCGGCCGTGAAATCTTCGACCGACGAAAACCGCAGGCTAAGCGCCAGCCGCTGCAAAGGTTCCGGTTCTTGCGGGACAGTGTGTGTCTGCTGTTCGGCCTCGATCTGCAAACGATGCTCAACCCGGCGGAGAAACCGATATGTGTTGTCGAGCGTCAGTACTTCATCGCGCGGCAACAGATCCAATTCCCGAAGGGCGCGTAGTGCTCTCAGCATACTCGCTTCCTGCAGGAATGGATGTTGCGCGCCGTGGATAAGCTGAAGTGCCTGCACGATGAATTCGATCTCGCGAATGCCGCCCCGTCCCAGCTTGACGTCGCGCTCGAGATTGTCGGGTCCGACCACGTCGCGCTCGATGCGTCGCTTGATGTTGGCGATCTCATCGAGCAGATCGGGCGTCGGGCTTTTCGGATAAATAAAAGGCTGATGTTGCCGCAGGAATTCGTAAGCCAGCTCGCGACTGCCGGCGATTCCGCATGCCTTAATCAAAGCCAGGCGCTCCCAGGTTTCGCCGAAACCGGCATAGTAATTTTCCATGCTCTCAAGCGACCGCGCGAGTGGCCCGGCAGAACCTTCCGGACGAAGGCGCAGATCAACGCGAAAGAGTGAACCTTCCGGATGACGTGTGGAAAATGTTTCGAGGATTTTCTTCCCCAGCCGGTTAAAGAACTCGTGATAGGAAAATTGTGGCGTGAGGTGGCCCTCCTCGCTGTAGAGAAAAAGAAGATCGACATCGGAACTGTGATTCAGCTCGGCGCCTCCGAGTTTACCGAGCGCCAGAATGGCGAACTCGGCATGCGGGGACCCGTAGCGCTTCCGGAATTCCCCATTCCAATGTTCGAAGACGCGTCGGACGCAAATCTCCGCGATGTGCGAAAGCTCCGCAGTCGTCTCCTCAAGTGACGCCAGGTTCGCAAGTTCGCGCAGCGCGATGCGCGTCATTTCACGGCCTTTCCAGAAACGAAGGGCTGCGAAATTCTCCCCAGTAATTGCATCACCGGCTACGCTGCCAAGTTCGTTGAGCATTTCTGCATAGCCGCGAGGAGCGAGACATATTTCAGGCTGGCGAAGCCAAAGAAGAGTTTCGGGATTCCGCGTCAATCGTGTCGCGCAAATGCTGGAGACTGCCAGAAGATGAAGCAAGGAAGCTTCGCCGAGCGGAAATTGTTCGACAACATTAACAAATGGGGGCGCAGAGGCTGGCCAACGTTCGCCAAGTTGCACGAGTGTGGTTTCGACTTGGGAGGGCTTGAGCGATGTGGCCGCTTTTTCTCGAATCCAACGATTACCCCGAACCATCGCGCGGAACATCACGCTGAATTGCCCGAAAAACCAGCCGTCGCGCAGCCTGATTATGTGGAGGGAAGAGGTGCCAGGACCCGCAGCGCTTTTTCTTTGATTTGGAAATCAACCGGACAGTTGCCGGCCAGTTCGCCGTCCAGTTCTACCGGAACATCCTGCTCGCTCGAAATACGCAACCGTTGAGTCTGAAAATATTCAACCTCAGGGACACGAATATCCGAGCTAAACACAACGTCTTGCAGATACTTGATGATTTCGAGGTAGCCGAGCCGTTTGAAAATGACTACGTCAAATAAGCCGTCGTCGATGAGCGCGTGTTTGAAAAATGGAAAGGGCCCTCCGTAAAGCCGTCCATTCCCGACGAGAACAAATGACCCCTCTTCGACAGGAGTATTCTCCGACTCGATAAATAGTTTCGGGGGCTGGCGTGCCGCAATCTGGGCGGCAGAGATCAGATAACTGAGCGGACCGAAACTGCGTTTGAAAGTCAGGCTGGTCTCCTTCACGACTTGGGCGTCGAGTCCCACGCCGGCGAGTTGGACAAAGCATTTTCCGTTCGCGCTCGGAAGATCGACGAGCCGCATGTTCTCGCCCTGAATCACGTCCCAGCAAAGCTCAAGGTTGTGAGACGGCAGACCGAGCTCCATGGCAAAGACGTTCACTGTACCGATTGGGAGCAGTCCCAGTGCGACATCGCTTCCGGCGAGACCGTTGACCACCTCGTTGACAGTACCGTCGCCGCCGGCCGCAACGATTTTTCCAAACCCCTGCTCTACGGCCTGCCGGGCCAGCGCCTCTGCTCCACCGGGATGCGATGTCGTGTGAATGAGACAACCGCGGCTGATCGATTCAACACGTCCCTGCCAGTATTTCGCCTCCTCGTTGCCTGCGGCCGGATTGAGGATGACGACCGTATTACTCACACGATGGGTGGACGAGGGCTTTGATCTTTTCTTCAAACTCGGGCTGCGTAACGTCTTTGCGTGAGAAAATTGCGCCGGATAGCATTGATTGCCTTCGGGGGAGTGTTTGCGCTTCTTGCCGCCGCCCTGATCGGTGTGAACCTGTATGTGCAATCGCAAGGGACACAAGCGAAGATTCAGCGAGACTTAAGTAAACAGCTCGGGACGGCGCTGGAGATTCGCAGCATGAGCGTGACCCCATGGGGCGGACTCGAATTGAGCGGTATTACCATTCCGCAAGCCCCCCCCGTCGGCCCGAGTCCTTTCCTTGAGGCAAGAACGTTTCAGCTGCGTGTTCGCTTCCTCTCGCTCTTTTCCCGGCGATTGGTGATCAAGGATGTCTCGCTGGTCAATCCAAAAGTAGTCTGGGCGCAGAACGCCGAGGGAAAATGGAGATTGCCCGGTGCGCAAAAAAAAGAACAGCCGGCGGCTTCGGCAAATCCGCCTCCAAATATCCCTGAGTCCCTGGCGCCAACGGAACCGGTCGAGCCGACTGCGCCCCCCGCCGTCACCGCCACGGAAGTTCGTCCTCCGGCCACACCTCGAGGGATGGCAGATAAGTTCGCGGAGCGATCCCGAGAGCCTTCGGTGACGGTGGCTCCGGAAGTTCAACGGCTTAACATCAAGAACGGGAATTTTACCTTTCTCGATCGCACCGGTAGAACGCTTGCAAGTTTTTTGGGCGTGGATTTTCGCTCCAGCCTGCGCGGCGCACTCGCTATTCGCGGGAAAGCGAAAATCGCGAAGATTTCACTGCGGAACCGCTTTTTTCTCGAACAACTGCAATCCCCGCTCCGCTACGAACCTGATGTGCTGGAGCTTTCGAAAATATCTGCCCGCGCGGGGGGCGGCGAAATCAGCGGCTACTTCGCAATGCAACCGGAAGCGGAGGATTCTCCTTTCACCACGAGGGTCACATTTAACAATGTGCTGGCTGATCAGATTATCACGGAGGCGGGTGGTCGGGAAGGAATGGTGCAAGGCAAACTGGAGGGGAGTTTCCAGGCGTCTGGAAAAACTGCCGACCCGGATGCGTTAATTGGGAAAGGCGAGATTTTCCTCCGTGACGGGCGGGTCCAGCAATATAGCGTGCTCGTATTGCTTGGCCAGATTCTTCAGATCGAAGAGCTGCGAGAGCTTCATCTTGAACAGGCCCATGTAAAATACCGCGTCAAGCCGGGCTTGATCATGATTGACGAGCTGCTCTTGCATTCGGCAAATATTCGCCTCACGGCGTCCGGAACGGTGACCTTTGATGGGAAGCTGAAACTCGATTCGAAGCTGGCGATCAACGAAAAAATTCACAGTCAGCTCTTCAAAGCGATTCGCCAGAATTTTCAGCCAACCCACGAAGCCGGTTATTTTGCTGTCGATTTCCAGGTTGGCGGCAGCGTCGATCGGCCGAGCACAAATTTGATGGACAGGCTGGTTGGGCGCGATCTTGGCAACATGATCAATCGACTATTCGGTGGTGGAAAAACAGAGCGACCGAAGAAAAAAAAGAAGCGAGCCGAAGCAGTAACATCCACCGCCCCGCCTTCGCCGCCTGCCATCCCGGCAGAGACGGATTTGCAGCTTGCCACAACGCCAGCCCCGTCGCCATGAGAGTAATCGCCGGCAGCGCCGGCGGCGTCCGCCTGGCAGTTCCGAAGCGCGGTGTCCGGCCAACAATGGATCGCGTCAAAGCCGCCATCTTTTCCAGTCTGAGTGAGGCGATTGTCGGCGCGCGGGTTCTCGATCTCTTTGCCGGAAGCGGCGCACTCGGAATTGAAGCGCTCAGCCGCGGCGCGGCTCTTGTTCTCTTTGTCGAACAAGATCGACAATCAACCAACGTCATCGAGAAAAACCTCGCCAAAACAAAATTCGAGGCGTGCATTCGACAACAGAGCGTTTTCGATTTCCTCCGGCGCTCTTCCGGGAATGAAAAATTCCAGATCATCTTCGCGGACCCACCGTACGAAAAAACAAAAGCGGGCGAGCGTTTCACAGAAAAGCTTCTGACAAGTGAAAAATTGGGACAGTTGCTCGCTCCCGGAGGTGTGTTCGTGTTTGAGAAACACCCGGGCGAACCTCTTCCTCAGATCAAGCTCTGGCGCATGGTTCGCCAGAAGAGATACGGCGCAACCGAAGTGCTGTTTTTTGAAACCAATCCGCAACTTGTCCGCCGTAGCCTTGGCGAAGGCGGATCCGCAATCGAGTGATTCGTTTTATTTACAATTTGCTTTGGCCCATCGGGCTTCTCTTCTTTTTGCCCGGCTACTTGATGAAAATGGTCCGCCGCGGCGGTTATCGCGAAAAATTCGGTCAACGCCTGGGAATTTACGACCGCGCCCTGCGCGCGCGGCTATCCCAGACTCGCGCAAAAAGGCCAACGTGGCTGCACGCGGTCAGCGTGGGCGAAGTCATGGTCGCCCTCAAGTTGGCCCAGCAGCTGCGAACCATTCAACCTGATGTGCCTTGTGTGTTGACGGTGACAACCACAACCGGATTCGCCTTGGCGAACAAAAACTCTTCGCCGTGGATCGAGGTCATGTACACGCCGCTCGACTTCTGGCCGGTCATGCGTCGCGCATTTTCCGTCATTCGCCCGGCGAAGATTATCTTGGTTGAAGCTGAGATTTGGCCGAACCTGGCCGCCGAAGCGCAGGCGCATCGTATCCCGCTCGTGCTGGTCAATGCCCGCTTATCGCCACGGTCCGAGAAGCGATTTCGACGGTTTCGATTTTTTGTCGCGCCGACGTTTCGGCTTCTGGACCTGATCTGCGTGCAGGAACGGGATGATGTCGATCGATGGACAGCGCTTGGCGTAGAGTGCAGTCGGATTAAATACACGGGTAGCATTAAGTACGATCCTACCGGTCTCGATAATCGTTCGGACGTTGAAGAAGCCGGCCATTCGGCTGCTTCAAATCCGAGGCGCCCTGTGCTCTTCGCCGGCAGCACTCATCGCGGTGAAGAGCAAATTCTCGCCAAAGTCTTTCTGAACTTGCGTCAAAAATTCCCGTCGCTGTGTTTATTCATTGCGCCGCGTCATGTGGAACGCGTGCGGGAAGTCCGAGCGCAAGTCGAGAGTTTACCGCTAGAGGTCCGGTTGGCCAGCGAAACGGCGACTGCCGGCGATACGACGTCCGAATGCGTGCTTCTCGATACGACCGGTGAGCTTCGACACTGGTACGAAATTGCCACCGTCGTATTTATCGGGAAGAGCCTCACCGCGCACGGTGGGCAAAATCCCGTCGAGCCGATCATCGCGGGCAAACCGGTCGTGTTTGGTCCGCACATGGAGAACTTCGCGACTCTTGCGAAAACGCTTGTCTCGGAAAATGGGGCGATCCAGGTCCGCACCATCGGTTCACTTGAGGGGGCGATCGACCATCTCCTGCGCGATGGCAAAGCCCGCCAGCGGCTGGTCCGAAATGCGCGTGAAGTGTTAGATCAGCATCGTGGTGCGACCCAACGTGCGGCAGCGTTGATTGCCGATCTCCGTTCGGAGCAGGAGCAACAGATGGAGTAAGAACACGGATTCCACTGGCGATTTGTCTTGCGTCCAAGAGTAGCAATTCGATATTGGCCGCGCTTTTGCGACCCTATCGTCTAGAGGCCCAGGACACCGCCCTTTCACGGCGGTAACACGGGTTCGAATCCCGTTAGGGTCGCCGCTTTATGTGATGGAAGGACGCTCGATCAAAGCCGTTTCCCTCGCAAACGCCGGCAACGGGGCGCTGGAATAACAACAACGCGTAACGGGGCGTTGATGTTTGGCAATATACGCGCCCACTGCACGGCAAACCAAAACGCGCGCTGCGTGCCTCGTATTAGCAGTTGAATCTCCTACTGCCGGCCCTTGACGGCAGTTATAGTGTGCGTCTAACGAACCGAGACTCACTCTATGAAACAATTTGTTCTCGGTGCCATCATTGTTCTTTTGGCGGCGCGACTCGCCATTTCCCAGGCCCAGAATCCGTCGGCCGTCCCAGAGGCAGCGTCAGAAAGATATGCGGAAGCGAAACGGGCGATCGACAAAGGCAATGCGGAGTGGGTAGAGGCCTGGGAAAAGGGCGACCCGGAAATGGTCGCGGCCATTTTCACCGATGATGGCGTAATGCTTTCCCAGGGTGGAAAGGTCTTCAAGGGCCGCCAACAGATCCTTGAGCGTCAAAAAGCGGCGATGCAGAGTGTCACCCGCCCGATCAAGGTGTCGGTGATTACCGTGAAAATATGGTTGAATGGCGATGTGGCTTATGAAACCGGGAAATACAAATACGAGTACACGGAAAAGGGCACGCCCGTGACAGAGGAAGGTCGTTACGTCACGATGTGGAAACGGCAGCGCGACGGCTCGTGGAAACTATCCATGGACATGGCTGTCCCTGAGAAATGATCTACCGCCAATTCCATTGTCCAAGCGTCGACTGACTCGAACCAGCGATTCGAATCACGCTTCCTGAATTCGGGAAATTCGATGCCGTCTGTTCGTGTTGCCAGCAGCGATTACCTCAGCGACCGGCCAGACCTAGCGCATCCGATAAATCACACCCTCGGCGGTGCGCGCGACCGGCTGGTACCGTTCCTTCAGAAGTTTGGTGAGAATCGGAAAGTTCTTCGCTGGGTACTGGAGGGTTCTCGTGTCGGACTGAACATCAATAATGTAGGTCGGTGGATGCCTGGCAAAATCTCGCTCAAGGGTGTTCCAAGCGCCGGGCAAGACTCGGCTACGAGTATCAAAACCGGGGACCGATCCGCCGAAGATATAACCCGTGAGCGGAAACGTTGTGATATAACGAGAGGCGGGACGCCGTTGAGCCTCTAGATACATTTTCGAAGTCTGACCCCAGACGAAAATTCTATCCCCAGGGGCCGAATGCGTGGCCAAATATTGTCCCGCTTCGGACGGAGCCCGTCGCGGAGCCAGCCCCGTCCAGTGAACGATTGAGAGGACAATAACAATGAGAGCCAGCCACGCATACGTCACCAAAGGGCGTAGTAGCCAGTGGGGCGGTTCCATCGTCCGGGACCAAAGTCGTCCGTAGTACGGCGCCGCCAGCAGTACGAGCGAAGGGATCAATTGGACATAGTAGTGAGGGTAAAAGCGAGCGCCTGCCGCAACGCCAAGCGTCGAGGCAACAAGTAGCCCGAAAAGCGCTGTTCGTTCTGCCCTCCTCCCAGCCCAAATCGCACTCCGATCCCGGCAAGCCATTATCGCTCCCACTACCAAAGGCAAACAGGCCCCGATGAACGCCAGCGTGAGCAAGATTCCTCTCTCCCAAAAAACGTGCGGAATGTCATGATCGGCAATTGTCCAATAGAACGCCTCAGGGAGAATGCCTTGCTTCCAAATTACAACCGTTACCAGACCGACGGCTGCGACAAATCCTGCAGTGAGCATCGTTGCCTGAAGGATCGAATTTGTTGGGGTCAAGCTTCGGCTATCTCGATAGCTCGGGAGGAGCAGATAAATGCCGAGGGGAATTGCCGCTATCGCGGCAGGCTGTTTAAGCAGGAAGGCCGCACCCAGAAGCGCACCTGCTGGGAGGAGTTCCGGTCGCAGTCGCGACGAACTGCGACGGAAAGCGATTGCCCACGCCCAGATGATAGGCAGATTCATTAGCATCTCGCCATCGAATGCGACGGTCTTCCACGTCCACCAGGATTGGAAAACTCCGTAAAAGAGCGCGGCAATCAAACCGGTTTTGCGATCAAACAACTCGCTCCCGATCAGATAAAGGCCGGCCATCGCACCCAGAGTCCACGTGAGCGCGACTATATGAAGCGCTTTCCAATTGAACTTGCCCGCTACTTTGAATACTGCGGCGTACGTCCAGAAGAGAAGTGGCGGCTTGCGCTCTACCGCGTCGACGTAGGGTCGACCTCCGTCCACGATCTCGTTTGCCACGACGGAATACATCGCCTCACTGTCAATTGGCTGGGGATGGACAAGGGATGGAAGCCGAATGGCTATTGTGAGGAGAATAATCCCAAGCGCAGCGAGACAAAATCGCCGCGACTTATCAGTTGGCACAACCGTCACTGTGCGAATTAATTTCCGGGGCTTCGCCGCTTATGCGAATCGTAAATGTGCGTAACTTTTTCAAAAACATCATCGACTGTGATTGCTTGCATGCAAAGATTGTTGCGGCAGACCGATTGCCGATTGTTGTAGGCGTTCACGCACGGACTGCATGCGATGCCGGCCCACAGGACAGTCACATTTGGCGATCGCGCGGCAAATAGCGCCGGTGTCTCCGGCCCGAACAAAGTGACAACGTGAATCGGCGTCATTGAGGCAAAATGAGCCGGCCCGCTGTCATTCGTCACCAAAATCTCACTGCGCGTGTAAAGCATGAGCATTTGCCGTAGAGTCGTTCTTCCAGCAAGCGGGATGACGCGGTCCGAACCGACCTCGTCTGCAAGCTGATTATTGGGACCGGCTTCGGCCGGCGCACCGGTAAATCCGATAAACAAGTCCGGGTAACGTTCGAGGAGCCGTCGCGCTAGCTCGACATAACGCATAGGCGGCCACCGCCTCAGCGGTAGCAAGTCGCTCGCGTTCGGGTTGAGCAGGATGATCGGCGCAGAACCGATACGAGGATTTTCGCGCTGTAGCAGAGCATCGATTTCATCAATTTCAGACAGGGTGGGCTGAAATCTTGCGAGTGGCTGATTTGCAGAAGGTGTAAAGTCGAATGTCGGAAGCACCGCCGGATCGTGGGTCAATGCTTCAACCATGGCTTCGAACATCTGACTCGTGTGGAGATGAGGATTGTATAAAAGCCGGTGCGTCATTAAGTCGCCGCGGTACGGGCCGTCGCCAAAAAAAGTATGAAAGCCAACGCGCGATTGGGCGCCGGTCGCAAACGTCAGTATCGCTGAAGACCGTGTCAGAAATTCCATGTCGACGACCGCGTCGATACCGATTTTTCGGACTCGGAGCGCCGCTCGCAGCGCGCTGGTTCCGAGCCCGAAAAAACTCTGCGTCGCGATCGTTATCACATTTCCATCGGGAATAATTTCCATCGCGTCGAGAATGAATCGATTGTCTTCGAATACGACGAAGTAAACGTTTTCACGTCCAACCATTTCGATCGCACGACAAATCGCGGGATAGGCGAGAACGGTTGAGCCCTGCTCCGCGAACTTGACGAAAAGAAGGCGCTGAATTCGGCGCGGTCCTGGCGACCCTGCGGATTCGAAGATTCTCCTAACGAGGGTTAAAAAGGCGCAAAGCGGCACACCAATCCAGCGATCGATGCGTTGCAAAGTTGAAATGCCTGCCGAAAGATCCATTCTCTGGCCCATTCCTAAGAGGGGCAATCTGGGACAGATTGCGCGAATCGGCCAATCTTTGCGACAAGTTTTAGCTTTGGCAAAAGATGGTTTTTTCGTGAGTCTCGTGCTAGAAAATAGGCTCGTCGTCTATGCAGGCCTGCTTCCACCAATCCGAGTTTGATCAGCCGCACCCGGCGCGGGCGCGGGCAATCATCAAAGCGCATCCGGAAGTCCGCCAGTTAATGGTGCGCAATCCGTACACGGCGTTAATTGCTCTGTCGCTGGTGATCATGCAAACGGCGATCGCATACGGGATGGGCATGCTGGGATTCCGTTATTGGTGGCTCAGTCTTCTAATCGCATATTGCATCGGCGCGTTCGCCAACCACGCCAATTACGTAATCATCCACGATGCAACCCATAACCTCATTTTCCGCAGGAAAAACTGGAACATCTTCGTCGGCATTCTGGCCGATTTGCCCAATCTGACGCCCGGCGCGATGGGCTTTCGCGTTTATCATTTGAAGCATCATTCGCATCAGGGCGATTACGAATACGACGCTGATCTCGCCAATCATTGGGAGGCGCGGCTGGTAGGCAACATCTGGTATCGCAAGGCGCTTTGGCTGATGCTCTTTCCATTTTTTCAGCTGACGCGCCCGCCGCGGTTGAAGGCGATCACGATGCGGGACCGCTGGTTTGTTTTGAATCTCGTCTGCGCAATCGTCTACGATACCGCGGTCGTTTATCTCTGCGGCTGGGCTGGACTGCTCTATCTCGCGTTTTCATTTTTCTTCTCCATTGGTCTGCACCCGGTCGGCGCGCGCTGGATCCAGGAACATTACACTTACGATTTCGACCAGGAAACGTTCAGCTACTACGGGCCGATCAATTTGGCGTGCTTAAACATGGGTTATCACAACGAGCACCACGATCTGCCGTCAATCCCGTGGCACAACCTGCCGAAGCTGCGCGCAATCGCGCCGGAATTTTACAATAATCTGAAGTATCACACGTCGTGGACGCGATTGCTTTTCCAGTTTGTCTTCGACGAGCGATACAGTCTGTTTTCCAGGGTCGAGCGTATGAAACAATTCCGCAGTCGCGGGACTGCACGGCCTTTAGACATAACAGCCAGTCAAATCGGGAGCCTTGATCTCAGTGCGAGGCCCATTAATTTCTAATTTATGGCCGAGCGGCAGTACATTTCGACGAAGAACGAAACTGTTCGAATGTTCAAAAGCGATTTCATGGAGTTTTTCTCACACGTGCATCCCGCTACGCCTTTGGTCCTATACCTGCCGGTCGTCGGTTACATGCTTTACCTGGCGTTCTGGCAAAGCCGATTGTCGATTCTGGCCGTGGCCGGTTTGTTCCTGCTCGGTGTGTTGATCTGGACTCTGCTTGAATACATCATCCATCGGTATGTTTTTCATTATGAACCAAAGACCGCTCTGGGAAAACGATTGCACTACATTATTCACGGCGTTCATCACGACTACCCCAACGATGCCCGGCGTTTGGTCATGCCGCCGAGCATCAGCATTCCGGTTGCGCTCTTATTTTGGACGCTCTTTGCCATTAGCCTTGGCAAATACGCGCCAGCCGTCTCGGCTGGATTTGGATTTGGCTACGTTTGCTACGACTCAATCCACTTCGCGATCCATCACTTCGAGATGAAACGGGGAGTGTTGCTTTGGCTGAAGCAGTATCATCTCCGCCATCATTACAAAGATGATCACGTTGGATATGGCATCAGCTCCCCGCTTTGGGATTACCTTTTTGGGACGACGCGAAAATAGGACGTGGCATCGGCATCTTGCCGATGAGCGAATTCACGGCACAAATCTCGTGCGACGATGTGGCGAGAAATTCGCGGCCAAGATGCCGTGCCACCGGCGATATAATTTCTTGTCGGGAATCTGATAGCTGGTAAAATGGCTGCCCCGAGATGGAATCCTGCGACGCGCGGAATTTGACGCTGCGCCGGCGGAGTTTTGCCATAAGGTGATGAACCAAAACCAAGACCCCTTCAAGCTCAGCCTGAGTAATTTCCTCGCCGCCGGGGAAAGTAATGATCCTCTTCAGGCGCCGCCCAACTTTACAAAGTGGGTGCGCGAAAGCGCATGGGCTCGCACATTGTATGAGCCCGAGATGCTCGCCACGGCGGATGCGCGCACGACCATTAATTATGACGGCAAACAGCACTCCGTCATAAACCTCTGCTCATATAATTATCTCGGCCTCGCGAATCATCCCGAGGTGATCGCGGCGGCGCACGAAGCCTTGAAGACCCACGGCCTGGGAGCGTGCGGCGCCCCGATACTTTCGGGCATGACTGATTTGCATCGCGAACTCGAGCGCCGGGCTGCCAAATTTCTCGGCCGTGAAGACGCCATGCTTTTCAACAGCGGCTTTGGCGGCGCCCTCGGCACCATTTCCGGATTGCTGCGAAAATTGGATGTGGCCATCCTCGACAATCGGTCCCACCTCAGTTTGCGTGACGGCGCGGTGTTATCCCGGTGCCGCACGGAGAAATTCGAGCATAACGATCCCGCCTCGCTCGACACCGCATTGACCCGGCAACAAGGCCGGCGGCAGCTTGTCATCATGGAGGGCATTTATTCGATGGATGGCGATTTCGGCAATTTGAGGGAATTGATCGGCGTTGCCGAATCGCATGGCGCCAGTACTTTCGTGGACGAAGCTCATTCCATGCTGGCCTGTGGCGAGAATGGCCGCGGGGCAGCTGAGAAGTTTCGAGTGGAAGATCGCATTCCGCTTGTTTACGGAACGTTTTCGAAAGCGTTCGGCGCGCTGGGAGGGTTTGTGGCGGGATCGAGTGAGACGCTCGAATATCTGCGCTTTTACGCGCATCCTTATGTTTATTCTTGTGCGCTGCCGCCGGTCGTCGTCGCGGCGACGCTCAAAGCGCTTGAAATCGGCATACGCCAACCTGAACTCCGCAGGCAGCTTTGGGAAAACGCCGATTACTTTCATGCGCGACTCCGCGGCCTCGGCATCGATACCGGTAGCTCGACAACCTACGTCATGCCCATCGTCATCGGCGAACGCGAACGCATGTATCGGATGTGCCATGAATTACGACAGCGCGGTCTGTGGGTGGCTCCGGTCGATTATCCCGCCGTGCCGCTCAATCGCGTCTGCTTCCGCGCATGTGTGACCGCCAACCATACACGCGAGGATCTGGACGAAGCGCTCAATATTCTCGAGGACACTCTGGTTCCGGCGACGCTGCAGAATGTCTGAACTGTCGCGCAGGATCGGTTTTTGATGCGCCCACAGATTGTGGAGAGGCCTTCAGTCGTCGAAGCGACTTACAAGGCGCGTGAGGTCGAAGGAATTCTCGATCTCTACTTTTATCGCAAGATAGGCTTTTGGCTCGCCCAGTTTTTCGCGAGACTAAAAGTGACTCCGGCAGGCGTTACACTGCTTGGCGGGGTATGCGGAATCATCGCCGGACATCTTTATTATTATCGGGATCTACGCGTCAACATTGCCGGCATGGCCCTTCATGTTTTGGCCAATGCGCTCGATAATGCGGATGGCCAGTTGGCCCGACTGACCGGCGGAGGAAGCCGCGAAGGCCGCGTCATCGATAGTCTGGTCGATCACATCATCTGGATAAATCTCTACTTCCACCTGGGTTTTCGCTGTTTGAACGATAACTCCTTTTTGGTCGTGGCCCTGATTGCTTTTCCGGCCGGGTTCAGCCACGCCTTGCAGGGAGCCTCGGCCGATTACTATCGCAGCTGCTACCTTTTCTTTATCAAGGGACGGGGGCGCGCGGATTCGAGCTCCTCATCAGCCCTGCTTTCCGACTATCGAAAATTGAGCTGGCGTCACCAAGCGTGGCATAAGTTTTTGCTCGCTTTACACCTGAATTTTACACGTCAGCAGGAAATGTTGTCGCCGCGTCTGAAAAGTTTGCGCGATCTGGTCGAGCGGCTATTTCCCGATCAAATTCCGGATTGGCTAAGGGCGCGCTATCAAGCTTTTGCCCGGCCAATGTTCAAGTGGTGGAGTTTATTGATGACGAACACGCGGATGCTGCTGTTGTTCGGGTTTTTGTTGGTTGGTCAACCTATTTGGTGGTTCTGGATTCAACTCACGATCTTCAATTTGCTGCTCGTTTATCTGATTCGTCGTGAGGAAAATATGTCTCAATCGCTGCTCACGCTCGTGAGAGCACGGGCGGATTCGGCCTAGGCAAGGTCATATTCGTGACGGAGATCGAAATTTCAGAAGTCAGCTCGAGCGGAGATCGCAATTCATTTATCAAGTTTCCATGGCGCATCTACCGGAATGATCCCGTGTGGGTGCCGCCATTGATCCTTGAGCGCAAAGCATTCCTTGATCGCAAGCGACACCCTTTTTACAAACACGGCGACGCCGCCTTATTTCTGGCCCGGTCCCGCAGTCGCGGGAGCGAGATTGTTGGGCGAATCATGGCGAGCGATGATCCGAATTACAATTCGCTGCATCAATCGAATGTCGGCTGCTTTGGTCTTTTTGAATGCATTGACGATCGCAACGTCGCCGCCGGCCTTTTTGAGGCTGCGGCGAGCTGGCTAGGCAAGAAAGGCCGAACCGAAATGATGGGGCCGATCGATTACTCTACCAATTATGTTTGCGGACTGCTGATTGATGGCTTTCAACATCCGCCCACCCTTCTTACGGCGCACAACCCGCCTTACTACGTTGACTTGATCGAAGGGTGCAGTTTTACCAAAGCCAAGGATTGGTATGCGTGGTGGTTCTCGGAATTTCCCGAGCCGGCCGCCCGGCTTCGAAAAATCGCCATCGCGCGTGCTGGCAAGCAGGGTTTTACGATCCGACCGATCAATCTGAAAAAGATCGCCGAGGAAAGTCTGCGTATCCGCGCGATTTACAATCAAGCCTGGCAGAAAAACTGGGGCTTCGTTCCATTCACCGAAGCGGAATCGGAGCACATGGCCAGGGAAATGAAGCCATTGCTCGAACCGGAGGGAACATTGATCGCGGAGGTGGGCGACGAGCCAGTTGCTTTCGTAATCGCGGTTCCCGACATCAATGTCGCGCTTCGCCACATCAATGGACGCTTGACCTGGTTTGGTTTGCCAATTGGCCTCCTAAAACTCCTTTACTATCGAATGAAAATACGAACTGGCCGGCTTGTCGCGCTTGGAGTCGTGGAAAAATATCGCCGCGCCGGGATCGCCGAGATGCTCGTTCTTCAGGTAATGGACGAATCAGTTCAACGCGGTCTTACCGGCGAGATCAGCATGACCCTCGAGGATAATTTCATGATCAATCGTTTCATCGAGGCCCTGGGCGCGAGCCGATACAAAACGTACCGTATCTACACGAGGTCGTTAACCTAACGGCTGATCAGGGGAATCTCTGGCGCCGGAGCACATACCTTATCCAGCAGGAGTGCAGGAGATCAACCGCTGCGGTTGCGACCTCCCAAAATGCCATAACAATCAGCGCCTTTTCCGGTGTGCCCAAAACAACGCAAGCAATAAGGACCCAAACATAAATATTGCGTCGCCCGCCGACCAAGCGAACGATTCGATCGAAGAGGCCAGGATCAACCAGCAACTTCTCGGCTGGTCCATAAATACCCAGTTTGCCAATGCCATCGAGTGCTTCCGCCACGATGAGCAGAGCCAGGTAGAAAAAAGCATTCGGCAGTTGGCCCGAGACATAGAAGTGATAAGCCAGCGCCGTCGGCCAGACGACCTCAAAGAACGAATCGAACCGATGCTCGATTTTTCCGAGCACAGACGTCTCGACCCTGATTCGTGCCTGTTTGCCGTCGAGACCATCGACGATGCCGATGATCAACGCGAGGACGATTCCCCCAATGAGGTGACCGGTCGCGAAAAGAATTGTGGTTCCAAAAGCTAAAATTATCCATGACACGGTGAGCTGACCGGGTGTGATGGCGGTTTTGCAAAGTTTTGAAATGAGAAAGGTTTCGAGGGGGGCATGAACACGTGCGGGAAAATCCTGTGTTCCTTTTTGCACTGAGTTGAGAAGAATGCGTTCCGCTAGGTTGACATGCTCCGGAGGTGGTGCCGGAAACCAAAACGGCTTGAGCTTTCTCCGCAAGGCCGGCGAGTAGGAGGGTTGATTGGTGACATCGACTGCCGCAATGGTCTTTTGTTCCAAGCCGTTGTTAATCGCCTTCTCGATAGGACCACGCTGGGTCGAAACCCAGTCGCGTTGTAGGAGTGCCGCACCGCAGACCTTCGCGTGCAATGCATCTGGGGCCTGAGCCACCAGCGGTTGAAGTTTCGATGGCACAGCCGAATCGACCAGGACTGCGGCCGATCTTTGTGTCGCGAGCAACTGCAATAAGCGACTATCGAAGACGGCATCGCCTCGGATGACGAGAAGAAGCTGAGCGGCGGCTGGCCAAATGTCGAGAACCTGTTCGATTCGCACCGCTCCATTCGGTCGGGTGCGAAGCGCCAAGGCCAATTGCGCCCGCGGCCAGGATGGGCGAGCCAGTTCTTCGGCTATTCGCTCAGACGCGCTGGAAAGAATTGTCGCGCGCTCAATTCCGCAACGTTGCAGTGTCCGCAACAGGCGCTCGAGTGTCGAGATTCCGCAAAGCTCAACCAATGCACCGGGGCAATCGGCCAGGACAACGCATTCGTTAGCCATCGTAATTTTACTTGATTCAAGCCGCAGAAGTTGGAGGGCTGCTCGGGCGTCGTAATTAGTAAACACCGTACTCTTACTCCGCAAGTCGCGCTGTTCTCGATCAACCCAGCTTGCTCCAACGGCGACTCGGTGGTATGCGAAAGCTCCTGTGGTTGCCCAAAATTTATCTCCGGCGGCAGCTTGGACCACCCCGAGCATGTTTTTTCGCCTCCGCTACAGTCCGTTTCTCGCCCAAATGGTCGTGATTCGGCGCTGTAATCTGTCCTGCGGATATTGTTCTGAGTACGACAAGGTTAGCGAGCCCGTGCCCGTGGAAACACTGGAGGAACGCCTCCAGAAACTCAAGGCACTTGGAACGTTTGGGATTTCTCTTACCGGGGGCGAACCCACAATGCATCCGGACCTTCCACGCATCATTCGTACCTGCCGCGAGCTTCGCTTCTACCGCACGAGCATGATCTCGAACGGATTCTTTTTGCAGCCGGAATTGATCCAAACGCTCAACGAGGCCGGACTGCAAAGGATGCAGCTTTCCATCGACGGGGTTCAGGCGAACCAGACAACGCAAAAGGTTTTGAACAACCTGAAGCGGCGCCTGCAATGGTTGCGGGACCATGCCCAATTTGAAGTGGTTATCAGTGCGGTCATCGGCGCCTGTCCTCCAGAGGAAGCTGATGAAGTCGTCTCCTTTGTGCGTCAGCTTGGCTTTGGCGCTCGCGTGCTGCTCGTGCACGACAGCCAGGGGCAACTCAAGTTGAGCAGCGAAGACTTGAAAGCGTTCGAGAATATCGTGGACAAGCTCCCAAGGAGATGGCCGGAATTCTCGGCGTATCGCAGGGAGCTCGTGCGCGGTCGCCCGGCACCGTTCAAGTGTCGAGCCGGCAGCCGCTATCTTTACGTGGATGAATACGGGAAAGTGAATTGGTGCTCACAAACCCGAAACGTCTGGTCCAAGCCGCTGTTGGATTACACGCTGGACGACTTGCGGGAGCAGTTTTACAACTACAAGACTTGTAACCCCACCTGCACGCTGAACTGCTCGCGATCGGCTAGTCTATTCGACAACTGGCGCCCCCAGCCGACTGCGACTGCTAGCTAGCCGTTGTTTGGGATCTGCTCAGTTCACGGGAAGAGCGCGCCCGTAAATATTTTTCCGCTTGGCCCAGCATTTCTGGCGTGTCGATGTCCTGCCACCAAGCGCTTCCAATGTCGACGGCGCGGGCTTTGCCCTCCGACGCCATCGATCTCACTCCATCAGCAAGACTGCAATCTCCGTCGTGTTTTACGCGTTCAAGATGATCGAAAATGCTCAGCGGGCACACCAACAAACCTGTATCGATCGCATCGTAGGCCGTTAAATCCTTGCCAATCCCAAAAACTCGGCCACCCCGCGTCTGAACCTTCATCGCGTCATCGCGATCGAAGATGGAATCCAGCTTTCGGTCGATCGCGAGATTAAGTTCGCCGAGATCGGCATAACCAAGCAGAAGATCGACGATTGATTGGTCAAACAAATGGTCGCTCATCGTCAAGAGAAACGGCGATGTGACGTGATTGGCTGCGGCGAGGACTGAGATGCCGTTTTGTTTCTGCCATTCACGATTTTCGATGAAAGAGTGCTCAAACCCGGATGGAACCAGCTGTTTGATTCCCGCAATCATCCGATCGCTTTGGTAGCCAACGATGAACCTGGCCTTTCTAATTTCCGCGCAGATCAGGGCGTCGATCGTGTAACAAATCAAGGGGCAACCAAGCACCGGGACGAACGGCTTCAAAAATGTTTTGTCAGAACCGCGTAGACGCGAACCCTGGCCGGCCATCAAGATGACTGCTTCGGAGATGGCAGTCATATGCCGTAATATCTCTTAAGACCCCAAACCCTGACACGCTGCGGAAGAAATCTGAAAATCAGCGGTGCGACTTTGGATTGAAATACATCGCCAATGGTTATCCGCGGTGGTGGATCAGCATCTTCGATCAATTTGAGGACGTGTCGCGCGACAAGCTTAGGCTTGGGAGCGTTTTTCATGTTGCGCTGGACCGCCTCCCAGGTCTTACCGACTTTCGCATCGTACCGCGGATCGGTCTCCATGCTTTTGCTCACGCTCTCGTTAAATTCAGTGTTGATGTCGGCTGGTTGAAGATCGACAATGCGAACTCGCGAATCAGGCAGCTCCAGTTGTATCGACATGGTAAACGATGCCATCGCGGCCTTCGCAGCGTTGTAAGCTGCCATGAATGGAACTGGAAGACGGCCAGCCAGCGAAGTGACGTTAATGACCAAACCTTCCCCGCGGGTTTGCATGTTGCTTAAAGCGAGCTGCATCAAACGAACCTGTGCGAAAACGAGAATCTGAAACTGGCTTGTGATTGTTTCCCTGGAGAGAAACTCAGCTGGATCAAAATGTCCGCTCCCGGCGTTATTGATCAACACGTCGAAATGACCAGCCTCCGCGAGTGCGGCGTTGAATGCCTCCTCAACAGAACGCGGATCGCTCAAGTCGAGGCGCACCGGGTGGAATTGCGGCACCTTGGGAAGTCGTTCCAGATTGCGTGTTGTGCCCCAAACTTCATCGCCACGCCCGAGCAAAGCGTACGCGATGGCCAAACCAATCCCAGAACTCGCTCCTGTGAGAAAGACCCGCTTCATCACACCATTCTAGCTGAGCGCCGGTGGTGCAACCATCCGACGCCGAAGATTGCGACGAACACAAAGGCGGCCGACACTTGCCCAGCGATCCCATCCAGAAACAAACGCCAGATCAAGGCCGGGACAAACGCGATGATTGCAGTAAAGATTGGTGGGCGGATGCTGCTCCACGGATTGCGCCACCGAAAGACCAGGCGCAAGACTCCGTAACGCAAGATCCCTTGGATCACGTAGGGCAGCAGGACGCCAAACGCAGCCCCTGTCACTCCAAATCGAGGAATCAACCAGAGATTTGCGCCGAACGCGATCGCGCAGGTGATCGAAGAATTCATAAGGTTCAAGTGCGGGCGTTGCACCATGATTACGGTTTCACCCAACGACACAAACGCGTTCGTGGCACACGCAGTCCCGACGATCCCCAGCCAGGCGCCGCCTTGCCTGAACGCCGAACCGTAGATCAGCAGGATCACTGATCCGGCGAGTATCATGAGGGCGACCAATGGTAACAAAATCCAGAGCATCCACCCGGCCAGGCGAGCATAGGTGGCGGCGGCGCGTTGCTGATCGCCGGTTGCGGTCATCCCGGCAACGACGGGGGCAAAGATCGGATTGAACGCCTGGTTGACCTTGCGCAGCCCACTCGCAAGCTCGACCGTGGCACTGTAAACGCCAACCGTCGCGAGAGTCACCCCGGGGGCGCGGCCGATGAACCATCCCAGCATGATCACGTCCAGCCGTAAGATGAACGCGTTGAACATTTGATAAACGCTGATGGGAGCGGCGTACGCCAGCAATGGCTTTGCTTCGGTCCACATGGAGACGGTGTCGCGCGCGGTCACCCCACGGAAAAGTCTTGAAGCAAATATGAGTGCGACAATTCCCGAAGCCGCGGTCCCAGAAACGGCGGCCACCTCCGGCGCGAACTTTGTGTATCCAACGCCGAGCGCGATCAAAAGCGCCAGCGTCGTGATGACAGGCTCCGTCATGCCGCGCGAGAAGATGTCGTGCTTCATCACCTTCATGCCGCGCGAGATGGAAGTACAGACGCGATACAAAGCGATGCCCGGCAAGGCGCAGAGGACAAAGGCCAGCGCAGACAACATCTCCCGTGGAAATTGCAATCGATCGCCAAACATTTGGAGGGCCACGATGCCAATGGCGGCGACGAGAGACGACTGCACCAGAACCAGGACAACGGCTGTGCGAAAGAGATTGCGACTGCGCGCGAGATCGCCGGTCGCTTGCGAACGCGCGATAAAAGTCGTGATGGCGTTATCGAGTCCAAAGACCGCAATTTTGCTGGCCAGATCGGTGTTCGCCCAGGCGACCGAAAACGTTCCTAAGGCAGCCGGTCCGAGGAGTCGCGCCACGAGAAAGGTAAAGACGCCGCGAAGATTCGACGCCAACATCGCGATCGTGTTGAAAACCGCGCCGCGTTTCAGCTCCGATCCGGCCTCGTCAACGGGTAGCGCCACTTTGGGCGCCAGTGTGGCGCGCGACGCGCTCTCAAGCGTGCTCACTGACTTTGGCCACTGCGGCGAATTGGGTTAACCGGAATGCGTTCGTCAAAGGGATCTGTCCGTCTATCTCACGCATGTCCTTGCGCGCATATGCTCGCCGCTTACAGAAGCTTAAACCAGCATTCGCGCTCATATTGTCCCGACGCTACAATCGAGTGCTCAGCCCGCCAAAAGTTTTCACAGAGTATTTTGAATCGCGCATACCAAAGCCTTGAGCAACCTGCGCCTACCTTTAATGCAACCTACAGATAATTTTGAACAGCCTGCATGACGGAACCTCTTCGCCCGGCACTATTGGCCGTCGCAGATTTGCCGCAGGCGCTAACGGACCTCTGCGGCATCTCGCTGCTGGAACGAATGCGTCGCACGGCACTGCATCTTGGTTTCCGCGAGGCGACGATTTTGTCCAACTCCAACGAGTCCGTCACCAAGCATTTCGCCAGGCAGTCGTGGCACCGTAAAGATATTGCGCTGGAATTTCGCGAGCGCAAAGGCCCGGAGCTCACGATAGGCGACGTCCAGGACTGCCTGTCAGCAGAGCGAGTTCTTGTAGTCTGCGCAGGCTTTTATTGTGATGGCCGTTTGCTCCGCGCGCTTGCTCAAGCAGAGCAGGACTCTGTTCTCATCGACTCAGATGTGCCGTCGATCACGGCGCCACTGTGGAAGAATTCCGGCAAGCAGTCTTTTGGTCGAAGCGTCTGTGCGGCCGTGGTGTCGGGCGAATGGCTTTCAAGAAAAAGTCGAAATGCCGTAATAAGGAAAGAGCTTGAATCGGGCGTAATGTCAGGCCGCCTTGCAGCCGTTGATGCCGCTAAACAGCAAGCGTACGTCCCGGGCATGCGCCGGAGTGTTCGGCCGGTTTTCTTTCCCGCTCCTTTGCCGGAATTCCGGCCGCTGGCCGAACGTTTGCTGCGCGACGCGACACAGAGCGGTGTCCTCGATTTTCCAGCCCTTGTGCATGCACCTATTGAGAAGTGGCTTGTTTCGCATCTTTGTCGAACGACGATCACTCCGAATCAGATCACGCTTGGGACCGGAGTTCTCGGCTTAAGCGTGACGGTGCTTTATGCTTTGGGATACCTTTGGGTTGGAGCACTGCTCGCCTTGATTGTTGGAGTTCTCGATGGGGTTGACGGCAAGCTTGCGCGCCTAAAGGTTCAAACGACCAGGCTCGGTAAAGGCGAGCACGTGCTCGATTATTGCATCGAGATGTCATGGTGGGCGGCTCTCGCGTATTATTTTCACGCTGACGGTCAGATTCCCTACGCTTATACGATATGGCTTGTCTTCTTTGTCGCTGATCTGCTCGTGCGCCGGGCGAAAGGGTTCGTTGGGCGAAAACTTGGCCGCAGCCTCGATGATGTCTCGCGATTCGATCGACTCGTGCGCTATGTTGCGGGCCGGCGCAATATTTATACCTGGCTGTTTACCTTTAGCCTCGCACTCGGGATGCCAGCGAATGGCTTTATTTGGCTCTGTTTCTGGGGAATGGCGAGCGCCGTGATCCACGTCTTCCGCGCGCTACAGATTCGTTCTGCGTCCTCTCCAAAAAATGTCGTAGCGATCTCCTGACGCAAGTTGCGGTAGTGTCGCAGCGCTTTTTCAGCAAGCGTGTGATGTAGCGCATTCTGGCTGCGGTTGTCGATCGCCCTTGATGCGCTCGAAGATCTCCATCCGACGGCGGGACCTTGGTGCCGTCTGCGGCTGAGATGTGAACGGATTGGAGCCCTGCACGATTGAATTACGTCTGTGACTGTGATAAGGGAAACGAATGTTCGATCTCCAGCAGGCCTTTCGTGTTTTTGACAGCAAACCGTGGGCTGTGCACTTGTACGTGACCGAACAGTGCAACTTGGATTGCCATTATTGCAACGAGTTCAACAACTCGATTCCGCATCCGGCCGTGGCCGATCTCAAGAAGTGGATGGATCACATTCGGAAGCTGGGCGTCGCGCGCCTCGGTCTGCAGGGGGGCGAACCGCTCAAGCATCCGGATATTGTGGAGGTAGTGCGTTACGCAAAATCCATTGGATTTCGCAAAGTGAGCCTGTCCACAAACGGATTTCTCCTGAACCGCCAGCTCCTCGCGGACCTCGAAGCAGCGGGCCTCGACACCCTGCACATTTCCGTGGACCGGATGACGCCAATCGCGAGCACGCGCAAATCGATGAAGTCGATCCTGCACAAGCTCGACTGGTTCAAAGATTCCAAGATCAAGCTGAACGTCAGTGGCGTCCTTTTGAAAGAGACGCTCGATGAGATGGGACAGGTGGTGGACGGTTGCCTCGACCTAGGCATCCCGGTCCATGCGCGCGCGGTGCACGACGATCTCGTGCACGACCGGTCCTTGCGGGACCCAAATGCGAGCGAGCCACTGCTCCGCTTTATCGAACAGCAGGAGGAACTGAAGCGCAGCGGAGAGAAGATTCACACGAGCTGGAACCTTCTCGCTTATCAAAAAAATATGTTGCAGCGGGAACCGGTCGAATGGACCTGCGTCGCGGGCTACAAATATTTCTTCGTCTCATCGACCGGCAAGTTCTGGCTCTGCAGTCAGGTGCGAACCGAGCGGCACATTCTCGAGATCACGCGGGAAGATTTGCTGAGCTATAATAAGAAGAAGAGTTGCCAGGCGAGGTGCGGTGTTTATTGCACGGTGGAGACTTCACTGTTTGTGAACAATCCGGTGCAGTACTTGGGCCGGGAAGTGGCGAACAGGCTGGCAACTCGCGTGTCAAGGCTGAGGGGCGGTGGTCCCAAGCGCATTCGTGATCTGGCGGCCGCTCAGTAAGGCGAAGCTCCGTTTTACGGAGCCACCGCGGCTGTGGTCTCGTCGCCAGAAAATTCGTTCAGCGACGAGTCGGTCCAAGCCTGACGATTTTTCTCGATTCGACCGGCTCGTGCGCTCTGTGGCGGGCCGCCGTAACATTTATACGTGGCTGTTCACGTTCTGACTTGTGATTGGTGCCCCGGTTAAATGGCTTGATTTGGCTCTGTCTCTGGGGAATGGCGAGTGCTGTGATCCACATCTTCCGCGCTCTCCAGATTCGCTACACGTTCCCCAACAAGATTCCGCAGCGATCTCCTAACACAAGCTCGGCATGCAATTACTTGATTCCGGGTTACTTAGAAATCGAAATCTGCGTGCCACGGGGATGGCTGGCGATAATGCGACCATCTTTCATTTCGTGGATCCAATCGCAGGCTTCCGCGATGACCGGGTTGTGCGTGGCTAGGAGCAGAGCCTTACCGCCTTGCTGCACGATGTTTTGCAACAGTTCAAAGGCGCGCTCCGAATTCGCTGTATCAAGATTGCCTGTGGGCTCGTCTGCCAGGATCACTCGCGGATCGTTGGCTAATGCGCGCGCGATAGCAACACGCTGTTGTTCACCTCCCGAAAGATGACGGCTGGGTCTGCCCAGTTTGTCGCCTAAACCCACCGCTTCCAGCAATCCAGCAGCCCGCTCGCGCATCTCGTTATCCGAATGCTCTCCCAGCCGGCGCATCGGGATCATCACGTTCTCCTGCGCGGTGAAGTCTTCCATGAGGAAGTGGAATTGAAAAATGAAGCCGATGAACCTGCTCCGTTTGTGTGCCATCGCGTCATCGCTTAGGTGCAAGACTTGCTCCGAGTCGATGGAAACCTGGCCGGCATCGGGCGGATCGAGCAGACCGAGAATATAAAGCAATGTGCTCTTGCCGCAGCCGGACGGGCCGACAACTGCATGGATACTGGCTGGCTCGAGAGCCAGCGAGACCCCGCGGAGCGCATGCACGCGCTCTTCCTCTTCCCCGAGGTAGCGTTCGATATCGTGGCAACTGAGGCAGATTTCCGCGTTCATCTGGCGCCTCGAATTGTGACTACTGGTGGCAACTCAGCGGCTCGGCGCGCGGGAACATAACTCGCAATGAAGACGGCGAGCATCGCGAGCAGCGTAGCGAAGACATAGTGCCGCCATTCCCATGTGACCAGGAAGTAATCGGCATAAAGCAAACCGCGGATCCGAATGGGAATATGCGATATGCCCCAGGTCATTATCGCACCCAGCAAACAACCGAGCAAAGATCCGGCTCCGGCGATCAGTGCGCCCTGCCACAAGAAAATCGATGAAATGTCTCTTCGCCGGTATCCCATCGAACGCAAAATTGCGATTTCTTTTATTTTCGCGAGCACAGACATCGTAAGCACATTAAAAATGCCGAAACCGGCGAGCAGGATGATAAGAGAGACCGTAATGGCAGCGGACACTCTTAAAGTCAGAAAAAGTTGCAGCGTGCTCTCCTCGCGTTCCTGCCAGCTCGACGCCCCATGCTGAAACAGCGTTTCGAAATGACTGGCGAGAGCCGGCGCGCGGTCCGGATCGCGCAGTTTGTAGATGATTAGCGAAGCTCCAAACGGCCTTTGCAGCAGAGTCTGAGCGATCCTTGCATGTGAGTAGACCCGGGTTGCATCGATTGATCCGACTCCGGCGCGCGCGATCGCCGCTACGGTGAAACGCCAGTACTCGCCGTTGGGGGAAAGCAATTGCACGGTGTCGCCTATCCCCGCTTGAAGTAGTTCTGCTAACTTGGAGCCGACGATGATCGAGCTGGTGTTATTGCGGAAGTCATCGAAGCTGCCTTCAACCAATTGGTGCAGAAGATCCGTCGTTTGCGCGTGCAGCGCCGGTTCGATGCCGTAAAGTTCAACAGTTGCGTTCTCAAATCCTGCGCGTGCACTGACGGTGCCACGCAGGACCGGTGAACAGGAAACGACGTTCGAAAATTGCCGGCTGACCCGCATGATTTCGTTCGCATCCGTAATCCCCTCAAAGTAGAGGCGTCGGGGCGCTTTCCCGTTTGAACTCTTGGACGAGACCATCAGGGGTTCGTAGCGCGGACGGAAACGCGACTTGATAACAAGCGCGCCGTTGCTGCCAATCGTCGAATCAATGAAATGCCGGGCGAAACCCTCCGTCTGTGCCTGGGTGCAAATGAAGATAGCGACGCCGAAAACGACGCCGCTAAGACTGAGAAGCAAGGGCCGTTTGCGGTGCGTCAAAAAGCGTAGGGCAATGTAAAGCGGCGGCGTCACGGTTCCTTCGGCAGCGGCGGTACACTAACCATTCGTTGCCGCACTGGCTCCCCGGGCCGCAACTTGTCCTGGTTGGAAACGACTACCCGATTGCCTTCGGAGAGACCGCTTACCGCTTCGGCGAAGTCGAGGGTCCGAAATCCAACCTGGACCGTGCGCGAACGCACAACGCCTCGTTTGACGACCAAGGCTTGATCGACAATGAGGGCGCGTGTTGGCACGAGCAGAACGTTTGGATGTGTGCCTGTGATAATGTTCATTTCGCCAGTCATACCGGCCATCAAATTGTCGGGAGGATTTTCAATCTCCAGCACGATGGTATACCGCTGCGTAGTTGGGTCGGCCGCTGGCTGGATTGATGTAACGCGCGCGGTGAAAGTTCGAGTCCGATAAGCATACAACTGCAGCTTCGCCTTCATCCCAGGCTTCACCTCGCCTACGTCTTCCTCGTTAACTTCGCCGCGGACGTAGTTCTTACGCGAAGACACCGTGAAGAGCTCATTACCGTCCGAAACCAGTTCACCATCGATGGTTTGGACATTCGTCAGCAGTCCGTCAATGGGGGCCTGCACCTCGGCGCTCTTCATCTGTGCCTCGAGCTTTTTGGCGGCTTCCCCCAGAGCATTGAGATTACGATCGCGCTCGATGCGTTCCGTCTCCACGACGCCTCGCAGCCGCTTCGCCTCGCTTTTGGCCTTTTCGTATTCGACCATGGGCACGTTGCCTGACGAGACCACTTTTTCGAGGCGTTGCAGATTGTCTTCGGCCGCCTTGAGCAGCTCCGAAGAGGGAACAGGAACTTCAGCACGTTTTATGGCGGCATCCAAATCCGCCCGAGCTTGCTTGAGTTGCCGGGCGGTTGTCTCGTCGGCAATCGTCGTCAGCAATTGCCCTTTCTCCACGCTCTTACCGATCGCGCCGCGTCCGGCCGAGAACGGTTCTGCCAATTGGATAAATCCGGAATTTTGAGCGCGAACATGCACGACAAAAGCCGGCTCGATCCGCGCCGTCCCATAGACGGCGGAAATGGCCGTGCCGCGACGGACCGTGGCCACTTCCGCGACCGGCATCAGGAAATAGTATGCCGCCGCGATTACGAGCACGAGCACCGCTCCGCCACCCCACAAAACCCCTTTTGATTCCGGCAATTTCAATTTGGACAACTAGTGTGATGCCCCTGACGTTTCTTTGCAATTAACCACTGCTCACCCGGTTGATGCCTTGGCCAGTTTTCGGCAGGTGTTCAAGAGTGTTATTCCCAAGACACCACAGCAGAGACGCTCGTTCGATCAGCGTAGAAATTCCCGGAGCAGCTCGCGAATTCTATCGCGACTTGCCGGTGTCGTAGGAAAATTGAAAATACCGGCCGGTGGCCCGGTCCCACTCGGCTACGGCGAGATTGTGTTGGTAGGTGGCATCCAGCAATCCACTTTTCGTCTCGAGAAAACCGTTTTGCGTGATCCGGTATTCAAGCGATGACACAAGGCCGCTGGCCACATTCTCCTGGACCACGCGCGCGCTTTCCTCGGCAGCCGCCGCCGCGGAAGCGAGCGATTGTTCACGCTCTTCGGTCGCCCTGATGTAGTCCGCAATGCGCGAGAGCTCGCGTGGAATGTTGGCCTCCAGTTTCCGGGACGCCAGCTGGTTGATCTCCTTTGCTGAGCGCGCCCTCAGCACTGCGCCGTCTACTTTGCCATTATCGACGACCTGCCACGTGTACGCTGCCCTCTCGCGAATCTCCGAGCCGATAAAGTCCTGCGTTTTGCTTGTTGATCCCTGGCGATGAATTCCTGTCACAGGGACGTACTCGCCGCGAAGGCCTCCATTCACTTCGGGATAATAATCAGCTGCGATGATGCGTTCATCTTCGTTGGCGGCACGCATAAACAAGCGCGCAAGTTTGACATCTGCCCTTCGCTGCAGAGCTGCAGCTGTTTCAGAATCAAGATTGATGTGAATCGGAATGAATTCCAATTCACCGTCCGGCTCAGGCAATGGCGATTTGGCAGGATCGATCGCCATCGCTTGGGCCAACTGCAATTGCGTGTCGCGATACGTGCGATGAGCGGTTTCAATTTGCGACACGAGTTCGGAAGCTTGCAGAGTCGCGCTCGTCAATGCGCTCCGATCCGCCAACCCGGCTTCGAAACGATTTTTCTGAGTCGTCACGTTCTCTTGCAGTCTTTGCTGTTGTTCTTTGCGGATCGACTCCAGCGACTGATTATAAAGGGCTGCATAAAACGCTAGCCGCGCCGCGTGTAGCTGTTCTACGACGGCAACATTCAATTGCTGTTGTGCAATCAACACTTCTACGTCACCGCGTCGGAGAGAGGGCGGCACGGCGACGTTAAAGAGAGTCTGGTCAAGCAAGCCGCGCCCCAGGCCAAATCCTTTTACTCCGCTTTCACCGGCCCGGTGACCAGCCTGAACGCCGGCCGGCACGCCCAATTCAACCCGGGGCCAGACGATGGAACGGAAAACGAGGCGTTGCCCGGCCGCCTGCTCGAGACCAGCCTTTGCTTGCTGGATTGCCGGATTTTTTTCGAGTGTGATTTGAAAAACGTGTTCGAGGGTGACTGCAGTGGTCGGGCGTGCCAGACAAACCATGAAAATCATGGCTATGAGTCTTATGCAGAGATTGCTACCCAGAAGCAGAGTTCGTCGCTTCATCGCTTGCTCATTTTTTCTGGTGGGCGCGCTACATCGGCAGCCCGCCTCCCGTCGCGGTTTTCGCTGTTCGCCTTGTTAACAGTTGACTTAAAATCGAGCGTTTCCGCTGAATTGCCACAGGCGTGTGCCAGTCGGGCGAGACCTACATTGTGCAGGTAGATCGCACTCAATCGAGTCGTGCGCGTCCGCGTCACATCGGATGCGGCTTGGAGGACATCGAGCTGCGTTCCGAGTCCTGCGGCGAAATTACTCTTGGCGCTCTCGAGGACTTCGTCCGCCGTTTGCACATTTTTTGTCTCGGTTTGAAGCACACGCTCGGCTTGCTCCAGATCGAAAAATGCACTGCGCACCTCCGAGGCAACGCTGCGCCGCGTCGCGGCCACGGCTTGCACCGCTGCGTCGCGCCGGGCGCGCGTCGCCTGCATACGCCCCTTGGTGGCATACCCATCGAAGATATTCCATGTCGCGTTTATTCCGACCACGCCGCCATAGTTGAATTCTTGACCCACCGCCGGGTCGCGTTCGCTGTAGACTTCGTATCCCGAAAAAGCCCGAATCTGCGGACGCATTGCGCTGCGGTCCAGGATGTATTGCTGGTCTTCTATTTCGACGTCTTTTTGGCGCGCCCTAATAACGGCTCGATTCGCGTCGGCCCGCGCCAGGCAGTCATTCAGGAATGCGCGATTGGGTTGATATTGCAGTTCGCCAGCAATCTCAAATGACACCAGATCACTCTGGCCGCCGTGAACCTGGAAACCAAAGAGATCCCCAAGCCGCAGGTAGGAATTTCTCAACTGTGTCTGCGCGTTGAACAGTTCCGGCCGTTCGTTACCCAGGGCCACTTCAGCGCGTTGGACGTTCAAGTTTCCAACGATGCCGGCACTAAAATTTTGCTGCTGGCTTTTGAGTTCCTCCTCGAGAACGTGCACTGAATCCCCCAGCACCCGCACCTTCGCTCGATTCAGAAGAAGGTCATTTAAGGCAATCCGCACGTCCATCGCGACGCGATTGGCGACTTCCTGGAGCTCGCAATTTGCCTTGTCGAGGTTCAACTGCGCGATGGCCAGCCGGCTGGTCACTGCGCCACCGGTATAAAGATTTTGTTCGAGCTTCAGTATGGCGTTGTAATCTTCCTCCCGCAGGGTCGTTGCCGTCTGGGTCTGTCGTTTGTCGTAAAACCCGGTTGAGCTTAACGAAGGAAGAAACCCGGAGCGTGCTTCAATCCAGCTGCCTCGAGCGGCTTGCACTTTCTTGCGCGCAATCAAGATGTCAGGGTTGTGCTCTTGGGCTATGGCGACCGCTTGTTCGATGGTGCGAACGCCCTTTCGTTCTCGGATGCTTGGGGCGCGGCGCTGTCGTTCACGTTGCAGATTTACTTCGACTTCTCGGGATACTCGGACATGGCGATCGGATTGGCGAGCATGCTCGGCATCCGATTGCCGGAGAACTTCGACTCGCCGTACCAAGCCGACAGCATCATCGATTACTGGCGGCGCTGGCACATGACGCTGTCCGCGTTCCTGCGCGACTACGTCTACATC
>Ga0207706_10000317_pt1 | contig 52169 bp, 46 predicted proteins | sample KBSC53metaG_FD_184318 | JGI IMG/M metagenome (GOLD analysis project Ga0207706, IMG submission 184318) | Corn rhizosphere microbial communities from Kellogg Biological Station, Michigan, USA - KBS C5-3 metaG (SPAdes) (version 2) | ecosystem: Host-associated > Plants > Roots > Rhizosphere > Soil ... | reverse complement strand
GTGTTTGAAAAAATCAAAAAAATATTTGATAATCGATTTAAAAATATTATACTTTTGCGAAAATTGATTTTTACCTTAAATAGATAATAATATATGTATTGGACACTTGAATTAGCATCTCACCTGGAGGATGCACCATGGCCCGCAACCAAAGATGAATTAATCGATTATGCTATTCGCTCAGGCGCACCCGTTGAGGTTATAGAGAACCTTCAGGCCCTTGAGGATGATGGTGAGCCGTATGAAAACATTGAGGAAATATGGCCAGACTATCCTACAAAAGACGATTTCTTTTTTAACGAAGACGAATATTAGCCCAGGCTTATCAGATATTTATCAGAAACCCTGTACCAACAACAGGGTTTTTTGTTTTTAGAACCTTTTATAATGTTTTGGGTTATAGAGTAATACATCATCTATTAATTAAAAACATTCGCAAAATGAGAGGTTTACTTTACATTATTGCCGTCATCCTGATCATAGGTTGGGCAATAGGTTTTTTTGCTTATTCGGCAGGTGGGGTAATTCACATCCTATTAGTAATAGCCATTATCGCATTACTTCTTGGTGTGATCCGAAGGGCCTGATGATCTTCGAATAAAGATTACCTGACGCCATTCCTTATAAGGAGTGGCTTTTCTGTTTCAGAAGGAATTCAGCAATGGCAATATCTTCAGGATAGGTGATCTTGATATTCTGGTAACTGCCGCCAATCAGGTTGATGTTCACACCGGTTTGTTCCACCACGCTGGCATCATCAGTAAAATAAGATTGATAAATCTGCAGATAAGCCTCTTTCAATTGCGCTGCCTGGAAAGTTTGCGGAGTTTGTATCAGGTAAATTTCGTCGCGTACCAGGTTTACTGAACGGTTGTCTTTGATCTGCCTAACCGAATCACGGCTTTTTATAGCGACAATGGCATTGCCATATAGAGCGGCACATTCAAATGATTCGTCAATAATTTCGCAAGTGATCAGCGGACGGACAGCATCATGCACCGCTACAATGGCATCATTTTCTTCAATTAATGCCAGGCCAGCCTTTACAGAATGAAAACGGGTCTCGCCGCCATCCACTAATTTATAGGGTATTTCAAACTGGTGGGTCTGGCAAAGCCTTTCCCAGTATTCGTGTGAATCAGCAGGTAGAACGACAATAATTTGAGGCTTGCTGTTACAGTGGTAAAATGCATTAATGGTATGCATCAGTACCGGTAGTCCATTGAGCAGCAGAAATTGCTTTGGAACAGCCGATTTCATCCTGCTGCCCGAGCCACCGGCTACTATGATGACGTAGTTTTGCATGTTGTACGTTATACGTAATACGTTTTATGTAAAGTGCTGTCAAGATAATAAAAACGTATCACGTATAATGTCGAACGTATTACTTTATATAATCAGCATAGCATCGCCATAGCTATAAAAGCGATATTTCTCTTTTACGGCTACTTCGTAAGCGTGCATTACATTCTCGTATCCACCAAACGCGCAGATCATCATCAATAAAGTTGATTCTGGTGTATGGAAGTTGGTTACCATTGTATTAGCGATGCTGAAATCATACGGAGGGAAAATGAATTTGCTGGTCCAGTCATTTGCAGCTTTTAATGTTTTGCTTGCCGAAACGGATGATTCGATAGCGCGCATAGAAGTGGTCCCTACAGCACAGATGCGGCTTTTTCTTTCGATACCGCGGTTTACGATATCAGCTTGTCTTTGCTCGATAATGAACTGCTCAGAGTCCATTTTGTGCTTGGTCAAATCCTCAACCTCAACCGGACGGAAAGTACCTAAACCTACGTGCAAGGTCACTTCAGCAAATTCAACACCTTTTAGTTCAAGACGTTTCATCAGCTCACGGCTAAAGTGCAGACCTGCGGTAGGTGCCGCAACCGCGCCTTCGTGTTTTGCAAATATAGTTTGGTAACGTTCTTTATCTTCGGCAGTCGCTTTACGCTTGATGTATTTTGGAAGTGGGGTTTCGCCCAGGATTTCCACATTGCGTCTGAATTCTTCGTCAGTACCGTCAAACAGGAAGCGGATAGTACGGCCGCGTGAAGTGGTATTATCTACTACTTCGGCGATCAACAGGTCGTCGTCACCAAAGTATAATTTGTTGCCTACACGGATCTTACGTGCCGGATCAACCAATACGTCCCACAGGCGAAGCTCCTTGTTTAATTCCCTTAAAAGGAAGACCTCGATGGTGGCACCGGTTTTTTCCTTGTTGCCATACATACGGGCGGGAAATACTTTGGTGTTGTTAAGGATCATTACATCCTTATCGTCGAAGTAGTCTAATATGTCTTTGAATACTTTATGCTCAATTTTTCCCGAGTCCCTGTGTAATACCATTAATCGTGATTCGTCACGGGTAGCGGCTGGTGTATGAGCAACCAGTGACTCAGGCAAGTTGAATTTAAATTGAGATAATTTCATATTAAAACAGATGAATTTTTAGGGCGCAAAGATATGAATAACTTTTGTTAAATTGGGTGATTTTTTTATAGGTGCTTTTAAGGCTAATTGGTAAACACAAGATATTAAAAATAGTGTGACTTAAATGTAACTAAATTGATATGTGGTAGTCTTAATCGGGTATATTGCAATATAAATCGGTGTAATCGCTTCATATGCTGTTTTTTAAACTGTTTCGCGAAAGTTTTGTGTTTGCTTTTGATGCTTTAAGGCAAAATAAGCTTCGCACTATGTTATCCCTTCTCGGGGTTACTATTGGTATTTTTACCATCATAGCGGTGCTTTCGGCAGTAGCCACCTTGCGAAACAACCTCCAGCGCAGCGTAAATAAGCTCGGCAGCAATAGCATATATGTACAAAAATGGCCATGGATAGGCGGCGAGGATTTTCCGTGGTGGAAATATTTGCAACGCCCTGTCCCGCGTCTGCATGATTTTGATGAGGTGCAAAGACGCAGCCAAACTGCCGAGGCCGTGTCCTACGAAATCAGCATTGATAACCGCGTAGTTAAGTATCAGAGCAATACGGTTGAAGGCGCACAAATTGATGCGGTTTCGCACGATCATAATAAAACCTGGAACTTTGATTTTAAAGAGGGTCGCTATTTTACGGATATGGAATCGCGTACCGGCGCCCCTGTGACCATTATCGGGTATGACATTGCCGGAAACCTTTTCCCGGGTGGGAATGCCATTGGTAAACAGATCAAAGTAATGGGACGCTATGTAACCATTATCGGTGTTTTTGCAAAAGAGGGCCAGGATATTTTGGGCATCTCGGATGATAAAGAAATATTGTTGCCATTGAATTTTGCCAAGAATATTGTGGATATACAGAACGAAAAGTATAACCCGCAGATCGTGGTAAAAGGTAAGGATAACTTCACTGACAGTGATGTGGAAGCCGAGCTGGAAGGTATGATGCGATCGATCAGGAGGTTAAGACCAAACCAGGAGGATAACTTCTCATTAAATAAAACTACTCTGCTTACTAATCAGCTTGATATCGTGTTCAGGATATTTAATATTGTTGGTTTGATCGTAGGCGGCTTTTCAGTATTGGTTGGCGGATTTGGTATAGCCAACATTATGTTCGTGTCTGTTAAAGAGCGGACTAATATTATCGGTATTCAAAAATCATTGGGGGCTAAAAATTACTTCATTCTTCTTCAATTCCTGATAGAATCAATTGTGCTTTGCCTGGTAGGCGGTATAATAGGATTGTTGGTTGTTTTTGCTGGGACCTTTGTTTTAAAGGCTGCTGCAGATGTGCAGGTTGTGCTCGATATCAACAATATCATCGCAGGAATAAGCACATCAATTGCTATCGGCGTCATTTCGGGAATAATCCCTGCGTACTCCGCCTCAAGACTTGACCCTGTTGAGGCCATTCGTTCGAATTGATTTGTTCGTTTTGTCAATAGCTGGTTAAATTAATGTTAATTCATGCCGCTATGCGTATAATTTTTACAAATTGTCTCCGTCGCCGCCCTTTATAATACATGGATTTATTTACATTTGCTACTTCAAAAAAAAACGTCTATGTCGGAAACAGCGAAATTAATATTAGGTGACAAAACATATGAGTTCCCGGTAATTGAAGGTACAGAAAGTGAGAAAGCAATTGATATTTCAAAGCTTAGAGATCAAACGGGATATGTAACGCTGGATATCGGCTATAAGAATACAGGAGCAACGACAAGCTCTATTACCTTTCTTGACGGAGAGCAGGGGATTTTGAAATACCGGGGGTATCCGATAGAACAACTTGCTGAAAAATCGAGCTTTATCGAAGTAGCATATTTACTGATCTATGGTGAATTGCCAACCCAGGAACAGTTGGCGGATTTTCAATTCCAGATCAGCCGTCACACACTCGTGCACGAGGATATGAAGAAGTTTTTTGACGGCTTCCCGTCCAAATCACACCCGATGGGTCAGCTTTCTTCGCTGGTATGTTCGTTGTCAGCTTTTTACCCTGAATCATTAAAATCAAACCAGACAACTGAGGAGCTGAACCTAAGCATTATCAAAATGCTGGGTAAAATGGCTACCATCGTTTCGTGGATATACAAAAAATCGCTTGGTCACCCTTATATCTATCCAAAGAATAAATATGACTATGTGACCAACTTCCTGCACATGACTTTTGGCCAACGTACGGAGGAAATAGTGATTGATCCGGTTGTGGTAAGTGCGATGAATACGCTGCTGATCCTGCATGCAGATCACGAGCAAAATTGCTCTACATCAACAGTAAGAATCGTTGGTTCATCCGAATCAAATATTTATGCATCAGTTTCTGCTGGTATTTCTGCTTTATGGGGCCCGCTGCATGGCGGAGCTAACCAGGCGGTGATCGAGATGCTGGAACGCATTAAAGAAGACGGAGGTGATACTGACAAATGGATCAATAAAGCAAAAGATAAAAACGATCCGTTCCGCCTGATGGGCTTTGGCCACCGTGTTTACAAGAACTTTGACCCACGTGCTAAGATCATCAAAAAAGCTTGCGACGATATCCTGGAGAAATTAGGCATAGATGATGAGGTGCTGAATATTGCCAAGAAGCTGGAAGAACACGCTTTGAAGGATCCGTACTTTGTAGAGCGTAAATTATATCCAAACGTTGATTTCTATTCAGGCATTATCTACCGTGCATTAGGCTTCCCAACCGACATGTTTACGGTGCTGTTTGCATTAGGCCGTTTACCAGGATGGATTGCTCAATGGAAAGAAATGAAGGCAAACAAGGAGCCTATTGGTCGTCCTCGTCAGATATTTGTCGGCGCAACCACAAGGGATTACGTAGATATCCAAAGCAGAGGCTAATATCTGTTCAAACAATACAAAGCTCGTCCGCTGGTTAGCGGACGGGCTTTTTTTATCGCCAAAATTATGAGATCAAAAATATCAATTTGTGCATTTCTGCTTTGTTGTCACTTCTTGTCATTTGGACAAATTAAGGTGACTTTTATTGTCAATAAAATACCTGCTGTCAAGGAAACAGATACGCATCTGTTCGTTGCTGGTGATTTTAATAACTGGGATCCTGGCCAAGCCACCTTTGAATTACAGAAGCAGGGCGACGGCTCCTGGCAGCTTTCAAAATCGTTGTCTAAGGGAGCTTACAATTTTAAGATAACACGTGGCAGCTGGCAAAAGGTGGAATGTACAGGTGATGGAAAATCGATTGACAACAGAAGCTTCGCGCTCTCACATGACACAACAATCAGGATAGATGTCGGAGGCTGGCAGGATAATTTCAAATCTGAAGAAAAAAGGCATACCGCAACCACTAATGTGCATGTCATCACAGAAAGCTTCGATATACCGCAATTAGGGCGACAAAGGAGGATATGGATATACCTGCCTGCTGACTATGAGTCATACCACAAAAAATACCCGGTTATTTATATGCACGACGGTCAGAACCTGTTTGATGCCTATACCTCAGGTTATGGCGAGTGGGGCGTAGATGAGATTATAGATAAGCTGCCAGTAAGAGAGCAGTGTATTGTTGTTGGTGTCGATCACGGGGGTGAGCACAGGATGACAGAATACAATCCTTATGATTCAAAATTTGGCAAAGCTGAAGGAGATCAATATGTTGATTTCCTGGTTAAAACACTTAAACCATATATTGATGAACATTATCGGACTAAATCTGATGTGAAGAGTACGACCATCGCTGGTAGCTCGATGGGCGGATTGATCTCTTTTTATGCGGTTTTAAATTACCCAAAGGTATTTGGCAACGGGGGCATATTTTCACCATCATTCTGGATAGCGCCTGAAATGTTCAGTTATGCGCAACAGCATTTGAATGCCAAATCGAGATTCTATTTTGTTTGCGGCGATTCCGAAGGCGGCGATATGGTTGAACCCATGAAAAAAATGGTGAAGCTGGTCCGTTCAAAAGGGATAAGCGAACAAAACTCTCCTGAAATAATTGTGAAAGGCGCCAGGCATAACGAAAAGCAATGGAACGGTGATTTTCCTGCCTTTTATCAGTGGCTCATTGGGAAGTCCGGAAGTCGGTAAGTCCGCATAAGACCGAAAGAAATCTTTCCGACTTTCGGTCTTACGGACTTCCCAACTTAAAATTAGTCCCCCTCCTGCGAAGTGTACAACCAGGTTTCGCTATTACCTACGGGCAGGTTCACCATCTCACCGCGGTTTTGCTGCCACCAGAAACGCAGGCGTGGTTTTTCGCGGTTACCTATTTCGTTCATTGAGTTAGCATCATACAGCCGGCCATTTGCCATCACATATTTTATTTTTTCGCTATTGCGGATATCAACCAGCGGGTTGGCGTTCAAGACGATCAGGTCGGCCAATTTACCCTGCTCTAATGAACCTATTTCTCTGTCCATTCCCAGGTAAGATGCACCATTCATTGTTGCGCAGCGGATAGCCTGCAATGGTGTCATACCGCCTTGTGTCAGCATCCAGAGCTCCCAATGTGCGCCCAGTCCCTGTAGCTGGCCATGTGCCCCAAGGTTAACTTTTGTGCCGCCATCTGCAATCTGTTTTACATATTTAGAAACCTCTATGTGGCCGTAATCGCCATATTCTGCCGTTAACCTGCGGCGTGAACGGGCATCAACAATGGATTGAGGAGTAAAGCTGAGCAGGTGCTCATTTTTCCAAACCTCTGTGCGGTCATACCAGTAATTTTCGCCGAATAAGCCGCCATAGCATACGATTAGGGTAGGAGTGTACCCGGTTTTGCTCGCGTTCCACAAGGTTTTTACATCTTTATAAATCGGAACGACAGGAATATTATGCTCAATGCCGGTATGCCCGTCCAATATCATATTCATATTGGTGAAGAAGGTGGAACCGCCCTCCGGCACTACCTGCATTTGCAATTCGCGGGCAGCCGCGATGATCTGCTGGCGTTGCTCACGACGGGGCTGATTATAGCTTTTCACTGAGAATGCGCCTACAGCTTTTAACCTGCGAAGGTTGGACAGAGCGTCATCAAGGCTGTTGATCACCACCTTGAAATCACCATCAGCACCATATAAGATCGAACCTGTTGAATATATCCTCGGTCCAACCATATTGCCGGCTTTCACTATTTCGGATTGGCTAAATACCATCTCCGTATTGGCAGACGGATCGTGCGCTGTTGTTACACCAAAAGCAAGATTGGCAAAATAGTTCCAGTCCTGTTGCGGCGAAATGCCATCTGGGCTTGCGTGCAGGTGCGCGTGTACATCGATTATCCCCGGCATAATGGTTTTGCCGTTCGCATCGTAAACTTTCGCATCAGCTGGGACCTGTATATCTGAGGCTTTTCCAATAGCAGCGATCCTGTTTTTTTCGATCACGATGGTTCCGTTGTCGATCACTTCGTCGCCCTTCATTGTGATAATGCGAGCATTTGTAAAGGCTATTTTGCCATCCGGGATATCTGATTTAATTTTCAGATTAAGATCGATTCCCACCGTATCCGCAACTTTAGTTTTGTCATCGCCGCCTTCCACAAACGGAAATGCGCTATGAATGTCGCGCACAAAGTATTTTGGTCCCAGTGTCCACATCAATTTCTGACTATCCTTGCTCCAATGCAGGTAGGTGCCTGCATCGCGGGTTAGTTTGTCCAGCGGAATAGCTTTGTTGCTTGCCGACAAGTCCTGCGGACTACCAGTGTAAACCATCGGGGTAATGTAGCAGTTAAACAGTTCGGTAAATGCCATCCATTTACCATCCGGGCTCGGACTGAACTGTGTAGTATAAGTTGATGTGTACAGCGTCTTTTGGTTGGCGCCTGTGGTATCCATCACCATAAAGGTCTTTTTGCTATCCTCGCCGCTCTGATAATAGATCTTCGAATCATCAGCAGAGTACTGTGGCCAGATGCCGTTATTGATGATCATTTTAGATTTACCGCCGGTTGCAGGCATCACATAAATGCCCGGATTTTTACCAAATGCATACCCCAACACATCATTTCCTTCTCCTTTACGGAAAACGATCTTATCGCCCTTGTTGGAAAATTTTGGTGAATAATATAAACCTTTATCGGGGGTTAACCGGGTTACAAAATGTGTTGTCAGATCGACCTTGTTGATCGACGCTTTCAATTCATCATTCCAATCAACATAAATTAATGATTTACCATCAGGACTAAACTGCGGTTCATATTCAAAATCAGCAGTGCTGTCAATGCGCATAGGCACGCCGTCCGGCAAAGTTTTGATATAAATGTGGCCCGCAGCGTTAAATGCTACCTGTTTGCCATCAGGCGAGGTAGTCAGTTGCCGGATCATTTTAGCAGAAAACTCATCCTGGAAAACCCGTTGCGGGAAATGGAGTGCATCTGTAATAGTTTGCTGTGAAGTGACTTCAAAAGGCACCTGTACTGCGTTTAACGTTGTAATGTCAAGGTTCCAGATTTTGCCTTTAGCGTAGAAAATGATGTTTTTGCTATCTGGTGTCCAGCCAAAATTCGGGTATACACCGAATATGGCCCAGGTTTCCTGCTGATCTTTTGAAAGTTCGTCATATACCGACCACTCTTCGCCGGTTGCCAGGTTATGCAGATATAAAACGCTCTTCAGCCTTACACGCTTCACAAAAGCCAGTAATTTACCATCGGGAGATATCTGCGGACGGCAGGCGCCGCCTGCGCCACCGGTCACCGTTTCTATGTTGCCAGTTTCGCGGTTCAATCTTTTTATCGCATAAATTCCCTGGTAAGGGTCTTTGTTATATTGAAAAAATGGACCGGGAGTAACATCTTCGCTCCAGTAAACATATTTACCGTCGGGTGATACAATGGGTTCACCTGCATCCTGCTGATCATTTTTGCGTTTGGTTAACTGAATGCCTTCGCCGCCTGTTTTATGATACAGCCACATTTCGCCGGCACCCAATGAGCGTGTGGCAGTAAAGTGTTTACGGGCTACTAAATATTGTCCATCAGGCGTCCAGGATGCATTGTTTAGCAATCGGAAGGTCTCTTTGGTAATCGGATGTTTGTTTGTCCCGTCACTATTCATAATCCAGATATTGTCGCCGCCATCTTTATCGCTGGTATAGGATATCAGCTTGCCGTCCGGGCTGTAGCGCGGTTGTACGTCCCACGATTTGCCGGAAGTAAGTATTGTAGCTTTGCCACCTTTGATAGGTATGGTATAAATATCACCCAAAAGATCGAAAACGATATTCTGGCCATCCGGGCTCACATCCAGGTTCATCCATGTGCCTTCATCGGTGCTTATGCTTACTTTTTTTACCGGACCGGGAGGCGCGTCCACGTTCCATTTTTGAGCATAAAGTATATTAACTGATAGAGAGAACAGAATAGCGGTAACAATATATTTCATAAGGTATCAATGTATTAACGCCGCGAATTTAGAAATATTAGCGCATTTTGATAGCTTTGTTTTTGCCACTTTTTAGCAACATTGATCAACCAACCTTATGAAAATCCGGTTTTTACACTTGTTATTTATAGTAATTTGCTCCGTCAGCAATGCTTTTGGAATGCAAAAGGATACTACTTATAAGTTTGGAGATTTTTTGATCGATGCAACTGACACAACCAAAATTGATTTTATTATTAAAAAAACATCCGATAAGAAAAGGGTAAGTAAAGGAGATACTTTATATGACAGTGAAAAATATCTTATCCTTGGTGACGATGATAAGACGTCAATCCTTGGGATTTTTAAAAAATACAAGTTAAAACACAACTTCTCAGAATTCCCTACTGCTGTTTACAAAGGCAAATTAGCTCCTCCAGATTTTAGAACTGATTCTAAAGCCAAACTTTTTAGAACACAAATTAAGGAGCAGTGTAAGGAAAAAGGTGTCAACTTCGCCGGTCATTATACGATTGTAAAATGGGGTTGTGGATCTGACTGTCAAACAATTGCTATTGTGGATAGACTCTATGGGAGAATATTTTATTCAAGTCTAAATAATATTGATCTTTCATACGGTATCGAATGCAGGGCGGACAGCAGAATGCTAGTTTTAAATTCAGGTTTGCTTGAGACACATAAGGGATACGTTAGTTGTTCAAGAGTAGTGACCGTAGAAAATATTGAATGGATAAATGCAAAGGCCAGGAGGCTGCCTGAATGACCATCCAGGAAATACTAAAACATTATTGGAACCACGATAGCTTCCGGCCATTGCAGGAGGAGATCATCCAGTCTGTTTTATTGGGACAGGATACGTTGGCTCTGTTGCCAACCGGAGGCGGTAAGTCTATCTGTTTCCAGGTACCGGCTTTAACCAAGGATGGATTATGCATCGTAGTTTCGCCCCTCATTGCTTTGATGAAAGATCAGGTGGAAAACCTGAAAACGAAAGGAATTGAAGCAGTTGCCATTGTCTCTGGAATGAGTAAACGTGAGGTGGATATTGCACTGGATAATTGCATTTACGGAGGGGTTAAATTTCTCTATTTGTCGCCAGAGCGCCTGCTTTCTGAATTGGTTCGTGAGCGAATAAGCTATATGAATGTCAACCTGATTGCAGTTGACGAAGCGCATTGTATATCGCAATGGGGCTACGATTTCAGGCCGCCGTACCTGCACATCGCCGATTTGCGCGAATTGCACCCCAAAGTACCGGTTCTGGCACTTACGGCTACTGCTACAGCAGAAGTTTGCGATGATATACAGCAAAAGCTCCTGTTTAAACGGCCGAATATCTACCGCAAAAGTTTTGAGCGGAAGAATATCAGCTACGTGGTGCAGCACGAGGAAAACAAGCTGCGCAAACTATTAGATGTTGCAAGAGGGGTGAAAGGAAGCGGTATTGTATATGTCCGCAGCCGGAAAGAAACTGCGGAGATCGCCAAATTTTATAATGAGAATGGTTTCGGGGCTGATTTTTATCATGCAGGCCTGACGATGGAGCAGCGATCAAAGAAACAAGAAGAATGGAAAAATAGTAAAACGCGGATCATCATAGCTACCAATGCCTTCGGGATGGGTATTGATAAACCAGATGTTCGTTTTGTGATCCATAAGGATATGCCTGAAAGCCTGGAAGCTTACTACCAGGAAGCCGGAAGAGCAGGGCGTGATGAACAAAAAGCTTATGCTGTTCTGTTATACAATTATGCCGACCGGATAAAAAACGAAAAGAAGCTGCAGACCAATTTTCCTTCAGTAGAGGAGATCAAACTGGTTTATCATCATTTGGGCAGCTATTTTAAATTAGCTTATGGAACAGGTGAAGGAGTGAGCTTTGATATCGATCTGAGCGATTTTTGCGCCCGGCATAAACTTGAGCCCAATAAAACGCTGAATGCGCTGAAGTTTTTGGAGCAGGACGAATACCTATCGTTTAATGAAAGTGTATTTCTTCCCTCACGCTTCCGCTTCGACGTGCATAATGAAGAGCTTTATAACTTTCAGATTCAAAATGCTTCCTGGGATCCTTTTATTAAAACATTATTGCGCTCGTACGGGGGTTCGTTTGAGAACTATGTTAGACTTCGAGAGTTCGATATTGCCCGGCGTAGCAACCTAAGCGTTCAACAGGTTATTGAAGGACTAAAACAGCTTCAGGAAATAGGTGTTCTGAGCTATATGCAGCAAACGGATATGCCACAAGTAACTTACTTGAAACCGCGGTTGCAGAATAACGAGCTCGTGATTAATAAACGTTATATCGACGAGCGCAAATCTATCTACCTAAAAAAACTTGAAGCGGTATTTGCTTATGCTGAACATAAAAAATGCCGCAGCCAGATGTTGTTGGCTTATTTTGGTGAAAGCGATGCCGATAAATGCGGTATCTGTGATGTTTGCTTAGAAGAAAAACGCCTGAAAAATTTATCTGAGACCGCCGATAACATCACCGACGAAATAGCCCATCTATTGAGCGTTGACGCACTCGCCCTTGATAGCCTGATAGGTTCCATAAAAAGCGGTACCGAAAAAGACCGCATCGAAACAATCCGCACGCTGCTCGATGCCGGCAAGATCAAGACTGATGGAGAACGGTATTATTTGTAGGGTTGATTAAGTTGATAGGTTAAGTGGTTGATTGAGTTTTGACTCTTTGATTGCCTTAAACAACCCAATCAACTTATTCAACTCAATCAACTTAATCCAACTAACCCAGAAAACTCACCGACTAAAATCCCCGCTTTACCGGGGAAACCCTGTTGTATAACTAATAGAGGCCTTTTTGCTGTAACGGATATTTCTTGTGATCGTCTTATGGGTGTATTTAGAAACAAACAAACTGACAATCAAAATATTAAATATCATGAAAACAAGAATTTTTTCCTTAGTAGCTATTGCAGCAGTAGTTTTAGGAGTAGGCAACACCACCTTGGCAGCAACAAAAGATTCAGCTGCAAACAACAGCGAAGTAAGCACCGTGTTGAAGGTAAGCAAGATCAGCAAGATCGAAGTCCGCGGTAATGTTGAACTTTATGTAACCGATGGCGCAGACGACCAGGTTAAAGTTTACAACCACTACTATTCAGAAAGCGCTCTGATCCAAAACCAAAACGGCGTATTGCGTATCTCATCTTTCGCCGATCAAAAACTGGTAGTTTGGGTAAAAGCTGAAATGTTAACTTCAATCGCTGCTTATGACAATGCTGAAGTAAAATCATTCGGTAAACTTTCACCACTCGAAATGGACGTAACCTTATATGATAACGCTTATGCCAAATTAGATGTAGATGGTTACAGCATGAACATCACAGTAAGCAACCGTGCAAAAGCTGACCTCACTGGTAATGTAGAACAATGTAACTTAAAATACGATCGCTCAGCCTATGTAAACAGTACCGACTTTGCAGCAGCACACATCAACAGAACAGTTGACAGTATCAGCAAAAATGAAGACCTGGTAATTTTATAATCACCACTTGCAAAAGTTCAACATATACATCGCAGGCCGTCCCGATATATTGGGACGGCCTTTTTGTATAAAGTCTATGTTAAGGCACGAGTAGCATTGCCTGCTTGCCAAACCGGCATGCGCTAGAACAGAGATTCGCAAATAATGAAAGGGTAATTTGTTTTTTAGTCAACTTGATTTGCAGTAGGAACGGTACGAGTACGTTAAGTTAATATTCGAATTATTATTTCATTTTGAATAATTCTTAGTCATATTCCACGCTCTATAAGACACAATATTATGGCTGAGACCTATAACTACACCATAGACCTGGCTGAACCTGATATTGTCTTGAAAATTAACAGTTTTGTTATGTTGGAGGCAAAGGTCAAAGGTTTTTTGTTTAGTTACGGATACGAATTACATGAGAGATTAACAAATACAAAATATCAAGTAAAGATATACAGGCTCACTCCTACATATTGGGGGGAGGCGCGAATAGAAGTCCACGACGACCAAAAACACATAATCATGAAATTCATTTATGGACGCAAACTCCCCTCTCCTCGAAAAATTTGGGTTGCCGATTCAATTAATGACATATCCTTAATAAACACAGGAGAAAAAAAGATGCTTTATGAAACCGGAGCAGGTTTCAGTATACCTGGCCATTGCGAAAGATATAGGTTTATTCCTAGCGAAATAACCTACAAATTCGTTTCCGAAACGCTATTGGCTGATCCAATCTTCCTTTTGATAAGCTGCTTTTGCCATTATGTGGTTTTAAGACCACGTTCGATGTAGTAGGCTATTGAAAACTCCTTTTTAAAACATCCAGAAACATCTTTCTTTTTTGGACAATATTACCTTTAGTTTCAATCCAGTAAATTAAAAAAGGAAAGTACTTTTAACCCCGGCAAATTTGCCGGTATAAACTGTTGACGCCAATGTCATACCTCTAGCCTGAAATGCATAATCAATGAGAATACCAGACGTTTTGGCGGATTGCAACCTGTCGACGGCTACGATCTTGTATACCTCATATTTGCGTTTAATATCAACAAGATATTGCTGAGAAACCTGCTCTGCGGATTGGTCAGAACTTAATTTATTAATAACTATATCGTCATCAAATTTCCCATGTATATTATCTGGCCCATTATATTTAATTACGAGATACCTGCCCTGTGCGTAATGCCATGAGGCGTATGAATGTAAAGCCCGCCCGGGTGCCCAAAAGAATAAACCAACTTACCCCGACTGCTATTTACAACTCACGTACGCTGTAGATTACATAAGCTGGGGAAGTTGTCAAAAAAGATACCGGCTTCTTTTCCCGGATAATTAGCCGTCATGCGCCCATCCCACAAGAATTTTCACCGACACTTTTCAACCGTTCACCGGGAAAATATGGCCATACATCTAATAGTCGGGTTTCGGCTGTAACGTTTCCTTTTCGGGGTCGTCATATGGGTGTATTTAGAAACAAAACAAATTGACAATCAAAATATTAAATATCATGAAAACTAAATTTTTATCCTTCGTAGCTATCGCAGCAATAGTATTAGGAGTAAGCAACACAACCATCGCAGCAGTAAAAGACAGTGCAGCTGCAAACAATAGCAGCGAAGTTAGCACCGTATTAACTAACGTTAGCAAAATCAACAAAATTGAAGTTCGTGGAAACGTTGAAGTATTCGTATCTGACGGTTCAGCAGACCAGGTAAAAGTATACAACCGCTACTATTCTGAAAGCGCTTTGGTACAAAGCCAGAATGGTGTATTACGTATTTCATCTTTCGCCGATCAGAAACTGGTAGTTTGGGTTACCGCAGCTCAGCTAACCGCTATCACAGCTTATGATAATGCTCAAGTGAAATCTTTTGGTAAATTATCATCAATAGAAATGAACGTTACTCTGCACGACAATGCTTATGCTAAATTAGACCTGGACAGTTATAGCGCAGACATCACATTAAACAACCGTGCTAAAGCCGACTTAAACGGTAACGTAAAAGAATGTAATTTGAAATACGATCATTCAGCAACAGTAAACAGCACCAACTTCGCTGCCGAGCACATTACTAAAACTGTTGACGGATTAAAAAATACCATCGAAGATATCGCAGTGCTTTAATCTTACTTTTGCAAAAGTTCACCATATATTCAGAGGGCCGTTCTTGTAAATCGAACGGCTTTTTTTACTTTTGGTGTAACCTGATCTGTATCAAATAAGTCAAATACTCAAAAATCAATACTATGAAGAAACTATACTCAGCCGCAATATTAGGTGTTGCTGCTCTATCATTATCCGTTTTGTCGTCTTGCAGATTTGGATGCGTGAGGGGGTCGGGCCATCAAATAACTGAAAATCACAAGGTAAGCGATTTTACCGGGCTCGATATTTCAGGCGGCTTTAAGATTAACCTGAAACAGGATAGCAGTCTGACGGTATCTGTTACGGCTGATGATAACTTGATGAAGTATATTCATATTAATTCAGAGGGTGACAAACTTCGCATTTATTCAAAGAAGACTGTGTGCGGCAGCGGTGAGACCATACTCAATATTGGAGTAAAAAACCTTGAAGCAATAAAAACTTCAGGTGGCATTAATTTGGTTACCGATGGTAAATTAAATACAAAAGATCTTCATCTTGAATTGAGCGGTGCGAGCAGAGTAGATATGGACTTGAATGCAGCCAATTTATTTACAGAAGGCAGCGGCTCAACTGACATAACACTGAGAGGGCAGGCGACCTCACATAAAATCGAATTTGCCGGCAGTGGTAAAGTAAAAGCCGGCGATTTTGTAGTTGGCAGTTATGATATTGAAACAACCGGTGCAAGTGACTGCATTATTAATGTGTTGAAAGACCTAAACGTAAATACCACGGGTGCCGCCGACATCAAATATCGGGGCAATCCAACCAACGTAAACACGAGCAAAACCGGTGCTGCAAGCGTTACGAAGATCAATTAATGGCTTTCTGTGATAAATTTATAAAGCTTCGCCTGCGCGGGGCTTTTTTTGTTGATCTGCTTGCTGAGGTGTAAGATCGAAAAATGGCGATTATCATTAGTTATCGGTGTTTACGAAAGGTCGGAATTTCCTTGTAAATGTTTTAAAATGTGCCGGATATTTAATTTAAGTATTTATCTTCATGGCGCAATAACTCAGCATGATACAGAATTGACGCCAAACTTTATTAACACCCCTATTATAACTAAGTATGATTACAAAACTATCTATAATTATACCGGCTTATAATGAAGCCAAAACAATTCACCTTATCCTTAATAAATTAAAAGAGGTAAAACTTGTAAACAACATTACCAAGGAAATTATTATAGTAAACGACTGCTCAAAAGATCAGACTGAAGAGGTGTTACTTAATTATATTTCCGATAACAAAGATTTGGCAATAACATATTATAAGCACGAAGTAAACCAGGGCAAGGGAGCCGCCTTACATACCGGTATTTCAAAAGCTACCGGAGAATATCTTATAATTCAGGACGCCGATCTTGAATATGATCCGCAGGAATACAATGATTTGTTAAAGCCAATTATTTCAGGATTTGCCGACGTGGTTTTTGGGTCAAGGTTTATGGGAAGTAACCCACACCGGATATTGTTTTTCTGGCATACCATGGGCAACAAGTTTCTCACGTTTTTATCTAATATGTGCACAAACCTCAACCTAACAGATATGGAAACCTGTTATAAGCTTTTCAGAACAGATATCATTCAGGGTATTCAGCTAAAAGAAAAGCGATTTGGTTTTGAACCCGAAGTTACAGCCAAAATTGCGCGCATACCCAAAATAAGAATATATGAAATAGGGATTTCTTATTATGGAAGGACTTATGATGAAGGAAAAAAGATAGGCTGGAAAGACGGTTTTAGGGCTATATATTCAATTGTAAAATATGGGTTATTTAACATGTAAATTGCCATGAGAAAATTTATAAATTGGTATTCAGGCTTAAATGTCTATGTTGCCCTGATTCCTTTTTTGATATTTTATCTGCTAATATGTTTGGTATTTACACGCGATAGGCCTCATAATGATGAAGTAAGGTATTTATTGTACACAAAATATATACTAAACGGCTATTACTCACCCGTACCCGCTATTGACCTGTGGTCGGGAAGAGGATATTCGGCATTTTTGGTCCCTTTTTTAGCTCTTAAAATACCGGCAATGAAACTGACATTTTTAAATGCATTTCTGCTGTATTTTTCCCTGGTTATTTTTAACAAAACTATCGGACTTTATACATTATCTAAAACTATATCCATCTATACCGTAATCGTTGGTTTGTACTTCCCGATTTATATGTCGCTTCCTATATTATTGACAGAGTGTTTGACCTGGTTTTTGTTAACAACTGTTGCTTATCTTCTTTTAAAGACCATTAAGACCGGGGAGATTTCATGGAGATCAATTGTGTTATCCGCATTTTTTATCGCATATCTTGCAATGACCAAGGTCATTTTCGGATGGGTAATCATTTTAATGATCATTATTTCTATTGCAATGCTGCTTATCAAAAGATTCAAATCGGCAGGCAAAATAACCGCGTATATTTTTTCTTTCTCCTTTATTTTATGTCTGCCGTATCTTATTTATACATATAGTATAACAGGAAAGATACTTTACTGGACCAACTGCTCAGGCTTGTCATTGTATACCATGACTGCGCCGTACTCTAAAGATTATGGAGATTGGAAGCCGGAAGAGGACATGGCGGTAAATCCAAAATATAAGGACTTTATAAAGACCGTAATTAACTTGCCAACCGTACAGAAAGATCAGGCTTATAAAAAGGCGGCTATTGCAAACATTAAAAAATATCCCGCTAAATATGTTATGAATTGCGTTGCTAACCTGGGTAGATTGTTTTTTGAATATCCGCATACGGATACCCTTCAATCCAGCGGTACTTTCTTTTTCCTGGCACCTAATATGTTTGTGTTTGTCTTTATCATCATGGCCCTGGCAATTAGTGTATTTTATCTCAAAAAAATCCCTGATGAAATAATCGTAGTGCTTGTTTTCATAATGGTTTACTTAGCAGGCAGCACGTTTGTAAGCGCTTATTGCAGAATGTTTATAGTGACATTGCCATTTTGGATGTTTTTTTTCTTTTATGTATTACGCAATATTGGTTTCTCCAAAAAGGCCGAAGTATAATAGAGCAGTCTCAATTTATCTGCCTATTGCTTAAAATGTCCAGGTAATGTTGCCTTAATCGTTCCGTTAAAGCAATAGGCCATTTGAAATGTTTTTCCGAAATTTTTAATACCTTTGCACTCCCAAAACAAAGGGTATGCTATTTGATAATGGCATGACTTACACTGGATTTTAGTAAAAAAAAGAAATAACAAGATGAATATTTCACAGGAAAAAATCGACAGCCTGAATGCCGTTGTAACCATCAACATTAAACCTGAGGATTATCAGCCCAGAGTTGAAAAAGCAATAAAAGATCATGCGAAAAAAGCAAAAATACCAGGGTTCCGCCCAGGTATGGTGCCGCCGGCGCATATCAAAAAAATGTATGGAAAAAGCATTTTAGTTGACGAGGTAAATAACCTGCTTTCTGATACTCTGAACAATTATATCAACGAACAGCAACTGGAAGTATTGGGTCAGCCGCTACCAAAAGCTGACGACAAGCAATACAACTGGGATTTTGCTGATGATTTTGAATTCAATTACGAAGTAGGTTTGGCACCTGCATTTGAGGTTGACTTTTCATCAAAAGATAAAGTGACTCAATATGTGATCAAAGCTGACAAGGAAACTTTGGAGGCGCGTATCAAAAATATCCGCAAAAGCTATGGCAAAATGACAAATCCTGACGTATCGGCAGATGGTGATGTTCTTTATGCCGAATTGGTACAGCTTTCTCCGGATGGTTCTGTTTTTGATGGTGGTGTCAGCAATACTACATCTGTTCGTTTAGACCAGGTACAGGACGAAAAAATCAAAAAGTCGCTGATCGGTTTGAAAAAAGATGATGAGGTAACACTGGATATCCAGAAAGCTTATAACAACGATGCAACCCGCATTGCGGCTATTTTAAAAGTAGACGATGAAACAGCGGCGGGATTGGAATCGAACTTCCGTCTAACAGTTAAAAATGTTAACCGTTTAGAGGAAAGCGATCTGAACCAGGAGTTCTTTGATAAATTATTTGGTGAAGGTACAGTAACTACTGAAGACGAATTCAGGGCAAAAATTACTGAAGAAGTAGAAGCTATGTTTGCACAGGATGCTGAGCGCAAATTGCAAAACGACCTGTATAAGCTGGCTATCGAAAAAGCAACTTTCCAATTGCCTGACGAATTCCTGAAACGCTGGTTAAAAGCCACCAACGAAAAATTAACGGAAGAGGAATTAACGGGCGGTTACGAAGATTTTGCTAAAAATCTAAAATGGACTTTGGTCGAAAATAAGATCATTAAGGATAACAAGATCGAGATCAAATACGAAGAAGTGTTCGCAGCGGCAAAACAACGCCTGGATGCTCAGTTCAGAATGTACAGTCCTCAGCCTTTAAGCGAAGAGCAATTGGGTCAATACACTGTTCAGTATCTGCAGAACAGGGACGAAGCAAACAAAATATTTGAAGAAGTAAAAGCCGTTAAAGCATTAGACTACCTGAAAAGCGTAGTTACTTTGGAAAATAAAGAAGTTGACGCTAAAGATTTCAGCTCTGTAGAATAAGGTCTAAAAACATATCGTACTAAAACCAAAGCAGCTCTTAGTGGGTTGCTTTCGTTTTTTATAACTATGTTATTTTTACTTTTACCAAACTTTATATGAATATTTATATTCAACTAAAAACTATATTTAACGCAATCAAATAAAGAAAACCCAAAATCATGGATAATATAGATAGAAACGAGTTCAGAAAATATGCCGTTAAGCATCACCGTATTAACAGCCTTTATGTAGATAAATATATCGGTAGTATAGAAAGAGGTAATACCCCAATGGGTATTGTTACACCATCAAACATGACTCCTTACATTATCGAGGAGCGCCAGTTAAACGTCGCACAGATGGACGTATTCTCGCGTTTGATGATGGATCGCATCATTTTTCTTGGTGATGCCATTTATGATAACATTGCCAATATTATACAGGCGCAACTGTTGTTCCTGCAATCAGCAGACAGCAAACGCGACATCCAGATCTACATCAACTCTCCGGGTGGTTCGGTTTATGCAGGTTTGGGTATTTACGATACCATGCAGTTTATCTCGAATGATGTGGCTACAATTTGTACCGGTATGGCTGCTTCAATGGCTGCGGTACTATTGTGTGCAGGAACGCAAGGCAAAAGAGCTGCTCTGCCGCACTCAAGGGTGATGATCCACCAGCCATCGGGCGGTGCACAAGGTCAGCAGTCGGACATCGAAATCAGCTATCATGAGATCACCAAATTGAAAAAAGAATTGTACCAGATCATAGCTGATCACAGCGGCGCCCCTTATGAAAAAGTTGATAAAGCGTCGGACCGTGACCACTGGATGATTGCTGAAGAAGCAGTGGAGTTTGGTATGGTTGACGAGATTTTGCGCGGAACAAAAGGCAAGAAATAAGAAACAACCGCTTGTCAATAACGTATTAAATAATAATCGAATAAGCAAAAACGTTGCATTAGTTGCGTTAATTTGCTAAATTTGGTTAGCTAGACTAATAATGAACAAGAACAGCAAAGAAATAAGATGTTCCTTTTGTGGTGCCGGTAAGCAGGATTCACTCATGCTTATCGCCGGGTTGGATGCACACATTTGCGATAAATGTGTGAACCAGGCCAATGAGATATTGGCTGAAGAGTTGAAAGTGCGTAAGGTTAAAACATCGCCTTCTTTGCCTGCATTATTAAAGCCATCTGAAATTAAAACCCATCTCGATCAGTATGTGATCGGGCAGGATGATGCTAAGAAGATACTTTCGGTAGCAGTTTACAATCACTATAAACGATTGAATCAGCGGGTTGAAAAGGATGAAGTAGAGATTGAAAAATCGAACATCATCATGGTGGGCGAAACCGGTACCGGTAAAACCCTATTGGCAAAAACGCTGGCCAAAATATTGAATGTTCCTTTCTGTATTTGCGATGCAACTGTACTGACAGAGGCAGGCTATGTAGGAGAGGACGTGGAAAGTATCCTGACACGCTTGCTTCAGGCTGCTGATTATGATGTAACTGCCGCCGAAAAAGGTATTGTTTACATCGATGAGGTCGACAAGATCGCCCGCAAGAGCGATAATGCATCCATTACCCGTGATGTATCCGGCGAAGGCGTACAACAGGCGTTGTTAAAAATCCTGGAGGGTACTATGGTGAATGTTCCGCCACAAGGAGGCCGTAAGCACCCCGATCAGAAAATGATCACCGTGAATACTAACAATATCCTGTTTATTTGCGGCGGCGCGTTCGATGGTATCGAAAAGAAGATAGCTAACAGGCTGCGTACGCAAACCGTTGGTTATAAACTTTCACACCATGAAGGCGAGATTGACCTGAAAAATCTGTACAAGTATATCACACCACAGGATTTGAAATCATTCGGTTTAATTCCAGAGTTGATAGGTCGTTTGCCGGTGCTGACTTATCTGAATCCTTTAGACAGAGAAGCGCTGCACAATATCCTCACCGAGCCGAAAAACTCGTTACTGAAACAGTATAAAAAATTGTTTGAGTATGAAGGTGTTAAGCTGGAATTTGAGGACGAGGTGCTTGATTTTATTGTGGACAAGGCGATGGAGTTTAAACTGGGTGCCCGTGGCTTACGGTCTATCTGTGAAGCGATTATGATCGATGCAATGTTTGAATTCCCATCAAAGAAGGACATTAAACGCCTAAACGTGACAGTGGATTACGCGCATGAAAAATTCGAGAAATCTGATCTCAAAAAATTAAAAGTAGCTTAACAGCACAGTAAGTTTAAAAACTTATATTTGAAATATCAAAACACGAACCCTGGTGAAACGCCGGGGTTTGTTGTATAGTTACAAATCGTCATCCTGACTGTGTTTCAGGGTATTCCTGCCAGGCAAACGAAGCGTTTTACACAGCTAACTAATACACTATGAACGAAGAAAAAGAAATAAAAAAAGACGAGCTCGATCCCAAAGAAATAAGCAAAATACAGACCCCTATAAAATCGGGACTTAAAACAAAAGAAGCCATTGTAGTAAACTGGCTGCCGAGGTACACCGGTCGCCCTTTGAGTGATTTTGGCGGATATATCATTCTGACCAATTTCTCTAAGTACCTGCAGTTGTTTTCTGAATGGAATGAGAATGCACCGATTTTAGGGTTAGATAAACCCATGCAGAGCGTTTCGGCTGGCGGAATTACGATTATCAATTTTGGTATGGGCAGTTCTGTAGCGGCTACCGTCATGGATCTGCTTACAGCTATCAGACCTAAAGCAGTGATATTCCTGGGAAAATGCGGCGGATTGAAAAAAAAGAATAACGTTGGCGATTTGATATTGCCGATCGCAGCAATTAGAGGCGAAGGAACATCGAATGATTATCTGCCGCCTGAAGTACCGGCGCTGCCTGCATTCGCACTGCAAAAAGCAATTTCGACCACCATACGTGACTTTGGCCGCGACTATTGGACCGGAACGTGTTATACCACCAACCGCCGCGTTTGGGAGCATGACAAGGAATTTAAAAAATATCTAAAGACTTTACGTGCTATGGCTGTAGACATGGAAACTGCCACTATCTTTACAACGGGTTTTGCCAATAAAATCCCAACCGGGGCTTTGTTACTGGTGTCAGATCAACCAATGATTCCAGAAGGAGTAAAGACAGCAGAAAGTGATTCATCTGTTACCGAGCAATACGTGGAAACGCATTTGCATATTGGCATCGAATCATTAAAACAACTGATCAACAATGGCTTGACAGTGAAACATCTTAAATTTTAGATTGAAAAAGTGAGTAGTTGATTGAGTGAGTAGTAGATTTGTAATAACCACTTAATCAACCAATCAACTAATAAACTAACGTTATGTGGTACAACAATATATTAGAAACCATCGGCAACACGCCCATGGTTAGGTTAAATACAATTACTAAAGACATTCCGGCAACGGTGCTGGCCAAGCTAGAAACTTTTAACCCGGGTAATTCGATCAAAGACCGCATGGCGTTGAAGATGATCGAAGACGCGGAGAAGAATGGTTTACTGAAGCCGGGCGGCACCATTATCGAAGGCACATCGGGTAATACCGGCATGGGCCTGGCCATCGCTGCGGTAATAAAAGGTTATAAATGTATTTTTACGAGTACCGATAAGCAATCCAAGGAGAAGTTCGATGCATTGCGCGCCTTTGGTGCCGAGGTAATTGTGTGCCCAACCAATGTTGATCCGGAAGACCCACGTTCATACTATTCTGTTTCATCACGCCTGGAACGTGAAGTGCCAAATTCATGGAAGCCTAATCAGTATGATAACCTTTCCAATATGCAGGCGCATTATGAACAGACTGCTCCCGAAATATGGGAACAAACCGAGGGTAAGATAACTCACCTGGTGGCAGGAGTGGGGACTGGTGGTACGATATCTGGTATTGCCAGGTATCTCAAAGAAAAGAACCCAAACATTAAAATAATCGGTATTGATACCTATGGTTCGGTGTTCAAAAAATATAAGGAAACAGGCATTTTTGATAAAGATGAGATTTATCCATATATCACCGAGGGCATTGGAGAAGATTTTCTGCCGAAAAACGTAGACTTTAGCTTAATTGATCATTTTGAAAAGGTGACCGATAAAGACGCAGCTCTCATGACACGTGAAGTGGCATTAAAAGAAGGCATTTTCGCGGGAAACTCTACCGGCTCCGCTGTCGCAGGTGTATTACAGCTAAAGCACATGTTTAGAGAAGGTGATATAGTGGTTATTATATTTCCGGATCACGGATCACGCTATATGGCCAAAATGTATAACGAAGACTGGCTGCGCGAACGCGGATTTTTGAAGGATGAGAAAATGACCGCCAAGGATATCATCTCCAAAAAGGAAAGACAGGATATCATCACTATTGATTGCGAAAAGAGTGTATTAGAGGCGATAAACATGATCAAATCGCTCAATATCTCCCAGATACCCGTAACTCAAAAAGGCATGGTGATAGGCAAAATCACAGAAAGTGATATACTGGATGCATTGCTTGAAAATCCTGCGCTCAAATCACATCCGATACAAAGCATTACTACGGCGCCATTTCCGTTTGTGGATGTCAACACATCAATTGATCGAATCTCGGCGATGATCAATAAAGACAATATAGCCGTTTTGGTAGAAGATCAGGGCAATATGGAGATTATTACGCAGTATGACATTATTAATGCGATATCAGCATAATTTAGATTGAAGGGATAATAGGAACAAATCAGTTATGTTGAAAATTCCGCGTACGATTAGAGACATTAGTGAGGAAGATGTTCCAGGTAATTCATCTGCAATGGAACAGAGAAGGGCTAAACGTTCTGCAAGAATTATTGAAGGATTTAAGCTGTTTCAAAATGAAAATAAATCAGAATTCCCTTTCATTTTTGGTGCTGAAATAAATATAGATAATGACCGTCTTTGGGATTTATTTATTTCATTATGTGAAGAACTCCCCAATAACGCAGCATTATTATTTGGCTTCTATGATAACGATCTAAACTATGGTAGATATACAGAAAAGGAGAGGATTATATTTGAACTTTCTAAATATAGAAGAGAAATTTCTGAAGATTGTCACTTAGAATTAGGGTTAATTCATCATACGGAATCAAAACTTATAGAAGTATTTATTGCTGAAGCTAAATACATTAAATTTTGGGGTGTTGATGAAATTTCATTCATGGGCATTATGAGTAGGTTCAATCTCTCTGAAACAAGTGATATCGAATTTATTGATGAATATCCTAAGGCAGTTTATCCACTAAGAACAATCGTAGAGGATGTCGCAGATACATTTGAAATCATAACTAATCTTCAAGAAAAATTTACAGAGTAGTTATCATTTGCATATTACTCATCTGCAAATCCAACTCACCACTTTTTAAATATCACAAACACCGCCAACACAATCAGGCAAAAGCCTAGCAGGTGGTTCCACGCCAATTTTTCTGTTTTAAAGAAGATCAGGGTGAATATCATAAAAACAGTAAGTGTAACAGCTTCCTGTATGGTTTTAAGCTGAACCAGGCTGAATGGCCCACCTGTTTCCCGCGAGCCAGCCCGGTTGGCCGGCACCTGGAAAACATACTCGAAAAAAGCCAATCCCCAACTGATCAGAATAATGGCAACTAGCCCCAGGTTTTTACCCCATGAATATTCCTTAAATTTCAGGTGCCCGTACCAGGCAAAGGTCATAAAGGTATTGGAAATGAAGAGGAGGATAACAGTTTTTAGTCCGCGCATGTAATAGGTATTTAAAAATGCAATTTTATATAATTGCTAGCCAATTTGCACATTTAAAATCTGCACATCTACTCCAGCCGTTTCTGTGCCAATTCTTTCATATAAACCTGGTTCACTTCCGGCTTTGGATTAACGAACAAATATATCCCTGTGCCTTTTTCCCGGGCATAGGGAAACTCAACTTCACCAATTTTTGTATAACTATCCATGAAAGACTTAAATTTCAAGACATTCTTGCCGCCATCATCATCAACATAAATAATATAATGCGCGTTAAGGCTGTCCGGAGTCCAAAGAGTAAAGCTGCTGTTCAGGCAGGCAACGTCAGGTAGGTTATATTTTTTGCCTAAATGATGTATCGCGCCTGCTTCTCCATAATTGTCAGCATAGATCTGGGTATGCTTTTGTTGCTCAGGAGTAAGACTGTTATAAGCTTTTGCTACTTTTCCGACTATTTCGTCCCAGCCGAACATATCAGCATAATCCTGGCTCAGGTAATGCTCTTTTTGATCCTCCCATTTTGGCTTAATGTGTAGGGTTTTATATGCAACCATTGTTTGTTGTAATGGGAGTATGGGCAATACCAACGGGAATAATAACAAATTAGGCAGGGTAAAAAATAATATTACAACTGTGCGCAAGGCATAAGCGCGAGCTTTGGTCCAGCGCTCAAAAGCATAACCACCTGCAGCAAACAGCATAGGGAACGCGCCAAATATGTAGTAAACCTTCCCTTGCATCGCAAATAAGAAAATGAATATTACTATAAAAGCCAAAGCCAGAAACTGGAATTTGCGGATGCGTGCTGAAAATAATAAAAAGCCAAAGCCAATAAGCCAGATAAACAACGCAATGCCATTAACCAACAGACCTTCCTTAATAAAGTCTGCCGGTTTAATATATTCCAGTTGCTCAGACTGCAGGGTTTTCATGTGGGTAATTACAGGCAAATGGTGCCGGAACTGCCATATCACATTAGGTAGGAATATGACCGATGCGATAATTGCAGCAAACAACACGTGCTTGTTCCACAATATCTTTCTTTGTTTAGTGAACAATAATCCGACCATCAGCGCAATGGCAAAAAATGCCATCGTGTATTTCGTTAGCAAGCCAATACCTATTACGACGCCTAAGAGGTACATATAAACTGGTAGTGATGTATTGATATATCTGATAAGTAGGTATACAGCAAGCACCCACCACAATTGATCAAACACGACTGGCTGAAACAGGTAACCACTTGCCGCAAACGCCGGTGAAAATATCAACGCCAGGCAAGCCAGGGTAATGGCGAACTTCTTACCGCCCAATTCGATCACGATCTGCCCCGTAAACCATATAATCAGTCCGCTGAATATTGTACTGAATATCCGTGCGGCAAAAACAGAGTCGCCAAGTACAGTTGTCGTGATTTTAGCAAGGACTGCTATAAATGGAGGCACTTCTTTAAACCCCCAGTCCAGGTGATCTCCTAATGCCAGGTGGAGTAATTCGTCGCGATGAAACCCATAATTGGAAATAGCAAACAGGTTTAATCCTATTTTGATGGCAACGAATATCAGTATGAAATAGTAATAGGTGGATCTCCGGTTTTTATAGGACATTTATCAAGAAGATTTTGCTAAAGTTAATAACAATTCGATAAAGTATTAACTTGCGGGCAGGGGGTAAATCATGAAATTGTACATAAAAAATATGGTATGCAATCGTTGCAAGATGGCTGTTAATGCCACCATTGCAGATGCAGGATATCATATAAACTCACTCGAATTAGGCGAAGCAGATATTAAGGAGGATTTAAACAAGCAGCAGATAGATGAATTGAATATTAAGTTAAGACATCTTGGCTTTGATATTATTGATGACCGGAAAAGCCGGGTGGTAGAAAAAATAAAGAATATCATTATTCAGTTGGTGCATCATTCTGAAGACCATTTGTCTGTCAATCTTTCTTCTTTATTGGTTGATCAGCTTCATTATGACTACAATTATCTGAGCAATTTATTTTCGGAGGTAGAGGGTAGCACCGTTGAAAAGTACTTTATTAATCAAAAAATAGAAAAGGTGAAAGAATTGTTGACTTATGATGAGTTAACGTTAAGTGAAATCGCCTATAAAATGGGTTATAGCAGTTCGGCATATTTGTCGAGCCAGTTTAAGAAGGTTACCGGTCTCACGCCAGGCCATTTCAAGAAAATCAAAGAACAAAAGCGACTTAATATAGAAGACCTGTAAATGTCATAAAACAATCAAAGAATATCGTAATAACTCGGTGGCTACCCGGCGGTAATTTTGTATGTAAATAATTAATAAATTATGAAACATACCTATAACGTGAGCGGAATGACCTGCTCCGGTTGCCAAAAAAAAGTAACTGATCTGCTGATGCAAATTGACGGGATAAAAAAGGTTGATATTGATTTGCCATCGGGCGAAGTCATTATTGAAATGAACCGTCATGTGGATACTGCAACCCTGCAAAGTGCATTGAAAGACTATCCAAAATATCAATTGAGCGAGAATCATACCAGCCATGCAATGGTACCCGATGATTTCGGTGAAAAACCTAAGACGTGGCTGCAAACTTACAAGCCGATTCTACTTATTTTCGTTTATGTCCTTGCTGTCTCGGTTATAGTCGGCTATAATTCATCTGCATTTGATCGGATGCTGGCTATGCGCGTATTTATGGCTGGTTTTTTCCTGGTATTCTCGTTCTTTAAGCTATTGGACCTGGGTGCGTTTGCAGACAGTTATATGATGTACGATGTCATTGCACGAAAGTTTAAGTCATGGGGCTATTTGTACGCGATTATAGAGCTGCTTCTCGGAATCGCTTATGCCATAAACTTTAATCCTTTAGTAACCAACCTTGTGACCGTGGTTGTAATGGGGGTTAGTATAATAGGCGTACTCCAGAGCGTGCTAAATAAACGAGCTATACGCTGTGCTTGCCTCGGAGCAATTTTTAACTTGCCTATGAGTACGGTGACTATTGTTGAAGATGGCTTGATGATAGCGATGAGCGGAGTTGTATTGGTTGGCCTGATATAAGATATCTGCAAAGCAAAGAAGCGGGCAATTTGCCCGCTTCTTTTGCTTTGTTAATCTGTATTAAATTCTTTTGATGTCAGCGCCTAACGCTCTTAAACGATCATCTATGTGCTGGTATCCACGTTCTATTTGCTCGATATTGTAAATGGTTGATTTGCCTTGCGCTGATAACGCTGCGATCAGTAAAGCAACACCGGCACGGATATCAGGCGAAGTCATGGAAATACCTTTCAATTTTACATGGTTGTCAAGGCCGATTACGGTAGCGCGGTGCGGGTCGCAAAGGATAATTTGCGCGCCCATATCCAACAGTTTATCCACAAAGAATAGACGGCTTTCGAACATCTTTTGATGGATCAAAACTGAGCCCTTGGCCTGTATGGCAACTACCAAAACGATGCTCAGCAAATCAGGAGTAAAGCCAGGCCATGGCGCATCGGCGATAGTCATGATTGAACCGTCTATAAAGGTCTCGATCTCATAATGACTTTGAGCCGGAATATAAATGTCATCACCGCGACGCTCTAATTTGATTCCTAAGCGTTTGAATGTATCGGGAATAATTCCCAACTCTTCATAATGCACATCCTTTATAGTGATCTCAGAGCCGGTCATAGCAGCCAAGCCAATGAAGGAGCCTATCTCGATCATGTCTGGCAGCATACGGTGTTCGGTACCACGTAATTCGGTTACACCTTCAATGGTCAGTAAATTTGAACCAATACCGCTGATCTTTGCGCCCATACGGTTCAACATTTTACATAATTGTTGCAGGTAAGGCTCACAGGCCGCGTTATAAATCGTAGTAATACCTTTAGATAGTACTGCAGCCATAACTACATTGGCAGTGCCGGTTACTGATGCCTCATCAAGCAGGATATAAGTGCCTTTCAGGTCAGACGCGTCTACATTGAAAAAGCCGGTGTCGGAGTTATAGTTGAATTTGGCACCTAATTTCTCGAAACCCAGGAAGTGTGTATCCAGCCTGCGGCGACCAATTTTATCACCACCAGGTTTGGGGATTGATGCTTTGCCAAAACGTGCTAATAATGGACCTACGATCATGATTGAACCACGCAAGCCACCGCCTTTGGTTTTGAAAGCATCTGATTCAAAAAAGTTAAGATCAATATTTTTTGCCTCGAAGGTATAAGTATCAGGTGCCAGCCGGTTTACAGCAACGCCCATGTCGCCCAATAACTCGATCAGCTTGTTCACGTCTTTTATATCCGGGATGTTGCTGATCGTTATTTTTTCGCTGGTGAGTAGTACCGCCGAAAGAATCTGAAGTGCTTCATTTTTGGCACCCTGTGGCACGATTTCGCCCTTTAACGGCTTGCCGCCAATTATTTCAAATGCGTTATTCATAGATTGAATTGTCGATGGTTAATGGACCATAGTCCATGGTTTTAGTATTCGAACGCCACAAAATTATTAATTACTATGGACTATCAACTATGGACTATGGACAAAAATTAGTATTTGCGTCCACCACCTCCACCACTGTTACGATTACGGTTGTTCTGGTTGTTGTTCCGCGGGTTGTTATTGCGGTTTTTGTTCTGGTTGTTGTTGTTAGAACGTCCCCTGCTGGTATTTTGGTTACTGTTGGTGCGATATTCTACTTTGGCAAGATTTACGTTTTCCTCAAGCTTCAATTCACCACCCGACATCGCTCTCAAGTCAGCCAGGATACTTTCGTCAGCTACCGAATCTTTGTTCCATTGTACGTAAGCCATTTTCATAAAATTAGCTATAGCTTGTACCATGTGCTGTTTGCGTTCAGGTTCTTCTATGCTTTTTGCCTTTTCAATCATCAGCTCAATGGTTTTGCCATAATGTTTGTACCTAATACGCTGGTGAGGGTATTTTAGCGGCTGTGGTTTAAAATGGATGGCATCCTGAGTGGGTAGTGGATAAGGGGAGTCCACATCAATCTGAAAATCAGAGATGATGTGCAGGTGATCCCATAGTTTGTGCTTAAAATCAGCAACATCACGCAGGTGAGGGTTCAGAAAGCCCATTAGGTCAATCACAACCTGGGCGTAACGGTTACGTTCTTCTTTGGTTGGCAACGCAACAATGTACTTAACCATGTTTTGCACATTGCGGCCATACTCGGATAATATTAGTTTATTCCTGGTGGAGTTATAATCAAATTGCGGCGTTTCTTGAATAGCCATATAAAATGAGTTTAATAAAAATTAGCAATTAAAATGAAATTAGCGCAGATCCCTTGAAGATAAACAGCCCGGGCGGCTAAAGTTGAAATATTATGGAAGTAAAGCAAAGATAGTGCAATTAGTGCAAAGTGCAAATTATTTACCGTCAGTTATTAGTCATTGATCATTTGTCGTTAATATTGCAATACAACTTTACCCTACAGCATTGAAAGAGATTAAAATAACCCACATCGATATTTACAGGTTTAGTATACCGATGGTGCCTTTTACCATCGCTACGGGTACCATGACCCACGCCCAGAACGTATTTATTCGGGTGCACACAGATGCCGGTTTTTATGGCGTAGGAGAGTGCTCTGCTTTTCCAATGATCGTTGGCGAAACACAGGAAACCTGCCTGGTGATGGCTAAGGAATTTGCCCGTTTATGGAAGGGTAAAGATGCTTTGGATATTCCTGCACGTTTGCAGCAACTGCATGATTTTACGGCCGGTAATGGTACTATAAAAAGCGCATTTGATATGGCTTTGTACGATATCACTGCTAAAAATGCAGGATTGCCATTATACCAGTTTTTGGGTGGGGCCAGACGGAAGGTTGAAAGCGACATCACTATAGGAATTGCTGAGCCTGTGGTGATGGCTGAAAAAGCATCTGAATTCAAAAAATCAGGCGCTACTATATTGAAAATCAAACTTGGAAAGGACGCCAAAAGTGATGTTGAGCGGATTAGACAAATTCGCGAAGCGGCAGGAAATGAAATGAAGATCAGGGTAGATGCTAACCAGGGCTGGAGTTTTGATGATGCGGCTTATGCTTTGAACAATATAGCTAAATATGATATTGAATTCTGTGAGCAGCCAATGCGTACCTGGTATGACGATCGCTTACCTGAATTGAAGAAGTTGTCCCCTGTTAAGATAATGGCTGACGAAAGCGTTTTTAATCATCATGATGCCAGGAAACAGATTGAAAGCGCTTCCTGCCATTACATCAATATTAAGTTTTCTAAATCAGGTGGTATTAATGAAGCCAGAAGGATTCATGATCTGGCTGCTGAAAAAGGTATTCCATGTATGATGGGTGGAATGCTGGAGAGCCGTATTGCATTAAGCGCCAAACTGCATTTTGTATACGCCAGCCCGAATGTCATGTTCTATGATATGGATACCTGTATGCTGGGTCATTTAATTGATCCTTGTGTTGGTGGTGTAAAATATGACGGCTATTTTCTGAATATTGACGGTGAGCCCGGTATCGGCGCTGATGCGGATGATAGCTTTCTCTCATCCTGCGAGCATTTTTCCATTTAATATAAAGGCCGGGTATCAAATACCCGGCCTTTATATTAGTTAGTGGCTTTTGTTGGTATTGTTACCGTGGCTTTTTCCTTTGTTGCCCTGAGCCATTTCTTTTGCTGCATTGCTTCTTTGTTCTGAAGATTTACCGCTGCGCATCTCTTTTGATGCCTCAGATTTTGATGATTTTTCTTTAGTAGGCATGATTTAAATTTTAAGTTAATTTATTATTATAATAATTTAATAGCCATGCCTGTTTTAAAAAAAATCAACTTTTTTGGCTCAACTCCGCAAAGTACTTGTAAAACAGCGGAATAGTTTCTATACCCTTGTAGTAGTTGTAAATATCATATTTCTCATTTGGAGAATGCAGGGCATCGCTATCCAAACCGAAGCCCATCAGAACTGTCTTAATGCCTAATTCAGCTTCAAATAGGGACACAATAGGAATGCTGCCGCCACCGCGGGTCGGAATAGGACCTTTACCGAACGATTCAGCTATTGCTTTTTGAGCAGCTTTGTAGGCAATACTATCAGTAGGAGTAACCACAGGTTCGCCTCCATGATGAGGTGTTACCTTCACTTTCACATAAGGCGGCGCTATTTTTTTGAAATGATCTGTAAATAATTGAGTGATCTTATTTGAGCTCTGGTTGGGAACCAGTCGCATCGATATTTTGGCACTTGCTTTTGATGGCAACACCGTTTTAGCACCTTCACCGATATATCCCCCCCAAATGCCGTTTACTTCAAGGGTAGGACGGGTTCCGGTTCGTTCAAAGGTCGAATAGCCTTTTTCGCCCCATAATTCATCTACGCCTAAATCTTTCCTGTATTCCTTTTCGTCATAAGGCGCAGAGTTTAAGGCTTTGCGTTCTTCTGGTGTCAGTTCAATTACATCGTCATAAAAGCCGGGAATGGTAATGTGATTATTCTCGTCATGCAGGGAAGCTATCATTTTTGCAAGAATGGTCGCAGGGTTGGCTACCGCGCCGCCATATACACCAGAATGCAGATCACGGTTTGGACCTGTAACTTCAACTTCAACGTAAGATAAGCCCCTTAGGCCAGTCTCCAATGATGGATGTTCCATACTGATCATAGACGTATCAGATATCAGCACCACATCAGCCTTAAGTCGCTCTTTGTTCTCCTTTACAAATATGCCCAGGTTTGACGAACCCACTTCTTCTTCGCCCTCTATCATAAACTTGATATTGCAGGGCAATCCGTCATTTTGCATCATCAGTTCAAAAGCTTTTATATGCATATAAAACTGTCCCTTGTCATCGCAGGCCCCGCGTGCATATATTTTGCCATCACGAATGGTAGGTTCAAAAGGAGGAGTTTTCCAGAGCTCCAATGGATCGGCTGGTTGAACATCATAATGTCCATAAACCAATACTGTAGGCTTTGATAGATCAACAATCTTTTCACCATAAACAATCGGATAGCCGGCTGTTTGGCATACTTCGACATTATCGGCACCAGCATCACGCAGTTTCTGGGCCACATGATCCGCTGTTTTTAGTACTTCTGGCTTATATTTTGGATCGGCGCTAACTGATGGAAAACGCAGCAATTCAAACAGTTCGTCTAAAAAGCGCTGTTTATTCAGCTCCACATATTGCTTTATATTTTGCATAGCGATGAATTTTGAGCCAAATATAGTTTTTATGCTAATAGAGCAGTTGCTAAAGCAAAAAATTACGCAAAAAGATTCCTTCCTGGTCAAAAACCAGTGAATAAAAGAGTATTAAAAAGGGCTGTTTTTGTAATGGTAGGAGATATTATTATTGTTTAATAAGCAAAATAATATCTTTCCAATGAAAAGATTTAATGTAAAGGCTTTAAGATCCTCTAAACAAGGGTCTTAAAGCCAGCATTATCTTTAATCGGGTGAAATGGTGTATAAGCACTGATACTTAGTGTCTTATACTAATCCCACGATCAGTTTTTACCAATCGTCTTTCCTGACCAATCTAATTAGTCAGCAGTACCTAATGCAGTTCTGTCAGCAACGTGCTGCTTCAATTTTCTTGCGTCAGCAGTACCCAATGCAGTTCTGTCATCGGCAGTACCTAATGCGGTTCTGTCATCGGCAGTACCCAATGCGGTTCTGTCATCAGCAGTCCCTAACGCAGTTCTGTCAGCAACGGCACCGCTTTTTACAGTATCTGATTTCGTTGTGAACGAAGATAATGTAGCGATACTCGCGACAAGAAGAGCACCCAAGATTACTTTTTTCATGTGAATGTTAATTAATAATGGTTATAGAATTTGGTGGTTAATAAATGCATTTTAATTTTTCCCTTTAGATGCAAAAAGCCTTATTCTCCGAAAAAAACGGAAAAGTAAGGCGTCTTTCATCTAGGTATATGCTCCCTTAGAATTATGTCAAAAAGCGTTTCTGCCTTTTTAATTATATAAACTGTATAAATAACTAAAGACCTGTTTTTTATCACTTTTTTGCTTTTTTTATACTTTTCTATGCTTTTTTATGAAAAAATGATAAAATATCACAAAAATCAGCCTTAAAAACGTATAAAAAATCAAGTTATAAAAAGCTAGCTATTAGCTGTTTATAGTTGTTAACTAAAGTTGCTTTACAAATATAAAGATGTTTTTGGAAATTAAAAATTTTAGTAAAAAAATATTTAACGCATCTTTTTAATTCTTTTATCGTAATAGGTTCTTAGCACAGCTTCAAGGCCTGTTGAGCACTGATGAAAAAAGTTTATTTATTATTTATATTTCTTTTGTTTATTCCTTTTGTCGAGGTACACGCTGATGCTTCCCTTGGTGGTGGGCAGGACACGGCACAGGTGAATCAGCTAAACCGACAAGCATACGCTATTCACCTTACAGATCATGAACAGACTATTGCAAAGGCTGAACAAGCACTGGATCTGGCTCAAAAACTAAATTATACTAATGGGATAGCTGAGTCATACAGAATGTTAGGTATTGGCGAGGCTTATTCCCGCAATAGCCAAATGGCGATAGCACAATATTTAAATGCCCTTCTGTATTTTAAACGCGCGAATAATTTGCTTGGCCAGGCAAAAGTCTTTAATAATATCGGTAATCTCTATTTGGAATTAGATTATGATGAATCATTGGTGTGGCTACAAAAAGGCCTTGCAATGGCGAAGCAATTAAAAAATGATAAACTAATAGCTTCGGCTTATTTGAATATTGGAAATGTATATCAGCGGAAAAAGAATTTTAATACGTCATTAGATTATTATAACCAGAGCCGCGATCTTTTTGTGAAAATTAATGAACCGGTATATCCTATTATAATACTGCAAAATATTGGTGTAATCTACTATAGCTTGAAACAATATGACAAAGCTGAGCGGTTGCTTCTTCAAGCCAATAAAGAGGCAAAAAGTAAGGATTTGAATACACTGGTTGCAAATACGGATCTCACACTTTCATCACTTTATACAGAAAAAGGGATGTATGACACAGCCCAAAAATTTACTGATGAGGGTATTGGTTATGCACAACAAACTAAAGATGCCGACCGTGAGGCACAGTTTACTTACAATTCCTACCAATTAGCGTATCGCAAAAAAAATTACCAGCAGGCATTGTCTTACCTGCATAAGATATATTTACGGGATAGTACGCTTCAGGCAAATATGCTTTCGTCGGACTTAGCACTGATGAAAAAACAACACGATCAGCAGGAAAAACAACGAGAAAATGAGCTGATCATTGAACGACAAAAAAATGACAGGGTGAAATTCTGGTGGGCTGTTTCCGCATCGGGTTTATTGCTCATCGTGGTTGCGTTGTTGGTAGGAAACGTGAAGCGCAAGGCGAAAACCAATGTGAGATTGACTGAGCTGAACAGTGAAGTTTCAAGACAAAAAGATAATCTCGATCGCATCAATCATCATCTTGAAGAAATAATTGATGAGCGTACGCGCGACCTTCAGATTAAAAACAAAAAGCTTTCCGAGTATTCGTCTTATTTATCGCACCAGATTCGCGGCCCTATCGCTACTCTTAAAGGTCTGATGAACCTTGAAAAAGAAGGGCTTGTAGACCAGGAGGAATGTATCAATATGATGAATAAATGTGTATCAGATATCGATGACAAAATTATCGATATGACTGATATTCTGCATGACCCCAAAAGAACCAGTTTTTAAGTCGAAAGTCATAAGTCAAATAAGATAAAGACTTTGGGCTAAGAACTCAAGACTTAAGACTTCAAAATCACGGCCAGTTAGTATGGATCTGTGCTTCAAACAATCCAAGATAAACACAGTACCAGGATATCATTTGTAAAATAAGGAGATTGCGGTGGCGGTTGCTGTAACCTTCGGTTTCAAAGGCAAGTGTTTCATTCCCGGCCGTAACAAAGTATCTTATTTCGCCTTGCTTAGGACTAGACTTTGACTTTAAAAGGTCAAATACTTTGATCTTTAATTTGGTTTCAGGGTCGTGAATGGTTTCCTTTTTAGAGGCATCATTTTTCGGTATTGAAATCAGATAGTTGAACATCACAGATTCGATTTACTATCTGTAAGTGCCACAATTGTTACTCCAAAAAATGGGAATAACGCAATTTATTCGATAAAATTAAGTTTAATTTATTTGTAGGAAATCTTTATTTTTTTATAATTAATATTATTTCCCCGTGTTTAATAAATGCAAATAAGCCCATATTGATCATTGTATAAAAAATGATAAAATGAGCTTAAAATGTAGTATTTAGCACACAATTTTGATTAACTGGCCATTGAACCTTTGTTGCGAAGTTCTTCATACAATTCAATTACTTTACGTTGCAGTGCAGCAATTTCGTTTTCGCGGTCACTTAATTTCTTCTGAATAAGGTTTAAGTGTGAAGGGGCTACTTCAGCCTGTTCGTTGTCTACAGTTAATAACTGAACTACGCTAACTTCATAGATGTTCGCGATCTGTTCAAGGCGTGATAAGTTAACGTCAGTTACACCAGTTTCAATTTTTGAAAATGCAGGAATTGAAATACCTAAACGGTTAGCTATATCTTCCTGGCTCCACCCATGTTGGTGGCGCAAAATTCTGATGCTCTTTCCGATTGATTTGTTGGCGGTTCTTTTGTTTGGATCGCTCATAATTCAATAAGTTAAATTGTTTAAGGTGTTGAACACAAACCAAACTATGTGCCATAGGCTAATTTGCAATGAATTAGGCAGTTATTGCATTATAAGCAATTTTGTTTCGGGTAGTATTGGGGAAATAATTCTACGAGTTGGAAATATTTGTCATGTAATTTTAACCAATTCTCAATGATTTAATGTATTTGGAAATACTAATCAGGATCGATTAGTTATTAGAAAAGACAATAAACAATTAGTTAATAATTTATAATATACGAAGCTTCGCAAATTTAAGCAAGAGTTGTTTTTGCCCAATTTCCTTGAAGAAAATGGTTGCTTTAACGTCGGGTTTATTACCTTCCAGGTTAATGACTTTTCCAAAACCGAAGCGTTCATGTTCTACTTCCATACCTACCAGCAGGTTACTAGTGTCTGACGGTGCAAAGCCGGGCGTAGGTACATGGGCCTTAGCGAGGATTGATGTAGTTTTAACCGGTGCAGCCGCAGGTTTTGGTTTTGAAAATACATCACCGCTGCGCTTATTCCAGCTATTGCGTTCATCATCAAAAAATGGATTATTAGCTGATGCAGCAGGTTTCGCGGTAAAATCAAGCTCGAGGTAGCGGGCATCGATCTCGTCAAGGAAGCGGCTGGGCTCGCAGCTGATCAAAGTGCCAAATTTAAAGCGCGAAGTAGCATAGCTGATATGAAGCCTGCGTTCAGCACGGGTAACGGCTACATAAAACAACCGTCGCTCTTCCTCCAGGTCACTACGTGAGTTCAGCGACATTTGTGAAGGAAAAAGGTTCTCCTCTAACCCCACCACGAATACTTGCGGGAACTCGAGCCCTTTAGCTGAGTGTATGGTCATTAAAGATACTGTGTCGGCATCTTTATTATCGTTCTTATCGTCGCTGGTTAGGAGCGCCACGTCCTGCATAAATACCTCAAGACCCTTTTCTTCTATATCCTCACGTTCCGAGAATTCTTTAATACCGTTCAGCAATTCCTGGATATTCTCGTAGCGGTTCAGGCCCTCAACTGATTTATCCTCATACAGGTCTTTTAAGATACCCGAGTGCTGTGCAATATGCAGAGCCGCATCATAAGCCGATTGCGTTTTTGTGATCACCTGGAAGCTCTGGATCATGGTAGCAAATGTCCCAACTGCGGCCGAGCTGCGACCATCCAGATATTTTGACGGATTGATCACCACTTCCCAAACGGTCACCATGTTCTGGTCGGCAGCCAGAATGATCCTGTCGACGGTAGTATCGCCAATCCCGCGGCGAGGGTAATTGATCACGCGCTTTAGTGCTTCCTCATCGGCGGGATTTATAGTCAGCCTGAAATAACCGATCAGGTCTTTGATTTCCTTACGCTGGTAGAAAGATTGACCACCATATATCTTATAAGGTATGTTCAGTTTACGCAATGCCTCTTCCATTGAACGCGACTGAGCATTGGTGCGGTACAAGATGGCAAAATCGTGCCATTTCATACCTTTGGTTGAACGCTCCTGCATAATGGCCTCAGCCACTATCTTACCTTCCTCATTATCGCTAAAGGCGCGCATTACCTTTATTTTGTCGCCTTCTTCTTTTTCGGAGAACACGTTCTTTTTCAGCTGCTCCTTATTGTTGGCAATAATGCTGTTGGCAACGTTTACAATATTCTGAGTAGAGCGGTAGTTCTGCTCCAGTTTAAATACTTTCAGGTCAGGATAATCCTTTTCAAAGTTTAGGATGTTCTGGATATTGGCCCCCCGGAAGGCATAAATGCTTTGCGCGTCGTCGCCTACCACGCAAATGTTTTCATTTACCGCCGCCAGCTTCTTCACGATGAGGTATTGCGAAAAGTTGGTGTCCTGATACTCATCTACCATCAGGTATTTAAACTTGTGCTGGTATTTATTCAGTACTTCGGGATAGCGCTTCAGCAACTCGTTGGTTTTGAATAGCAGGTCGTCAAAGTCCATTGCGCCGGCACGAAAACAACGGTTCGAGTAGGTTTCGTATATCTTACCCAATTGTCCGCGACCGGTGGAAAAATCGTCCGCCTGTATCTGGTCGTTCTGCTGGTATTCCTGCCACGAGATCAGGTTGTTCTTCGCACCCGAAATTCGGTTGTAAACAAAATTGGCATTGTACAGCTTATCATCCAGTTGCATCTCTTTCAGGATGGCACGGATGACGCTTTTGCTGTCGTCAGTATCGTAAATGGTAAAGTTGTTTGGATAGCCAATCTTGTCGGCCTCAACGCGTAAAATTTTGGCAAAGACAGAGTGAAAGGTGCCCATCCAGATGTTTTTGGCTTCTTCGCCCACCACATGCATAATACGCTCACGCATCTCTTTGGCGGCTTTATTGGTAAACGTCAGCACCAGTATGTTAAAAGCATCAACCCCATTGGCAATCAGGTGCGCCACACGCATAGTGATCACCCTTGTTTTACCCGAACCTGCACCCGCAATGATCATTACCGGTCCGTTCATCTGCAATACTGCGTCACGCTGGGCCGGGTTTAATCCCTTTAAATAATCCAAAATTTTATCCTCTTTTCTGAATTGCGAAGTTATGATTTTGAGGCGAAAGCAGGAAAGGGTAAGGGCTCTGAATTTCGAATTTCGAATTTCGGATGTTGGATTTCGGATTTATTTTTGAATATGCAGGCGTTTAATCAATACTTAGGGCAAATCTGGGTGTTCCGCGGAACAGTGAACAATTTTGGTACAGGTGGAGCGATGTGGAACACCCGCAATAGTTAAAAATATTAACTGATGAGAATTGAGAAAATCCACACTTGCCGTAACTACCAGGGGGTATGAAGCTAGTCTAAAGACTACATAGTATAGTGGTCCGCAGTTGCAAGCTTCGGACAGCATAACATTGTCATTTTAAGACGATTCGTTTGATGTGGTCTTAGATAACATTAAATATAAATTGCCTAATAGCATTATTAAACAACCTGCTAACCATAGAAAGTAACCCAATCTATACCCTGAAATTTTATGAAGGAACCCACCTTCATCTTCACGGATTTCTGTGCAAAAAAGAAAAGGCAATGCAAAACAACTAGCTAATGCACACGCGATAAGCGATGTTTTCCGGTTTTTGTAAAATGATACCCATGAAACTATCAATGCAGGATTAGCGAGCCAGGTTAGTCCTGCGAATGATGTGAAAGGGCCTAAAAATCCGAATAGCACAAGGTTAACACCCGCCCAATTTTTTTGACAAATACCTTCTGTACAATAGGCTGGTTGTGTAAGGGATACAAAGAATAAGCCCAGGCTGAGGTTTATTACCCATTTACTTTTTGTTGATTTAAATAGAGACAAACTCATGTTTTAATGTAATAGGTTTAGTTTAAGAAGCTAAGATATCAAAAAGATCAAACTATCAGTATTCTATTTAAACGGATTAATATCGAAATAAAAAAGACCAGGCTCTCAACCTGGTCTTCATTATTAAAACTTTTTACGGCATGCGTCTGGCGCCAGCCGTCCTACTGCTTAACGGGTGCTTTCCAAACATTATTCTTCAGGTCGATATCCGGTAACTCATGGCCCGGATCCAGAATGATGCTTTTAATGGTTGATTTGGACGGATATTTAAATTTCCATATACCGCCGCGCTGCCAAACATTCACTGGCAGGTGCAAAGTTTCACTTGTGCCGTTTTCCTGGGTGATCAAAAGGTCGACAGGCATAGCCAGCTTCTCTTTATTTACAATAGTGATCAATGCGCCCTGGGCAGGATCATTTTTCACATAGCTGACAGCCTGTACCGACTGGTCGATCTTCCAGGTAGTGAAGAACCAACCTTTCCAGAACCAGTTCAAATCTTCACCAGATGCATCATTCATTGCGCGGAAGAAATCATAAGGCAGCGGATGTTTTAATGCCCAATGTTTGATGTATTCGTTGAAGGCGTAATCAAAACGATCTGGTCCTAAAACTACATTGCGCAGCATATCCAAACCTAAAGCGGTTTTAACATAATATTGACCATAATCATTCAAACCGATAGCTTCAGGAGGGGTCATCAACGGATCCTTGCTGTTTTTGAATTGGCGTAAAATAGCCTGAGCACGTTTTGCGGTATCATTATACTCACCATGATTAAACTGCTGTGTAGCATATTCATTAATAAAGGTATTAAAACCTTCGTCCTGCCACATGTATTTACGTTCATTTGAGCCAACGATCATCGGGAACCAGTTATGGCCGATCTCGTGAGTAACGTCGCCCCAAAGCTGGCCGTTTTTCAGATTGCTTAAGCAGAAAATGATGCCCGGATATTCCATACCCAAAGCCACACCTGATACACTTACAGCTGAGTTCCATGGATATTCATAATATTTTTTGGAGTATATCTCCATACTGTTTTTTAGGTACTCAGTTGAGCGTCCCCATGAGTCATTGCCTGAGCTTTCAACCGGGTAGGTCGACATCGCGATACCTTTTCTGCCCGAAGGGAAGTTCACACGCGCTGCATCCCAGATAAATGCTTTTGATGCTGCCCAGGACACATCGCGGCTGTTCTCCATTTTGAAATGCCAGGTTTTGGTACCGGTTGCGTTAGCGTTTTGGCCAACTTCTTCCGGTTTAATGATCACCACTGTCTTATCACTTTTGCGCGCTTCGGCCAACCGGGATTGCTGGGTAGGTGAAAGTACTTGTGCGCCATTTTGAAGATCACCGGAGCCTACAACAGTCATATTAGCCGGAGCAGTAACGTAATAGTCAAAATCGCCATATTCGCAGTAGAACTCACCTAAACCCATATATGGCAGGGTGTTCCAGCCTTCTACATCGTCATAAACGCACATGCGCGGATACCATTGAGCGATCTCATACACATAACCCTCTTTAAATTTCTTGCGGCCCATGCGGTCGGCACCATAAAAAGGTATCGAGAAATAATATTTCACCTTTACCTGTATTTTATCGCCTTTGGCACCCAGTGGAGTATGTAAACGCAGCTGCATCCGGGCGTCGGTAATAACCGGCTCCGCATTGTAAGTCTGATTCTTATAAGTTACCGATACGGTTTCGATATGATAACCGCCGCGGCTGAATCCTTTTACGTCGAAGCGGTCGCCTGTATATGGAGTAACGTCTGCACCGCGTGAACCTGGTTTAAACAAATTCTGATCCAGTTGTAACCATAAATGATCCAATTGATCAGGACTATTGTTGGTATAGTTGATGGTTACTTCACCATTAATAGTGGTATCTTGTTGAGCTTCGTTAAGTGTTGCCTTGATTAAATAGTCGACACGGTTTTGCCAGTAATGCTCTCCCGGATTGCCATTAGCTGAGCGGGTGTTACCGCTGGTTACAGGCCAGGTAATGGGGCCAAATAAATCCTGGTGGTCGTATTTAATGGTATCGGTAGTTTGTGCTGATGCGCTAATGGCAATCAGCAGCATCAGGCCGATGCCTGCCACATGTTTTAATTTAAAACGGTTCATTAATTGAGAATTTGATAATCAGAGGGCAAAGAAACCAAATAAAATTGAGGAAATGTCGATTCAAAGCAGGTTAGGTTTGAAAATGTGATAATTGCACATTTTTTAAAACTTTCAGATTACATAATTCTTGAATTGAATATGCACCTTCGCGTATTAATTTTTCAGCTATGAATCGCCTGGCAAACTCTGCTTCTCCCTATCTTTTACAACACGCCAATAACCCTGTCGACTGGTACCCCTGGAGCGCCGAAGCCTTGAAGAAAGCGAAGGAAGAAAACAAGCTGATCCTGGTGAGTATCGGTTATTCAGCCTGCCACTGGTGCCACGTAATGGAGCACGAAAGCTTTGAGAATGAACAGGTAGCGGCGGTAATGAACGAATATTTTGTTTGCATCAAAGTAGACCGTGAGGAGCGGCCGGACGTTGACCAGATCTATATGAGCGCGGTGCAACTGATGACAGGGAGGGGCGGCTGGCCGTTGAACTGTATTTGTCTGCCCGATCAGCGGCCTATCTATGGCGGTACGTATTTTCGGAAAAACGACTGGATAAGCCTGCTGTTTAATCTCGCGGACTTTTACAAGCAAAAACCTAAGGAAGCAGAAGAATATGCCGTTAAATTGACAGAAGGCATCCAACAGTATGAATCGATAAAATTTATCGACAGTCAGCCTGAGTATGCAAAGGAAGATCTGGAAACAATCTTAAAAAACTGGAAACGCTATTTCGACAGGGTAGAGGGCGGAATAGGCAATGCGCCCAAATTCCCAATGCCGAACAACTGGCAGTTTTTGATGCGTTATGCGTTTTTAATGCAGGATGATGACGTCGGCCAACAAGTGAAACTCACGCTTCATAAAATGGCCTTTGGCGGTATTTACGACCATGTTGGTGGTGGTTTTGCACGGTATTCGGTTGATGGACGCTGGCATGTACCGCATTTTGAGAAAATGTTGTATGATAATGCACAACTGGTTGCCATTTATTCTGAAGCGGCTGTTTGGCAATACGATCCGCTATATCCCCAGATCGTAGATGAAACTATTCAATTTGTAAAACGGGAATTAACCTCGCCTGAAGGAGGTTTTTATTCCGCTCTTGACGCTGACAGCGAAGGTGTTGAAGGTAAGTTTTATACGTTTACTAAAGAAGAAATAGAAAAGATACTCGGTCCGGATGCAGACCTGTTCTGCATTTATTACCATGTGACTGATGACGGGAATTGGGCGGAGGAAGAAACCAATGTATTCTTCAGAAAAGAACCTGATCAGCAACTGGCCGAAAAGTTAGGTTTAAGTGAAAGCGATCTGATAGCCAAAATCAATTCATTAAGAAGTAAAGTACTGGAAGAACGAAGTAAACGTGTTCGGCCGGGATTAGATTATAAAATATTAACATCGTGGAATGGGCTTATGCTGAAGGGACTTTGCGAAGCTTACCGGGCATTTCACAAAACAGAGTACCTGGAATTAGCTTTACAGAATGCGGAGTTTATCGTAGGCAATATGATAAATGAAGAAGGTAGATTAAAGCGCATATACAATAAGAAAAGCGAACCAGGAGAGAATACGGTTGCTTTTCTTGATGACTATGCCAACATAATAGATGCCTTTATCGCTCTATATGAGGTTACTTTTGACGAAAAATGGCTGCAAAAGGCAAAGGTGCTAACTGACCAGGCCATAAAACATTATTATGATCAGCAAACGGGCATATTCTATTTTACTGCTTCGGATGATGAGCTGTTGATTGCACGTAAATCGGAAATCATGGATAGTGTGATCCCTGCTTCCAATTCGGTAATGGCCAACAACCTTAAAAAACTGGGTTTGCTTTTTGACGATGAGGATTATATCGAAATATCTGCTCAGCTTTTACGCAATGTGGTAGGGCAGATTGCTAAATATGGCTCGTCCTATTCCAACTGGTGCTCGCTATTATTGAATGAGGTATTTGGCATAAATGAAGTGGCAATTGTGGGTGATCGGGCTGAGGCGCTGCGGGTTGAAATGGAAAAAAATTACATTCCAAATAAAATAATGTTGGGAGGTAATGAAGGAAGTTTACCTTTGCTGCAAGACAAGTTTGCCGCTACTACCCGCATATTCATTTGTAAAGACAAAACCTGTGGTTTACCATCTGAAAATACCGAAGAAGCACTAAAACAAATCTGGAGTTAATCACTTATCAAAAAAAGATACAAATGAAGATACAACCAAAACACGTAGTGTCATTAACATATGATCTGTATGTTAAACAGGATGACGGCGCTGAAGGCCTTGTAGAAAGTGCTACAGAAGAACAACCCCTCACTTTTTTATTTGGCGCGGGTCAAATGCTACCGAAATTTGAAGAGCACCTGAACACCCTTTCAACGGGGGATTTATATGAATTCCGACTGGCTGCCGAAGACGCCTATGGCAATTATGACGACGAAGCTGTAGCTAGCTTGCCAAAAGAAATGTTCCAGGGAACTGATATCCCTGAAATAGGAAGTATGCTGCCTTTGCAGGATAATAATGGTAATCATTTCCAGGGCCAGGTAGTATCGATTGCTGAAGATTCAGTTATTGTTGATCTGAACCACCCTATGGCCGGCCAGGAATTGCATTTTAAAGGAAAGATCATAAACGTTCGCCCGGCTACGCCAGAAGAATTATCCCACGGCCATGCGCACGGCCCGGATGGACATCATCACCATTAATATCGAATTTCGAATATCCAATTCCGAATGTTGAAGTGACATTTCATTATTCCGCATTCGAAATTCGGTGTTCAATATTTCAATAGCTCACCATTAACTTTGAATATTTATTGAAGTCCGAAGTCGGATTTATAAAATTCTCGACTTCTGACTTCCGACTTCTTCAATAGCTCATAAACTCAAGGCCTCCGGATGAATTGAGCGTGCAACGGATCAAAATACGCGACACTACTGGTTGACCATTGTAGGTAGCTGGTATAAATTGCCGATCCTCTTCTTTAAACAGATTAATGTGCATCTTAATAGTTTGATCGTATTGTATTAACGAACAGTTTGTTCTTACTTTAAAATCAGCGAGCCTGCCCAGCGGACTTATCAGCAGTTCAACAATTGCAACACAACCATAGGTGCCATATTCATACGGATTAAACGGGGGCTGATATAAGCCCAGGTAAGGTAGATATCCAAAATACCGCCCGCCAACCTTTAAAGGTTTGGTTACCTTATCGGTGTCTGATATCTCCTTATCGATACCATAATAAAAATCGGATGCCTGGGCATATTCCTTTGCCTCATATTTGATTGTCTTGCTATCATAATCATATACCTGCATAAGCTTACCTTTGGGATCATAAAAGTGCCACGTACCGGTCTTTTTGTTGTTGGTATAATTCCCCTGCGCAACTGGGACGCGGCGCCTGTACAGCGCTTGATATGGTCCGTTTCTTATATCCTGGTGCTCCTTCAACACCTGGAATTTCTCAATAACGTCACCATTTAGCCTGGCCTTTTTTTCGATTGTCTCCTGGGCAAAGCAATCGGCAAGACAGAAAAGAAAACAAACAACTAGCAGAAAATTCTTCAAAATTGATTTGGTCGGTTGTGGCAATAATAGGGATACTTTCCCGATTTTTGAAATATATAAAATTTGTCAGTAGTCATTACTTGGTACCCTGGCTAACCCAGCAACCAATACAACCAACAATCACTAAACTTGTAAACAAAACACAATCATGCCAATCACCGACGATCAATCACACTATAAACCCGTAAGTTTTTCGCAAACCACCATTACCGAATTGATGATACCCTCTTATTCCAACTTCGGAGGGAAGATACACGGAGGGATTTTATTATCGTTAATGGATAAGGTAGCCTACGTGTGTGCGGCTAAACACGCAGGCAATTACTGTGTAACGGCTTCAATTGACACGGTAGATTTCCTGCAGCCCGTAGAAGTTGGCGATTTGGTATCGCTTATGGCATCTGTAAACTATGTTGGCAAAACATCTCTGGTGATTGGTATCAGGGTAGAATCGGAAAATATCAAAACCAATAAAATTTATCATACCAATACCAGTTATTTTACCATGGTTGCCAAAGACGAGCAGAATATGCCTGTATTGGTACCCGGCTTAGTATTGGAAAATAAAGAGCAGGTAAGACGTTTTGTAGAAGCCAAACGCCGAAGGCAATTAAAACAAAACTACAAACGCGAGGAGAGCGAGATAAAAGTGCCTGAAAACGAGGAACAATGCATGGAAATGTTGGCAGATGAGCGTTGCATTATATCGTCCTAAAGCTTATCTTTGGAGAACGCATTCCCTGCTAGCTTTTGCTTTTTTTACCCTATTAATTTAAATGAAGGTTTTTATCGGTCTGATATTGGCACTTTTAACTCAAAAGGCTGTTTTTGCCGATAGTACTTCGTCTGCACCTTCATCAAAAGATACGACTTATGCGGTTCAGAAAACTGTTGATTATCTTAACGATGTCGCATTCGGCCTTTATCTGAACGCCCCGGATTCTGCCCGGTCCATCGCAGAAAAAGCCCTACTTTTATCTGAAAAGTCTAATTATAAAGCCGGCATTGGTCGCAGTTTTCTCAATATCGCGCACGTTTATTGGTCGCAGTCTTATTACCCCATGGCATTAGTCTACCTTAATAAGGCGCTGATCAGCCTGCCAAAAGCGAAGCCATTGCAATTAGCCGATTGCTACGAGTTAAGAGGGCGTACTTACGCCGAAATTGGGAATTACAAAGAAGCCCTTGATGACCTTTTGACTGCTGAGAAATTTGCCGGTAACAATACTGATGAACTGGCAGAGGTTCATAGCGAACGTTCCTACGTTTACATGCTTCTTAAAGATTATAATAAGGCTATAGAAGAAGCTAATCAATCACTAGCCTTAAATAAAATCGCGAAAGACTTTAAAAATATTGCAATTGTTTATGGTCGGTTAGGTAGCATATCCATATATATTAAAGATTATAAAGCTGCATTGGCCTATTCCGATACAGCTTACCAGATGAGTCAAAAGGTTGGTAATAATCGCCTGCGGGCAAAAACCATGATAGGGTATGCTACCATTTATAACCTACAGCATAATTATATCAAAGCCGTCCCCTATGCAAAAAATGGCGCAGCTTTGGCCGATAGCATAGGTATAATGGATGCCTTATCAACCGCATATCAGGAATTGGTAACGAGCTACGAGCAGACAGGCGATTTGAAAGCAGCAATGTTTTATCAAAAGAAATATATTGCCATTAAGGATAGCCTGAACGGGTTTTATCGTACCAAAAACTTGCAGTTGATACAAAGTTATTTTGACCTGGATAGGCGCCTGGGGGCAATCGCTGCTTTTGAACAAAATGCCAAACAGATAAAAGCCAAAATGCAGTTTCAGCGTATCATCATTATTTCGCTGACTTTATCACTACTGACGGTTATTGTCCTATTGCTGATCACCTATTACTTTTATAAACAGAAAAAGGAGCTTAGTGACGAGTTGGGCAGAAAGCATAATACCTTGCTCGAGCATAAAAAACTTATCGAGGCACAGACTGAGAACCTTCAAATGGTCAGTAAAATAAAGGATAAGCTGCTTGCAGTTATAGGTCACGATCTGCGTACGCCTCTGGCCAATTTGCGGAATATGGTCGAGATGTTTGAGGCTGATTATATATCGGCAGATGAAGTCCATTGGCTAATGAGGGACATCAACCCGCTGGTAAAGGGTGCGGAATTGACACTGTCAAACCTGATGGAATGGGCTTGTAGTCAGATAAAAGGACAAAGCATTAATTCGAGCAGGCTGGATATATTCTTATTAGGCGTTGAGATGGAGCAAACTTTTAATCATGCACTTCACCAGAAAAACATTGAATTTTTAAATCAGGCAACTGCCGGCCAGTCCGTTATGGCCGACGAAAATCATATCAAAGTAGTACTGCGTAACCTCATCAGTAATGCCATTAAGTTTACTGATACTAATGGTACGATTAAACTAAACTCGACTTATGAAGAAAATAATGTGATCGTCAGTGTTCAGGACACCGGAAAAGGAATGACGGCGGATGAGGTAAATAAATTATTTTATCCTCAGACGCATTTCTCACAACCGGGCACTCAAGGAGAACATGGTACCGGCATAGGTTTATTATTATGCAAAGAACTGGTGGAACTCAACGGTGGGAAAATCTGGATCACTTCAAAGCCTGGAAAAGGTAGTACCTTCTTTTTTAGTCTGCCTTTGAATCCTGAGTACGCCTGACCGGAAGATTACTATCTTACGCCTATTCATAAAAGCGTAAAGAAAAGCTATATGATACAACCAAATGAAATGCAGCTTAGCGTTCCGATGGACCTCTCAAACGGAGTTGTATCCACAACAGCAAAAGTGTGGGAAATATTGGTTGCGAGCAGTGACGGAAATATAGATAAAGTAAAGGAACTCGTTAACGACTGTCCTGAACTGATTTACGCCCAATATAACTATACACCGCCTATTCATTTTGCTGTTCGGGAAGGACATTTGGATCTGGTGAAATATTTGCTTGATAATGGCGCTCATGACCCGGATTATAAGATATATCCGTTTTTAGACAGCCTTAACGTTATTGCCAGAGACAGGGGATACGATGAAATAGCATCTTTATTAGATCAGTATGCTAACGAACCTGCGCGGGCTAAGTATAAGGGAGACAACGGAAGAATTCGTATCACCAGGAGTGATCTGCAAAAGGAATTCCAAAAAGCAGTAGATAAAAATGATATTGAAAGAGTTGGGCAAATACTGCGAAACAACCCCGAATTTGCGCATGACGAAAATTACTTCTGGGGTGAAGGCATTTTGATGATGCCCTCCAAGAGCTTTCATCTTCAAATGATGGAGCTTTTGATGTACTATGGAGCCCGGGTGCCCAATATTTTGAAGTGGACGCAGAAGTATTACTTCGAGCGGTTTGACAGCGCAGAATATCTTTTAGAACATGGCATGAATCCGGATACAATGAGTTGGCATCACGTTACCATTTTGCACGATATGGCCCAAAAAGGAAATATTCCGAAAGCTGAATTATTAATAAAACATGGCGCAGCAATAAATCCGATAGAGAACGAGTACCAATCAACGCCCCTGGGTTTGGCAGTAAGATGGGGGCATAAAGAAATGGTGGCTTTTTTACTTGAGCAAGGTGCAGACCCTAATCTTTCTGGTGCAAGATGGTCAACCCCTTTAACATGGGCTATAAGGAAAGGATACAATGACGTAGCGGATACTTTGATTAGAGCCGGAGCCAATTAAATAAAGATCATTTCATTTTGTAAAAAGAGAGATACAAACGTATCTCTCTTGCTATTTTATGGAAATTGATAAGAAAGTACTATAGCTTTTATCAATGTTATTTATAATTTAGTGAACCCAATTATTTAGTGTAAACCAAACACCTTTCTTGAATGAAAAGCAAAACTCTTAGATGGCTGGTTTGTGCCTTTTTCTGTTTAACGGTCCTGGCCGGTAATGTCTATGCACAGGTGGGCGTATTTGATAACCAATCTGATGTCGGCCCGGTAAAGCATCCCGGTATGGCCTCTTTCGATGCCGCGACCCAGCAATATACTTTGACAGGCTCCGGAGCCAATATTTGGGGAACACACGATGAATTCCATTTTGTCTGGAAAAAAATGAAGGGTGATTTTATTCTGCGGGCAAATGTTGCGTTTATTGGCAAGGGTGTTGAAGATCATCGTAAAATAGGGTGGATGGTGCGCTCAACACTTGATACCAATTCAAAGCACATTAATGCTGTTTTGCATGGCGATGGTTTAACCTCACTGCAATTCAGGCGGACTGTCAGCGGAACTACTGAGGAAAAGAAATCGACACTTACGCATGCCGATGTAATACAATTGGAGAGACAAGGTAATTCGTATATCATGTCGGTGGCACATAAAGGAGAGACCTTTGTAAGCGAGAAGTTAGATAATTTGGATTTAGGGGACGATGTCTATGTAGGGATATTTATCTGCTCGCACAATGCCGATATAACCGAGAAAGCAACTTTTGATAACGTACGCATTGTCGTTCCGGCAGGAAAGAACCTTGTTCCATATAGAGACTACCTGGGCAGTAGCATCGAGATACTTGATGTAGAGAAAGCAACCAGCAAGATCATTTATCAGATTCCAAACTCCCTGCAAGCACCAAACTGGACAAAAGACGGCAAATCGCTTATATACAATCGCGATGGCAAGCTCTATAATTTTGATTTAGCTACCGGCACACCTAAGGAGATCAATACAGGTGCGGCAAATAAAAATAATAACGATCATGTGATTTCGTTCGACGGAAAGATGCTGGCCATCAGTAGTGGTAACGGTGAAAAAGGTGCTTCACTGGGCTTTATTGTCCCGATTGGCGGTGGCGAGGCAAAACAGATTACCCCAACCGGTCCATCATATATGCACGGCTGGTCGCCCGATGGCAGGTATATTGTTTTTTGTGGTAACAGGAATGGTGAATATGATGTTTACCGAATCCCGTCCAATGGTGGTCCTGAGGTTCGCCTGACCGACGCAAAAGGCCTGGATGACGGGCCGGAATACAGCCCTGATGGCAAATACATTTATTTTAACTCGGTCCGCAGTGGCTTGATGCAGGTGTGGCGCATGAAGGCCGATGGCAGCGAGCAAACTCAACTAACCAATGATGATTTTAACAACTGGTTCCCACATGTTTCGCCTGATGGAAAATGGATTGTTTACATTACTTTTATGAAGGACGAGGTTTCACCCGGTGATCACCCTTTTTATAAACATGTTTACTTAAGAGTGATGCCGGTTGGCGGAGGCCCTTCAAAAGTAGTTGCTTACCTATATGGTGGCCAGGGTACCATCAACACGCCGTCATGGGCGCCGGACAGCAAGCACCTTGCTTTTGTGAGTAATTCGAGCCTGTTGTTTCCTGTATTTCCGATAGGCCAATAAATTTTAAACCAAAACAAACGCATAAAAAATGAATACTTCACGCAGAAATTTTATTAAAAATACCAGCATGGCCGTCGCGGGCGCAGCTTTATTATCAAAATCAAGTGATCTGTTTGCATCATCACCCAAAAAAATTGAGCGTCTTGGTGTACAGCTTTATTCGGTACGGGATGCGATGCATGCTGATCCTAAAGGCTCATTGAAGAAGTTATCCGACATGGGATATTTACACGTTGAGCATGCCAATTATATAGACAGGAAGTTTTATGGTTATAGTGCGAAAGATTTTAAAAAGCTATTGG